>Ga0185299_10003319_pt1 | contig 21783 bp, 23 predicted proteins | sample PaiPotPPA55metaG_FD_128002 | JGI IMG/M metagenome (GOLD analysis project Ga0185299, IMG submission 128002) | Iron sulfur acid spring bacterial and archeal communities from Banff, Canada, to study Microbial Dark Matter (Phase II) - Paint Pots PPA... ... | reverse complement strand
GAAATACCCGACGGGCACCCTGACCTTCGAGCACACCTTTCCCGAGACCGGCAAATTCATTGGCATCGTGACCGTGAAAAACGAGCACGGCCAGACCTATGTGTCGCAGTTCCCGTTTTCGGTGGGCCAAACGCTTGGCAAAAGCATGGGGATCTATGCCTCGATGGTCGCGGCGCTCGTCGCCGCGGTTTACTTGCTTTGGCACCTTGGCCGGAAGCAGAAGCTCATTCCCCCGAAAAAGCCGGCGTGAGAGGTGCGGATGGTTCACGGACCGCCGCAGCTGCGGCCTGTGGCTTTGGATTTATCGCCGTCGGGAGGCACGTAGTAGGCGGGCGGCCTAGGGACGGTATGGGCGTGGCGGTGCCTGGTTCGCCCAAATAACCCACGCGAAGGCTAAAGAAAAGCCTTGCCACGAACATTCGAGCCTAATCATGAAGTTTACTCTGCCTTCCCCAGCGCAAAAGGTTCTCGGAATATTGAACTTTAAGCTCGGCCCGGAAGTGCTCCCAAAATCGCCAATTCTCTTGGCTGTGAGCCTCGTCGCTTTCGCGGCCGCGGTATTCTTGTTTCAAGCTAGCTTCTATTCCCCGGCCAGGGCGGCTGCGAGCGGTATCGGGAGCGCCGTTTTATTGGCTGCGGTTGCAATGCTGTGCGCGCGGATTTCCGGTTACAACGAGCGGCTGACGCAGACGCTTACCGCGCTCGCCTTGGGCGGCGCCATCGTGATTTTTGTCAGGACGGCTTTGGGTTTTTTCATGTTCATTAACCCCGCGTTTGCGGAGTTGCCGGATATTAATGTCCGGCAATTGACGGCATTTTTGCTGTTCCCTCTTTATGTGTGGAACATCTTTGTATTCGCTTTTTTGTTCCGGAGGTCTTTCCGGTCTGACGTACCCATTTCGTTCGGCCTTTCGATCGCGCTTGTGTTCATCTTGTACTTTTCGGTGCCAATAGCGTTTAAATCCCTGTGACGACATTGGCGGCCGCTGCCCAAACGCCGTTGTTTGGCCGGGGGAAGCCCAACGCTCATTCCCCTGTCGCCGTTGGCATGACCTTGCGGCGGCGGCATGCGCGGGTTCTGTTCGAGGACTGAATGACCGTCAACAAGATCGCCTATCAAGGCGAGCCGGGCGCCAATTCCCATATCGCTTGCGACAACGCCTATCCCGCATGGGAAACCCTACCCTGCGCGACGTTCGAGGATGCGCTCGCGGCCATCGCCGACGGCGCCGCGGCGCTCGGCATGATTCCGATCGAGAATTCGATCGCGGGGCGCGTCGCCGACATCCATCACCTATTGCCTTGCTCCGGTCTCTACATCGTCGCGGAGTATTTTTTGCCGGTCCATTTTCAGTTGCTCGGCATCAAGGGCGCGAGACTCGATGAGGTGAGATCGGTCTACAGCCATGTTCACGCGCTTGGCCAATGCCGCATAATTATCCGCGCGCGTGGCCTCGCCGCGCATGTGACCGGAGATACCGCTGGCTCCGCGCGGGCGGTGGCGGAATGGCGCGACCCGGGCCGCGCGGCGATCGCCACGCGCCTAGCGGCGGAAATCCATGGTCTCGACGTGCTCGCCTCCGACATCGAGGACGAGCCTCATAACACGACGCGCTTCGTCGTGCTTTCGAAAATCCCGCAATGGGCGAAGCTTGGCCTCGGACCGGTCGTCACGAGCTTTGTTTTCCGGGTCCGCAACGTGCCGGCGGCGCTCTACAAGGCGCTCGGCGGTTTCGCCACCAATGGCGTCAACATGACCAAGCTCGAAAGCTACATGGTCGATGGGGAGTTCACCGCCACCCAATTTTTGGCCGATGTCGAGGCCCATCCGGAGGAGCCGGGGCTGGCGCGCGCGTTGGAGGAGCTGGCGTTCTTTTGCAAGGAATTGAAAATCCTTGGGGTCTATCCGGCGCATCCGCTGCGGATCGAAAGTCAAATGCGCGAGCGGCGAGGTCAGTGAGCAAGAGCAAAATCCGCGCTTGATCGTACCGAAATGTTTCATGTGGTACGATTGGGGCCAAATCACCCGGCGAGATCGAGAAAGCAGCGGCCCTGTCGGTCCTCGGTCTCGACGATCCAAACATCCGGATCGAAACCGACTTGGCGGGCGAGTTTTTGTTCGGCTTCGGCCGGATCAATCCATGGGTCGCGATGGAGCCTCGCGAAAAGCCGGTCTTGGCCATCCTTCACTTCGCTCTGCGGCGCCGGTCCGAACAAAGCGGAGAAACCGTCGAGCCTGTCGATCTTGACAAAAATCGCGCCGGCTTCCGGAGCACCCCGGCGGCGCAGCACGGCAAAGGCGCCTTCACGCGCGCAGCGTCTGAGATAGGCCGCCACCCAAAAATCGGCGCGTAACCGCATCCCTTATGACCGGCTATCGCGGGGCGTGCGGCGGGTTACAGGGGCAGGGGCTGCTGAGGCGGCGGCACGGGCGGACCGCGCCGCGTCGATGAGGGAGATCACGTCATCGAGGAGTTCGCGGACATCCTGATGCGATTGATTTCTGAATACGATCCGGGTTCCCGTGCTGAGCGGTCCCATCAGCGCGCCGCTCGCCGGCACGGGCGCCGCGTGGACGATTTCGTCGGGATTGATGGCGACTGGGGAACCGTCGGGGCGCGTCAATCGCACGAATGACATGAAGACGTCCGGTCTTGCGTGGCAGCCAAGGGGTCGGCCGGGAGATACAGAAATCACTTGTTAGGACGGACGCGTGGTATGATCAAGCATGACCATCCCTCGCACCATCGTGGCGGCAAGCGCCTTGCCTGATGTTTTGCCCGCCGATCCTGAACTTGCGGCGCAGGCGCGAGAATGGCTCGCCCATCTTGCAGGCGAGCGCCGCGTTTCGCCGCATACGGCGACCTCATACGCGCGCGATCTGCGGCAATTCTTGCACTTCGCGGCGGCGCATTTCGGCGAGCCTGCTTCCCTTGCCACTTTCGCGGGCCTCGCGCCTTCGGATCTGCGCGCCTTTTTGGCGGCGCGGCGGGGGCTTGGCGCGGGCAGCCGTTCGCTTCTGCGCCAGCTCGCGGGCCTGCGCTCCTTCGCGCGCTACCTTGAACGCAATGGCAAGGGCAAGGCCCTGGCCTTCGCAGCGCTGCGTCCGCCAAGGATCAAGTGCGGCCTGCCGAAGCCATTGAGCATCGATGCGGCACGCCAGGTGGTTCGCGTGGACGCCTGGGCCGGAGACAACCGGCCGCAATGGATCATCGCGCGCGATGCCGCGGTTTTGAGCCTGCTCTATGGCGCGGGCCTGCGCATTTCGGAAGCCTTGGCGATCAAGCGCTCCGAGGCGCCGGTTGGCGCGCGCGACGTTCTGACGGTCACCGGCAAGGGCCAAAAGACCCGCGGCGTGCCCATCATCGCGCCGGTCGGCCAAGCCATCGAAGCTTACATTGCGCTTTGCCCTTATGTGCTCGCGCCGGAAAAACCCTTATTCATCGGCGCCAAGGGCGGCCCGCTTGGCCCTAGGGTCATCCAGCTCACGGTCGCGCGCTTGCGCGGCGCGCTCGGGCTTCTCGATGGCGCGACGCCGCATGCGCTGCGCCATTCCTTCGCCACCCATCTTCTAGAGCGCGGCGGCGATCTCCGCGCGATCCAGGAGCTTTTGGGCCATGCCTCGCTCTCGACGACCCAAATCTACACCGCCGTGGATAGCGCGAGGCTTCTCGAAGCTTACCGCTCCGCGCATCCACGCGGCCGGTGAGGCCCGTTGCGGTTCATCGGACGCGCAACAAAGTCGGCAGGAAAATATACAAACGATAAGCAATGCCACTTAAAATAGGAAAGCCATTCCTCACTTAATCGAGATTTTAAAATTTGCCTCTTCCGTGGCTTACTACCAAAGATGCTGGCTGGCAGCCCGCCTCAAGGGAGAAGCATCATGATCACACGGCGCGGTTTGCTGGAAGCGGCGGGCGGGCGCTGGCATTCGGGGCGGGGGCGCCTTGACGGCCGCGGCGGGCGGCGCCAGGTCAACAAACAGCGGTCTCCTCTTGCTGCCCGAGGGCACGCGCGCGGAAGCCGTCCTCGACACTCTGCCCGGCAAAAAGCCGCTGATCAAACTGACCTATCGGCCGCCCAATTACGAGGCGCCGCTCGCGTATTTGCGCACCGCCATCACTCCCAACGACGAATTTTTCGTGCGCTACCATTTGGCCGACATTCCGGTGGTCGACGCCGGTACTTGGAAGCTGAATATTGGCGGAGAGGGCGCCAACGGTGATTTGCAAATCGGACTCGACGATTGAAAAAACTGCCCGCGTTCGAAGTCGCCGCCGTCTGCCAATGCGCGGGAAATCGCCGCAGATTGTTCGAGCCCCATGGGGCTGAAGCGGTTTCAGGATTAGATAGAATGGGAAAGATCCGCCGGCTCCGATGGGAGACCGCTGGTGAATGGCGATTATCTCTGGCCGACCAGCGCTACGGCGCTCTCGCGAAGACCGTCACCGCCCCGTTTTCCGAGTCCACAAGGTCAAACTGGTTGGGCGTAAGCTCCCTAAACGTCGCCGTAAAATTCCATCCGTTCTTCATTTTGATCAAGACATTTCCCTCGCTCCACAACCGAAACGTACCTGGTTCCATGTTACCTGGTTCCACGGAAACAACAGAGCTCATGCCAATCGTCTTGTCCGCTCGAAACACGATGTGCCAGGGGCGGCCAGCCGCCTGCCATCCTCCCACGATCGCGCTGATCTTCACATAGCCGCCCGACTTAGGGCCCACTAGCACATCCTTAAACTCCAAGAAGCCAAGGAAACCAAGGGCAAGAACTACGAGTACGGCTATGCCAATCGCCTCTGCGCCCGTCGCGCCCCGGGGACTCTTTGGTGGGATGGAGGGTGAGTTCATCGCTACCTCGCAACAATCGAAGCAAGAGAGCGGCGGAACCGTGGAATACCGGTTTGCTTATTCCAAGAGGGGCGCAACTCAACCCGCCATTTTCCTGATTAAGCATTATAACATGCGGCCTGAGTTGCGCCATGGCGACCGTACCCTATCTGGTGAGGCCGGGCAGGACTATAATTATAGCCCTAATAGCACGGCTGACCCAGACGGCTCACCTTCCTTCGCGGCGCACGTCGCCAGCAATCGGCGCCCGCAACCAACCTGGCGCGGTGGGCGGACCAGCTAGAAATCTGAAAATGAAGGGTTGCCGGTAATTCGCTCAGGTTCGGGCGGCTGTTCCCATTGGGGACCTAACGCGTGCAGGCCGGAGGCGAGCTGCCGTGCCGTGGGTATCCCAAAACAGCCGAGTCCGGCCCAACGCGGACCGTCTCGCGCCGATCGCATGTGAGGCAAGTTGTCTTACGGCGTGCTATTTCTTCTTGCCACGATCCTCCTTCGCCCCCGTCGATTTCGGAGGACTGACCCCGAACTGCGCCTGGGCGGTCGCCGCCACCTTGGGCTTTTCCTTTTTCGGCTTCTTGGCTTCGCGGTTTCCGCGTTGCTGACCTTTTGCCATGTCTATCCTCCTCTGAACGAGGCTCGCGGGTGCGAGCCCGGCGTCCCCCGCGACGGGCGAGCGTTTCGGTTTTGCAAGCAGCCGCTCGAAGTCGGCGAAAACATCCGCAATGAGCCTGGCCCGCGTCAGATCTTCGGCGGCCGGCGACTGCGCAAACAGGATCAGAAGATAACGGGCCTTGGCCACGGCTTCAACCCAGCTGGTGGCAGGCGCGGCGAGAAGCAAGCGCTCCAGTTCCTCCTGGCGCTCCCGCAGCGCGGCATGGTCGGCGTCGACCGCGGCGAGCCGACGGCGCATACTTGTCGCGTTCAGCGCGGCGATCCCTCGTCGACCGTCCAGATCGACTGTGTCCTCGACCACAATTTGCCTCCTTTCAGCGGGCTGTGGGTCGGCCAGCAAATTAAAAAACCAGCGGACGCAGGCGTGAATTCACCGATACGCCCCGCCGGGCACGGGCGCTGCTCGGTTTTGACCACTAATGGCAGGTTTTAGAATGCGGCTGGCTGGACGGACCAGATCGAAATGACGACCCAAAAGGTCGTTCAGGCCCTGACCTTCGGGGCGGCGTGCCCCTGCACGATCGTCGGGATGAAGACACGATAGAACACGAATTGTCCAGGATGACCTAAAGCAATGGAGCCTCATTCCCTAAATGCCCGCTCCAGGTTCTTGGCGCCCGAAAAAGCCTTTTCCTGCGCCGCGTCGATCCGGGCCGAGGTCATGTCCGTCCCGTTGAAATTCGTGGGATCGAGGATCGCGCCGCGAAAATCGGCGCCACCGGCCTCGGCCTCGGCGAGCGAGGCGCCTTTCAAATTCGCGCCTCGAAATTTCGCGAATTGCAGATCGGTCAAGGCGAGATTGGCATTTTCGAAATCGGCCCCGGCGAGATCGGCGGATTTGAGCACGGCGCGCATCAGCCCCATCGACTGGTTCCGCATGTCGGCGGCAAGGTCCGCTCCAATGAATTTGGCGTTACGCAGACTGGCGCGGGACAAGTCGGCGGCGACGCGGGCGCCGGAAAAATCGGCGCCGTCGCATTTCGCCTCTTGCATCTGGCTTGCGAAAAGATGGGCTTTCCTCAAGCTCGCGCCGGAAAAATCCGCCGCCATGGCCCAGACCTGATCGAGCACCGCACCGTCGAGCTTTGCGCCCGAAAAGTTTGTCTTGTTCATCCTCGCGGCGCGGAAATTCACGTTGGAAAAATCGAGCCCGGACAGATCGAGCCCATTGAGGCTTTTGCCGGAGAAATCCACGCCGGCGGGCGCCGTCTTGAGGCTTGCCTCGACCTCCGCCCGCGTCATTCCGGCCGAGGAAAACATCGAGCTCGATAGATCGACATGGCGCATCATGTCTTGGCTGTATGCGGGCGGCGAGAGAAGGCAGGCCGCCGCGGCGAGCATCGTCCATCTTTCGAAGCTTTGCACTGATGGCGCTCCTGCGCTTCACCAAATTTTATTTTAATTTCGCAACTATGAGTTCAATCCAAAAGGTGAGTCAATTTTTGCCGCCAGTCACCATATAACAACCACGGTCATTGGGAAGCCGTTGGTCCCCCTGGCCCGGCGGCTGCCCCAGCGATTGCTTGGCCATCGTTGCCATAGCCGTTTAAGCCCTTTTGAACCGGTTTACCCTGGTGACAAAAGAACATCTCGAACCACTACGCGCTCCGCCCGCTGAAGATACAGCTGCCGCCCTCACCCTCGCGTTGCCGCGCGCGATCGAACTTCCGCGAGTAGCGACTAGGCGCGAGCACGACCTGCTCGGCGAGAGGGAAGTTCCGGCGGCGGCCTACTGGGGCATCCATACTCTGCGCGCGGTCGAAAACTTCCCCATCACCGGCGTTCCAATCGGGCATTTTCCCGAGCTTGTCCGCGCCCTTGCGCTTGTCAAGCAGGCGGCGGCGCGCGCCAATCGGCGCCTTGAGCAATTGTCGGCGGAGAAGGCCGATGCGATCGATCGCGCCTGCGATCTCATCGCCAAGGATGGACTCTTCCTCGATCAATTCGTGGTCGATGCGGTGCAGGGAGGCGCTGGCACTTCGACCAATATGAACGTCAATGAAGTCGTCGCCAATGTCGCGCTGGAATTCTTGGGCCACCGGCGCGGCGAGTACCAGTTTCTTCACCCGATCGACGACGCCAATATGGCCCAATCGACCAACGATGCCTATCCGACGGCGTTGCGCCTCGCCGTGATCTTCGCGACCGTTCCCCTCGTGCGGGCGCTGCAAGAGCTCGCCTATGCCTTCAAGGCCAAGGCGGTCGAATTCGCCGATGTGCTCAAGATCGGCCGCACCCAATTGCAGGACGCGGTGCCGATGACGCTCGGCCAGGAGTTCGATGCGTTTCATAGCACCGTGAAGGAGGACATCGACCGCCTGCGAGAGGCCGCCGCTCTGTTCCGGGAGGTGAATCTCGGCGCGACCGCGATTGGCACCGGGATCACCACCGATCCCCGTTACGCCTCGCTTGCGGTCGAGGAGCTGGCGCATCTCTCGGGCGAACCGATGGTGCTCGCCGCCAATCTGATCGAGGCGACCTCCGACATGGGCGCCTTCGTTTTGTTCTCGGGCGTGCTGAAGCGGATCGCCGTAAAACTTTCGAAGATTTGCAACGACCTTCGCCTGCTCTCCTCCGGCCCGCGCGCGGGCTTCGGCGAAATCCGCCTGCCGGCCCGTTCAAGCCGGCTCCTCGATCATGCCGGGCAAGGTCAACCCGGTCATCCCGGAGGTCGTGAGCCAGGTCGCTTATCTCGTCATCGGCCACGATCTCACGGTGACGATGTGCGCCGAGGGCGGCCAGCTCCAGCTCAATGCCTTCGAGCCGACGATCGGCTTTTCCATCCTGAAATCCCTGCGGATGCTGACCGCCGCGATCGACACGCTGACAAGCCGTTGCGTCAACGGTATCGAGGCGGATCGCGAGCGCTGCCTCGGCCTCGTCGAAAACTCGATCGGCCTCGTGACCCCGCTTGGCCCCGTGCTTGGCCACGAGACCTGCTCGCGCATCGCCCCGCCGGGCGCTCGACGAGCGGCGCACGGTTGCCGAGGTCGTCCTCGAAGAAGGATTGTTGACTGAGACGCGCCTCAACGAGCTGCTCCGTATCGAAGCCATGACCAGGCCCTCGCGCATCGCGATGGCCGCGGTCACCAAGCCGAAGGGCGCCTGATACGTTGGCGCGGCTATTTCGCTTCGGTCGGCTTCGCGAATTTCAAGACGAACCGGTCGCTCTCGCCAATCGCCGAATATTTTTCCGGCAAGGCCCATACGCCTTCGGGACAGTCGTTGGTGTCCTTGGGATTGGCATTGACCTTGGACGAGCCAAGCAATTTGAACCCGGCTTTTCCGGCGAGCGCAATCGCATAGTCCTGCCGCACATCGCCGCTTTTGGCCTGCGGGCCTTGCAGCTGAGCCGCCTCGGCGGTCTGGCTGTCGATGATCGCGGCCCCGTTGGGCTTGCCTCGTGTTCGGCCGCCTCGCGAACCGCGACGTAGGAGCGTCGCGTGGCTACCAACGTGCCGTCCCAGTCCCAAGCATGAAATAGAAATGCACGGTGCTGTTGGGCGTGTCCGCCAACCAGTTCTCGGATCGGCTCTGAGATTTATTTTCTAACATTATTCATGTAACAAATATTACGATTTGTCACATGTGGATTGACATTTATCCAAAATTTGTTTTGACAAATTTGGACAATTCTGTGTTAACTGCGCACTGTATACTGCAAGATTGTGGTATACGGAGCATTTTGCTGAAGAGTGTAGAAACAGAATCAGCAACGTAAATAAGTCTGTCATAAAGCTGTCATCAACAAAGGAGTTTGGGATGCGAAACGAACATTATCGATACTTTCGAACCGTGCCATGCACGCTGTTCGTCGCGGCGGGGGGCTCTTGGCCGCTGGCCCGCTGAGCGCGGACCCTCTCAACCGCCTGTCCGCGGATTTCCAGAATAGTACCTCCCTCGGCGGGGGAACCGAAATAGCCACGAATCTGGCTCCGCCCGGGATCCTCGTTTACACAAAGTCGGTCGTCCCGATTGATCGCACAACAGGACAGCCACTTCAAACACTCTATGTCACGTTTTCGGCTCAAGCTGATGTACACAACGGATCGGCGCTTCTCATGACAGCGACGGTCAACGGACAATTCTGTCAGCCGCTATTAGGGGAGACAGCAGGGGGAGGCACGACGTTTCCCAACTGGTACACTTTGCTCCGTCTGCCTGCACCCACCACGGGCACGAACTGCAATGACGGGGGAGGCGGGACCGCCGATTGCCACGACAACGTGATTTCCTTCACGTGCTGTGCCCATATTGGAATAGTCCCTCCCACGCCTGAGGGCAGCAGTCCGGGGGTACCGGTTAATATCAGGCTGGCCGACTTACCGGGGGGCGACGTGAACACGGCCTTCTATGAGCGCTCGACCATTTACATTGACGCGGTGAGTGATCCGAACAACAAGCTTTGCGCGGGACACCGGATGCCATGACTTCACTTTCGCGCCGGAAGTGGAGGCGAATGCTTTAAATTTCCGGCGTGCAAAGCGGCTCCCTCCTCCCGGCCTCTCTCCCCGCACGCGGGGAGAGATCCAGCGCCGCCAGATCCGCACGCGAGGCCGGAACCGCCCGGCGCGGCTATTTCGCGCCGGCCGGCTTCGTGAATTTCAAGACGAAACGGTCGCTCTCGCCGATCGCCGAATATTTATCCCTATCCTGATCCTTCAGCCGGTAGGTGGGCGGCAAGGTCCATACGCCTTCGGGATAGTCCTTGGTGTCCTTGGGATTGGCGTTGACCTCGGACGAGCCGAGCAATTTGAATCCGGCTTTTTCGGCAAGCGCGATCGCATAATCCTGCCGGACATAGCCGCTTTTGGCCTGCGGATCTTGTGGCTGGTCGAGCCTACCGCGATGCTCTTCGACCCCCAAAATACCTCCCGGCTTCAAGGCCTTATAGAACGCCCGGAATGCGGCGTCCGCGGTGCCCGCGCGCATCCAATTGTGGATGTTGCGGAATGTCAGCACGTAATCGGCGCTTGCGGGAGGCGCGATTTCCTGATCGCCCCCCGCGAATCCGGTAATGACGGTCTTGCCATAGAGCTCGGGGCTTGCGGCAATTCTTGCTTTGAGAGGCGCAATGTCCCGCTCGGGGTCGCCGGAGGCGGTGTAAAGGCCGCGGTCCTTGAGATAGGGCGCGAGAATTTCGGCCCAATAGCCAGCCTTTCCCGGCACGATCTCGATTACGTTCGAATCCGCCTTCACGCCGAAAAAGGTGAGAACCTCCAGCGGGTGCCGGTAGCGATCGCGCGCCTTGTTGGCATCGCTCCTCTGCGGGCCGTCAATAATCGCCGCAAGGGCGGGATCGGGTTGTTGCAAAGCCGCGGCAAAGGACTGGCCGAGACTTAAGCCAAAGCATAAACTGACAGAAAAGGCGATCGCAACCATCGTTGCGCCGGACAGGCGGCGGATTTGCCGAGCGAGCTTATACTTGGCTGGTACTTGCATCTGGCTCCGGGCCTTGAACATTTGCGGTCCCCGTATATTCCGGCGTGTTCCGGCCTGGTTTTCAGGCGAAATCTTGGGAAGGAAACACCGCTATTCGTTGAATTATCATCGACTCTTCTTGTTAACCGCCAAACCCCCGCCCCCTCAATGCGCGAGGCGCTCCAAAAGGTCGCGCACATGAACCTGGTCGGATTTGTAATTGCCGGTGAGCGTATACATCACCAGATTAACACCCCCGCGCAGCGCGAGTTCGTGCTGACGCTCGCCGCCCGGCACCAGCGAATAGAGGCTGTCGCCGTCGGCGTCGCTGGCCCAGCCCGCCGCGAGATCGTTGGCGGTGATGATGATCGGCGAGACGCTGTCGCCCGCGCGGGCCGGGCGCGGCCCGCCATCGGTGGGGGCGGGGGGCAGCGCCTCGATCCAGGTAGCGCCCGTCGTGTAGCGGCCAACGAAACCGTCAATGAGATAGAAGGTTTTCGTCACGACATGGTCGGCGGGAACGGGTTCGAGTTCCGGCACATCGACGCCATCGAGCAAGGCTCTAAGCCATTTCGCTTCCGGCGTCGGTGGCCCGCCGGGTCGCGAGGCGAGCGCGTCGTGGGTATCGAAAATAATCGTGCCACCCTGTCTCATGAAGAGGGCGGCCTTGGCGATCGCCGCGTGCGGCGGCTGCGGTTCCGACGCCACGATAGGCCAATAGAGAAGCGGATAAAAGCCTAACTCGTCCCGCGCGGGATCAATCCCGACAGGGTCGCCGGGCGTCAGCGACGTGCGCCGCGCCAGCACCCGCGAAAGGCTCTTCAAGCCCTGCCTGCTCACCTCGTCGACCCTGGCATCCCCACTTGCCACGAATGCCAGCCTCGTCGTCAGCGCGGCGCCAATATCGCGCGGGGACACGCTTGCGGCGGCAGACTCGGCCGCGACCCGCGCCGGGATCAGGATCGCGGAGCCAACGGCAAAGAGAACAAGGCAGGCAAGCGCGCCCCGCGCGGGCTTACGCAGGCTCCCCGAGAGCCAAAGCGAGGCCAAGGTATCGGCGGCGAATAAGAGAAACGCGGCGGCGATTAGCCAGGGTTTCAGATCGACCGGGCCATTGTCACGCAGGGGCTCGTCGATAAAACCAAGCCCCGAATAATCCGCCGCCTCGAGCGTGTCTTTTGGTCCCAGAGCATTGACTGCGATCAGGCCATCGGGCGGACCATAAAAACCCGGCGGATGCTCGGGTTCCGCGATGCCTTCGAACCCGGCGGGAATCGGCGTCGCGTTTGGCGGCGGGGGACCAAGGACACCGAAACCGTCGAGGCTCCGGCTCGGCGCGAAGGTTGCGGCTTCAAGGGCTTTCGTCCCGGCGCCGGCTTGCGCGTCCGCATCCTTCGCAGCCTCCCCCGACTGAGCAACGATTTTGCGCAGCATCTCCACGAACAATCCCGAAATCGGCAGGTTCGACCATGTCGTGTCCGCCGTGACATGGAACAAAACGATCAGTCCCTTGCCTTGCCGCGCCGCGGTCACGAGCGGAGTTCCGTCCGAAAGCCGCGCCCAGGTCTTGGCCGAGAGGCCGGGGTCCGGTTCGGCGAGCACCTGGCGCGAAACAGTTACCTCATCGAGGACGGCCAAGCCAAAAAATGGGCTCTCGCGGTCGAAAGGCGCAAGTTTTTTCGGGGTATCCCAGGACATCGCGCCGCCCAGCACGCGGCCGCCCCGGCGCAGCCGGACAGGAACGAGATCGCCGGAGGCCGCGGCGAGATGGCTTCCGGCAAAGCGCACGAGGATTCCGCCGTCCTCGACAAAACGAGCGAGGCCGTCATGCGCCTGGCCGGCTACCATGCCGACATCGGCGAGGATCATGATCGCCACATGGTCATCGAGAAGGGAGCGGATTGGATCGGTGGCGGCGGGCCTTGCCTCGCGGATGTCCGCGAAGGGGGAGAGCGCCTTCGTGAGATAATAACTTGGCGCGAGCAGAGGCTGCGCGATGTCCGACGTTTCGCCGCTGACGAGGCCGATCCGGCGGCGGCGCCAGCGCTCGTCGAGAAGAAAAACCGCCGCCGCCGAATGTTCGCGCGCGATTTCGAGGCGGGCGATCTCGTTGCGCAATTCGACGGGCATCTCGAAACTGGCTTGCGTCTCGTTCGCCGCGCCAAAATCGAACAACGCTTCGCCGAGCTGAAGCCCCTTGCGATCGAGCGCGCGGACAACCCCTCGGTCGGGGCCAGGAAGCTTGGAGCCGGAGAGGACCGCGCGGAGCACCCGCACATCGAGGCGGCCAGTTTGATTTTGCACGCCCGCGAGCGCGCGAACGGTTGTTGAATCCGTAACGACAGTGAGTTCGCCGGAAACAGCCGCAAGCTTGCCGGCGAACTCCCGCGCGTGGCCGCGATCGAGTCCGTCGGCGATCCAAACAATCGCGGGTTTTTTTTGCTGCGCAGTGGCATATTTTTCGATCGCGGAAAAAACCGGCAGCCGATCGGGAACAAACGGCACAGGCTTGAGCGCCCGCAGGCGATCTTGCGCCGTGGCCGCATCTAGGGGCACAATGTCGCGGCCCGCCTCCGATGTTGGCACGACAGCGGCGAGCCGCGAATTTCGCTCCGCTGCCTCGATTTGCCGTGCGGCAGCGGCGATTCTGCGCTCCCAGCCCGGCGCGGCCGGCCAGCCGTCGTCCAACACGATGAGCAAGGACGACCCCTCGCACCCCGTTGCCGCGGGCAGCGGATTGAGCACCGGTCCCGCCATCGCGAAAATGAGACTGGCCGCGATCGCAAGACGCAAGAGCAGCAGCCACCAGGGCGTGCGCGACGCGGTCTCGTTCCTCGGGCGGAGACCGAGAATGAGCCGCAGCGGCGGAAACGGCACGAGCGCCGGGCGCGGCGGTGTGATGCGCAGAAGAAAATACAAAAGCGGCAGGCCGGCGAGCGCGGCGAGGACGAACGGAAAAGTGAAAGCGAGGGGAAGGCCGGGCATCAGGGCGCGGCTCCTGGCGGGGCACGAGAAGCGGGGCCGGCATTGGCTTCGAGCTGGACCCGCAAGGCAAGCAAGGCCCCGGTGGCGGGCCTGTCGGTCCGGTGCACCGTCAAGGTCCACCCCCGCCTGCGCGCTGAAGCGCCAATCGCCTCGCGATGCAGGCCGAGTCGGCGGATGTACTCTTCGCGGAATGCTTCCGCCTGGCCCGCGCGCAACCTCGCCGGCGAATCGAGATCGGCGAATTCGGTATTCCCCGAGAAAGGAAAAGTCTCTTCGACGGGATCGGCGATCATCACGAGATGGCCGCGTGCCCCGCGTGCGGAAACGCTCTCGATGGTGGCCGAAATCAGCGCCGGATCGGCGAGAAAGTCGCCAACCAGAATGGCCTGGGCGCCGCGCGGCAGGTTCACCGCCGCGGGTAGCTCCTCCGGCACGTAACCGGCGGCGGCTTCCTGTGCCAGCAAAGCTTCCGCGAACCGTTCGACGATATTTCTGACCGCGAGCGCGGGCGTCAGGCCGAGAAGGCCGGCCCGCTCGCCGCCGCGCACGAGAAGATCGGCGGCAGCGAGGCCGAGCACGAGCGCACGATCTATTTTCGGCTGCAGCGCGAGATTGGACGCAAACCACATGGAAGGGGAACGATCGATCCAGATGAAAACCGTATGCGCCGCTTCCCATTCGCGCTCGCGAACATAGAGACGTTCGTCCTTGGCGGAGCGGCGCCAATCGATCCGGCCCGCGGCCTCGCCCGCGACAAAGGGGCGAAATTGCCAAAAAGTCTCGCCCTCGCCGGCGCGCCTTCGTCCATGGACACCATGCAAAACGCTCGCGGCAACCTCTCTCGCCGCGGCAACCAGGCCGGGGAGTCGTTGCGCCATCTCGAGTGCATAATTTTGGTGGCGCCGCGCTAGGCGTCTTGCATTTTTTTCCAGAAGCCGGACCGCGGGCATCGTTCAGTCGAGCCGCTTGGCCAGCCGGGTGACGAGATCGCTAACTGTCTCGCCCTCGGCCCGCGCGGCAAAGGTGAGCGCCATGCGATGCTTGAGCACCGGGACGGCGAGGGCCATGACATCGTCGAGGGAAGGCGAAAGCCGCCCGCTGAGGAGGGCGCGGGCGCGGGTTGCGAGCATCAAGGCCTGCGCCGCGCGGGGTCCGGGACCCCAGGCGATATGCTGGGTGACCGCCGGATCGCCCTCGCCGGGGCGGGCCAGACGGACGACATCGAGAATGGCTTCGATCACGCTTTCTCCGACGGGAAGCCGGCGCACCAGCCGCTGGGTTGCGATGAGATCCTCGGCGCTCATCGCGGATTTTGCCTCCGCGCTGGCGTCGCCGGTCGTCTCGATGAGAATCCGGCGTTCGCCCGCGCGATCGGGGTAGACCACGTCGATTTGCATGAGAAAGCGATCAAGCTGGGCCTCGGGCAATGGGTATGTTCCCTCTTGTTCCAGCGGATTTTGCGTCGCGAGCACGTGAAAGGGGCGTGGCAGATCGTGCCGTTCGCCGGCGACCGAGACGTGATATTCCTGCATCGCCTGGAGCAGCGCCGACTGGGTTCTGGGGCTTGCCCGGTTGATTTCGTCGGCCATCAGCAATTGGGCGAAGATCGGCCCGCGCACAAAACGAAACCCGCGCTGGCGGCCAGCCGTCTCTTCCAGGATTTCGGAGCCGAGAATATCGGCGGGCATCAAATCGGGCGTGAACTGGACGCGGCGCGTGTGCAAGCCGAGAACGACGCCAAGAGTTTCGACGAGCTTGGTTTTGGCCAGTCCCGGCACGCCGACGAGCAAGCCATGCCCGCCCGAAAGAAGCGTGATTAAGGCCTGCTCGACAACTTGCCCCTGACCGATGATGATGGCCTCGATCGAACTCCGCGCCGCCGTGATCCGCTCCAGCGCGGCCTCGGCGGTACGCGTCACGGCGGCTTCGAGCGAGGCCGTAATTGCTTCCGGCATGGATGTTTTGGCCCCTTGGCTTGTTGCCTGAACGAACCGCCGCGTCTCACCCCGCCATTTTCGTGGCAATATCACGCGTGACAATCATAGCTGTATAGCCGGCGAGGCGGACGATCAAAACTTTTCGATGTTGGCATGGCAATGGGGCAAAGATTATGGCCGAAGAGTTAAGGACCGGAACGGCTATGTTCTTGTCACGCCCGTCGAAAGGGTCGGAATCACGGTGGAGGACGCGCCATTCCTAGCGGTGGAAATGACGGTCGCGCATCCGCCGAAGATTCTCGGCGATCTGCAGCGCGAGTTTGCCAAGGCAACCGAAGCCAAGATCATCGCCGGGATCGCCAAGGATCTCACCAATCATGCGAGCGCTGAGATCGAACGTTTGTTGATGGCGGAGCGATGCCAGCGGTAATGGGGAAGGAGCGTTGGGTCCGCGCTTGAATTTTCGCTCTTCGAGGAGGAATTTGAGCATGGCTCGCAGCATAAAGCAAGAACGCCGTTTGCTCTGCGCGGATGAATTAACCCTCGTGGAAAAAACCCACCATCCGGCATTGGGACTTCTGCCGGATCAGGATTTGGCGGAGCTGCGCAAGCTCGTGCGCGAGCGGCGCGATCGCGCGCAAGATATTGCCGCACGCCAGCGCCGGGAGCTGCGCGGCAAGGCCGCGCCAAAGGGCGCGCGGGCCGCCACGGACGATAGCGGCACGCGGGAAAAGCGCGACGTCCTCGCGGCGGCCTTGCAGCGGCTGAACAAGGAGGTCACGCGCCGGGAAGCCAAAGCCGCCCGCCAGGCTTTGATCGACGGCGCCAAGCGCGCGCTCGACCTTCGCCGGACCAGCGAATCAAAAACCGCGCGACCCTCCGGACGCACGGCCAATGAAGGGATCAATCCAAAAAGCGCGCCAGCATTACATCCTACGCCGTCCGGCCAAGGCCGGCGCGATCACCCAGCACAATAAGAACATGCAGGCCAAGCGCGACTCGCGATAGGCGCGTAAATCCGTTGACATTCGCTACCCCCCCTAAAAGTTTGGCAAGCCCTTGTTCAAAGGGAGGTAGTTCAAAGGGAGGTAGTTAACATGGCCGTTCTAAATATCCGGGCGCATCGCATGGCCGCGCTGGCCGTTGCATCACTCCTGTCTTCAACCGTGATCGCCAACGCCGCCACGAAGATTGTCCTTGTAACCTGCGCCGTGGGCTTTTCCGGCACAGCTGTAACCAGTTGCGACAAGAGCACGGGTGTTGCGGCTAGCTGCCCTGCTTCCGGCACTTCTTGCGCTCAGGCCGTGGCAGTCTTTGAGTCTGCCCCCGACAACCTACGTTTAATGAGCATTGTCTCCCCCGCCCAAGGGGAGCTTGTGCATACTTTGGGTATTCAGACGAACGACTAACATGGGCGATCTTCCGTATCGGATGTTGGACTAAACCGCTCCGCGGCCGCTGAAATGGACCCGCGCAGCGGCACCGCTTGAGCCGGTCTCTTAGTTGGAAGCCCGACGGCTCCTTGTATGTTTGCGCGGCATCGATCGTACCAAAATGCTTCACGTGAGACATTTTGGTACGATTGCGCGCAACATCACGCGGCGAAAGGCGCGCCGCGCAACGTGGTCAATTCCGCCTCGCTGAACACCCGCCCGCGCGTCAAAAACCGCACGCCTTCGGGGGCCTCGACCGAAAAGCCCGCGCCCCGGCCAGGAACGACATCGATAATGAGCTGCGTATGCCGCCATAGTTCGAATTGGGCGGCGCCGATATAAACCGGGCAGCCCGCGATCTCGCCTAAAAGCACGTCGCTGGGCCCGGTGCGAAACTCCGCTTGCGGAAAACACATGGGCGAGCTGCCGTCGCAGCAGCCGCCCGACTGATGCAACAGGAGAGCCCCATGCGTTTCCTTGAGCCGCGCGATGAGGTCCACCGCCTTTTCCGTCGCGACGACGCGTTCGACCATAAAACGGCACTCCCGGAAACTAGAGTCTGGGCCGCGCGGCCTCGCGCTTAGAAGAAGCCAAGCGCTTTCGGGCTATAGCTGACGAGAAGATTCTTGGTCTGCTGATAATGGTCGAGCATCATCTTGTGAGTCTCACGGCCTATTCCTGACTGCTTGTAACCGCCGAAGGCGGCGTGGGCGGGATAGAGATGGAAGCAATTTGTCCACACGCGCCCAGCCTGGATGGCGCGGCCAAAACGATAGGCGCGCGTTCCATCGCGGGTCCAGACTCCGGCGCCGAGTCCATAGAGCGAATCGTTGGCGATCGAAAGCGCCTCTTCATCGTCCTTGAATTTTGTCACGGAGAGCACGGGGCCAAATATTTCTTCCTGGAAGATGCGCATCTTGTTGTGGCCTTCGAGGATCGTCGGCTGGACATAAAATCCGCCGGAAAGCTCGGGCCCCACGTCGGCGCGCGCGCCGCCAATCAGCACCTTGGCGCCCTCCTGGCGGCCGATGTCGAGATAGGAGAGAATTTTTTCCAGCTGATCATTCGAGGCTTGCGCGCCGACCATGGTCGCCGTATCCAGCGGGTTGCCCTGCTTCATCGCCTTGACCCGGGCGATCGCCAGCCCCATGAAGCGATCGTAGATTTTTTCATGAACCAGCGCGCGCGACGGACAGGTGCAGACCTCGCCCTGGTTGAAGGCGAACATCGCAAGCCCTTCGAGCGCCTTGTCGAAAAAATCGTCATCCTTGGCCGCGACATCCTCGAAGAAGATGTTGGGCGACTTGCCGCCGAGTTCCAACGTCACCGGGATGATGTTGTCGGACGCATATTGCATGATGAGGCGGCCGGTCGTCGTCTCGCCGGTGAAGGCGACCTTGGCGACCCGCTTGCTTTGCGCGAGCGGCTTGCCCGCTTCGACGCCAAAGCCATTGATCACATTGACGACGCCGGGCGGTAAAAGATCGCCGATCATGTCCATGAGGACCATGATGCTCATTGGGGTTTGCTCGGCCGGCTTCAGCACGACGCAATTGCCGGCGGCGAGCGCGGGCGCGAGCTTCCACGTTGCCATCAGGATCGGGAAATTCCACGGTATGATCTGGCCCACCACGCCGAGCGGCTCATGGAAATGATAAGCGACCGTATCGTGGTCGATCTCGGAGAGACTTCCTTCCTGGGCGCGGATGCATCCGGCGAAATAGCGGAAATGATCGACCGCCAGCGGCAGATCGGCGGCCTTGGTTTCGCGAATCGGCTTGCCATTGTCGATCGTCTCGACGAGGGCCAAGAGATCGAGCTTCTGTTCGATCCGGTCGGCGATGCGCAAAAGCGCGAGCGAGCGTTCGGCTGGGGAGGTTCGTCCCCAGGCCTCCCGCGCCGCATGCGCCGCATCGAGCGCCAATTCGACGTCCTCGGCGGTCGAACGGGCGACGGTGCAAACGACGCGGCCATCGATCGGCGAAATATTATCAAATGTTTGGCCCTTGACCGCGGGGACCCACTTGCCGCCGATAAAATTGTCGTAATGCGGCCGGATCGCGATCTGACTGGCGATGTCCGCGAGAATTTTGTCGACCATCTCTGACTCCCGAGATTTTTCAGGCATCGCCGATTTCCGGCGCACCTTGCGCGCGGACCGCGCGGCCCTGACCGGCTTCGCAAGGACACTCGTCCCTCGACAGAATCTAGCACCATATCGGCCGTTGAGAAGATGCTTATTGTTGCAAAGGCTTTCAAAATGACGTGTCGCGGCCGTCGCGCGGGCGCGCGAGCGCGGCTCCTGGACCGGCGTGCTCATGCGCAGGAGGAAGCCTTGACCTGATCCATATCAGTATTGCGATGCCGCTTTGTGATCGCCCTAGTGTGGCTTAAGCCTTCGCATTCGTCCATCGACGAAACTCCCGCTCGTGCGCTTTGCGGCTCACGAGCAGGGATTCATCGACGGATCCATTGTTTGGCATGTCCGAAAAAAATGCCGTGATCGCCGCCGGCGCCGCATCAGTGCCGGTAGTGCTCCCATGCATCGCAACCAAGCGGCAACGGTTCATGCTTGTCCGGAAAACCAAGCTGAGGCAGGATGGGGCCGGAACTGGCGACTATCGGGGGAATGCCGACAAATAACAAAATTTTGGGGAACGTCGGAGGCTGATTCGATGACCAAGGTTTCGAGGCGTAACATGTTGACGGCCACCGCTGCAGGCGCGATGGTCACGGCCGTGACGACAGCGCGAGCAAGCTCCTTCGGCAACCCGGACGAACCTCCGCAAGGGGCAATCAATGCCAAGAACCGTCAGAGCCTCACCGATCCCGGTCCGCAGGATCGAGTATTGGCTACCCAGTTCCCCTCGGCGCAGTCCCCGCCGCCGACCGATGTGGGAGATCTGCCGCAGTTTTGGGCGTCGTTCAACAATGCGCCGAGGCGCATTCAGAACGGCGGCTGGGCGCGCCAGGTAACGCAAGCGGATTTCGCGATTTCAGAGACCATCTCGGGGGTCAATATGCGATTGGCCGCCGGGGGCATAAGGGAATTGCATTGGCATCTGGCCGCCGAATGGGCCTACATGACTTATGGGAAGTGCCGGGTCACTGTACTCGACGACAAGGGCCGCGCCTATGTCTCGGACGTGAAGGAAGGCGACCTTTGGTACTTTCCTGCGGGCTTCCCGCATTCACTGCAGGGGCTCGCCCCGGACGGTTGCGAGTTCATCATTTGCTTCGACGACGGCAAAGCCAGCGAATTCAACACAACTCTGGTGACGGATTGGCTCGCCCACACGCCTCCCGAAATTCTCGCCGAGAATTTTGGCGTTCCGGTTGGGGCATTCTCGAAGATTCCTCTTCACAATCTCTGGATCTTCCAAGGCAAGCTGCCTGCCGCTTTAGCCACGGACCAGAAGGCCGTGGAGGAGCCGGGCGGCTTGCCCCCGTCCCCGTTCACCTTCTCCCTCGGATCATCTGAGCCCGTAAGGCAAATGAAGGGCGGAGAGGTCATGGTTGCCGACAGCAGCATTTTCACCGTCTCCAAGACAATTGCCGTTGGGCTTGTGACGCAGCGCCCGGGCGCGCTGCGGGAAATGCATTGGCACCCGAATGCCGACGAATGGGCATATTGGATCAAGGGCAAGGGGCGAGTGACGGCCTTCGAGACGGGGCCAAAGGCGGTGACTTTGGACTTCAACCCGGGCGATATTGGCTACGTCAAGCGCAATAACGGCCATTATGTCAAGAATGTCGGCGACACCGACATGCAGTATCTCGAAGTTTTCAGGAGCTCCTATTACGCGGACGTTTCTCTGTCGGATTGGTTGACCCATTCGCCGCCGGAAATGGTCGCTCAGACCTTGAACATCGACGAGGCGACAATCGCAAAGTTTCCCAAAGACCGGCCGTTGGTGATGTCCGAGTGAGCAATAGATCGCGTGTTGTGATCACGCCGCCTTCCGGCATGCGCATTTGGGCCGAACGGGTAAATCCCCCTTTAGTAAATCCCGCTTTAAATGTCGTCACCTCACTCGAGTCGTACTCTCGGCCCTGTCGTACCGGTCATCACCTACGATCAGAATCGGAACATCCATCGGCGAAACTCCCGCTCGTGAGCCAAGCGCACGAGCGGGATTTTCACGATTACCCAATTTGTTTGCCGTCAGTTTATTCGCGTCTCAACCCTCGTCCCTGTCGTTCCGGTCATTCCACATGTTCGAAGTCGAACATGTCGAACAAATCGCCGACCGCCGGCATGTTCATGGGCACGTATGGATTGACGCTATTCATCTTGGGATTGTGTAGATTGTCGCGGCTGCGGTCAGTCAGCGGCTTCAGGCCCCAGTTGCGCTCGAAGAGCGCATTGGGGCTTGCGAAGGGAACGCCGTTGTCCGTGCGGATGGCCTTGGGGAGACCGAACTCCTTGAAGACGGCCTTGAACACCGGGAAGGCATAGGCTTCCTTGGTGGTGGAGAGCG
>Ga0185299_10003317_pt1 | contig 21791 bp, 14 predicted proteins | sample PaiPotPPA55metaG_FD_128002 | JGI IMG/M metagenome (GOLD analysis project Ga0185299, IMG submission 128002) | Iron sulfur acid spring bacterial and archeal communities from Banff, Canada, to study Microbial Dark Matter (Phase II) - Paint Pots PPA... ... | reverse complement strand
TTACGGGTCAGCGCTCGCTTGGTCAGGAAAAACTACAACAAGGGTGAAAAGATCTCCCACACCGAGATGGGGAAGCTCAGACTCACCGGTCACAAGACTTTGCCAAGCTGGAACTACACGTTGGCTCAATCAAAAATGTAAAGTTATTTTTGCGCGGCCCCTTAGTGAGCAACTCATACCGGCGATCTTAGAGTTGGCGGAAGTGCGGGCAGCTTCATAGCCTTTCTTCAGAGCTGTGCCGTGGCGAATTCGCTCCGCTTGGCGTTCCGGGATCAAGTGTTGTCGTCGCGCGCCCGTGCGCGAGTGTAGGTGCGTAATCGGTCGGCGGAAAGGCCTGGTAGAAGCGCTGAACCTGCGACTCACAGCCCAGTGAAGGTTCTACACGAAGACGCGTATTGACGAATACATGATTTCCTTTTATTGAAGATGTCCCGTTCTAATAGCAAGAGGTTTTGCCAAGTCGATACCGTGGGTCGGCCCGGATTAGCTTCCGGCACTGATGCCGTTCCCGATTGTGCTCGACTGAGTTGAGCCAGTACGCTCAAAATGGAAAGCAAGCAAATTGGAACGATCTTCAATCTCGTTCCTCAGAATCACAAAACACAAACCTATTTGCGAAACAAATGTGGCGCGTACCGGCGCTCGTATGTAGCCATTCCCAGTAACAGTACGACGCGGAAGAACACGATGCCCGCAGACAGCAAGATGTACAGTCCCGCGAGTTTGGTGACAGTCTCCGATAATCGCCGCGTGCGTCATGAGCATTGCGGAGTAAGCTTTCCTCGTTCTTCGTAGCCGGGCTGGCGTTACCGGAGCTGGGAACCGCGGCGGCAGGATTGGCAGTTCCCGCGCTCGCCATTCAACGTACTTCATCTACCAAACAAGGCACTCGCCGATTTATTCCACACTTCCGCGCACAACGGTCATCCGTCCTGCTGTTCGTTGCCAGGCGACAAGTAGGAATGAAATCAAGCTTGAAGGGGTTAATGGAGGTCCAATCATTCATCTGGCGCACCGAGTACCGCACGCTTCGGCACGCAAGGCCTTTAGTGGGTTGAATTGGCGAAAGGCGGAATAGAACACTGGTGACACAGGTATCCATGAGAGGAAGGCATCGGTGCCGGAGGTACGAATTCAGGAAATCCGGTGTGGGCATTAAAGTGCGAAAGGGATCAACAATGTTCAGACCAACAATCGTGATATGGCTTGTGCTACTCGTGCTGGCTCTAACGGTAGTCGCCTTCGTGACTCGTTTAGTTGAAAAATACAGACTGGCCGATCGCTTCTCGAGAGGTCGGGAAAAACCGTCTCTGTCGCCCAAAGCAACACACCCGATCATGAAGCAGCAATAGAGCCGGCCAATACACCGGTAGGTATCGTCTGCTTTAAGCAAAGAGGACCATAGAAATGCGAGCTGACCAAGCAAAGTCTTTGTCCATCTGGCAAAACGGTTTCGACGAAAGCAACCGGGATTAGGACTTCTTATGAAAATCTTTGGAGCAAAAGTCTGCAAACAAAAAACTCCAATTCGCTCAGTCGTCTTTTGCCTGGGACTATTTATCGCATCTTCGCCGTTACGAGCGCAGTCCAGCAAGGCATCAACGTCGGTGCCGACCAAACGCTCGGCGTTAGACAATAGTTTTGATCCGCTTCAGCAAGTAAGCACATCTCTACAGATGCTGTCGAAACGAGTGAGGCCCAGTATTGTAGAGATCTACAGCACGGGTTACATGCCCAATAACGACCGCGAGCATAGAAACACGGGGCTGTTGTCGCGCGGCCTGACCTCCGGATCGGGCTTCATAATTGCGTCGAATGGATGGATCGTAACAAACGCGCATGTCGTGGAAGGGGGACGTCGGATTCGGGTTCAGCTCAATAACGAAGCGGAGTTATCAGCACAACAAAATGGAGCATCACGTCACGCTTTGTTCGACGCCAAGCTCGTAGCCCTCCGTGCCAACATCTCGTAGACAGTTTTAGTACTCTTAATTAATGAACAGTAGGGCGAGAAAGAAGCAGGCAGAGATGCATGGTAATTCTGTTGGTGTTGTTCTTTCTTCTGGGGGTTTGGCTGCCGCGGAACGAAGCGAAGGCTCGCCTCCTGGCGAGCCGCAGCGGAGTGCAGCGGCAGCCAAAGCAGGCGCCGATTCGGGGGCAGCTTCGCGGCCGGATCCTGAGGTGGTAGCCAAAGCCAAGCGTCGGACCTACACGGCTGAATATAAGCAACGCATTCTCGAGGAAGCCGATGCCGCTGCAGCGACACGCGGTGCTCTCGGTGCTCTTCTTCGCCGTGAAGGTTTGTACTTCTCGTTGCTCACCACCTGGCGGCGAGAACGCTCCAGCGGCATTCGCGAAGCGTTGACCGCACGACGGCGCGGACCGAAATCAAAGCACAACCCGTTCGAAGAAGAAGTTCAGCAGCTACGCCGTCAGGTAGGCCAATTGACGGAAAAACTCCGCAAAGCGGAGATCATCATCGACGTTCAAAAAAAATGTATGGTCCGCCGCCGTTCTGCAAGAAGAATCTTTGAGACGAGTAGAAATAGTCTGCTCAAATGTATTCGGCCTACTGTTGGAGCAAGCTCCTGGCCAGGATGAGTATTCGCGCGTCCCCGTCCTTATAAGTGGCACGGTCTGACAGAGACCACTTTTTTTTCCGGGCTTCGGGCACGCCGTTGGACTGTTCTGTCATCTCGTCGATTCTCGCTCAGCAGATCTGGTGGAAGCTCTTAAAATTGATATTTACGTCGGGTTGAACTGGAGAGTGGAACATCGTGCAACCGCTCCCCCCTTCCTTGATTCCAGGTTACGCAGCCATGTTTCCCTCACAATTACTCACTGACAAAATAGGAGTTTGGCGATAGTTGACACCTTTGACGAGGACTGCCCACGCGATTCGAGCCAGCTTGTTGGCCATCGCAACGGCCACAACATTTGCGTGGGCACGACTTTCTAACTGGGTCATCCAACCGCCAAAAGCGTACTTCTTCCGCTCCCGGATAAGGATGGATCTTGCGCCGTGAATGAAGAGGCGTCTGAGATAGGAGTTGCCACGCTTGCTGATCCCCAGAAGTTTTGGCTTTCCTCCCGTGGACACCTGTCGTGGGACCAGACCCAACCAAGCGGAGAACTCACGCCCCTTGGTGAAGGCAGATCCGTTTCCAATGGCAGCAACCAGTGCAGTGGATACCAATGGTCCAACGCCAGGAACACTCTGCAGCCTCTTGCATGAAGTATCCTGATCCGCGATCACTTCTAGTTGATCTGTTACCTCTTCAATCCGCGATTCCGTAATCTTCCAATCTTCCCAGAGTTGTTCCAGCAGGCCGCGCAGAAGTGGAGATAGATTGAGCTCAGCGTCTTCAAGGATCGCGGCCATGTGGCTTCGTAAATAAACACGGCCGGCGCGAAACGCGATGCCACGCTCCAGGAGGAAGGCTCGGATCTGATTAATAATTCCGGTGCGGCTGCGAACGAGTCGATCCCGCACCCTATGAAGAGCTTGCAGGTCGAGCTGATCATTCGTTTTGATCGGCACAAATCGCATCCTCGGTCGTAGCACAGCCTCAGCAATTGCTTCAGCATCGTTGTAGTCATTCTTGTTCGACTTGACGAATGGTTTCACGAACTGAGGTGGAATCAATCGAACCTGATGACCTTGGACGGCAAGAGCGGCACCCAGATGATGTGAGCCACAGCATGCTTCCATGCCGATGAGAGCTGCGGGAATGTTGGCCGTATAGGCAAGCAGTTGAGATCGAGAGCATTTCTTCTTGGCGATCAACTTGCCATGCTCATCCAAACTAATCAAGTGAAAGACTGTCTTGCCGAGATCGATACCGATGGTGCAGATTTTCATGGGATAATCCTCCTCCGCAAGTCTTCTATACCGCGCAATAACTTTTCAACTGGCGGCGGACCATCCCATTAGCCATGATCGCAGGCCTCGGGTCTGCAGGTATCGCCAAGAATTAGATGATGAGTGGCCACCCTGGAGAAGCAGTCCCGTGGTTTGAGCGTGCCCGGGCGACCTTCGAGAAAGAAGGGTCGCGGTTGCAAGTGGCGGCCATGTTGAGTGAATTAGGTGCTTGTCATTTCGGTTTGGACAATCTCGAAGAAGCGCTGGAGCTTTTTCTTAAAGTTGAGCAAATCGACCTCGAAACAGGTGCACATCCCGGGCGTCAGATTGTCATCGCAAATATCGGGAATCCAGGTGTCGCCTACTCCGCCATGGGCAATGCTGCAATCGGTGCTAATTTTGAAAAGCAAGCCGAGGCGATTAACCGCGTCCTTGAAGAAGAGCGAAGCCGGGCAAGAGACGCCGGCTGGGAAGTTTCAGCACCGGCGCCAAAACAATCTTGCGAGCAGTGGTAGTGGCCAGCCTTCAGGCTGGTTTCTTGTCGCTGCAAAGCCTTATGAGACTTTCAACCAGCTATCAAGATCCCGAGTAAAGCAAAAATGGCGCCCAATAAAACGGCTTACGGTAGTTACCCGTAGAATGAACCAACGTGAGTTTCGCATTGCGCAACGCGGTGGCCGGGTCGTCTCCGGCGCGTATACCTTTGTAAAGTTCGTCCATCAACCGCGGAGTCGAGGCGTTGCTGACTTCCCACAATCCGGCAATCACGTTGTGCGCACCCGCCCGTAGAAACGCCCACGATAGGCCCACCAGGCCCTCCCCTGGGTAGGACTTGGTCCCCGCACCATTGCAAGCCGAAATCGTTACTAGATAGGCGTTCAGCGGATGTTTCACCACGTCACGGGCATACAACTTGTATGAATCTCCTTCCGGCGAAAGGATCACCGCCGACTCCAAAGGACGTGTTCGGCTTGCCGTGCCGTGAGTGGCGAAATGCAGATAAGAAAATTTTTCCGGCTGGCTGGCGAGAAACTGAGTTGCTGTGGCGTTTGCGCCGGTCAGTTCCAACCGTTGCGATGGACTGAAATAATTTTCGAGTAGGCTGACTTCCTTGCCGGCTTGCGGCAGCGGCGGAAAATCAGGGCTGGCCGCCAATGCATCGCCTACGACAAGTAAGTGTCCATCCTTCGGCGGCGCGGAAAGCGCAGCGCGCGAAAGCAGCGCGAGTGAGTTTGCCGTGGTGATCGTGGCGTCTTCGATCCAGTAGTGCGGCTTGGAACCCGGCACGACTAGCGTTTCAAAATTCAGAGAGTTCAAACTGCCATCGGGAAGGACCACGACTCGCGAATTCCTGGGAATCAGCTTTTCGGCGGGCGCAACCAGAAGAGAATAAAGTTTCTTGCCATCCGCGTTGCCTGCTTCAAGCGGATCGCGCGGATCGAGAAACGACTGGCGGTAGGCCCGCACGGCCGTATCGATTTCAGCGCTGGGCGGCAGCGAAAATATCGCCGTGCTGCTGGGAGTGACCGTCCAAAGATACGAGCGCTGCTCGCCAAGCCAATAAAAAAGTAACGTTTCTTTGCGCCGAAACGCTATCGCAGAGACGTTGCCGTTAGGCTTCGCCGGATTCGCGCCGGACGAGGAGGACAGCCCCAGCTCAAGAGTCTGCGCACGGCTGAGGTCCGCGATCCTGAGGGCATCAAGAGGCCGTTTTTGTGCAATCAGGAAGTTGACGTAAGCCTCGTAAAAGCGGATGGCGCTGGAAAGAAAGGACAGGCGGAAATCCTCGTGCTCGAGCGCCTCGCGAGCTTTTGCAATTCTGCCGATGGAGTCTCGGAATTCGCTTTCTGCGAGAGAATTCTTACCCTGTTCGGCGTGGATCTGCGCCAGGCTCGCTTGCGCTTCCCAAAGAACTGATGCAGGAGAAGCCGCATCGTCGAGAATCATGGAATACAATTGTGCAGCTTGCGAAAGATTTGCCTTTTTGGCCGCGAGGTGCGCACTGAGCAACTGCGTGTAGAGGTCGCGGGGATGATCGAGCGCCGAAATTTCGAGACGTGAAGCCTCGGAAAGAAAAAGTTGGGCCTGTGCAAAAGCGTTTTTGCCGAGAGCGATCAGCGCCAGGTTCTGCAGTGCATCGATCGTTGAATTAATGTCTTTCAGTTCCCTGGATAGCGCAAGGGCGCGTTTGGATTCGTCCTCGGCGGCGGCGAAATTGCGAAGATCGAAGTGCACAATTCCGGCGTTGATCAGCCAAGTCACACGCTTTTCGGAGAGGCCGGCGGTTGCGGAATCCGCGGCGGCTTGTTGATAGAGCGTAAGGGCACCTTCAAGGTCACCAACCTGATAGTAACTCCAGCCGATGTTGCCCTCGGTTCGCGCAATCGAGCTCATCGCCGCTAAATCTTTGGCCAGTTGTAGGGCCTGCTTGTTCCACTCAACGGACTCATCATAGTGTTCCATCCGTGTGGCAACCAGACCTAGACTTCCCAGCGCAGCGATTTCCAGAAAACGATCTTTGTGGATTCGTGCGAAATTCAACGCGGAGTGATATTCCAATCCCGCCTGATCCAGCTTCCACTGCAATGAAGCCAACGTACCCGCCCGAAGTTCGACTTCTCCAATCAACTGGGGCTGGCTGCCAACAGCCAGGGTTCGCGCTTGATTGAGAGCGGACTGACCTTCTAAGTAACGAGACAAGTAAGAAAGATCGGAAGTCTGCGTCAGTTTCTGCCACACGGCAATGTCGCTTTGAGTGAGCGGTGACGGCAAATCGAACCTGTCGAGCGCCAAAGACTCTTCGTAAAAACCCTGGCGCATCAAGATTTCTGCCTTGAGCGCGCGAAATCGCAAGCCCCACTCGGAATTAACTTCGGAAGTTCGATTTAGCGCCTGATTGACTTCTGCTAACGCAGCGGAAAGGTTGCCGTGATTGGTCTCTTGCCAAATTCTGGGGTAGCTGGATCGCGGGTTGTTTGCGCCGTGGCCGCAACCGGTTCCGAATATGCAGAAGACGAGGTGTAACGCAGCGACTACGGCCAGTGCTGGCCGTTGGAAAGGGCCGCGGCAGCGGTCCCTGTGCCGCTGACCGCCGAACCTAGTTCCAGTCGGACCATGGTCAGTGTGCGCTCGCCGTGCTTGATCATCAATTCGGCGAGAAAAATATTTCCGAAGCCAGGAACGTAGAAGCAGTGGCCAGTGCGCTTGACTCCCGGACAAGTGGTGTCCATCTCTTTGACGAGAGAACAAAGAAACGCTCCGTTCGGCCCTGGTTGTTGCAATTTCTGACCAGCAGCAAAAGGATCTAGAGCTATTTTGCGGAATCCTCCGTCTTTTTCAAAGGCTTTCTGCGCCTCTTTGAAAGTTCGAATATTCTCGAAGAGGTCGAAGTCGAGTTCGACGTGCACCGGGCATCCGGCAATTTTGAGATTTTCGAATTTGCTGCCCACCATCGAGACAAGTCCCTCGGCGTCGCCGGCAGGATGTTTTGAGTACAGGCGGGCTACGACGCGGTCAGCGGTAAGGATGTCCAGGATGTTCAGACCTTCCAGCGTGGCGGTGACCAGCGTGTTGTTGCTGTTATCGTCCGCTTGATGCCCGCCGGAGACATGGGTATAGCCCTTCTTGAACGACACAAACTCGCGAAACTGAAAGTTCTCGACGCGCGAATTACCGTGCCCGCCAATGACCGGCAACGAAGACGCCGCTTGCACATCGATCAAATGATCGAATGGACGGGTGAAACGACCGCTAAAGGCGTGAGCGCAAGCATGGTAGTGAAAGATGGAAAGAGCAGGCTCGGATTTCATCGGGAGACTCCTGAGAGAGATTGGCTAATGCTGCTGAACCTGGCTTACAAAAGCAATATTAAATTGCAGGCGCGCTAGCTCGGCGGGCGGCGACGCGAGTTGTGAGTTTGTCTGGCCGGAGATAATGAGCGTATATTTGCCGGAAATTTTTCCTGGATTGACGACCACCACCTGAGTTTTCTGCGCTTCGGCATAACTTAACGAACGTAGTGGAGTGGTTTTTCCGTAGGGTTCCAGCAGACTTATCCCGTAGGTAGAGTAGGCAGCATCGGCAGGGACGTCCACGTACAACCCCACGGGTTGATCCGGTTGCGTCGTGAGTGTCGGGACTGTCTCACCGCGGGTGTTCGCGGAAATCAGCGAAAACATCGGCAGCACGCGGGGAGCTCGCGATTCTTTCAACTGAGGAATCATGACTAAGTTCCGGTAGCCGACGACGAGCAGTAAAGCTGCCAGGACGGGGATAGCCATCGCGGGACGAAACCAGCCCAACCATCCGCCGGACTCCTGGACTATACGGGTGCCCGCGGCAACCGCTGGCGCCGGCGTTTGCACAAAGATTTGCTGGCCAACGCCAACAAGCTGCGCCGCCATGCGCAGCTGAGTGGCGCACTCGGCGCAGGAAAAATAGTGCTCTTCGTAGGCGTCGCGAAGGTCGGGTGAGAGCTCTCCGAGCAGATACTTTTCGCAGGCTTGCGATTTTACTGCCAGGTCGTGGTCCATTGATTGTCGATCCATCTCGCTAAGTAGTGTCAGAAAGTGCCGATTCGTTTCTCGTTCTCGTAAAAAGCTCCTAAAACACTGATTATAAATAAGTTACGCTGCCATCGCTGCGCGAAACTTTTCTTTGGCCCTATATAGCAGTACGCGGAGATAATCCCGGCCGACGCCGAATCGCTCGCAAATATCATCCTTATCCATTTCTTCCAGAAAGACCGAGCGGAGGATCGCCTGATCGCGCTGCGGCAATTGCGACAGGACGTTTCGCACCATCCGCTGGGTCTCGTCGGAAATGACTAAAGCTTCCAGGTTCAGTACTTTATCGGGCAATTCCAGATGATCGGATTCAAGTGGAACGTTCTTCGATCCGGAACGGTAATGTTCCAGCAGCACATGATTGCAGACCGAGTTCACAAAAGGACCAAGTCGATCGCCTTGCCGGATGCCTCCGTCGGAACGCAATGAGCGGATTACACGGATAAACGTCTCCTGCTTCAAATCCTCGATGACTTCAGGTGGAAGGTAGCGGGCTCGCAGTTTTATTTGAATGAGCTGAGAAAAATAAGCGACAAAATGACTTTCCGTGGAGGGATCGCCCTCCCGGAGCCGACCCACATAAGCTTCGTCAAACGCGAAAAATTCCAATACTTCCCCCGAAGTGCTGGGAAGTATAGCTGCGACAGGGTTAATGGAGCAATCCATCTAAGGTGCGCCCGAGGAGGCAGCCAATCACGATTTTTTTCCTTCCCGAAATGAAACGCTTCGCGTTTTGAAATCACTACTGGCCATAGGAATCCTGCAGGTCAAGGAAACCTACACGCTGGGACTACCAACGTCCTCTGGCGTGCCCCTGAAGCGGCGTCCGGCGCTGATCGAAAGAATTCAGCGCCAGACGCTGAATTTGTGAATATTGGCGGAGGAAGGTGGAGTTTTGTATTTGAATCGAGAGTTGCGGCGGAAGACGAGTTCGATTTCGCAGAGTGTTCCCGAACGGGGTGCAGAACAAACTGCTTCTCAAGTGATTACGCTGCGGGTGGACTTTGTGAGCAAACCCGAGAACAAGTGCGAGATCGCAGCCGAAGTAGGAGAACTTTTGGCGGAGGCTGGCCTATATCAGAAAGGGCTCAAGGCAAGTATGGTCCTGGTGTCAGATCGTGAGGCGCGTGTCGTCACCTTGTTAACGCTGTGGGACGCGGATCGATTTAATCCCGCTCGGGAGCGCCTGACGACCTGGACGCTGAAGATTGTCGCGCAATTTGCAGACGGTCGCCTGCACGCGCGCACTAGCGTGGCCCATATCTTGCTCCCAAGAGAATCCACGAAGCTCACGCTCGCCGACCTTCGGCCAGCCGAGATTGCTGAACTGGTTGAAATCGTTGCCGCGGGATGAGTTTGCTGCAATAAAAAGCGGATTAAAGCTGCAACGAAAGAGTCCATGGGCAGCAGGGAGAAAGGCCTGCAATGCATAACCCGGAATGTTGTGATCGGCGCGGTTGCGCGCGGCCTGTCATTACTACCTTTTGTAAGGAAGCTCTTTGTCTTGATCATTTTTGCAGCCGTAGTTACGAGTTCCTGAATGGAACGGATGAAGGCGGGCAGCCGAACCCGGCTTCGAAGGTGCCAACCAACGAACAAATTCAGACCGCCGACGAATGCGCCCGGCGGACCCTCGATATCTCGATGAGCAAACTGCTTTTAAACAACCTGGAACGTGCGCGACTACTGGATATTCTCCTTTGGTGCGGCGATCTGGTCAGCTCGCCCGGAGCAAAGAAAGATTCGTCTGCCTCACCGGTAAAACGTGGGCCACAGCAGAAATCTGCTCTCCCGCCGGAAACATCGAGAATCGCGATCCGGAACTAGCCCGTCAGGGCAGCCTCAGCTCTTCGCTTCTTTGTCGCCAGCAAAAAATTTCGGATCATCGGTGGCAAGAGTTACAAGGCAGACGAAGAAACGACAGCCCCGGCGGAAAACTCGGGCCTTCTAAAGATAACAAAACAAGCGGCTTGAAGTTTCGGTTCCCGTGGTACTACGGATGCATATATATGATCACGTCGCAGGGGTTGGTTATAGTACCGCTAGACGGTTCAACGCGACGCTTATCCCGCTAGCTTTTCGTCCTTGGCATGTGATGTAAGGCGACTAAAGCAGAGCATCTTTGGGCCTCTGTTGCCAGCTAAGGGTGTAGATAATTGCGACGGATAAAGCGACGGTCAAACAGGATTTTTCGGGGATAAACAGTTGGAGCCACAACTAGCCAATCCGGTGCCTCGCTGGAAAGACCGGCTCAACGCGCTTCGCAACACTTTGCCAATTTTCCGCATGGTTTGGGAAGCGTCGCCGCGAATTGTGGTCGCGAATGTCGGCGTCCGCTTGATTGTTTCCCTGCTTCCGCTGGCGATGTTGGCGGTAACCAAAGTCATCGTCGATTCGATTTACCGCTACACCGCGAACCATACCGCCCTGCCGACCTATTTCTGGTGGCTGGTGGTGATGGAATTCGCGCTGGCTTGCATTTCGACAATTCTGGTTCGCGTAACGGATTATTGCGACACGGTTCTGGCTGACAAGTATGCGAAATATGTAAGCGTGCGCATCATGCAGCACGCTTCGCGTCTGGATCTCACGACCTACGAAGATCCGACCTTTCAAGACAAGCTGGAGCGCGCCCGCGTACAAGGCACTGACCGGGTGCTGATGATTCAAGCAGCCGGGCGTTTGATCCAGCAAGTAGTGACGACCGCCAGCTTGGCGTTTAGCATTTGTCTTTTTTCGCCGTGGCTTTTGGTGGCGTTGATTGTGTGCGTGGTGCCAGCGTTCTTGGGCGAAACGCATTTCGCATTCCTCGGCTATTCCTTGAGTTTTGTGCAAACTCCTGCGCGGCGTGAAATGGAATATCTGCGAGTGCTCGGCGGCAGCAAGGAAAGCGCAAAGGAACTGAAGCTCTTTGGCATCGGTCCGTATCTGGTCGAGCGATTCACAAACCTGGCCATGCGGCTGCATGGAGAGACGGCACGGCTGGCGCGTAAACGGCTATTTGTTGGTTCGCTTTTAACGCTGCTCGGCACGCTGGGTTATTACGGCACCTACGCATACGTGATCTATCAGACGGTAGCCGGAGTTCTCACCATAGGCATGTTGACGTTCCTGGCGGGAGCAATCGCTGGCGCAAGCTCCAACATTCAGTTGGTATTTTCGACATTTTCGACGATCGCGGATCAGGCGTTGTTTGTGGGCGACCTGCTGGATTTCTTCGCGGTGAAACCGGTGGTTTCGTCAAATCCGGGAGCGATCCGGGTCCCGCGGCCGATTCGCCAGGGCTTCGAGTTTCGCAATGTTTCCTTCGCATATCCGAATGGCCGCGAAGTGCTGAGCGGCGTCAGCTTCAAGGTTTCTCCAGGAGAGCGCATTGCGCTGGTCGGAGAAAACGGCCAGGGAAAAACCACCATCGTCAAATTGCTCACGCGGCTCTACGACCCCTCCGGCGGCCAGATTCTGCTGGATGGCAAGGATCTGCGCGATTACGACCTGGACGATCTGTGGAGCGAAATCGGAGTCATTTTTCAGGACTTCATGCGCTACGACCTGACGGCTTCGGAAAACATCGCCATGGGACGCATCGAGGAGCGCGACAATATTTTTCGCATCCGGGCGGCGGCGCAAAAGAGCCTGGCGGAGGACGTTATCCGCAAGCTGCCGAACGGATACGTACAACAGCTGGGCACGCGATTCGACGGCGGCACCGATCTCTCCGGCGGCGAATGGCAAAAGCTTGCGCTGGCGCGTGCCTATCTACGCGAAGCGCAAGTGCTGGTGTTGGACGAGCCCACCGCATCGCTGGACGCCCGCTCCGAACATGAAGTGTTCGAACGATTCGCGGAACTGACGCGCGGAAAAATAGCTATGTTGATTTCGCACCGCTTTTCGACCGTGCGCATGGCGGACAGAATTTTTGTGTTGCAAGGCGGCAGAATCGTCGAAGAAGGACCGCACGACCAACTGATGCAGAGTGGCGGGCGGTACGCAGAAATGTTCGAAATGCAAGCGGCGAGTTACCGGTAGTTCGGGAGAAAGACGGTCATGGCGACCAATGTTGATTTGATATTGAACCTGCGAAGCGCGCGGGAGTGGAATAGCCGCCTGGAAGCAGTGGACGGAGCCGCGGATTGGAAAAGTTGCGCGGGCGCTGAAGAGCGTCGTCTGCGCCTGGAACGCATCCTAGCCAGCGCTCGTGTTGGCGGATTAAACGCGCAACTAAATTCTCGCCGCACGATTACCTCACCCATGCGCGAAGAGCTGGCGTTGCAAGAAGCGTTGATCGCGCGAGCCGTGCAGTTTTTGCAGCGGAGAGAAGCTTCCGGTGCAGTCTTGGAAGACGACTGGAGGACCCTGACTGCAAACACAAAAATTCTGGAGGAAGGCATTGAGGAGAGCCGCTCGGCCCTGAAGCACGCTGACGAATTGCCGGTTGTGGCAAGCGCAGGCAGGGAAGGCCGGTTGCGCGTGCGCGCTGTCGCCGACCGCTATTTACAAGCAGCGGAATTTCTTTTTGATCGGGCAGAACTCGCGGCTTATCTTGCCGCTCTGCAAGAGGACATCGAATTAACCAACGCTGAAATTACCGCGCTGAAGGGATTTTTGAGTCAAGTGCTGCTGGAGCAGGTCGCCGTGCACGCGCGAAAACTGGCCATGCCGGGGCGAACTTCAACCAGCGCGAAAACTGAGTCCGCGCCGGCGCCGACATTGCCGGCGATGATCGTGAGTTTGCGCGCGCTCGGTCTAACGGATTGGGATGAGCTTTTCGTCGAAGCAAGTCTGTGCGAGCAGGCCCTGACGCAGGACCCACCGGGCGCTTTCGACAAAATGGAAAAAGCTGCCAAGTCTGATTATCGCGCGGCGGTTGCTGAATTGGCGAAAAAGTCCGGTGCGAGTGAAGCAGAAGTGGCGCGGCGCGCGGTGCAATTGGCGAAACAGCCGCAGCGAGGGAATAATGTGCGCGCCAACGAACGTCGCGCTCACGTGGGCTTCTATCTGTGTGCTGAGGGCCGGCAAGAACTGGAGCGGGCGCTGGGAATCAAGGATTCCTGGCTGGCGAGATTCGCGAAATTCCTGCAGCGGTGGCCGGACGGTTTGTACGTGATCGGGATTGAATTGCTGATGGTGGCGCTGCTGACTGCCGTTGTGGTCGGAGCGGAAGTTAGTGTGCCGATTTTCCTGGTGGTTGCTTTGTTTCTGCTGCCGGCAGCCGAAAGCGCTGTGGCCATCGCCAATCAATTGACGGCACTGTTCGTGAAACCGCGCGCGCTGCCCAAAATGGATTATTCCGAGGGGATTCCGGCCGAGAGCAAAGCGCTGGTGGTTGTTCCCACTCTGCTGACCGCCCGCGAACAGATGGAGCGCGCGGTACGTGATCTAGAAATCCGCTTTCTGGGCAATCGCGACAGCAACCTTCATTTTGCATTGCTCACCGATCCACCCGATGCGACAACGCAGTTTGATAAACGGGATGAACTGGCTCCGGAATGTGCGCGGTTGATTGACGAACTGAATAGCCGCTACGCGAGCGAAGGGAAAGGCACATTTTTCCTGTTTCACCGCGATCGCAGCTTCAACTCCAGCGAAAAAGTATGGATGGGCTGGGAACGCAAGCGCGGAAAACTTCTTGATCTGAATAATTTGCTGCTGGGAAGGAATAACAGGTTTTCCACCGTTGCCGGCGACCAGAGCCAGTTGCGCGGAATAAAATATGTGATCACGCTCGACGCCGACACACAACTGCCCCGCGACTGCGGACACAAACTGGTGGGAGCCATCGCGCACCCGCTGCAGCGCGCCGTGGTACACCCAATCTCAAACGTAGTAGTCGAAGGCTACGGAATTCTGCAGCCACGCGTCGGTGTCAGCATTCATTCCGCGAATCGTTCACGGTTGGCTGCGCTTTTCTCCGGCGATTCAAGCTTTGACGTCTACACGCGCGCGGTTTCCGATGTGTACCAGGACCTTTTCGGCGAAGGCAGCTTTACCGGTAAAGGAATTTACGAGGTTGAAATTTTCCAACAAGTAGTCGAACGGCGATTCCCTTCAAATGCAATCTTGAGCCACGACATGATCGAGGGCGCGTACGCGCGCGCTGGCCTGCTCTCCGATGTGGAAGTAATTGACGACTACCCTTCGCGTATCGCCGCTTACAGCAAGCGGAAACACCGCTGGGTGCGCGGCGACTGGCAGATTCTTTTCTGGCTATTCCCTCGCGTACCTGATTATTCCGGAAATGTGGTGCGCAATCCGATCAATCTGATTTCGCGCTGGAAAATTCTGGATAATCTTCGCCGCAGCCTGAGCGAGATTTCCATGCTGGCGATTTTAATCAGCGGATGGCTGTTTCTACCGGGCAAAGCCTTGTACTGGACGCTCGCGGTTTTGGGAATGTTTGTGCTACCGAGCTATTTGCAATTTGCCGTGGTGTTTTTGCGTCGTGGCAACGGCAAATTTACTGCACGCTTCTGGAAAGCATGGTTTTCTGATTTCGCGGCGGCCAACGCGCATCTGTTGATGCGCCTGGTATGCCTGCCGCAACAGAGCATAGTGACACTGGATGCGATTATTCGCGCCGCGGCTCGCATGGCCGTCACGCGTCATAAACTTCTGGAATGGGAAACCGCGGCCGAAGTGGAATCGAGTGGCAAAAAGACCAGCCCCGTCGATCTATATTTGAAAGTTACGCCGTGGCTCGCGATCGTTGGCGGCTTGTTCCTCGCAGTCAAGCGTCCAGATTCTTTTGTCGTGGCCTGGGCAATCCTTCTTTTGTGGTGCGCATCGGACGCCTTTTCCAATTGGCTTGACCAGCCGCTGCCGGAAGACGGTTTGCGCATCGGGCCACGCGACGAGGCGCTGCTGCGCAATTCCGCGCTACGTACATGGAGATTTTTTCACGAATTCAGTAACGAAAATGAAAACTATCTGATTCCGGATATTTTGAAAGAAGAAGGCGGGCTGATCGCGCACCGCGTTTCCACCACTAACCTTGGTTTGTTATTGAACGCGCGGGTTGCAGCGCTCGATTTGGGATATCTGACGGTGGAGGAATTTATCACTGGCACGGAAAACACCTTGTCGACGGTTCGGCGTCTCGCGAAATCACACGGACATCTTTACAACTGGTACGACACGCGGACGCTTGAACCAGTTGGTGATCCTTTTCTTTCCACGGTGGACAACGGCAACCTGGTTTGCTGCCTGTGGACCTTGAAGCAAGCCTGCTTGGAGGAATGGAAACGTCCAATTTGCCGGCAGGAATTGTGGATGGGAATTCGCGACCATGCCCGGCTCATTCATCAGATTGTCGGGACCAGGGACGTTCGCAAGGCTTTCCGCTCGATTGAAGACAGCGTAACGAAAATGGGCAAATCTCCGCTGGAATGGCTGGGTGCTTTGCCAGCGCTGGAACGATCTGTTGCTTCATTTATCGAATCGGTACGCGCTGCGAACAAATCGTCTGACGATCTGGCATTTTGGATTGCCGAGCTGAATCTTCGTCTTTGCGAACTGGAAAAGTCCACGGTGCGCTTTGCTCCGTGGGCGTCCACAAAATTCCGTATGTTGCGCGCGACACCGGAACAGCAGAGCCAATGGATCGCCGACCTGAGTTTGGCGAGTGCCGATCGGATCTATTCAGAAATCGCTGAATCATTGAACGGCGAAAGTGAAACTGCCGTGCATGAAGGAGCGGCGGAAAATACTTCGCGCGAGTTGCTGCGCGAAGCTTTGGCGGCAAGCCGCGAGCACGCAGCGCAGGCAGCGGCTGCGCTGACCGGCATCGCTGCTTATTCCGACGAACTCGCTTCCGGCATGGATTTTTCGTTGGTCTATGATGAGCCGCGCACGCTGATCACCATCGGTTTTGACGCTGCGAAAGAGGCTGCCAGCGAACATCATTACGATTTACTGGCGTCCGAAGCGCGCGCGGCCGTGTTTGCGGGAGTAGCCAAGGGCGAAATTCCGCAGGAATGCTGGTTTCATCTCGACCGTTCGCATGTTCAATACAAAGGCACGACGGTTCTGCAGTCCTGGACTGGCACCATGTTTGAATATTTGATGCCGTCGCTGTGGATGAAGTCTTCTCCCGGCACTCTTCTGGACAAAAATATGCGCAGCGCGGTTGCTGCGCAGCAAAAATACGCGCGGCGTTTTTCAATTCCTTGGGGAATTTCCGAATCCGGCTGCAGCCTGCTCAGCGGCGATGGCCATTATCATTATTTCGCGTTCGGAATTCCGGCGCTGGCCCTGCACCGGCCGGATGAGGACCGCGTGGTAATTTCTCCGTACTCAACGTTTATGAGTTTGATGACCGGCTCGTATGATGCGCTGAAGAACCTGCAACGTTTAAAGAAACTTGGTGGCGTTGGCGCGTATGGATTCTACGAGGCTCTGGACTACGGCCCGAAGATGACGCTCAACCGTAAAAAATTCACGCTGGTGCGCTCGTGGATGGCGCATCATCAGGGCATGTGCCTGCTTTCAGTGGCCAACGTTTTGTGTGATTCATCGATTCAGCGGCGCTTTCATGCGGAGCCGCAGGTCGCTGCCACCGAACGCATCCTGCACGAACGGGCCATCGTCCTCGAATCGGCCGGCGGGTCGAAGGCGAAACGTCAATTGCGCACAGAAGCGCTGCTGACGGAAGGACAGAGCGTGCTCAGCCCCAGCTATTGGGGTGGTAAAGATCGGGCGGAGACCGCGGCGTAGTTCAGTTCCGCGAAACTTCGCGGATTTTTTTATTCGATTTTCAAATTGAAATCAGCGTTGACAAACGCCGCGAGTCACGGCAAAATCTCTATGGCGAACAAAAAGCGAATATCCCGGGACTTCCTGCCTCGCCTTTTACGCCATGCTGGCCACCTCCAACGCTCTTCGTCTCCATGTCGAGTCCGCTCTTGCTGGACGCGTCGCTTCACCGTTCCGTTTTCAGGAGCCGCAGCCCATCACCGCTTCCGCGGGAATTGCCGCCGTGGACCAACTTGCGGGTGGCTTGCCGCGCGGTTGCCTGACGGAAGTTTTTGGCGGGATTTCGTCGGGAATCACTTCCCTGCTGCACACTGCTTTGGCCGCGCGCACGGCGAATGCGGAAGCCTGCGCGCTAGTAGATGCGCGAGATTCGTTTGATCCCGGATGCGCGCAATCCGCCGGAGTTTCTTTGCAGCAATTGCTTTGGGTGCGCTGCCGCAATGTAGATCAGGCGCTGCGCTCCGTGGATTTGCTTCTGCATGGCGGCGGCTTCAGTTTGGTCGCAGTGGACCTGAGCGGCGCACCGGCGCGATTAGTCCGCCAGATTCCTTTGAGCTTCTGGTTCCGCTTGCGGCGCACGGTGGAAAATACTTCGACCATCCTGCTGGTTCTTTCCCGCGAGTCCAATGCGAAAACCTGCGCTTCCCTGGTGCTGCGCATGGAAAGAGAAGCTGCGCACTGGTCGCTGCAGGATCGTCAGTATCCATCGCGCGATTTTCATACTCCGGCATCTTTGCTGGATGGATGGACCACCACAGCCGAGATGATTCGTTCTAAAGCGCGGCGTAAAAATAATGTTGCGGTGATCGGCCGCGCAAAAACTTTTGCAAATCAGGACGCGGAGACTACCCGCTTCGATCTGCGTTCGAATCATTTTCTTTCTGTGGATTCTTCCGGCAGTGCTTGGCCGCTGCCATCACAGCATACCGTCATTCCGAGCCTGCCTGCGCATGCAGGCGAAGCGACCGAAGGTTCCGACCTTGTCGGAAGGAATCTCTCTTCGACTTTGGCGCCGGCGAAGACTCCCCGAGATACTTCTGTCGCTACACAGGAAAATCACTTAGAAAACGAAAGGACGCAGAACTTTGGCTGAGCCTTCCCAACTCACCGTGTTCGTCGCTAGCCGCCATGTCTCCTGTTGCTTTATTTGGTGCTATTTACGTTCCCAATTTTATTTTGCAAGCCATCGGACGCTGCGAGCCCGAACTTCGCACCCAGCCGCTGGCTATCATCGACGGCCAGCCACCCACTTATCAGGTGGTGGCGTTAAACCGGCTGGCGGAGATTCTCGGCGTCGCACGCGGAATGACCAAAGCTGCCGTCACCCAATTCGTGCAAGTCACGATTCGGTCGCGCTGCAGAGTGCGCGAAGAAGCGGCACACGCGGCGTTGCTCGATGTAGCCTGGTCGATCACTCCGCGCGTGGAAGATGCGACACCGGACACGCTGCTGATCGATATTTCCGGCCTGGCAACGCTTTTCGGCAATGCCCACGCCATCGCGTGCGAGATCGCTTCGCGCGCTTCCACATTCGGCATGAATGTTCACGTCGCCATTTCCACGAACGTGGAGACGGCGCGCATCGTCGCCCGCGCCCTGCCTGGGCCAACTGTTGTTCCCGAAGGCGAAGAGCGCCGTTTTCTAGAAACGCTGCCGGTCAGCATGTTGTCTCCGAGCCAGGAACTTGCTGACATTTTTGATCGCTGGGGTGTGGCCACCTGCAAAGCACTCGCTTCTCTGCCCGTGCTTGCTCTTTCCGAATGTGTGGGACAGGAAGGAATCCGCTTGCAGGCCATCGCCAGCGGAAAAGGCGCACACCCGCTGCTGCTCGCCGAACCCGCGCAGCACTTCGAAGAATGGTTCGAATTAGACGAAGCTGTGGACGATCTTGAAGCTCTTTCGTTTCTGCTTGGCAGGTTGCTCGAACAGCTGGGTGCACGACTTTCCGCGCGCGCGCTTTCCATCGCCGCAGTGCAGGTAAATTTCGAATTGCAGCCCGCTTTTGACCATGCGTTCGACAACTCGCGTGAATTGCTGCGGGTTAAGCCGTCTGCTCGCACGTTTTTCTGCAGCCTGGAGCTGCCGGTTCCGACGCGCGACAGCAAACTCTTGCTGAAACTGCTCCGCTTGCGGCTGCAATCACGTCCACCGGACGCGCCCATCCAGAACATTCACATGGCGGCGCTGTCTTCGCTGGCACGCGTCACGCAAGGCTCTCTTTTCGTTCCTACCGCGCCCGATCCGGACAAACTCGAACTCACCATCGCGCGAATCGCTTCGGTGGTCGGCGAAGGAAATATCGGTTCGCCGCAATTGCTTGATTCACACCGGCCCGACGCGTTTCATATGCAGAAGTTTTCCATTGCTGCCACCGATGTTAATGCTTCGCGAAGCGCTGCAAAACGCTTTGCAAACAATAATTTGCAAAACAGTTCGCATCATCATTCGACAGCAGAAGCTCCTGCCATGGCGCTGCATGTTTTTCGTCCACCCGTTCCCGCGCGCGTCCGGTTGCAGGGAAACAAGCCGGTATTTGCGTCATTTCAAGGGTGCTCCGGGAAAGTGGTTCAAGCATCCGGACCCTGGCGATCTTCCGGACAATGGTGGGAGGATCAACCGTGGCAGGAAGACGCCTGGGATCTGGAAATTGTTTTTTCCGGCGAATCTTCAGCCCGGCACAGCTTTTCCGGTTACTCAAACAAACCCAACATCCGTCATTCCGAGCGCAGCGAGGAATCTCTCTTGCACGACAATTCAAACAAAAGAGAGATCCCTCGTCGCTTCGCTCCTCGGAATGACGGCCAGTCTGCGTCTTCCCATAGTTGTTTCTATCGTTTTGTTTACAACGGGTTGCAGGAAAAATGGTTTGTGCGCGGGGTGTACGACTGATGTACGTCGAGCTGCACGCCCGCTCTGCTTTCAGTTTTCTCGAAGGCGCTGCAACGCCTGAAGAATTGGCGAGTACCTGCTCAGCGCTCGGCATGTCTTCCATGGCGCTGGTCGATCGCGATGGCCTCTATGGCGCGCCGCGATTTTATCTGGCCGCGCAAAAAATCGGCATACGCGCGCACATCGGTGCGGAAGTCACTTGCGTGCAGGGCTGGCGCTATCCGCTGCTGGTCACTTCTCCCGAAGGGTACAAAAACCTTTGCCGCCTGATTACACGGATGAAACTTCGTGCGGCAAAAGGCGAAGGCGCTGTTGAAACGAAAGAATTAGAAAACGCGAGCGGCGGATTGATTTGTCTTACCGGCGGAGACGAAGGCCCACTTGCGTATGCGCTCCGCACTGGCGGAAGAGAAGGCGCCCGGAAATGTCTCGAGCAATTGTGCGCCGTTTTCGGCCGGGAAAATGTTTACGTCGAATTACAGCGTCACCTCTCCATTGAAGAGGAACGCCGCAACCAGGTTGCTATCGAATTCGCGCGCAGTCTGCATCTCCCTCTGCTTGCCAGCAACGGCGTCTGTCACGCTTTGCCTGCGCAACGCGAAATTCTAGATGTTTTCACCTGCTTGCGGCATCACCGCGCACTCACAAATGCCGGACGCCTTCTCGCCTGCAACAGCGAACGCTACTTGAAATCTCCTTTACAGATGAATGCGCTTTTTGCGGATTTGCCCGAAGCGATTGCCAACACCACGGAACTTGCTGCGCGCTTGCAATTCACGCTGAAGGATCTCGGCTACACATTTCCCATCTATCCCACTCCAAATCACCAGTCGCAGATGGATTTTCTTCGCGATCGCACGCGCGAAGGGATGGTTCACCGCTACGGTACGCAAAACGAACGCGCCACACTGCAGATCCAGCGCGAACTTGTGATCATCGAAAAACTCGATCTCGCCGGATATTTCCTGATCGTTTGGGACATCGTTCGCTTTTGTCGCGAAAACAATATTTTGGTGCAGGGCCGCGGCTCGGCTGCAAACAGCGCAGTCTGTTACGCGCTCGGAATCACTGCGATTGATCCGGTCGGGATGAACCTGCTCTTCGAACGATTTCTTTCCGAAGAGCGCGGCGAATGGCCGGACATTGATCTCGACCTGCCCAGCGGCGATCAGCGCGAACGCGCAATTCAATATGTCTATCAGCGTTACGGCAAGCTTGGCGCCGCAATGACTGCCAACGTAATCACCTATCGCGGCAAATCCGCTGCGCGCGAAATCGGTAAAGTGCTTTCCTTCGATCCAGAAACTTTAAATCGCCTCGCCAGTCTCGTCAGCGCGTGGGAATACACCGATTCGAACGACACACTCACGCGGCAATTTAAAGATGCCGGACTGGATCTTTCGAACCATCGCATTCTCAAATTTTTTGAGCTTTGCCAGAAAGTGCAGGACCTGCCGCGCCATCTCGGCCAGCATTCCGGAGGAATGGTGGTCTGCCAGGGGCAACTTGATTCCGTGGTGCCGCTGGAGCCGGCCACCATGCCTGGCCGCGTGGTCGTGCAATGGGACAAAGAAGATTGCGCGGACATGGGCATCGTCAAAGTGGATCTTCTCGGGCTCGGCATGATGGCAGTGCTCGAGGATTCCATCCAGTTGATTCGCACGCACAACAAAGAAGAAATCGACCTCGGCCATCTGCCGCAGGACGATGAAAAAGTTTATTCTGCT
>Ga0185299_10003315_pt1 | contig 21804 bp, 19 predicted proteins | sample PaiPotPPA55metaG_FD_128002 | JGI IMG/M metagenome (GOLD analysis project Ga0185299, IMG submission 128002) | Iron sulfur acid spring bacterial and archeal communities from Banff, Canada, to study Microbial Dark Matter (Phase II) - Paint Pots PPA... ... | reverse complement strand
GGGGGCGCAGCGCGCGCTCAACCCATGAAGCCCTAGATAGCGAAGGCCGTCCTGCGGGAGGCAGCGTGCAAGCAGCGCTCCCGAGCCGTGCAGTGAAACGTATCGGCCGGCCTCTAATACCAACGGCCCGAAACTGTGACTCTTTGGGGATTCCCAAATCAGTGAAACTCTGACTCGATGCTGGCCTTTGAGAGGAGCGGCATCGATGGGAGCGGCGGTATCGACCACCCGACTTGATCTGACGGCTTCGGAGCTTCGCAAGACGGCGAGCGGAGAGAAGGATAGTGCCGCGGCGCGTCGGATACTTGCGCTTGCGCTGGTGCTCAATGGCGTGGACCGCAAAACGGCGGCCGAAACCTGCGGCATGGACCGTCAGACCTTGCGGGACTGGGTGCACCGTTACAACGCTGCGGGACTGGCCGGGCTTCGCAATCTCAAATCGCCAGGTCCGGGATCAAAACTCACGGCGCGGCAGCAAGCCGAATTGGTCGAGCTTGTCGAGGCCGGTCCCGACCCAGCGGTGCACGGTGTCGTGCGCTGGCGGCGGTCGATCTGCGCGACGAATTGCAGCGGCGCTTCGGTGTCGCGCTACACGAGCGTTCGGTCGGGAAGGTTCTGGCCAAGCTCGGCTACCGCAAACTGTCGGTGAGGCCCCGCCACCCAAAGGCTGACGAAGAAGCCCAGGAGACATTTAAAAAAACTTCGCCGCGACAGTGGCGGCGCAAATCCCCGACCGCGCCAAAGGCAAGCCGATCGAAATCTGGTTCCAAGATGAGGCCCGGATCGGCCAGCAGGGCACGCTGACCCGCGTCTGGGCCAAGCGTGGAACGAGGCCCCGCGCGCCGCACGACCAACGCTACGACTGGGCCTACCTGTTCGGCGCGGCCTGACCGCAACGTCGCGTCGCAGCGGGCCTGGTCATGCCGGCCGCGAATGCCGAGACCATGTCACTGCATCTCACTGCTGTCGGCCGCAAGGTGGCGGCAGGTAGCCACGCCGCTCTCGTCCTCGACGGCGCCGGCTATCATATTGCCGCCGCGCTCACCATCCCCGAAAACGTCACCCTTGTGCGTCTGCCACCCTACGCTCCTGAACTCAATCCGATCGAAAACGCCTGGGAATACCCGCGCGGCAACAAACTCGCGATCACCGTCTTCGACGACTGCGACGACATCGTTGATAAAACCTGCGACGCATGGAACTTCTTTGAACAAGATCCAAACCGCATCGCGTCAATCACCACACGAACATGGGCAACAGGTCAATAATTAGGGCCGTTGATATGATAGCCCGCAAATCCCTGACTCACCAGCGGCCTTCCTAGACCCTGCGGACCGCGGGGCTTCGGTCCCGCGCCACCGGGCGGCCTCGCTTCGCGCCGGGTGGCCCTACGCGTGACTGACACGGATGCCTAGGTAATTTGCGGTTTCATGGAAGTGCCCGCGTCGTGTATGGCCGAGTGGCCGGGCGCAACCTTTTCTGACCTACCCCCGAGAGCGAGCGCTGGGCTACTTCGATTGAACCGTTGAACGTGGGCCGACCCACCCTTGTTGGTCAAAGTGCGCCGGGCCTAGCTAGCTGAACGACACCGCCACAGCCCCCCGGTGTTGCCCAGACTATCCACGGCTGGTTGTTGGTGTGGAGTCCCAAGATCGGTTTCGTAACCAGGAACATGAAGCCTGTTGCGGAGAAGACACAAAAGAAGCAGCGACCTGTCAAGCACGCGGCTGACGCGGGGATGGTCGAAGGGCGCGGGCCGCGACCAGTTCACGACGGGCGGCTTTTCTCTTGGACAATTAAGTAGCAGGCACCGCAGAGCCTGCGCTGCGAACCAACCTATCGGCCTTCTTCAGGACATGGCTGTTTGCCGGCTGTTCTCTCGCAAAAAAGCTGATCACCACGAACGCTGCGCATAATAGCGAGCCTGCCAGGATAACTTTCCGGTAGGTGCGTCTGTCTGCGTTGTGAAAAGAACTCGACATAAGACACTACTACAATCTCTCACTGAACGCGCAATTCACCTAGCGTTTTAACCTAACTTTTGAAGGTTACTGATTAGCCCTAATGACTTGGTACGACTTATTTATTCTGAACGACCAGGTTTGCTACCGCGGATCGTGGCAATCCGGAGCTAGTGCTTCACCTTCCGCAGACGGACGGGACCTCCGCCATTTTTCTGCTATGAAACTCAATAGCGGCCTTTTCGAGAGTGCCATGCACGTCGCCAAGACGCATGAGTATTCACATGTAACGTGCGCTGGCGCGGCCGCGAGGATTGGGCTCGGCGATATCAAACTCGCCGGCGTCGCGGGCGTGTAGCTCAGCTTCGCCACGATCTTTGCCGTGATCGAAGCACGCGCCAACTCTAGTTTGTCTAGCTTGTCTTATGCTTGTAGCCGGACGCCCGGCCCTCCACCGTTCTTTGCGATGAATTGAATTCCGGCCTTCTCCAAGGCGTTCTGCATCGCGTGGACAGCGGCCCGTGAGACGTCGCGGCGAGATTTTTCAAAATCGACGATCGTTGACAGCCCGAGGCCTGCGGCCTCCGCGAGCTCCGGCTGGGTGATGTCAAGCAGCGCGCGCGCAGCGCGACACTGGCCCGATGTGATGGAATGTCGAATACCTATTGACATAGTTTGTGCACTTTGGTTCAATAGAAAATGTTGATATATATGCTCCCTGGTAACCCTAATCGTTATCGCAAAACCTTCGCAGAAAGCCACAGAAAATGTCGATTTCCCTTAGAAAACAGTCACATAAGCCAGACCGCATGAACTTCATCGGAGGCTCGGACGCCCGGGTCATCATGGGCAAGGACGAGAAGGCCTTATTGCGGCTCTGGCGGGAAAAGCGTGGCGAGGAGGCCGCCCCCGACCTCTCAGGCGTCCTTATCGTCCAGCTCGGCCTGGTCACCGAAGACCTCAACCGCCGCTGGTACGAACTCAACTCGGGCCACCGGATCTCCGACATCCAGCGCCATGCGATCCACCGGACAATGCCCTGGATGGCCGCCACGCTGGATGGGCTGGTCAAGGAAACCGGTGCGGTGTTCGAGGCCAAGTTCATGCTGCCCTGGTCGTTCTCGGAGGAGGCGGCCGCCGAGAAGCACATGGCCCAGCTCCAGCACAACATGCTGGTCGCCGGCACCAATAAATCCGTGCTTTCGATCATCAACGGCGGCGGCAAGTGGATCGAGCTGTCGATCGAGGCCGACCCGATCTACCAGACAATCCTGATTGCCGCGGAGAAGGCCTTTTGGCGGGCGGTCAAAACCGGCGAAACCCCATCTCTGTTCGATTGCGAACCCCCGAAACCACGGATTGAGGCGGTACGAGTCGTCGACATGAACGCCTCCAACTCATGGGCCGAATTCGCCGGCCTGTTTTGCGAAACACAAAAAGCCCATGCCGACCACGAACGCGCCAGGAGCGAACTCAAGGGGCTGATGCCCGAGGATGCCAAGGAGGCAATGGGCCACGGCATCCGGGCAAAGCGCTCAAAGTCAGGTGCGGTCAGCTTCGATCTCGTCGAGATGGAGGCACGCCATGCATCGCTCCAGTGAGAACGTCGCTGCTATCGCAACCGCCTTGGCAAAAGCCCAGACTGAACTCTCCAATCCCGAAAAGGCGATGACTGGGACCATCTATAACGCCCGGTCAGACAGCCCACAGAGCTTCCGCTACGCCTCGCTATCGAGTGGCCTGGATATCATCAGAAAGGTCCTGGGCAGCCACCAGATCGCCATCACACAAACCACCGACATCGATCGGGCCAATGGCACGGTCAACCTCACCACGCTCCTTCTGCACACCTCCGGGGACTGGATATCCTCGGACTGGCCAGTCTGCCAGCTATCGGAGACTTCAGCACCGCGTCGGATGGGGGCGGCGCTGACCTACGCCCGGCGCTACGCGCTGTTCTCGATGGTGGGGATCGCCGGCGAAGACGATCTCGACGCCCCCGATATCGCCAACGACGGCCCCAAAAGAGACAAAGCAGGAGACATTGCTCTGGCTCCGGGCTCGGACCTTGAGCCAGTGCCCGCTCGTTCAAGCCAATCTCGAACCGGGAGCCCGGCCATCCCGCCGCTCCGGAGAAAGCTCAGCACCGAGGAGTCCGCCGCCGCCGCGGCGCAACTTGTCCAGGAGATCCAAACCCTGCCCGCGGATGAGCTGCAGCCTCGCGCGATCGAAATCCTGAAGGCCAAGAACCGCTTGTCAGCCGATGACGCCAGGTTGGTTGAGGAAGCTTTCGCGGCGAGGGTGGCTCTCCCAAATGGTTCGCCTGCTGCCCCGGAAGAGCCTGCAGCGTCGACCATCCCAAATACGCCTCCACCACCCACAGCATCACTAGGTGCCGTCAAGCGGGCGAGGGGGCGCCCGCGCAAGAACAGGACATCAACCCAAGATCGGGCCGATCCTCCCGCCGCCTCTCCATCAGCGGTCGACGACGACCCATCGGCTTCAACGAGCCAGCAAGCCGATGCAGCTCCCGCCAAGATCGACAAAAGCAAACTGACGTTCGGCGAGCCGCGTCGACTGCGCGATAAAGCCCATCTCAAATTTGTGGCATCACAGCCTTGTCTAATCTGCGGGAGAAGCCCCGCTGACGCTCACCACCTCAGGTTCACTCAGCCGCGAGCGATGGGACTGAAGGTGAGCGACGAGTTCACAGTCCCCCTGTGCAGAGCTCATCACCGTGATGTCCATAGCGTCGGCGATGAGGTCGCATGGTGGGAACGGCGGGCGATCGATCCCCTCGCGACGTCGCGGGTGCTTTGGGTTTCGGCCCGGCGTATCGAATGAAACTACACTCCGATAAGTAGCGACTACGCGTTCGGCAGCTTTATTCGAATCAGAGGTAGCAGTGACAAACCCTGCTGTCGCGCCGTTGGATCAGGACTCTGTGCGGACAGCACTCGATGAGCTCTTCACACTTGCGCGAAAATATAATTCACCCGATGCCTATCTCGAACTGATGCGGTTTGTCGGTAGGTTTCGGTTTTACTCGCCGTTCAATGCGATGTTGATCCACACGCAGATGCCGGGCGCACACTATGTCTGCACCGCGCCGAAGTGGCGGCGAGACTATCATCGGGAGATCAAAATAGGCGCGCGGCCGATTGTGATCTTGCAACCGATGGGACCGATATTGTTTGTGTTTGATGTAAGCGACACTGCGCCGCTTCCGAATGCACCTGCCTTGCCCGTTCGGGTAAACGAACCTTTCCAAGTGCGCAGCGGCCATATTGGCGGATAATCGGCGTTGACCATCGAAAACGCGAGGCGCGACGGCGTAAGAGTTTCGGAGCGTGCCGATGGTTTGCAGCGCGCGGGATCCATCCAAAGCGCCACAGCCGGGCAGCAGCAGGAATTTACGATTACAAATAAGCAGACGGCTAAATCGATGCGGATTCCCGTGTGGTTCGAACTTCTGTTGAATAGCGGTCTTTCGGCTGAAGCCTAGTACGGAACTCTCGTTCACGAGCTAGCCCATCTGTATTGTGGCCATTTGGGTACGCCCAACGATCGCTGGTGGCCAGATCGCCAAAATCTCTCACAAGTTGCTCGCGAGTTTGAAGCGGAATCGGTCAGCTATCTGGTTTGCGCCCGACTGGGGATCGATACCGCCTCGGAAGAATACCTTGCGGGATATGTCAGGGAGATGTCCGGTTATGCCCTCCGGGACGGAACACTAGGGCGTGAGTCTATAAATATCAGGGTGGTCGGCGGCAGAAGAGCCGACGATGATGGGACGGCAGGACCGAGATCAGGGACAGCTCTTCTATGAGTTTAGCCTCTGGGAGATCATTCCGACTGATCACTTGTTGCGATGCGTTTGCGACCGCGGTTCTTGCCGATTTGCACCAGCAGTTAAAGGGGTTTTACAGTGAGATCGGCCGGCCCTCAGTGGCCTTGTAGGTTACGGCATTCGTCATGAGAGTCGGCTATGCCAGGAAGTGGCGCTGCACCTTGCTTACCGTTGGTTCTGCAAGCTCGATCTCGACGGCGGCGCATGCGAGCCGTGGATCCTTCGAATGAGTCGTAGCGACTGCCAAAAGATTGGAGCTTGTGTTTTAAGGAAAGGGCTGGACACGACCGTTTACACATTATTTTCTTACAATGGCGACCATAAGTTACTGCGAGCGTTGAAAGGTCTTTAGATCCTGACATGCCAACCAAATACAAAGCTCAGCTCGACCATGTCGGATTCGATTGGACCAATGACATGGAGCTCATTCGTCAAGGCCTTAGCGCGCGAAAAGATCTGATTTCGGCCACGGTCGGATTTACGCAAGATGATGCGGCCCTTAATTTGTTTATCGAGGATATCTGCGGCGCTTTATGTTGGGCAGCGGCGATCCAAATGGATGGCGGTTTCAAAGCAGCAAATAAGATTATTGCCACGCTCGAAGCCGTGGAAAAGGATCCGTCTATCATCAATGCCGGCCACGTTGAGCCAGAAGCTTTAGGAATGATCGCTAGCCAATATCAACTAGCCGATGAAACACCGGGCACTTATTGGTTTGATGTCTATCAAGATGACGGGGCACAGCACGAGCTCGATCTTCTACAGTTCAAGCGCGCCGCGTTGCGGGCACGTATTCTGATGGAAACCCAAGTGACGAAAGGACGACCGAAGAAAATTATTCTTGACATTCTCGGCGAGAAACTCCGCGATTTATTCTTACGCTATAACGACGATGCTACACGGCATTCGATAGCGAGTGATGGCGAAGTGGCGCAAATCGAGGCTGGACCCTATTTCGAATTCTGCAAAACTGTAATCGCTGCATTAAACGAATTTTTCGCAAGGCTGCCCTCGTCCTATGCGGCCAAACCCGTCTCGCCTGCGCAGGTAGCACGAACGCGCCGAATCGCGCCTGATCGAACGCTAAACACTTAATCCATGCTGTCTCTCAAAGACTTGGGGCGGCAACCGTGATGGGTCCCACCATCATTTGGCTTCGTCGGGGAAGATATCCACGCTACCCAATTTCTCCCATAAACTCGTTCTAGCGAATCGTCAGGTTACTGGGATTCCTCGGAGTCACGAGCAAAGTATCGCTCGCAACTCCGTGGAGATTAAGATGACCGACGAAATCACCGCCGACAGCCCCGCGATCGGCAAAATATCAGGCCAGACTGAAGATACCAAAGCCAAAAACGAGGTCCCATCCCGGGACGGCATTCCCGAGACAATTCAGCGCCTCCTGGAAATGCCACCCGTGTTGCCGCACGAAAACGAAGACCAGTTCTTCGCGCTGTTCGAAAGCTTCCGGAACTACGCGAAGCCAGAAAACATCATCGAGTATCACTTGGTTTACACGGCGACGGCGTGCAGGTGGGAGGTTGATCGCTACCGCTTCATGGCCGTGGCGGTGACGACCAATCAGCAGCAGGCCGGTCTTGCCTCGTTGTTTGAACAGACCAGCGAGGTGGGTCTCGGCAAAATCAAGCAGCACCTGGTAAGCGCCACCGCGCGGAATAATGCCATGAAGTGCTTTACCGATGGCGACTACCGCGAAGAAGCCTATTCGGACTTCGAAATGCGTGGATACCTGCCGGACGGCCAAGCATTTTTGTTGTCACTTCCGGCCCTCGCCACGATCGAGCGTCTGCTTGCTTCTGCGGAAAAGCGCTACACCGCGACCATGAAAGAGCTTGAGAGGCGTATGGCCTGCCGTGCAGCGAAGCCGGCACTGACGTAGCCAACGGCGTAAGAGGGAGACAACGGAGGGATAGGTGGCTTCGGAAAAGCAGATAGCGGCGAACAAGCGCAACGCGGCAAAAAGCACGGGCCCCCGCACGCCCGCTGGTAAGGCGCGTTCGCGCATGAACGCATTCCGTCATGGTCTGTCAATACCACTAAGAGTCGAAGAGGTTTTGGATGGTCAAGGTGTGAAAGGGGAAGGATCTCCAAACGAGAGTGACCACGAGGAGGAAGATATCGTGGCGCATTTGCGTTTGCATCGCCTTCAGTCGGAGCGCGTTAAACTTCTTTCCTCCGAGCACGCAGGATCTGAGAATCTGGCGCAATTGATGTTTGCGCTGCGACAAGTGGCAGCGTTGAAACGTTACGAAGGTCGTATCTTTGCCTACCGCAAGCGATGCGCTGCGAAAACCAAAGGTGGCTAAATTTGACAACGGCTCAAAAGTGCAAAACGAACCCAATTTACCGTTTTACAGGCCGAACGGCTTTGGGATACCGAATGTCGGTTTTGGCAGAACGAACCCAATCAAGGACCGTTCTGCCGGATTTACCCCGGCGTTATCGCCAAAGATTAAAGAGATACCTCCGGTCGTTTGTGCTCCTTATTCGCGTTGCAGTCTTTGGCTGTCATCGGGCGCGCAAATGCTGTCCAGGGACATATTGCGACTGCGGGTTGCGGGGTTCATCGCGCATTTCCCCCGGGTGGGCAGAAGGTGGAAGGACACCCGCGCCAACCGCGGCTGCGCACCCGAACGTCCCAAACCCGGGCTCAAACCTTCTCGCGATGAAAACGACCAAATCCTGAGCCGGATTTCGGAATTCTGAGGCAAGGCCGATATGGCCGAATCGACCTTCGGCCGCCGGGCCGTCAACGATGGCAAACTGGTGCACCGCTTGCGCGAGGGTGAGCGCGTCGCCATCGACACGCTGGAGCGTATCCAGGCCTATATGGTCGCGTCCATGCCGGGTGGCATGCAGCCGCCGTCCGAAGCTATACATAAAGCCGTCAGGGGGCCGGGAGCCCTCCAGCGCTACGAAGATTGGAGCTTGTCGCAGGCGAAGAAGCATCTGCAGAAACTCGGTTAGTCCCAGCGGTGAATGCCAAGTTTTTACAGAACGAACCCAATTCGGTCCGCAGATTCAACCGGGCCGAACGGACCAATTCCATTCCCTCCTCGCCGCGCCACCCAGGTGACGGGCCGAAAAAATACCGTTCCCGGGAATAAAGCGAGAGACAGTCGAGTCTCCCCTGTACGGCGCGATCCTGCGTCAACTGGAGCCGATCGGCTCCACAGGGAGAATTATGACATGGCTAAAAGAGTCCTTGACGATCATGGAAAAGGATTAGGCCGCCGCGAAGTGCTGGAATGCATGGTCTGGGCGGGAACCGGGGTCCTTTGGGCGGTCAGCGGTGGCGTTCCTCACTCGGTTGGATTGATCGGCGAAGCGGCTGCGGCCGAGTCCACCGGATTCACCTTCCTGCAAATGAGCGACAGCCATATCGGCTTCGACAAGGCGGCCAATCCGGATGCGCTGGGCACGCTGCGCGAGGCCGTCGCCAAGGTGAAGGCGATGCCGATCAAGCCGTCCTTCATCATTCACACCGGCGACATCACGCATCTTTCCAAGCCCACCGAGTTCGACAATGCCGACAAGGTATTCGGCGAGACCGGCGTCCAGGTTCACTGGGTGCCCGGCGAGCACGACATCATCGATGAGGACCGCGGCAAGGCCTATCTCGAACGCTACGGCAAGGGCTCCAAGGGCGCAGGCTGGTACAGCTTTGATGATCATGGCGTCCACTTCATCGGTCTCGTCAACGTCGTCGATCTGAAGGGGGGCGGCCTCGGCAATCTCGGCGCCGAGCAGCTCGCCTGGCTCGAAGCCGACCTGAAAGACAAGTCGAGCAGCACGCCGATCGTCGTCTTTGCCCATATCCCGCTGCAGGTGATCTACAGGGAATGGGGCTGGGGCACCGAAGACGGTATGCAGGCGCTCAATCTGCTCAAGCGTTTCGGTTCGGTCACCGTGCTGAACGGTCACATCCATCAGCTGGCCCAGAAGGTCGAGGGCAACATGACCTTCCACACCGCACTGTCGACGGCATTTCCGCAGCCGGCTCCCGGCAGTGCGCCTTCGCCGGGGCCGATGCTTGTCCCCGCAGACCAGCTCCGCACCAAGCTTGGGCTGTCCACCGTCACCGTGGTGCAGGGCAGCAAGCCGCTCGCCATCGTCGACAAGACGCTGGCCGGTTGATCGAGGATCCTACATGCAAACCTCGATAAGCCACATCCGCCTTACCATGGCGCGATTCACTCCGGCTCGCGCCGTGATTGTCGCGATGCTTTCGGGGCCGGTCGTCGGCGCGCTGCTGGCGTTCGGCGCGATCGCGGCGCAGGAGGAGAATGTCGTGACGATCGACAACTTCACCTTCACCGCCCCCGAGCTGACGGTTGCCGTGGGAACGACGGTGAAGTGGGTCAATCACGACGACATACCGCACTCGGTGGTCGACAAGAACAAGGCCTTCCGGTCGAAGGCGCTTGATACTGACGATTCGTATTCCTTCACGTTCGCCAGCGCCGGCACGTTCGATTATTTCTGCGGTCTGCATCCGCACATGGTGGGAAAAATCATCGTAAAGTGACCGCGTCGTCTTGAAGATATCGGTGCGTCAGGCATGCCGAAAACGCCATCGGTGCACCGGGCGGATTTCCGGTGTACCGATCTTGAAGATGCCATGTTAAAAGATCGACAGGGGGGCGCAGATCAATTGTCTGGCCAGCAGCGAATGTCGGTCCCGATTGTGCAAAACAAGGATGAACGTTCAGCGTTTGATGAAGTCTTCCTGCCGCATTTGCCCGAAGCCTATCGTCTCGCGCAATGGCTCACCGGCAATGCGTCGGACGCCGAAGATATTGTGCAGGAAGCCGCGTTGCGTGCGTATCGCGGCATCAAGACTTTCGGTGCCGTCAATGCGCGTGCGTGGTCCCTGACCATTGTGCGCAACACGGCTTTCAGCTGGCTGACGAAAAACCGGCCCAAGACGGTTGTTTTCATGAACGACCTGAGTGCCACCGAGCAACAGGAACTCGAGCGTGAGGGCCCGCACGGAACGAGGATAGAGACGCCCGAAGAGACAGCTCTTTTCAAGGCTGACGCCGAGGAGGTTCAGAAAGCCATGGCGCAGTTGCCGGCGCAATTTCGCGAAGTCATCGTTTTGCGGGAAATCAACCAGATGAACTATCGCGACATTGCCGAGATCACCAATGTTCCGATCGGGACGGTCATGTCCCGTCTGTCCCGGGGCAGGCAGCTTCTGATAGCCCTTCTGGGGGATCGAAAGTAATTATGGTTGCATCCTTGAGAGACAATGACGAATTGCAGTTGAACGCCTATTGCGACGGCGAGCTCGACCCGGTTTCCGCGAGCGAGTTCGAGCGTCGCTTGGCAAGTGATCAGCCTCTGAAGGCCCGATATGACCGGCTGCTGTCGTTGCGACAGGCCGTTCGTTCGCTTCCGCAACTTGACATGCCTGCCGGTCTGCAAGCCCGTATCCAATCGAGACTGGATGCGGAGCGCCCCGGCAACGTCACGGTTCTGCGTCAACGAAGCTGGTCGTTTCAGGCCCTGGCCGCGGCAGCGGTGCTCGGCGCAGTGGTCTCAAGCGCGGTCATGATGACGATCGAACGCTACGGTCAACGCGAGGAGGTTGCGAGTGAAGTGGTTGCCGGCCATATCCGCGGTTTGCTGGCGCCTCAGCCCTTCGATATTGCGTCTTCCGACCGCCACACGGTCAAGCCCTGGTTCACGGCGCGGCTGCCGGAATCGCCGCGGGTGCCTGACCTCACGGCGCAGGGCTTTGCGCTGTTGGGGGGACGGGTGGATGTCATCGGCCGCGATCCCGTTGCCACGATCGTCTACAAGCATGCCGCGCACACGGTCAGCGTGACGACCCTGCGGCCCGGTCAATCCGTCCCGGAGCAAGCGATTGCCGGATACAACGTCCGAAGCTGGAGCGATGCGCATTTCACCTACATTGCGGTTTCGGACCTGCCCAGTGCGGATCTGGCAACATTCGAGCGGGCATTTTCCGCCGAAGCGCCGGTGCCGGAAATCAAATAGGCACGCCGTTCCGAGACGATCTTTCCCGGTTGAAACGTCCTGATCGTAAGCGGCCAGATCGCCGTGAACGAGGTCAGGCAGCGACCGGATGGCGCGCCCGCGGCGGATTTGTGCTAGCAAGACCCCCATAAGCCACAGAAACTGTTGGGACGATGATACAGCCACGAATCATCGCAGGCATCGTTGCGGGGCTCCTGATCGGCGGCGCGGTCGCGGTGTTTGCCATCGTCTGGCGACCGGCGATACCGGCGGTCGAACCGCCGGCGCCGCAGTCGTTCGATGCAGACCTCGTCAAGCGGGGCCGTGATCTCGCGGCCATCGGCAATTGCAACGATTGCCATACCTTGCGGGGTGGCAAGGCCTTTGCCGGCGGTCTTCCGGTGCCGACGCCGTTCGGCACGGTCTATTCGTCGAACATCACGCCGGATCCAGACACCGGCATCGGCCGGTGGTCGGAGGCTGCGTTCCGCCGCGCGATGCGGGCCGGGGTTGATCGCGCCGGCCAGCATCTCTACCCGACCTTTCCCTACGACCATTTCACCAATGTCAGCGACGAAGACGACCGCGCGCTGTATGCGTTTCTGATGACGCGGCCGGCGGTCCACGCCCCAGCCCGCCCGAACGAGCTATCATTTCCGCTCGACCAGCGCTTTGTCGTTGCAGGCTGGAAATTGTTGTTCCTTCGGCGCGGGACGTACCAGCCGGATGCTACGCAAAGTGCGGAATGGAACCGCGGCGCCTATCTGGTCGAAGGCTTGGCGCATTGCGGCGCGTGCCACACGCCGCGCAATGCCCTGGGAGCGGAGCGGGCCAGCGCCTCATTTTCCGGCGGCGACGTCGACAACTGGCATGCCTATGCGATCAATTCGCGGTCGCCTTCGCCAGTGCCCTGGGACACCGAGGCGCTGTTCAGCTATCTTCGCCGGGGTTGGCATCCCGATCACGGCGTTGCGCGCGGACCGATGGCCGAGGTTGTCAGCAATCTGTCGTCGGTGCCGGAGAGCGATGTGCATGCCATCGCGGTCTATATGGCTAGCGTGTTCGGCCCGCCCACGCAGGATCATCTCCGCCAGGCCGGCGAAGTACGGGCGCAAATCAAATCTCCTCCGCTTGAATTGTCCCCGACTAACGCGGTCGGCGCATCGATCTATGCCGCGGCCTGCGCGACCTGCCATGAAACCGGCAGACCACTGCCCTATGGCGGGGTCAATCTCGGTCTCAGTACCGCCATCAGCGGCCCCGACCCGCGCAACGTCGCCAACATCGTTCTCTCCGGTATCCGCCCCGTGGAGGGAGAGCGCAGCCCGATCATGCCGGGGTTTGCCGCGAGCATGACCGACCAGCAGGTTGCGGCTCTGTTGGAATATCTGCGCTCCCGCTTCAGCAACCAACCGGCATGGTCCGGCGTTGAAAAAACCGTTGAGGATGCAAGGCGCACGCAGACCGTATTTCTTCAGACATCGCCGGGGCCGCAAAACGCACCCGCCGATCCAATGCAGCGAGACAAGCCATGATGACATTGAAGGTCAATGGTCAGGATCATCAGATCGATGCCGACCCCGATACGCCGCTGCTTTACGTTCTTCGTGACGATATCAAGCTCAATGCCGCCAAATTCGGCTGCGGGCTCGGCCAATGCGGTGCGTGCACGGTGATCGTCGACAGCAAGGCGGTGTTGTCCTGCGTCACGCCGCTGCTTCTGCTTGAGGGCAAGCAGGTGACCACGCTTGAAGGTCTTGGAACGATCGACGCGCCCGCACCGATCCAGCGTGCCTTCATGGAAGAGCAGGCCGCGCAATGCGGTTACTGCATTGCCGGAATGATGATGCGGGCACAGGCGCTGCTGCAGAAAAATCCCAGGCCGACCGACGCGCAGATCAGGGCCGAACTCGAGCCGCATCTTTGCCGTTGCGGCACCCACATGCGCATCCTGCGCGCGGTGCGCCGGGCCGCCAGGTTGATGGATTCGGCCGAATTGTCGTCGACCACCCACGGGAGCGCGCCATGAACGTCCCTGTAATTGTCGACCGCCGCCGCGTGCTCGCGGGTTCCGGCGCGTTGATCGTCAGCTTCGCGCTGTCGGATGCCTTTGCGCAGGACCAGGCCGCGCCAGCCGCCGCGCCGAAACCTCCCGGCAGCCTTGCAACGTCGCCCTATCTAGATTCCTGGATTCGTATCGATGCTGGTGGCAGCATCACGGTATTCACCGGCAAGGCCGAGCTCGGCCAGGGTATCAAGACCGCGGTTCAGCAGATCGCCGCGGAAGAACTCGACGTTCCCTTTGCCTCGCTGAAGGTGGTCACCGCCGACACGCGACGCACCGCCAATGAAGGCTACACTGCGGGCAGCCACTCCATGCAGGACAGCGGCACCGCAATCCAGAATGCCGCCGCGCAGGTGCGCGAGCTTCTGGTCGCGGAAGCCGCGCGACGGCTCAATCTGCCGGTGGAGAGCTTCCGGACCGAAAACGGCGCCGTAGTCGGGCCGGACGGGCAGCGCTTTGGCTATGGCGATCTGGTTTCGAACGAGATGCTGCACGTGCAGGCGCAGGCGAAATCCGCCTTGAAGGACCCGGCGACCTACAAGGTGATGGGCCAGCCGGTCCCGCGGGTCGATATCCCGGCCAAAGTCACCGGTGGCGTCGCCTACATCCAGGACATGCGGTTGCCGGGCATGGTGCACGCCCGCATCGTGCGACCGCCGAGCTATGGCGCCCAACTGACGGAGTGCGACACGTCGGCGGTCGAAAAACTGCCCGGTGTCGTCAAGGTCGTTCGCAACGGTAATTTTCTGGCCGTTGTCGCGCAAAGGGAATTCCAGTCGATCAAGGCGATGCGCGCGCTGTCGGCGGCGGCGAAATGGAAGGAGACCGCGCGCCTGCCGAAGCAGGAAGATATTTCGCGCGTCCTGACCGGCCTGCCGTCGCAGGATTCGACCATCTTTGAGCGCCGCGATCCGTCGGCGGTCGGCCAAAAGACCTTGGAGGCCACCTATACGCGGCCATATCAATCGCACGGCTCGATCGGCCCGTCCTGCGCGGTTGCGCAATCGGTCAACGATGCCATGACGGTCTGGACCCACACCCAGGGGGTCTATCCCGATCGCCAGGGCATCGCCGAGATGTTGCGCGCGCCGATGGCGAGCGTTCGCCTGATCCACGTCGAAGGCTCCGGCTGCTACGGCCATAATGGTGCTGACGACGCCGCGGCCGACGCCGCCTTGATCGCGCGTGAGCTGCCTGGCGTGCCCGTGCGCGTGCAATGGATGCGCGAACAGGAGCATGCCTGGGAGCCGTTCGGGCCGGCGATGGTGACCAGACTGAAGGCGTCGCTGGATGGCAGGGGCGCGATATCCGCTTGGAATTTCGAGGTCTGGAGCAACACCCATTCAATGCGGCCGGGTGGCGCCGGATCGATGCTGGCGGCCCAGCATATGGCGCAGCCTTTCGCGGTGCCCGCGCCCAAACCAATTCCGTTGCCGGAAGGTGGCGGCGATCGCAACGCGATCCCGATCTACACATTTCCCAATGCGCAAGTGGTGCACCACTTCATCCCGGCCATGCCAATTCGGGTTTCCGCGATGCGGGCGCTCGGCGCCTACCACAACGTGTTTTCGATCGAGAGTTTCATGGATGAACTGGCCGGCCTGGCCGGCGCCGACCCCGTCGAATTCAGACTGAGACATCTCGACGATCCGCGCGGGCGCGACGTGATCGAGAAGGCCGCCCAGGGTTTCGGATGGCAGAAGGGCCAGAAAGCGCCGCGGGATCGCGGCTTCGGATTTGCCTTTGCGCGCTACAAGAATCTGGCGGCCTATTGCGGCATTGCCACCGAGGTGGAAGTGAACCGGGAGAACGGCAAGCCACGCCTGGTGCGCGCGGTGGCGGCGGTCGACAGCGGTCAGGTGGTCAATCCGGACGGGCTGATCAACCAGATCGAAGGCGCGATTCTGCAATCGATGAGCTGGACGCTCTACGAGGCCGTCACTTTCGACGATACAAGAATCAGCAGCATCGACTGGCAGACCTACCCGATCCTGCGGTTCAATTCGGCCCCTGAAAATATCGAGGTGCATATCATCAACCGGCCAGGCCTTCCATTCCTCGGCAGCGGCGAAACCGGGCAGGGCCCGGCCGCGGCAGCGATTGGGAATGCGATTGCCAACGCCACGGGAAAGCGGCTGCGCGATCTGCCGCTGACGCGCAAGAAGATCAAGGACGCAATCGACGCCTGACGTCGCGCCTCTGGATCATGCTCTAGCTGATTTCCTTGCGGACGATGGCCGCCGCGTCGCACATCGCCTTGAGCTTGCCGAACGCGATGTGGCGCGGCATGTATTTCATGCCGCAATCCGGCGCCGGGATCAGCCGGTTGGCGGAGACATATTTGAGGCCGTGCCGAATGCGGCTGGCGATCACAGCAGCGGTCTCGATGTTCGGGTCGCCGAGGTCGATCACGCCGAGCATGATCGTCTTGGACGACAGATCGGCTAGGACGCCAAGATCGAGCTTGGGTTGCGCGGCCTCGATCGAAATTTGCTCGGCGGCAGAATCCGCCAGTTCAGCCAGGAACGAATAACCGGTCGGCTTGGTCTCGCCGGGGACGACGGCGGCATAGCCGAAGCAGACATGGACGACCGTCGGCACCGTGATGCCTTGCAGCGCCCGGTTGATCGCTTTCACCGCATAGCGTTTGGCGGCCGCGGGATCGTTGCGCACCCACGGCTCGTCGAGCTGGATCACATCGGCGCCGGCCTTTTGCAGTTCCAGTGCCTCGGCGTTGACGGCGGCGGCCAGCGCCATCGCCAACTCTTCATCGTCCTTGTAGAATTCGTTTTTGGCCTGTTGGCTCATGGTGAAGGGGCCGGGCAGGGTGATCTTCGCGGCATGATCGGTACTGCGGCGAAGGAATTCCATGTCGCGCAACTCGACCGGAGCCTTGCGGCTTATTTTCCCGACAACACGCGGCACCGGCGTTTGCAGGCCGGAACGCGAGGCGATCATGGCGGGATTTTCGATGTCGATTCCCTCCAGCGCCGTCGCGAATCGGTTGGAGTAGCTCTCGCGTCTGATTTCGCCGTCGGTCACGATATCGATGCCGGCGCGCTCAAGGTCGCGGATCGCGACGACTGTGGCGTCATCCTGGGCCTGCTCAAGGTAGGCTTGCGGAATCCGCCACATCTGGGTCATGCGGGTGCGGGGCACCAATTTAAACAGCATCTCGCGATCCACCAGCCAATCGGGCTGCGGATAACTTCCAACGACGGTCGTCGGCAATAGATGTGTGGGCAGTGGCAATTTCTCAACTCCCCGGCGGCAGGACGGGCCGTTCCGCTATTGTATTGGTATTGGACAACACCTTGCCAGTCCAGAACCGGCTCGGCATGAAATCGTTCGCCGGCCGAAGATCGAGTTCGGCGCTTACCGCAGCGATAACCCGGTCGCCGCCTTCAGCTCGGCGAGGGCTTGGGCTGGGTTGACTACCTTGATCGTGGTCATGCCCATGTCGCGCGCCGGCTTCAGGTTGACGCCGAGATCGTCGAGATAGACGCAGCCTTTCGGATCGACACCGAGAGCATCCGCCATCATCCGATAGATGCGCGGGTCGGGCTTCCTCAAGCCGATTTTGGCCGATTCGATGACATGGTCGAACAGCGCCATCACCTCCGCGACGTAAAGCGTCCGGCCGCCCGCGCTGCCGATGGCGTTGGCGGGAAGGTTGTTGGTAATGCAGCCGGTCTTGAGCCTGGTCTTTACCCGCTTGAGCGCTTCCACCATCTCGGGCCGCAGGTCGCCCGAAAGCAGCGGCAACACGTCCCTGCCTCGAACCTCCGCTCCCAAAGCCCGCGATTCGTCCGCGAAGAGCTGATCGAACGTCTCGATGTCCACCTCTGCGCGCTCGAATTTCGCCCAAGCATTCTCCAGATGATTGGCGGCATTGGTGCGCCGGATGATATCGGCGGGCAGCCCGCGCTCGGTCTCAAAGCGCGCGAACGCCTCGAACGGCGATGACGTGAGCACGCCGCCGAAATCCCAGATCACTGCTTCGACCATCGATTGCCTGCCAGGCGCGTGAATTTGAAAGCAGCTAACACCATGCGACGGTCTGCGCCAACCCCAAGGGTTAAAACGGTCAAACGATGCAAGTTTGGGATTTACGAATTGCGCCGGCCGGTGCTGGTCGCGATGGCGGCGGCGGCGGTGCGGTTTTCGACGCCGAGCTTGGCGTAGATTTGCTCAAGATGCTTGTCCACCGTCCTTGGGCTTAAGCCGAGGATCTGGGCGATGTCGCGATTGGTTTTTCCCTTGCTCAGCCACGACAACACCTCTCCCTCGCGGGTAGTCAATCCGAGTTCGCTGGAGAATTCCGCGGGTGTGTCGGCGCCTGCATCCTTTGCCAGCCGCAGCAGGAATTCATTCGGTCCGAGTTTTCCCATATATTGCAGCCGAAGCTGATCATTTTCCGGAAATGACGCCATGGCATGGGTCTTGGGTCCGGCTTTGCCCTTCTGCGCCTGCTCCAGCCATTGCAGCATGGGATCGGGGAGCACGAATCCGTCGTCCGTGCCGGCCGCGAGATTTTCCGACAGTAACCTCTGGGCCTGCGGTGTCGCCCACACGATCGTGCCCTGCCGGCTGACGGCGAGCAAAAAGCGGCCGGATACGTCGAGGGCCGCGCGGGCGCTCTGGGTCAGTCGTGCGTTGGCAAGGTGAACGCGAATCCGCGCCAGCATTTCCTCGATGACGATCGGCTTGGTGACATAATCGACGCCACCGGCTTCCAGTCCGCTGACGATGTGCTCGGTCTCGGCCAACCCGGTCATGAAGATGACCGGCACGTTGCTCAAGCCCGCATCGCGCTTGAGGCGCCGGCAGGTTTCAAAACCATCCATGCCGGGCATGACGGCGTCGAGCAGGATGATATCGGGCGTGATCTGATCGACAATTCGCATGGCGGCCGCCCCGTCCATAGCAACCATGACGGTCATGCCGGCGTTATCAAGCGCATCGGTCAGCAGGCGCAGCGTTTCCGGCGAGTCGTCGACGACGAGTACGACGTCGCGTTTTTTGGGCTCAGTGATCATAGCTGTGCAGCGTCTTCAAGGTGGCCATGTACTGATCTAGGTCGAAGCGATCGATCAGCGAGTGCATTTGCGACACGAACTCGGCATGCTCGGGGTAGTCGGTTCCTATTTCATCGAGTTTGACCTGGATTGCCCGAATATAGCCCAATTGGCCAAGGCAGATCAGTTCCTCGACATGCTTCAGCGGCGGCCGCGAGCCGCCGTCCGGCTTCCAGCGTGGAACCGCGGCGTGATAGGTTTCATATTGCCATTCGATCTTGAGCAGCTGGCGGATCAATTCCAACAACCTTGGAATATCGATCGGCTTCATCAAATAGCCGTCGTGAAAGGGTTGCGCCAGCGGCGCGCCATGCGCCTCCAGGGCGCTGGCTGAAACCATCAGGATACGGGCCTGATGATGACCGGTCGAACGCAACGTCTCCGCCACCGTCCATCCATCCATGCCCGACATCGATATATCCAGCAAGAACAGGTCCGGCCGGCAATGCTGGGCAAGCGCGAGACAGCCGGCGCCATCCGGCGCGCTGAGCAGGATAAAGCCCAGCGGGGTAAGCACCTCGCGCAGCAGATCGCGTTGGACGGGATCGTCGTCGGTGATCAGGATCGTCTTGCGCGGACCGTGATAGCCGAACATCGGCGCGTCGACGGGCGCAATGCGCGTCGGGTTTGTCACTTCCGACAGCAGGATTTTCATCCGGAAGCTGCTGCCGACACCAACCGTGCTGGTGACCCGAATGTCGCCGCCCATCACGCCCGCGAGCAACCGGCTGATGGTCAGCCCGAGACCGGTCCCGGTCTGCGGCTGCGAGACGCCCAGCGCACCGCGCTCGAACGGCGCGAAGATGCGCTCGAGGTCGGATGCCTGAATTCCCGGGCCGGTGTCGATCACTTCGAATTCGGCGACCGGGCTGCGATAATGAACGACGAACTGCACGCTGCCGGCCCGGGTGAATTTGATGGCGTTCGACAACAGGTTGATCAGGACCTGGCGCAGCCGTTTTTCGTCGGCGAATACCACGACTGGCAGCACCGCCGGCCGCTTGAACGTGAAATCGATGCCCTTGGCGGCGGCCTGCAGCCGGAACATGCCGACGAGCTGATCGAGGAATTCGCCGAGGCGAACCTCGTCCCGCGACAGATAGAGCCGGCCGGCTTCGATCTTCGAGATATCGAGAATACCGTCGATCAGCCCGGACAGATGATCGGCGCTGCGGCGGACCACACGAACCTGATCGCGCGGCTTGGCGCTCAGGCTCGTGTCCTGCTCCAGCAATTGCGCGTAGCCGGAGATCGCATTCAGCGGCGAACGCAATTCATGGCTTAACCCGACCACATATCGGCTCTTCGCAAGATTGGCGGACTCCGCGACCTCCTTGGCGCGCTGCAATTCGGTGTCGGTGCGTTTGTGGGCGTCGATCTCCTGAATCAGGAGCGCGGTCTGCCGCCTGGTTTCCGCTTCCGCCGCGCGCCGGCTCTGCTGCGCAAGCACGAACAGCCAGGCGACGACACCGATAATAATGCTCAGCGCGAAGAATACCTTCCAGAGAACGTCGGATAACTGCGGACTGTCGGCTTCAACCGCCGCCGACGTCTGCAGATAGATCAGGCCGAGCGTCAGTCCGACCAGTCCGGCGGAAACCGCGAAGACGCCGAGATAATGTCCGAGCTGCGAATTGATCCGCGCATAGATCGGCTGCGGCAGTAATTTGCCGAGGGTCTCGGAGACTTGCGCCTGGATCCGCGCGTGCGGCTTGCAGAGATCGTGACAGCGCGCGTCAAGCGAACAGCAGAGCGAGCAGATCGGTCCGGCATAGGCCGGGCAGGCCGCCATGTCCTCGGGCTCGAAGGTATGCTCGCAGATGCAGCACTGGATCGCTTCGATATTCTGCCAGCTGCGCTTCGGCTTGCGTGCGATGTAATATTTGCCGCCGGTAGCGACTGCGATCAGCGGCGCGGTGACGAAGGCGACGGTCAGCGCGACGAACGGCGCCAGCGCTTTGGCCGTCGGTCCGAACAGGCCATAGAACGCGCTGATGGAGACGATGGTGGCGATGGTCATGGCGCCGACGCCGACCGGGTTGATGTCGTAGAGATGAGCGCGCTTGAACTCCATGTGCTGCGGACGCAGGCCGAGCGGCTTGTTGACGACGAGATCGGAGACCAGCGCGCCGACCCAGGCGATGGCGACGTTTGAATAAAGCGCCAGTGTCTGCTCCAGCGCCTTGTAGACGCCGATCTCCATCAGCAGCAACGCGACCAGCACGTTGAAAACCAGCCAGACCACGCGGCCGGGATGGCTGTGGGTCAACCGGGAGAAGAAATTCGACCACGCGATCGAGCCGGCATAGGCATTGGTGACGTTGATCTTCAACTGCGAGAGGATCACGAAGGTGCCGGTCAACGCCAGCGCGAGATCCGGCTCCGACAGCACGTAGCGAAACGCTTCGAGATACATGTGCGCGGGCTCGGCCGCATGCTCGTTGGTGACGCCATGGCTGAGCGCAAAGAAGGCCAGAAAGGATCCGGCCAGCAGCTTGAGCGCGCCGAGAATGATCCAGCCGGGGCCGGCGCTTAGCAGCGCGATCCACCACGAGGTCTTCGAGGTCCGCCGGTCACGCGGAAGGAAGCGCAGAAAGTCGACCTGCTCGCCGATCTGCGCCACCAGCGAGAACACCACCGAGGCGGCGGTACCGAACAGCAACAGATCGAGATGGCCCGCAGGGTTGCCATGTTCGCCGGGAAATTTGGTCCACTCCGCAAAGGAGTGCGGATCGGCATAGGCGATCGCCGCGAAGGGCATGATGTGCAAAACGATCCACAGCGGCTGCGTCCACAACTGGAAACGGCTGATCAGCGTGATGCCGTGGGTGACCAGCGGAATGA
>Ga0185299_10003314_pt1 | contig 21817 bp, 22 predicted proteins | sample PaiPotPPA55metaG_FD_128002 | JGI IMG/M metagenome (GOLD analysis project Ga0185299, IMG submission 128002) | Iron sulfur acid spring bacterial and archeal communities from Banff, Canada, to study Microbial Dark Matter (Phase II) - Paint Pots PPA... ... | reverse complement strand
AGACTTCCGGCGTTTTCAAGCCGATATAGGTGGCTAGGACGATGATGCCGATCTTGAGGGTGACAGCCAGCGCGAATTGGTTCACGACTAAAATATAGAAGGCGGAAATCGCAAGGCTTAGGATTGGTGTAACCAGCCGGAAGAAGAGAAACGCCACCTCCGCCTGGGGGCCGCGAAAACCGGCCATCGCCATCTGCGTTTTTGCTTGTTCAGTGCCTAGCCATTTCGACAAACTGAAGCGCTCAACGGTCTCTGTTTCATATAGGCTTTCGTCTCCTGACGGAGGCTACGCTCGTTCTTGTCCGCGGTTAGCCGCTCGCGCGCGCGCGCGCGGATACGTTCCCGTTCCGTCGCAACCGATTTCATGCGCTGGCTCAGAGTATCGGACTCGATCAGCGGCATGGCGACGGTTAGAAACGTCAGCATCGTTGCGATCGCGACAAGCGTGCTCAGCAGAAATTGCGGATCGGTCAGCTTGAAGTAAATCAGGTCGAGCATTTGCGCCACGTGTGCGGGAGGATCTCAATTCTTGGCGAATCTTGGACAGAGGCGTTGAAGCAAATTTAGCAAGGGCTGGGTGCCAGCGCCGCAAATCTAAAACTCGAAATTGATCATTTTTTTCATGACGAATATTCCGATGCTCATCCAGATGGCGCAGCCGAGCAGCACGAGTTCGCCGGTCTGCGTTGTCCACAACAGTTCCATATATCTCGGACTCGTGATATAGGTCATGATGGCCACGATGAAAGGCAGGCTGCCGATAATGTAGGCGGAGGCTTTCGCTTCACCCGACATCGCATTGATTTTTCCTTTCATTTTTTTTCGTTCCCGCAGTACGGCCGATAAATTGCCCAGGGCTTCGGCAAGATTGCCGCCTGACTTTTGCTGAATATTTATAACAATCGCGAAGAAGCTCGCCTCCGCGACAGGGACGCGCTCGACTATTCTCTCGACTGCTTCGCCGGTTGAAAATCCCATCGCCTGCGCCTCTACGATCTGGCGGAATTCGCTTCGGACCGGCTCGGCCGATTCCGTCGCGATAACCCGCAGACAATCACCGAGCGGCAATCCAGCCTTGACGCCCCGGATAATAATGTCGACCGCATTCGGAAATTCATTGACGAATTTCTTCAAACGGCGCCTGCGCAAGAAGTTAAGAATCCATGCCGGCAAACCGAATCCTCCGACGCCCATGGCAGCCACGACCACGACCGGATGGGCTCTGAAAAGCCAAATTAGCCCGCCAGCGAATGCCGCCGAGACGAACGAAGCGCCGATATATTTATTGCGAGTCCAGGGGAGACCGGCCTGAGCGATTCGCGTCTCCAGAGATTGCTTCTTCCGTTTGCCGCGGAGTTCGAGCTCCTTGATGGTTTGGGTTATTTGTTTGCGGCGGCTTGCGGCGTCGGCCTGGCGCTCGGCCCCTCGCTTCGCTGCCGTCGGCCGCAATGCGGCCTGGCGTTTTTCGGCGTTTATGTCTCCCGAAAGGTAGGGATAGATAAAAACGTGGACGACGCCCCCGGCCGTGACCATCGTAAGGCCCATGATGAGCCAAACGTGCATGTTCATGCCATAGCCTCCTGTTCTTGTTGGCTACCGGACAGTGTCATTGAGTTCGGAAGCATCGAGTGCCCGCGCCAAGCGTTCCTCCTCGCCGTAGTAACGGGCGCGTTCCCAGAACCGTGGGCGCCCAATCCCCGTCGAGCGGTGGCGGCCTTTCAGGTGGCCGGAGGAGTCTTCTCCGGTGACCTCATAGACGATCAGATCCTGCGTCGTGACGACGTCTCCCTCGAAGCCCAGGACTTCGGTGATATGAGTGATCCGGCGTGACCCATCGCGAAGCCTTGCCGCCTGGACGATGACATCAATAGAGGAAACGATCATTTCGCGGAGGGTGCGCGGCGGCAGCGCGAAGCCGCCCATGGTAATCATGGATTCGAGGCGGCTTAGCGCCTCGCGCGGCGAATTGGCGTGCAAGGTGCCCATCGACCCGTCGTGACCGGTGTTCATTGCCTGCAACAGGTCGAAAGCCTCCGGACCGCGGACCTCGCCGACGATGATCCGTTCGGGCCGCATGCGCAGGCAGTTCTTGACGAGATCGCGCATTGTAATCGCGCCGCTGCCTTCGATGTTCGGCGGCCTCGTTTCGAGGCGAACCACATGCGGTTGCTGCAATTGGAGTTCGGCCGCATCCTCGCAGGTAATGACGCGCTCGTCCATATCGATGTATTTGGTCATGCAGTTGAGAAGAGTTGTCTTTCCCGAGCCCGTCCCGCCAGAAATCAGGACATTGCAGCGCACCCGTCCGATGATTTTGAGAATCTCGCCGCCTGCCGGCGAAATCGTGCCGAAACGGATCAGCTGGTCCAGGGTCAGCTTGTCCTTTCTGAATTTGCGAATGGTGAGAACCGGCCCATCAATCGCAAGGGGCGGGGCGATGACGTTGACGCGCGAGCCGTCGGCGAGACGCGCGTCGCAGATTGGCGAAGCGTCGTCGACCCGGCGCCCAACCTGGCTAACGATACGCTGACAAACGTTCATCAATTGCGCGTTGTCGCGAAAGCGGATGTTGGTCAATTGAATCTTGCCGCCGACCTCGATGAAGGTGCGGGTGGCGCCGTTTACCATGATGTCGGCAATGTCGTCGCGGCCAGGAAGAGGTTCGAGAGGACCGTAGCCGAGAACATCATTGCAGATATCGTCGATCAGATCTTCCTGTTCGCCGGTCGACACGGCGACATTTTTGATCGCGACGATTTCATGGACGATGTCGCGGATTTCTTCGCGCGCGTTTTCCGTGTTGAGGCGCGACAATTGCGATAGGTCGATGGCCTCGACAAGCGCGCCGAAGATCATGCTTTTGGTGACGTAATAGTCGTCGGAACGCTGCGGCTCCAGAGGCGGTTGCGGCGCCGGCGGGGCGCCCTGAATAGCCGGGATACCGATCGGCTTTGCCGCCCCGGCAAAAGTTGCCGCACCTATGGAGCTTTTGTCGCGGGCTTCGGAGACCGAACGCTTGCCGAACATAGTAACCTCCTAACGGCATTGGCTCCGCGCGCCGGTCCGCATCGCGTTACCGGGCCGGCACGCTAGCCCTCCGACCGCGCGCGCCGCGATCGCGGTCATGACTGGTTTGGACTTGCACCGCGCAAGGCAACGGGATCGGCTTTGGCCCCCTGCTTCCGGCCGAACCACATCATCAAAGGATCGAGAAGGTTCCGTTTCGCTTTACGCGGTTCGTTCCGGCCGGTAATTTTTCGCGCAAGATCCGTGATCATCCCCGCGAGTTTCCCGGCCGCCTCGACTTCGGCAATCATCTGCCCATTGTTGGCGGCCGGGCCAAAGAGCTTCGGCGCAAAAGGAACGATTCCGGAAGGCACAAGATCGACCGCCTTGGCGAAATCACTGACGCTGATCTCCGGCCGTTTCGGAATTCCCACGCAGTTCATAATGAGCTTTGGATGCCCGTCATGCGCGCGCGCCGAGCGCAGCATATCCAGCATGTTTTTTGTGTTGCGTAGATTCGCGAGATCAGGTGCCGCGACAATCACGATTTCATCGGCATTGACGAGCGTGCGTCTTGCCCACGCGGTCCAAATATGTGGAATATCCAAAATGACGCAGGGCGTGGTGGCCCGCAAAATATCGATCAGCGAGTCAAAGGCGGTTTCTGAAAAGTCATACATCCGGTCGAGCGTCGCGGGAGCAGCTAGAATGCTCAGCTTTTCGCCGCATTTCGATAAGAGCCGGTCGACGAGATTTTCGTCGATCCGGTCCGGCGCGAATACAGCTTCGGCGATGCCCTGCGGCGGGTCTTGATTGAAGTCGAGTCCCGCTGTACCGAAGCCTAAATCCATATCGACGATGACGGTTTGGGTATCGAGGTCCCGTGCGATCGAGAAGCCGATGTTATGGGCGATCGAGGATGCACCGATCCCGCCTTTGGCACCGGTTATGGCGATGATCTTGCCGACGGGCTTTGCTCCCGCGCTCGTGTAAAGATGGGAGATGGCGCGAATGAAATCGAGGACATCGAAAGGCGCGACGAGATATTCGCTGATGCCGCGCGCGATAAGCTCGCGGTAAAGAACGATGTCGTTGGTGCGCCCTGCGACAACTACCTTGGTGCCGGAATCGCAGAATTCGGCAAGGGCTTCGACGTGCGAGACGAGTTCGCTACGGCTGGCGGCAGAATCGAGGACAATGACATTTGGCGTTGGAGCGTTGCGGTAGGCCTCGATCGCGCCGAGCGCCCCGCCCAAGTGCACGCTCACATGGGCCCTCTCCATCCGGCGATCGGTTGCGGCCGCCTGGATGATCCGCGAGGTTTCCGGCGATTCGCAGAAAGCTTGCAGAGAGATGCGCGGCACCGGGGCAATTTGCGCTGCGAAGTCGGTCTGGCCTTTCATCAATACGCTCCGACTTGACTGAGCGAGGAGTTGACCAATTTCCAATTCGTGGTGGGATCTTCCCCCTTACGGAGGCTTTCGATGGCGCGGGTACGCATGACGGTGTCCGCCGGCGTTTCCCCTTGCGGCGCCACCAGATCGCGCGGATCGGCGACCTGCGCGGCGAACGCGGATTGATAGGCGCAACCGAAGTTCCAGTAGGGCTTGTTGCTCCAGTCCTCGGGGGCGCCGCTGCCAACTGCAAGGTCCCTTGGCCATTGGCCGCACTGGTCCGCAACGCTTGCCTTGAGACCAAGAAAGCTCAACCGGACCGGCGCAACAGGGTTGGGACCCGCCGGATAGGGAGCTACAAGAGTACGCGCGCGCGCCCCCGCGCTATAAAGAGCGTTGCGGACCGGCTGCACGGGGGTTGTGCCCCCGGGAAAAGCCGGCGGCATAATGGTGATGGGTCCGCGGCCGAATTTGCGATAGACGCCGGCGAATTCACGCAGCTGCACCGCGGAATGGCGATCGAACCGGCCGGTCTCTGGCTCGACAAGGATTTCCAGTGTGCGAGGTCTCTCGGCAAGCACGATCGGATGCCGGACCCGATAATCATCCAGCGGAATTGAGGATACGACCATGCGCTCCGTCGTGCCGCAACCGGCGAGCGGAAGCAGCAAGCAAAGGGGGAGAAGTTTGGCACGTCAACTTTCGGGCGGCGCACGCGGAGTGGATCATGAGTGACATCGGATGCTGAGCTTCCTTTGTTCGGTTGCCTGGGCTCAATCCTGGATGAAGCCGACCGGCCCCTTGTAATCCTTGATGGCCTCCGGATTGCCGGGAGTGGCGTAGAGCTGGTTGACCCGCCCGAGCAGCCAGGCTTGCGGATCGCTCGCATCGGCGAAGCCATCGGTCGGTTTCGCGATTTCATTCGGCCTTACAGGTTTGACGATGTAGGGGGTCACGATGATCATGAGTTCGGTTTCATGCCGCTGGTAGTCGTTCGAGCGAAACAGCGCGCCGAGAATCGGCAGGTCGAGGAGGCCTGGAAGACCGTTGATGACTTGCTTCGATTTGGTCTGAAGAAGACCCGCGGAGGCGATGGAGCCGCCGGACGGGATCTCGACCGTCGTCTCATTTTTACGGGTGAAAAATGCCGGGACGGGGAAGCCTGCGAGCGTCACCTGCGCTTGGGTGTTATCTATGTCAGTCACTTCCGTTCCAAGGTGAAGCTCGATGCGGCCCTCTGCCAGAACTATGGGGGTGAACCTCAAAGAGACTCCATAATCCTTGTAGATGACGGTGACGGTGCACAAGCCGCCTACCGTGCAGCTCGGCGGACCGGGAATCGGTATCTCGCCGCCGACGGTGAGCTTCGCGCTCTCGCCCGATACGGCGGAAACGGTGGGTTCCGCGAGGATCCGCGTGACGCCGTAGCGCTCGAAGGCCTCCAATGTCGCGGTCAAAGTGTTGGCGGGATTATGCGCCGTCAGCGCGGTCCCCGTCGGGCCAGCGGCCGTTATTGCGCCAAGTGCCGATTGCGCGATTGCACCATTGATGCCGAATGGATTAACTTGGGTGAACATGCCCCAACTGGCGGTGAGCGAACTTGTGGTGATGCCGAGTTGCTTGGCGATATCGCGGTCTACTTCCGCCACTGTGACCTTCAACATCACCTGATCGCGGCCGCGTATGGTGAGCACATTGACGACCCGGGCATCCACGTTCGCTCCCGTCGCTCCCGTCGCCCCCGGCGCGCCATTTGCGACGGGGGGCCGCTGGCATAAGCCCGCTGCACGAATCCCTTGGTGATGTCGCCGGCGCGTTGCGCGTCTTCGATAGAGTCGACGGCTCCGGTCAGGATGATCGTATCGTTGACCGTCCGCGCGGTGATCGCCGCAGCCGGCATCGCGGCGCGCAGAATTTGCTGAAGCTCCTCAATACCAATATCGCGGCGGATGCTGACCTCCAAGGCGGCGATCTGGCGGCCTTGCTGATCCAAAGCAACGACGCTTGTCTGGCCGGTATCCATGCCGATAACGTAAAGCCTGCGGGGAGACCTGACCACGGCGTTGGCGATCCTAGGGTTGGCAACGAAGATTTCCGCGGCGTCCTGAGGCAGCTCGATAATGCGCGACATGCCGACCTCCATCGCGATCCGCCTCGGCGTGACCGCGCCATTGAACCGAGCCTCGGCTTTTTCTTGGGCGTGAACCACGCAAATGCCCGCCATGACGAAGAGGCTAGCCATTCCCGCGGCCAGGGATGGGATTAGGCGTTTCATTCGCGGATCTCCAAAACCATGCGTGCTCTTCCAGTGGAACGCGGGATCAATTTCCCGTTCGCACGATGCCATTTGCTCAATGCGCCCTGTCTTGTATTGCCACGCCGTTGCGCACCGCCATCGGTCCGTTGTTGTGGCTGAGGAGGCTGCTCGGCCGCCGCATTCGCGTCGGTCATGCTCCGCAGGATCAGCGAGAGCTGACCGACGCGCTGCGCCAGGACGATCGTCTCGGCTTGAAACGGCGTGAGTTCCAAGGTTGCATTGGCTCCCGTGATGACGCGCTCCCCATTTTTCTCCTGAAAATTCTGGCCGATCGCGAGAACGCGGATATTGGTCAGGATGGTCTGGCTGACGAAGGAATTGGCAACGCCGTTGCGCGCGGCGCCCTCGTCTTGAAAAATGTGGATCACGTCGACTCTGTCGTTTGGCAAGATAAACCCACCAGCCTCGCTTGAACCTTGCGTGTCGATGTTGATCGCCACCGCGCGGCTGCCCTTTGACAGAATCGCGGCGAGAAAGCCCGAATGAGGACCTTTGACCAGGCGGTCCCGCCGCAGTGGCTCGCCAGCGGCGAAATTGGAGCGGACAATGGAACCTTGGAGCTCCTCGACGCCGCCAGGCGAGGCGCTTTTGCGCACGAGACCCTCCGGAATATGGTCCTGCGGCCAGTCCTCCCAGCGTAGGTCGCTCGCATCGACGGCGGCGCCGAAGCTCAACTCCTTTGCCGCGACCAGCACGCCGTCGGTCGGTGGCGGAGGCGGGGCCGCCGCTGTCGCCGGCGGTTTTGAGGTGCTGGCTAGGACCGCGGCGCCGATTCCGGCCGCGAGGGCAACGCCAAGAACTGCGAGACGAGCTGTTTTCATTGTGATGGTTTGCCTGGCATATGGGAGTCGCGCATCATCGCGCTTCGCGCGGTTGCCGCCTCGTTTCCGGACGCAATGCCGCGGCGGACCGCACAAGATCGGACGGGGATTACACCATTCGAACGCCAATTTAGGCTTAAAAAGATTATTTCAATTTATGTTTTTACTGTAATAGTATAACGTATGTTTGCAAATCTATAGATATAGGCGATATGGATACAGTTATAGCTAGCTTGTAAAGAATAAATTCAGTGTTGTATATTCCCTCTACGCCAAAACCCCAATATCCTTGTCGGCCTTTGCAGTCGCAAGGAATTCCGGATGAAATGAATCGCGTGGAACCTCTCAAGTCCGATAACCCACCAAAAGCCGCTGCGCCTTCGTAAGATTCGGCAGATCGAACATCTCGCCATTGAGTCCGATGACACCCGCTTTTGGCTCGGCCTCGAAAGCGGCGACGATCGCACGCGCCTTGGCAATCGATTCACTAGACGGCGTGAAAATCTCGTTGATGATCGCGATCTGCGCCGGGTGGATCGCCATTTTGCCGGCAAAACCGTCGCGCTTGGCGACCTCGCATTCGAGCCGCAATCCCGCCAAATCGCGAAACTTCCGATGCACGGCGTCGATTGCCAGCGCTCCCGCGGACGCCGCCGCGAAGAGGGTCAGGCTGCGCGCCAAGAGATAAGGAAAACTATAGCCGCCGCCGGCGTCTCTATTCGTTTCGGCGCCGAGACAGGTGGCGAGATCTTCCGCTCCCCAGGTAAGGCCTTCAAGGCGCTGGCTCGCGCCGGCATAAGTGCCCATGTTGAAAATCGACGCCGCCGTCTCGGTGACGATCGCGATGATTCGCGTCGCGCCGTTCGCGAGATCATGCTCCGCTTCCTTGACGGCAAGCATCGCGCCAAGATGCTGGATCGACGCGCCATTGAGGCATTTCGGCAGAAGGACGCCGTCGGGCGGCGCCCGCATAACGGCACTGAGATCGGCCTCTATCAGGCCTGATTTGAGCCCATTGACGCGGACGTAAAGACGCGGGCGCGGGCTCTCTGGCGCGGCACCCGCGAGGAAGGCGACGGCCTGCTCCCGCGCCTTCTGCTTGGCTTCGGGGACGACCGAATCCTCAAGATCGAGAATGAGGCAATCGGCGCCGCTCGCAAACCCTTTCGCGAGTTTTTTTTCGCTGTCTGCCGGAATGAAAAGCAGCGAGCGCATGAGACACCTTTATTTTTAGGCACTCCGCCTTTTTATAAACGCCTGGCGGCGGCACACGGCGACGAGCCTCCCCTCCTGCTGATAGGCGCGATGGAGGAATTCGACAATGCCGGCGTCCGGACGTGATTTCGACAAGCGCTTGTTCAAAACTTCGGTCGTGACGCGTAAAGTGTCGCCTTCGAACAGGGGCGCCGGAAATTTCACCTCGGTCATCCCAAGATTAGCGATCGTGGTGCCGAGCGTGAGATCGTTGACGGAAATCCCGACCATGAGACCAAGGGTGAAGAGGGAATTGATCAACGGCCGGCCCCACTCGGTTTCCTCCGCGCAGAAATGGGCGTCGATATGGAGCGGCTGCGGATTGAGCGTCATGTTGGAGAACAGCATGTTGTCCATTTGCGTGACGGTCTTTGTCAGCCGGTGCTCGATCAGTGTTCCGACGACGAAATCCTCGTAAAAAATGCCGCCACGCTTATGACGCGAAGGGCCGGGTTGCAGGTGATCGTGCATCCGATTCTGCCGCGCATTGGCGGGTTTGGCGGCGGCGCGCCGCCCGGCGTTTAAGTGTTCTTTTACCATGTTGGGGGAAACTGATTCGGAAATATCTTTTTGGGATTCGTAAATCATGGCCGTTCGAAAATTTTTGCAATGCGCGGGGACCGCTTCTCCTTCGGACCTGGCCGAAAGTGCGGGCGCACTCGCGCGCGCCTTTCTTTATGGCGATCTTCCGGAGCCGGAGCGCGAGGAAGCGAGGCTCACCCTGACCGGGCTGCTTGACGATTCCTTGCCGCTCGTTCGCCGCGCCCTTGCCGAGAGCTTCGCGAGCGCCGCCAATGTGCCGCATTATATGGTGCTCACTCTTGCCAATGACAGCTCCGACGTTGCCGCGATCGTGCTCGCGCGTTCGCCGCTGCTTTCCGATGCGGAACTCGTCGAATGCGCGGCCACCGCCGATGCCGTCGCGCAATCGGCTATTGCTCTTCGGCCATGGGTGTCGGCTCCGGTGGCCGCGGCACTCGCCGAAATCGGCGCCCGCAAAGCCTTGATTTCCCTTGCCGTTAACCCGGGCGCGGAGCTGTTGGAATTTTCCATCCGCCGGATGATCGAGCGCTATGGCCATGACCCGGACCTGCGCGCGGCGCTTCTGGCGCGCCCGAACCTGGCGGCGTCGCTACGTTCGGACCTAGCCGGCGCCGCGGCAAAGGCGCTGTCGGTCATGATGACGGGGCGCGCTGGGCTGACCCCGGAACGAGCCCGTTGCCTGACGCGCGATGCCCGGGAAAAAGCCAACGTCAAAATAGCCGCCCAGACGGCAAGCGAAGCAAATGAGATGTTGAGCTTTGTCGCGCATCTGCGCCGATCTGGCCAATTGACCGCCGGACTTCTGCTGCGCGGATTGCTCTGCGGCAACAAGCACCTCCTTGAGACGGCGCTTTGCGAATTGAGCGGGCTCGCGTTGCCGCGCGTCATGGGCCTCGTGGCCGAGAGCAAAAGCGCCGGTTTCGCGGCGCTTTATCGCAAGGCACATATGCCGGAGCGCTTGCTGCCTGCTTTTATCGCGGGTTTGGAGGCGGTCGCAAAATCCGGTTGCGGCGGACCGATGAACTCGCGTCTGCAAGCGCCCATTGTTAATTCCGTCCTGCACGCCTGTGCCTCCGTCAACCACGGCGAACTGGATCGGTTGATCGCGGCCTTGCGCCGTCTGGAAGCCGAAGCCGCCCGGGACGAAGCCCGCGAATTTCGTCGTGCCAGGGCGGCGTCTCACGCATTGCCGGACGTCGCAAGCGCGCGCCGGTTGCCGCCCGCGGCAACAATAGGAACGTCGCCGGCCGAAACCATCGTGCCGGAAAGGCGCGGAACGCCCGCAAAAACCGAGGGCTTCTCGATCGACCTTGCGGCTTTCGCGGAGGAGCTTGCGGCAGCCTGAGTCTTGCCAAGGCTTGGAAGTGTCGCAGATGGAATTTCAGCTATGGGTGGAAAGCTGGCATTCGCCCCTGATATCTGCACGCTGTAAGTGGCTGATTCTATTGAGGCGACTTCGCGGTGCGTAATTCTTGCAGACCGTGTGAAAACAATTCGCAGTCGCGCAAGAGCGATCGTGAGACGGGCCGTGGCGCATTTTGCGCGTGCTGGTCGAGATAATCGCTTGGCGTGACCGAAGCGGCGCAATTTGCCCCTCCCAAGTCGCCGGATCAAGCGGCGAGGCGGAAGAGTCGGTTCACAAAGCGCGCTTCTCCCGTCGTTCCGGATTTGAACAACCTTCAAAAAACATATACGTTTAGAACGCTATGGCCGATAGCAGGCCATAGGGGCGAAAGAGTACACCCATGAATGCTTTCAGCTCAGCGATTAGCCGTGTTGCGCAACAGAACCAAAAAATGCTTGGCCACCAAAAAACAACTAAAATGGAGGAAACCGTGAAAAGCTTTGCAAGTTTTGGTTTTATTGCGGTGGTCATGGCGCTGACGGCGCTGACCGCGTCGCCGAGCTTCGCGGCATCAGATTTAGATTTCTGCTGGAAAGACACCAGCACCCGCGGGGTCGGCGCGGTCCCGCAATCCTGCCCCGGGGGCAAGGAAATGGTCGGTCTGTTCTGCTACGATAAATGTCCGGCAGGTATGGAGCGGGTCGGGATCGATTGCCATACGAAATGCCCGAGCGGAATGGACGATCAGGGTTTGTTCTGCCGCACTTCCGAATATCCCCGCGGCGCAGGGTACCCGTGGGAGTTCGGAGACGCCTTAGGGCTCAGCCGCGCGTCAAGTCGTTGCGAGGCTGACGAGGGCAAGGATCAATGCGAAAAATGGGGAGCCGTCTTCTATCCCAAATGCCGAGTGGGCTACTCCAATTTTGGTTGCTGTATCTGCCGTCCGGACGTCAAGCCCAACTGCGAGCAACTCGGAATGGCAAAGGGAAACGTCGATCTGTCCTGCGCGAAGCGGATTGCAATCGCTTCGTCGCCCAAGGTTGGCAATTGCGAAGCTGGGCAGGAAGTGGACGCGGGGCTGTGCTATTATAAATGCCCAGCGGGTTATTACGGCGTGGGGCCAGTCTGTTGGAAGAGGGTCCCGCTGGGCTGGATTGAGTGTGGGATGGGGGCCGCGAGGACAGACTTAAAATGCGCAGCCATCATGGCCAACCAGCTCTACCAGGTCGGCAGACTGGCGATGACCGCCGCTACATTTGGATCGTCTATGGTCGCCACGAAAGTAGCCACCGGCGCGGACGATGTGAGCAAGTTCAAGGCACTGTTGGATCAGTACGAAGCCCTGGTAAAGGCTTACGAAGCGCTTAAGCAGCCTGGCACCACAATGAAGACCGCGCTGGAGACGGCGGAACATGCCTATTCCGTCGGCTCTACAGGCTGGCGGATAAATACCGCGGCCACCACCTACCAAAGACTAACTACCGAAACAGACATTGCCCGCTTTGCGGCCCAAATCGCACAGATTGTCGACCCCAGCGGAGTCGCCGGGACAATCGGCGCCTTCACCCACGACAAATGCGGCAAGTTATTCCCCGACGAAACCTCGCCATGGTTCTGGCTGACGACGGAGTCAGGGGGCGCTTCCAGGAAGCTCAAGGTAGCGCTCGGCGTAGCCGAAAACAAATATGTTGAAATCACTCCTGCCAAAGACCAAGGTCCCGTGGAGGTCCAGCAGGCGCAGTCGTGGCGCGCGGAATCGCAGAGCGATGGGACTGTACGGCTCAAGACGGCGTTCCGCGGGTCTGGTGTGTGCCTGGGCCTTATTGATGAGCGCAACAAAGGCTTCAAAGACCAACCGATGCTTCAACCATGCAGCGACAACTCCCCTGGGCAGCGTTGGACGCTCGCGCAAGATGGGAGTTGGGATCGCCTGAAAACCCGCGGGACAACCTTCGACGGGTGCCTCAACTATCACCCCGATCCAGGGAACGTAGAGCTGACGCTTGTGCCATGCAGCGATACCGCTGAACAGCATTGGCGTATCGATCCCAGCGCGTATAAGGGGCCCGGCGCCGGGGGGTGGACGCCTTGATCGAGCCGGCGCAGGCCCTTGCCGCAGAGTTGTCGGCGCGATCTTGAAAATCGCGCCGCGCTTCGAGCGCGAGACTAGGGCGATCATTGCGGAACTGACGGCGTTTGCGGCGCAACCCCCTTGTCGCATTTTAAGTTCTAGCGCGGCGCGATTGCGATGTGCTGGAGCTTTCGGTCCTTTCCAGGAGGACTCTTCAAACGCTTCATCGTGCAAAATTCAAACAGACTGTGTGAAAATTCAGAATTTGGCGAAAAATGGCTAGTTTCGATCAAAATTTTGCGCTTCGTCGAGCCTGTGATAGACGAGAACCGCCGAAAATCGGCTGAAATCCATTAATCGGCGCTTGGCCGGGTGAGTTTTCACACAGTCTGCTTGATTTCTGCACAATGTCGAAGAGGCCGCTTTGGGTCGGCAGCAGAAATTCAAGCTGAGACATCACCCGAGGCATCGCTCTAATATCCAAATTGTTCCCGCAGGATCCGTTCGCCGAGCGAATGACCTGGATCGTGGAGAAGAACGAGGCCAGTCGCATGATCCATCGCGACCGTTACCTTCACCACGTTCTTCACCTCGAAATGATCGGCGACGGCGGCGACGGGACGTTTTTCCGCCTCGAGAATATCGATCGTCACGTGTGCCGTGTCGGGCAATAGAGCGCCCCGCCAGCGGCGCGGCCGGAACGCGGCGATCGGCGTCAACGGCATCAGCGTCGCATCGAGCGGCAGGATAGGTCCGTGCGCCGACAAATTATAGGCGGTCGAACCGACCGGTGTGGCGACGAGCAGCCCATCGGCGATGAGTTCGCCGAGTCTCTCCTTGCCGTCAATCGAAATCCGCATTTTTGCCGCCTGGTAGTCCTGGCGCAGGATGGAGACTTCGTTGATCGCGCGCGCCTTGATGGTTTCCCCCTGTGCCCCGGTTGCCTCCATCAGCAATGGGTACACGATCGATGCTTCCGCTCGGTCGAGACGCTGTTCGAGGTCTGGACCGTGGAATTCATTCATGAGAAAACCCACCGAGCCTCGCTTCATGCCGTAGATCGGCTTGTTTTTTCCCATGAAGCGGTGCAGCGTCTGCAGCATGAGGCCATCGCCGCCAAGCGCAACGACAACATCGGCTGTTTCCGGATCGATCGTTCCAAAGCGCGCGGCGAGGCTGGCCTGTGCCGCATTTGCTTCCGGCGTGCCAGACGACAAGAAGGCGATGCGCTCGAAGCGGTGTTTTGCGCTCTTGCTTGGCTGCATGTTGGGTTGCTCCGGCCGTGACGTTTTATCATAGCCGCGCGCCGGGTTCGCCGTAAAACGATCGCTTAGTCGACCACATCCGGCCGGTCGCCGGCAAGGAGAAGCTGCGGAACCTGCGTGAAGGTCCAGGTGTCGCCTCGTCTGTCAAAGACCCAGACGAGATCGAAACGGTCGAGCGGCCAATATTGTGGCGCGCTCGTCTTGTTTCCCAGAATGGCATTGGCGATGACCTGCATATTGTTGTGTTTCCATGCGATCAGCGCCGTGCCTTGCGCCGCGATCACACTTTGCACAAGTTCTTTTTCCTGGCCTTCATAATAGTCGCGATTGAGCTCGGCTTCGATGAGGCTGGCGAGCGGCAACAAGCTATGCTGCGGCCGCAGACTTGGCGCCGCCGGTCCGGCCTTGCAAGCAAACAAAATGTCCGGCCGTGCTAGGGCAGGGTGGACAAAGCGATTGTCGTGTGGCGCAAAAAAACGCACGAGCGCGCCCGCGCGCTGCCAGCCGCGCACTGTGAGCTCTTCCTTGTTCTTCACGCCTTCCTCGGTGACGCCGCGAATCGATTTGTCCGCGCTCGGCCTTTCCGCATGCCGGATCAGCATAATTTTCGCGCAGCGCATCGTGCTTGCCTTCAGGTTCCGTGGTCTCAGGGGGTGTGCGATGGACGCCAAAAAATTACGGGTAACTTTGCCCGTCGGGCCGCGATGCAATCAGAGCAGTGACGTAAGAGAGTTGATCGGCTTCTTGACGAAGCTGCTTCGACGCATTGATTTCGATTGGTGTCGTTTCGATCCCTCCGCCCGATCGGGCTAATGTTATATTCGCCGAGCAGTTCAGGAGAATGACCATGATCCCCAACTTCACGGAACAGTCCGCCAACGAGCGCACCTTCCTCGCCTGGCTACGCACCGGCATCGCGGTGATCGCCTTCGGCTTTGTTGTCGAGAAATTCAATCTGTTCATGGTGGCACTGGCGAGCACCGCCGCCGCCGGAGCGGGGCGGGGAATCGGGACCGAAAGACTGACCGGGCCGCTCAGACGCTATGAAGGGCTCGCTCTCATGCTCGTTGGCGTCATTCTGATTGTCATAGGGGAATTGCGCTTTACGCGCAACAAACGCCTCATCAATGATGCCGAGCGTCACATAACGGCGGACGTCCGAACCGAGCTTATCGTGACAACCGTGCTGGTGCTGCTTGTCGCAGCTTATTGCGCTTCAATCTTGGTCGGCTGACGTAAGTTTTGACGGGTCGCTCCCACCGCTGGACGGACGCCGAGGTTCTCGGCGCATGCATGGGCCGCGATCCCCTGAATTGGGGATTTGGTGCAGGCGGAAAATTGCGATAGGTTTTAGCTTTTCGTACTGCGGTCTTTAAAAGATGTCTTTCCGGCTTGGGGAAATTATCAAGGATCCCGATAAGCGCGCGGTCATCTCATGGCTCGGCGGCGGAGCGGTCGTCGTCGCCGGTGGGATATGGACGGTCCTCACATTCGTCGTCGAGCACAAGGACGCGTCCGGCAACAAGGGCGGCGCGAACATTACTGTGTCCGGGCAAGGGATTGTCTCGGGCCGCGACACGAATATCACCGGGCCGAGCAAAGAGCAGATCGAGCAAATTCAAAAGCCCTTGACTGAGCAGCTGGGCCAGAAGGACGTTCAGATCGCCGCCTTGACCAAAATGCTGCTGGAGAAAAATCCGGCGGCGGGGCCCGGCGCGCAGCAGGCCGTCGGCGCGGCGGTCGGATCGATTGCGCAAGGCGCGGCCGAAGGCGACACGCGCTTGCAGCAAGCCCTCGACCTGTTGAAGGAAAATAAGATCACCGAGGCGACGCAGCTTCTGCGGGCCTTCGCCGAGGGCAAGACGGCGCGGATCGACAAGGACCGGAAGGAAGCGGCCATCGCCTACCGCAACCTCGGCGCCATCGCCGGCCTCGCCGACCCGAAGCGGGCGCTGGAGGCCTATGAGAAAGCCGTCGCGCTCGATCCGGACGATCTGGCGAGCTTGTTGGGGGCCAGCTCTCTTCTGATCGCTCACGGCGACCTCAACAAAGCGCAGACGCGGCTTGAGCGCGTACTGACGCTGGCGAAAACAAACGATCAGGCGTTCTATAAATATTGGGCGCTGCTCGGCCTTGGCAACATCAAACAATGGCGGGGCGATCTCGCCCGCGCGCTGAAATCCTATAATGACGCACTCGCCATTGTAGAGCCAATGGCGAAATCCAACCCCAACAATCATTCCTTGCAGCACGATCTGGGGGTGTCCTACGGCAGGATCGGCGACGTGCAAGGGGCGCAGGGCGATCTTGCCGGTGCGCTGAAATCCTATAACGACGACCTCGCCATCATCGACCGGCTGGCGAAATTCTACCCCGGCAATGCTTTCTTGCAGCGCGATCTCTGGTTCTGCCGGAGCAAGATTGGCGAAGTGCTTGTCGCGCAGGGCGATCTCGCCGGCGCGCTCCTATCCCACCGGGCTGGACTCGACATCATTGAGGCGCTCACCCGCCGCGACCCTGCTGATGCGCAGTGGCAGCGCGACCTCTCGATCAGTCGGGATTTGGTTGGCGACGTGCAAAAGGCGCTGGGCGACCTTGCCGGGGCGCTGAAATCCTATAGGGACAGCCTCGCCATCAAAGAGCGGCTCGCGAAGTCCGACCCCGGCAATGCCGAGGGCCAACGCGATCTGTCGATCCCGCTCATAGGAATCGGCGACGTGCAAATGGCGCAGGGCGACCTTGCCGGCGCGCTGAAATCTTATAGTGACAGCATCGCTATCAGAGAGCAGCTCCCGAAAACCGACCCCGGCAATACGGAATGGCAGCGCGATCTGTCGGAGTGTTACGGGAAGGCCGGCGACGTGCAAATTGCGCTGGGCGACCTTGCCGGCGCGCTGACTTCCTTTTCCGACAGCCTCGCGATTATTGAGCGCCTCGCGCAATCCGACCCCGGCAACGCGGAGTGGCAGAGCGATCTGTCGGTGGCTTACCAAAAAATCGGCGATGTGCAAAAGGCGCAGGGCGACCTTGCCGGTGCGCTGAAATCCTATAAGGACGATCTCGCCATCAGAGAGCCGCTGGCGAAATCCGACCCCGGCAATGCGGGCTGGCAGCGCGATCTCGCGGTGAGCTTTGGCAAGCTCGGGTTGGCGCATCAGCAATCCGGCAACAGTGCGAAGGCGCTCGACGCTTTGCGGCAAGGCGAGGCGATCATGGCGCGCTTGACAAAACTCTCTCCCGACAATGCCATGTGGAATCAGGACCTCGCCGAGTTCGACCAGCAGATCGCGGAGCTCGCGCCATCACGTCCAGAACATGGCCGCAATCCGCGAAACCCGCTTTCGCGGCGCTAGACAACCTCGACGGTCGCGGCGTCGTAGAGCGCCGCGGCGCCGGCATGGGCGCCGAATACGTCTTGCGGCAAAAGTTTTACTTCGTTGGTTGGTGCACGCGCGAGCAAGCTTTCGACGCGTGCCCGCGAAAGCGCCAAAAGCCCCGGGTCCAAGCGGCCATCCCCGAGCGCCGCAAGAATTGCTTTCGCGAACCCTCTGGCGCGGCCGGTGTTGGTCAAATGCGCGCAGACCATCACCATGTCGCAACCGGATTCGATCAAGCGCACGGCGGAGTCCGGGCTATCGAAAAGCCCTTTCATCGCGCCCATGCCGATATCGTCGGAGACGGCTACTCCCGCAAAACCAAGCTCCTCGCGCAAAATCCCGGTCGCGAAACGCCGCGAGAGCGCGACCGGTGCATCCGGATCGACGCCGGGATAGAGCATATGCGCCAACAGGATCATGGAAAGCCCCGAGTCGATCGCGGCGGCGAACGGTTTGAGCTCCCGCGCGCGCAACGCTTCGAGGCCGAGCGTCTGCTTGGGCAAGCCGAGATGGGAGTCGATGCTGGTATCACCATGCCCTGGAAAATGCTTGCCGCAAGCGATGACTTTTTCGCCCTGCATGGCCTCTGTGAAGGGCAGCGCCGCCGCGATCACGGAGTCCGCCGTTTGCCCAAGAGCGCGCTCGCCAATCACCGGATTTTTGGGGTTGGTGTGAATGTCGAGCACGGGCGCGAAGTTGAGGTTGATTCCGAGCGAGGCGAGTTCGCGGCCCATCGCGCGGCCCACTTCCGCGGCCTGCCCCGCCCATCGCGCGGCATAGGCGAAGCGCGTGATGGGGAGCGGCGTCCGGCACACCCGGCCGCCCTCGTGGTCGATAGCGATGAACATGCGCGCACGCCCGGTTGCCGCGCGAATATCGGCAATTAGCCGCGCGTGGCTCTCGAGCCAAGCCTCATAGGGAAGATCATGGCGGAAATTGCTCTTGAAGAGAATGACGCCGGCGGGGCGCAAATCGCCAAGAAGCGCGCGGTCGTGATCGTCGAGGACCGGCGACGGCCGAAGGCCAATCAGAAAATGATCGCCGGCGGAGGCGATTTTTTCGCGGAGCATGCGGCGATCATCCCGGTTGACTGTCAGTTAAGCGCGGCCTGGCTTCCTGCCGCGAAGCCGAATTTGCGTCATGCCGCCGAAGGTTAGCCCGAGCGCAGCCCACAACACCGCGCGTGCGCCGATGGATGCAAGGCGAAAATTCCACAAGACGCTCGCCGGAAAATTGACCGGAACTTCATCGACGGGAGGCAGCGCCAGGGCCGCCATTCCCGCTACCGCAACAAAGACGGCGGCAGACACCAATACGCCGTTCCAGGAGCCGAGCCTTGCCGTGAGCGGCAGGGCAAGCGTCGCGGCGAGGATCATGGCGAGGAGGGCAACCGCGAGCATGGCAAAATAAAGCGCGGTGCGCGCGCCGATCGTCTCCGCCGCGCCGATCGCCGGCGGATTGGCCGGATATTTCAGCTCGGGCACGAGCACCATCGCGACAAAGCCGGCAAAGGCCAGCAGTGCCGAAAGAGTTTTTGGATCGAAACCATCGACCCGCCCATAAGCGAACGCGAAAACCAAGCTGAACAGGCCGCCGATGGCGCCACCATAGACAACATAGGCGGTCAAGAGTCCGGCGCCGCGCTGCACGCTCCGGCTTACGATTTCAGGCTCGGATGGTTGCGCGGTAGCCTGCTCCACGGCGGCCTCGAAGGCAACGGCGCGTTCAATCGAAGGCTCGCCCGCGAGAAATGAAAAGCCCGCCGCAAGAAGGCCCGCGAGAATGCCGGCGAGCAGGCCGCGCAGAAGAAGGCCGCTGACCACCCGCCTGCCCTTTAATGACAGGGGAAGGCCAGGAGATGGCGCCCGTCATGCACATATTCATGGAGGTAATGGCCGGAGATCAGCGCCGTCGCGCCTTGCTCGGCGCCCAGAAAATAGATCAAGAGGAGCGCGAGAAGTCCGGCGAATGCCAGCCAAGGGAGAATTTCGCGGACGGGAATTGGAACCGGCCGGGTTGCCGGAGCATGGATAAAGCCGTTCATGTCCTGCCTTAGAGTGCGTCCCGCCTCCGTCCGCCGCTCGGGAAAGGAAGCCCGCGCGGGTCCCGGCGCGGATGCGGGAAAGCCGCACCCTAGGGGCCGCCGAACTGTCTGTCAACGCGGCGACAGCCTGAGTTGTGTTCTCATTTGGGGAGCTATGCCCTGTCCGGGTTCAGAAATCCGCGCGGCGCTCACCCGCGATCACGACGGCGGTCCGGCAACGTCGCCGGGCGCGGCCTTGGATGCGATTGAGGGGGCGGCGCCATGACCTTGCATCTCGGGATCGATATTGGCGTTCAGGGCGCCATCGCAATCGTCGACCAATCCGGTGCGTTTCTGGGGATCCACGACATGCCGGTGCTTCAGGATGGCCCGAAGGGGCGCCGCGCGATCAATGCGCCATTGCTCGCCGCGGTCATCTTCAAGATGCATGCGGATCATGCCTTCGTCGAAGGCGTTGGCGCAAGGCCTGGGGAGGCGCCGTGGGGGCGTTCGTTTTCAGCAGGGCCAACCGGGGGGCGTCATCGAAGGATTTCTTGCCGCCGCTGGCCTTCCCTGCTCGTTTCTGACGCCTCCCTGTTGGAAGCGGACCGTTGGCCTAACGCTCGCCTCGAAGGACGCCTCGCGCGCCGAGGCAATTCGCCGCTGGCCCGGAATTGCCTGCCGCGCGTAAGAGACGACGGGCGGGCCGAAGCCGCGCTTATTGCCGCCGCGGGGCTTTACGGAAAGGCGCAAACCCATGATCGCTCTCGTTCTCACAGCCTGCAAGCCGTTCCGCCATCTGGGCGCCTCGGCCTTAACAGTCATCGGCTGTTTGATGGCAGTCCATGCTCATGCGGAAGCGGCGAGCCCCGACCCACGCAAGAGCGAGAGCAACACATTCTTCGAGTGCAGAACGCTCATGGACAAGTGCATGCCGGGGACATCGAACATCACAAAAGACATTGTTTGCGCCGCAGTCGAGAAACATTTCAAGATCAGGCAGGACGGCATTTCCTGCAAATAAGCGAAACTGCCGGACGAACGAACTCGGCCTGTTGCGGACAATGGCGGATGGCCGTTCCGCCTCTATCGAACCGTAAGCCGCTGATTTACCTGTGTAACGTCTGGGTAACGTTGGCGAGGCCTGGCAAAAGCAATTGCAATCCGGCAGGTTTGTGCTCCATCAGAAGACGCCAACGCTACGCCTCCGGCTTGCTTTCGTTTTTGATTCCCAGGTGTCCCAACGCCGAAGAACCATGGCTGCGCCATGAGCCGCCGCAAGACCCAGCACAGCGGGCGAAGCTTCAATAGCGGATGCGGACCTCATGCTCCCTGCTACTCGCCACGCTTATGGACCGATCCTCGCAAACTGAGTTCTTGCCTCCTCGCCTGCGCGCAACTCGTGGAGAGCGGGCCTCGATACTCGAATTTGCGTTCGCGCTAAAATGCTCGCCTTGACGTTTCTTAGCATCCGGATTACCTTTCAGAATGTATTATTTACACGCTATAGGTAATCCATCTACCCGAGGTGTCAACACCTCGAGGGCATTTTCTTACCTCAGAGGTGCGTTTTGACAGCCGACCAGCTCCGCGCCGCCCGCGCAATGTTGCGAATGGATCAATCTGCCCTCGCCGGCGCTTCCGGCGTTTCCGTCGAGACGATTAAGCGGTTAGAGCGGATGGAGGGCCCATTGTCTGAAACCCGGGTGGCCACTGTTAACGCGATCAAGGGTGCACTGGAAAAGGCCGGTGTCGAATTTACCGACGGCGATCGGCCCGGCGTCCGGCTGCGAAAGTCGTCAGGAGGATCGATCCCGGTCGAGGAGCTCAATGCAGCGAATGATGAATAGACGACCAGACGGCGCAAGAGGCCAGGATATGGCAACCATTGAAGTGTTGAAGATCGAAAAGGCGGATTCCGGCAAGGTCAGGGTTTCAATTGAAGCCCGGACAATGGACGGTCGCTACACGTTTTTTCCGATGGATATAGATGATTGTGGTTCTGCGGCCGCAAACGAAGACAAAGCACTGCGCGAACTTCAGCGTCTTGTAGAAGACCTTGCAACGGCGCTCCTACTTCGAATTGGGTCAATTTCCATATAACCTTCAGTTCAACTTACCTTCATCGCCGCGTTCCATTCCGAGCCGTTTGCTTCGGAATCCTTCTTGGTTTTGCCGCCGCGCTGTTCCCGATAGCCGCGACATCCGTCGTGAAGCAAGACCTAGCGTAAGACTCTCCCGTCGAAATCAAATGAAATCATAACTAATTCAATGCGTTAAGGCTGAGCGGCCCGAGACATAGGTGACACTTCGTACCGGACACATGGGTTACACTTTTTGTTTGCTCTGGCAAGCAGGAGGAGTGGATGCCGTGGAAGGAGTGTTCGGTGATGGACGAGCG
>Ga0185299_10003311_pt1 | contig 21834 bp, 18 predicted proteins | sample PaiPotPPA55metaG_FD_128002 | JGI IMG/M metagenome (GOLD analysis project Ga0185299, IMG submission 128002) | Iron sulfur acid spring bacterial and archeal communities from Banff, Canada, to study Microbial Dark Matter (Phase II) - Paint Pots PPA... ... | reverse complement strand
CGAGAAACGCTGGCATCGCACTGGGTGAACGAAGAGATCGCGTATTTTCGCTCTTTGGGGCGAGGCGATCGCATCTTCGCGTACCTCATCGATGGCGAACCGGCTGATTCATTTCCTGCAGAGCTAGCTCGCGACGGGGTCGAGCCGCTGGCAGCTGATGCCAGAGCGCAAGGCGACGGCATGCGCGGCGCGCTGCTGAAACTCGTTGCCGGTATCGCGGGTGTGCCGTTCGATGCCCTTCGCGCACGCGATGCGCAGCGGCGCGCAGCACGCGCGCGTGCGTCGGTTGCTGCCGCGATCGCTGCGACCGTGTGCGTTGCGGTAACGTACATTGGTCTCGCTGACGCCGGGGCGCCGATAGCACGCGGCGATGCAATACGCCGCGATCTCGATCGCTATGGCTTTTCTGTGTTTCGACCCGTACCGAGTGACGCAGCCTTGCGTGCTCAGGCGGCGTCCCTGCGCGAGCAGTACGTGCAGCTGGTGGGGCGGCAAGGAAAAAGCGACGCGTGGTTTTGGGGACCCGGAACGCATCGCGACACGTGGACGGCGGGCCAAGCTGCCTCAGGGGCGCTACGCCCACCGTGGATGCCGCGCGACGTCCAACGTGCATTCGTCGCCGACATCGATGCATCGTTTGTGCCCGGACTTCTGAATGCGTACGGCTTCCAAACCTCCACGCATTCATTCCGGATCTCGGAACCGGCGCTCTGGCTTGCGACGGCGATGGAAGAAGCGCTTGGTTCGCGCGATCTGCTGACTCGAACCGAACGTGCGCGTTACCGGCGCGAACTCGCAACGGTGCAGCACAGCACGACGCACTACGGGCCGGCCGCGGATGGGCACTGGAGCACGTTTCCCGATCAGCGCGATCGCAATGGATACAGCACGTACGCGGCTACGGTTGCGCTGCTCGCTTTGCTGGCGGCGCGCGACGCGGGAACGGGCTGGAATGGAAGCTACACGAGCCGGGACGCGTATCTGCGTGAAACCGCCGCCTGGTTGACGCACGAATGTGTAGTCGATCGAAACGACGGGTTTCGGCCGCATTGCCAGCCGCAGCCCTATGCGCAAGAAGAAAATTATCCAGGTCTCACGCTTCAAGTATATGCCGAGTTGATGCGCGCGGAGCGGTATGGTTATCTGCGGGTACCCAAGGCGCAGGATAACGACGTCGCCGCGCAACTCGACCACGCGGTTTCCGAAGCGCAGAACGGCCAGCTATCCGGTACCACGGAAACCAAGTCCCAGGGTTCCCAAAACATCAGCTTCGTCGTGACGCCGTGGGCGATCGAGTGCGCGGCAGAATACCTCATGCGCTTGCGTACGCTGCATGCACGGCGCGACGTAATCGCACAATATCAGCGCATCATCGGCGATCTGCTGGCAACGAGCAGTAAATCGCTTACGGATCCTAGCCCCGATCTTTTTCCGCGAACCGAGACGCCGTTTGCGCTGGCTGACGTCGAGCGCTTATGAACCGATCGAGCCCGCGGTAGTCACGATGTTCTAGCTTTTCACTACCAGCGATCGCCAAGGCACGTTCTTCCCGGTTCTGCAGGCGCCGCTAAAACCCGCGCTACCCACTCTGCTATACTATCCCGGTGATTCGCACAGCATCTTTACTCGCTGCGTGTTTTGGGCTGCTCGTATCGACAGCTGCGACGGCGCTTGCGCAAAGCACGCCATCACCCGTCCCCAGCGCTACTCCGACACCCGCAATGACTTACTCGGCGGTTGTTTCCGGATACACGTTTGCAACCAATCATGCCGTCGCTCGCAGCGATCTGAGCAATCTTCTCGTTTCGGCGACGCGCAATACCGGGACGTTCCGCTATAGCGTAACCGCCGGCGCGTATGCCTTTCCCGTCGTCGGACAGCCGCTCGTTCCGACGTTCCAGAGCACGGGTTTGTACGGCGTGGTACCGGTCGCGTACGTGCAGTACGCTCCGAGCGCGACCTTTACGATGAGCGCCGGAAAATTGGCGACGTTACTCGGATATGAGAGCGGTTTCACGTTTCAAAACGTCAACGTGCAGCGCGGACTTGCGTGGAACGCCGAACCGGACATCAGCCGGGGCGTGCGCGCCGCGTACACCAAAGCGAACCTTACGGTCGAGCTGGAACTCAACGATGGCTACTATTCCGGCAATCGGCGCGCGGTCGAAGGCCTCGTCGGATATGCGGCGAGTCCGGCAACGGGGGTTCAATTCGCATTCATCGTACCGGATGCGAACACGCCGGGTAATGCAACGAGCAGCGTGGCAAACAAAGCGGAGTACAATCTCATGCTCACGCAGGGTTTTGGAAAGCTTCAGCTCACGCCGTATCTGCTGTTTGTAGCATCGCCGGCGTCCACGAACGCAGGTTTCGCAGCCGCGGAAAGCGCGTCGGCGCAGGTGGTCATCGCGAATTATGCGTTCGATCCGGCGTTCTCGCTCGCAGCTCGGTTCGAGCACATGGCTAACAATAGCGGCACGGGCGATACGAGCGCCAATGCGGATCTCGTAGGCTACGGCCCCGGGAGCTCGGCGAGCACGTGGACGATCACGCCCGCATATCGCTACAAACAGTTCACGTTCCGCGGGGAATACTCGAACGTGAGCGCCGGTGGCGCGGGGTTCTCCCAAAGCCGCATCGGCCTGGAAATCCTCGGCCAGTTTTAAAAGCGGGAAACCGGGCAAGCGTGCCTAAGGGCGCAAAATTACCTGCTAGCGAGGAATGCTTGTGAACGCTCCGCCCGTTAATATCGGCAATACCGCTTTCATGCTGATTTGCGCGAGCCTGGTCATGCTCATGACACCAGGGCTCGCATTTTTTTATGGCGGCTTGGTGGGGCGCAAGAACGTGCTCACCATCATGATCCAAAGTTTCATGTCGCTGGGATGGACCACGGTGCTATGGGTGGCTTTTGGCTATTCGATGTGTTTCGGGCCCGACTGGCACGGCATAATCGGCAATCCCATGACGTACTTTTTTTTGAACGGCGTTACGCTGCATTCCATGTTCACGGGTAACGACGCGGGAATTCCCCTGGTCGTCCACATCGCGTATCAGATGATGTTCGCAATCATCACGCCCGCGCTCATAACCGGAGCGTTTGCAAATCGCGTCACGTTCAAGGCGTACTTCTTGTTTCTGACGGGGTGGCTGATCTTCGTCTACTTTCCGTTCGTGCACATGATTTGGAGTCCCGACGGTGCGCTTGCGAAATGGGGTGTGCTCGATTTTGCCGGCGGCATCGTGGTTCATGCATCGGCCGGCTTTGCCGCATTAGCCTCGGTCCTTTTTGTGGGACGCCGATACGTCGTTGACAACAAACCGCATAACGTTCCGCTCATCGCACTCGGTACCGGTCTTTTATGGTTCGGATGGTATGGGTTCAATGCCGGATCCGAACTGCGTGTGGACGCGGTAACGGCATCGGCATTTCTGAACACCGACATCGCAGCTTCATTTGCGGCGATTACCTGGCTGCTCATTGAATGGGCGCGCGGTAAACAGCCGAAGTTTGTCGGCCTTTTGACGGGCGCGGTTGCCGGACTTGCAACGATAACGCCGGCGGCAGGTTACGTTTCACCGGTCACGGCAATCGCGTTCGGCGTTTTGGCGGGAGCGGTGTGCTACTACGCGGTCGCGTTGAAGAATCGTCTGGGCTGGGACGATGCGCTCGATGTTTGGGGCGTGCACGGCGTGGGCGGCGTGCTGGGCATTACGCTGCTCGGCGTTTTTGCAAGCAGACTTTGGAATCCGAACGGTGCAGACGGGCTGTTGTTCGGCGGCGCTGCGTTCTTCGGAAAACAGGTCGTGGCTGCGGTCGTCTGCAGCATATGGGCGTTCGTCTTCACGTACGGCATGTTGTGGTTGATCAGCAAAGTCACCGCGACGAAGGTCGATCGCGTAGCCGAAGAGCGCGGTCTAGACATGGAACTGCACGGAGAAGAAGCCTATCCGCTCGGAGTCGTGTGATGCGCGCTGCCCGGGTTCCGTCGGCCACCGATCATCGTTTGGAACTCGGAGAGCTGGAAACTCCGGAACCGCGCGCCGGTTCGGTGCGCATACGGACGGAGGCGTGCGGCATCTGTCATAGCGACTCGCTGGCAGTAGAGAGCTTGTGGCCTGGCATCGCGTACCCGCGGGCGCCCGGCCACGAAATCGCAGGCGCGATTGATGCGCTTGGCGATGGTGTCATTGGATGGAGCGTGGGCGAACGTGTTGGCGTCGGCTGGCACGGCGGTCACTGCGGCCGTTGCGATCGTTGCCGGCGCGGGGATTTCCTTACGTGCCGCTTTCTGCAGATTCCGGGCTTTTCGTACGACGGCGGATATGCTGAGTACGTGATCGCGCCCGTGGTTGCACTGGCGCGCATCCCGGAGAATTTAACGGCCGTGGAAGCGGCGCCGTTGATGTGCGCCGGCGTCACGACGTTTAACGCGCTACGTCATAGCGAAGCGCGCGGAGGCGATCTGGTGGCAATTCTGGGCCTGGGCGGCCTTGGCCATCTCGGTGTTCAGTACGCGGCGAAGATGGGCTTCAACACGATTGCGATAGCGCGCGGACCCGAGAAAGAAGAGCTCGCGTTACAACTCGGAGCGCGTGAATATCTCGACAGCAACGCAGTCGATACCGGTGCTGAACTGCGCAAACGCGGCGGGGCCAAAGTGGTGCTATCCACGGTTACGGCAGCCAAAGCCATGGAGCAGGTTATCACCGGTCTGGGAATTGACGGACAGCTGCTCGTCGTCGGCGCATCGCACGAACCGCTCGAGCTGAATTCGGCTGCGATGATCGGCGGCCGGCATTCCGTAAAAGCGTGGCCGTCGGGGACGTGCGTAGACTCCGAGGATACCATGAACTTTAGCGTGCTCACCGGCGTTCGGCCAATGGTTGAAACGATGCCGCTCGAGGGCGCAGCACAGGCTTACGAACGAATGATGAGCGGAGCCGCACGATTCCGGATGGTGCTCACGCCGGCGTGAACCGGCAAGGTCATTTCCGAGTTCAGGAACGCCGAGCGCTCGTGGCTACTGCCCTCGGGTGGGGTCTGGACGGATTCGACTTCTACCTATATGTCTATGCGCTGCCGGCAATTCTGACGACGTTCGCACTGAGCAAAGCTGCCGGCGGTTTACTCGCGACGTACACGCTGGCAGCGAGCGCTATCGGTGGGATTGCGGCCGGCACGATCGCGGATCGCATGGGCAGGCGGACGATGCTCATGCTCTCGATTGCGTGGTATGCATTTTTTACGATGCTGAGTGGTCTTGCACAGAACTATACGCAGCTCGCGCTCTTTCGCGGTCTTGAAGGATTGGGTTTCGGCGGCGAATGGGCCGTCGGTTCGGTGCTGATATCGGAGTGGGCCGGTGCGAGTACGCGCGGACGAACGCTGGGATTCATGCAGGGAGCCTGGGCCGTCGGCTGGCTTGCGGCAAACCTCGCGTTTCAAATCGTCATGGCAAGCGCGGGGCCGGATCCCGGGTGGCGGTATCTCTTTTTTCTCGGCATCTTGCCCGCGTTCTCGATACTCTACATTCGGCGCAACGTTTCCGATCCGCCAACTTTTGCACGGCAAGGCTTCACGCTGCCGCGTATTTTCGCGCCGGCGATCGTACGGACGACGATCGCCGCATCGCTCCTCGCCATCGGCGTGCAAACCGGTTACTACGCGCTCTTTACATGGATGCCGGCATATCTCACCTCGCAGCGGCATATTCCGCCGGTCACCAGCGGCAACTACTTGTATTTCCTCATCGCCGGTTCGTTCGCCGGATACATAAGCGCGGGGTATATCAACGACGTGCTTGGACGGCGCCGCACATTCGTGCTTTTTTCGATATGCTCGGCGATCGTGGTTCCGCTATACCTGTATCTGGTTGCCGCTGATTGGCAGTTGCTGGTTGCCGGGCCGGTGCTTGGTTTCTTCGCATCGGGCACGTTCAGCGGATTCGGGCCCTACTTGAGCGAGCTGTTTCCCAGCACCATGCGAGGCGCGGCGCAAGGCTTTTGTTACAACGTCGGACGCGGAATTGCGGGGTTCGGGCCATTCATCGTCGGTGCGCTGGCCGCGCGCTATCCGATAGGTACGGCAATGACGGCTGTTGCGATCTTTGCGTATATGCTTGCAGTCCTCGCGGTGTTGTTCTTGCCGGAGACTCGAGGCAAAGAACTGACGGTGTAGTGCGCTGCGCGTAAGCGGCCGCATGCCTCTTTTATTTCACGCACATCCGGGGCACAATAATGAGGTCGGATAACCAATAGGTGAAAACGATAAGGAACAGAGCCCCGACATCCAGTCAGAGGCTCTTTCCTTTTTGTGGGCGCAAACACTCCAACCGAACGTATGACTTTTCACACGCTTTCAAACGGGCGCGGCCCGCACGTGACGTTGAGCTCGCTCGGCGCGGCCATAACGGGAATTTTCGTTCCCGATCGCGCGGGGAACATTGGGGACGTCACCGTGCCCGCGGGCGGCAGCGCCGGCAAGACGATCGGGCGGTATGCCAACCGCATCGCAGGCGGCGCGTTCGTGCTCGACGGTGTCACATACACGCTGCTAACAAACGAGAGCCGAAACACACTGCACGGCGGCCCGGATGGTTTTTCGAAACGCGACTGGGAAGTCGCCGCACAAAGCGATTCGCTCGTTGAATTCGTACTGCACAGTCCGGACGGCGATCAGGGATTTCCGGGTGCGATGGAATGCCGCCTACGCTACACGTGGAGCGTCAATGGCGAACTACGCCTGGATTACACAGTTACAACTGACAAGCCCACAGTGATCAACCTCACGAATCATGCCTATTTCAACCTGAACAGCGGCGATGCCGCGGACGTCTCGCAGCAAGAGTTACAGATAGCCGCATCGACCTACACGCCGCTCGACGATGAATTGATTCCCACCGGTGAGATCGCGCAGATCGAAGGGACCTCGCGCGACTTTCGAGTGATGCGTGCTATAGGCGAGGAGAAGTATGACTGCAATTTGGTGCTCGACGGTTGGACGGGCGAGCTGCGGTTTGCCGCGCGGGCGCACGATCCGGAGTCCGGCCGCAGTCTCATCGTTGAAACGACGCAGCCCGCTCTGCAGCTTTACACGGGCAAGCCGGGCGCATTCGCGCTCGAAACGCAACATTTTGCCGATGCGCCGCACCATCCGAACTTTCCGAGTACAGTGCTGCGGCCAGGCGATGTCTTTCGCTCCAGCACGGTGTACGGATTTGCAAGCCTTTCGTGATTGGAAGCGAACGCGGTAGCCGATGTCCGAATACGTTTATCAAATGTACCGCGTCGGCAAGATCGTGCCGCCGAAGCGGGAGATTCTCAAAGATATCTCGCTGAGTTTTTTTCCGGGCGCGAAGATCGGCGTGCTCGGGCTAAACGGCGCGGGGAAATCCTCCCTGCTGCGCATCATGGCCGGCGTCGATACCGAATACGAAGGCGAAGCGCAAGCGATGCCCGGAATCAGCATCGGGTTTTTGCAGCAAGAGCCGAAGCTGGACCCGGACAAAACCGTTCGTGAAACCGTGGAAGAAGCGCTCGGCGATATTTTTGCGGCGCGCAAACGGCTGGAAGCGGTGTACGCTGCGTACGGCGATCCCGATGCCGACTTCGACAAACTCGCCGAAGAACAAGCGAAGCTCGAAGCGGTGTTAGCCTCGCAAGACGCCGACAATCTCGACCTGCAGCTCGAAGTGGCCGCGGATGCGCTGCGCCTGCCGTCTTGGGAGTCAAAGGTGGGTCCGCTCTCCGGCGGTGAAAAGCGCCGCGTCGCGCTGTGCCGCCTGCTGCTCTCCAAACCCGACATGCTGCTCCTGGACGAACCCACCAATCATCTAGATGCGGAGAGCGTGGAATGGCTCGAGGTGTTCTTGCAGCGTTTTCCGGGCACCGTCGTTGCGGTCACGCACGACCGCTATTTCCTCGACAACGCCGCGGAATGGATATTGGAACTCGATCGAGGACGCGGCATTCCGTGGAAGGGAAACTACAGCTCCTGGCTCGATCAGAAACAAGCGCGTCTTGCTGCGGAAGAAGCGACCGAAAGCGCGCGCCGGAAAGCGCTCAAACGCGAACTGGATTGGATCCATTCGTCGGCGCGAGGGCGCCAATCGAAGAATAAGAGCCGGCTTTCGCGATTCGAGGAGCTCTCCAGCTACGAGTATCAGCGCCGGAACGAAACGCAAGAGATCTTCATCCCCGTTGCAGAGCGTTTGGGCGATCGGGTGATCGATTTTGCCGGCGTTCGCAAGGGCTACGGGGATCGTTTGCTTATGGACGATCTTTCTTTTCACATACCGGCCGGCGCCATCGTCGGCATCATTGGCCCCAACGGCGCGGGCAAATCGACGCTCTTTCGCATGATTAGCGGTAAAGAAGCGCCTGACGCAGGCGAAATCAAGCTGGGTCCCACCGTCAAACTGGCGGTGGTCGACCAAAGCCGTGAATCGTTGCAGAACGACAAGACAGTATTCGAAGATGTGAGCGGCGGTCTAGACGTTATCAACGTTGGGCGCTTCGAAATGCCCTCTCGAGCGTATTTGAGCCGCTTCAACTTCAAGGGCGGCGATCAGCAGAAATCGGTCGGCAAACTGTCGGGCGGTGAGCGCGGACGGCTGCACCTGGCAAAGGTATTGCTCAGCGGCGCCAATGTGCTGCTGTTGGACGAGCCCTCGAACGATCTCGACGTTGAGACGCTGCGGGCTCTTGAGGACGCGCTCAGCGAATTCGCGGGCACGGTTCTGGTGATCAGCCACGATCGCTGGTTTCTGGACCGGATCGCGACGCATATATTGGCCTTTGAAAGCGATTCGAGCGTCTATTTCTTTGAGGGCAATTACCGCGAGTACGAGGAGAACAAGGTCAAGCGCCTGGGCGAGGAGGCCGCGCGGCCGCATCGGATCCGCTACAAACCGCTGATCCGGACGTAGCCGCGACCCGATGGTCCAAATTGCTCATATACAAAGTCTTAATTTGTGCTTGACTGAATAAAGACGCGACCTGCGCCGAATTTTCCTGACAGTCGCGTATTGTGCGGTTACGGAGGAGTCCATGTCCCCTGGAGCTCGCGGGAAACCGGCGCTTATTGACGCCGGCGTTCTTGCGGTCCGGTTCAACCGCGGCATCCACCGATCGGTGGTTGGATTTCTCGTTGCCCTTGTCGTGGTGCCGCTCGTTTCGTTGTGGGCTACCTATCGCACCGAGCACCTGAACGCGCAAATCGTCGCAATCGAAGAGTCGCGCCTGCTGGTCGCTCGCGCGTTGCGCTATGCCGTCGATGAAGAGACCGGCCTGCGCGGGTATCTCGTAACACGCGAACCGCTCTTTTTGCAGCCACAACGGACGGCGCGTCCCGCGCTTAAGGAACTGCTGGCAATTCTGCCCGCGCGCTTCAGAGAAGCCGGTTTTGACGAGGCACTCCCGGATTTACGGGATTTCACGCAGCAGCACGCTGCCTGGTATGCCACCATCGAGCAGCCGCTGCTTGGCGATCCATCCCGTCGAGACCGCACTGCGCTGGAAGAATCCGGCAAGCATTTTATGGACAGGATGCGCGCTGACGCAGTACAGATTCACACCAAAGGCCTTACGCTCGTGCAGCGTGCCGGCCGCGAAACATCGCAGGTCACGACGATCTCGCTCGTGGTTACCGCGATTTGGATCTTTATCGTGGCAGTCTTTACCGTAATGGTGCAGCAGCGAGCCGTACGCCACCAAAACCGCCTGGTAGATTCGCTCCTACACGAGCGCGAAGAGGTCGGCCGCTTGAGCGAATGGCGCGCGCGTCTGCTCGCGATGCTCGCGCACGATTTCAAGTCGCAACTCACCGTGCTGATCGGCGCGTCGCATTTGCTCGAGGACTTCCCGCAGCGCCGCGGCGATAGCGAGCTGCTCGGGTCCTTGCGCAACGCATCGTACGCCCTGGCCGAAATGGCCGATAATGCCATTCTTCTAGCACGCGCGCAAGAACGCAAAATTATGCTGAACCGCACGGCATTCGATATCCTCGAAGTCGCCGACGCGGTTATTCAACGCTACGGAGTCGAGCGCGAATTTCATCTGCACCGCTCCAACCCGATCGCGATGGTTCAGGCCGACCGTTCGTATGTCGCAAGGGTGCTCGACAACATCATCGGCAATGCCGTCAAATACTCCGATCAGCCGGTGCATGTGTACGTCCAAGATCTGCCGGAGTTCATCAGGGTCACGGTCGTCGACCGAGGCATCGGCATCTCCGCCGAGGAACTGCCGCATATCTTTGAAGAGTTCTGGCGTTCCGATCATGCAAGCTGGAAACACGTCGGCAGCGGCGTCGGCCTGTTCATCGTCAAAACGATCATGGAGGCGCACGGCGGCGCCGTCGAAGTGATGAGCGAGCCGGGGAAAGGCACCACTGTTTCGCTCAAGTTCCCGCGCGCGCATTCAGTATTCTCCGTCGCGCACACCGCCGTTCCGGCTTAAAGTCCGCCACATAGCGGAAATGACGGTGACCGACGTCGCCACCGGTCTGCGCACGATTTTCGACCCGGCACGCGCGAGCGCGCAAACGTATGTCGAGAAAAACATGCTTGGGATGCTCGGTTTGATAGTGCTCATCGCTGCGCTTCCCGAGATTCCACTGCACCATGTGCTCTTGCCTCGCAACGACTGGTGGATCGCGATACTACTCGATGCGCTCGTGCTCTACACAGCAGCCTGGATCTTCGGCCTGTACGGGATTATGGCGTGTAGTCCGCACGTGCTCGACGGTGAGCGTCTGATATTCCATCGCGGTCCGCTGGGACGTGCCGAGGTCGAGCGCGCTTCGATCGCACAGGCCACGCCGATTGAAAATCCCGATTCGCGCGCGATCCGGCGCGCCAAGCCCGACGCGTACTTCGGCTTACCGGGAAGCGACCTCGTGCATCTGCGGTTGAATGCACCGGCACGGATCGTGCGCACGTTTCCGGTGCTGCGTGAAACGCGAACCGAAGAGCTTTACATCGCATCCGATCGCCCGCGCGAGCTGTGCGCGCTGCTGCACGATTTCGGTTAAAAAAGCAGGGTCGCAAACTCACCGACACGCCGGAACCCAACGCGATCGTAGAGCGCAAGTGCAGCGGCGTTAAAGCCGTTGACATATAAGCTCAGTGACGGACTCTCGTTCAGCAATTCATCGCACACGCCGTAAAGCGCTGAGGTAGCCAGCCCGCGCCCGCGCAGCGCGGGCGGTGCCCAAATTCCCTGCAACTGCAGCGTCTGCGCACTGCGTGGCCCCGCGTTGCAGAAAAAGACGAGATCGCCGTCGCGCTCGCCGATCCACCACAGACCCCGGTCGATCATCATTCGCACGTTTGCATTGAATTCCGAGGCGAAGCTGCGCGGATCGTACTGCAGCTCGTGTTCGATCATCTTTGCCGAATTGTTGGCGACGCTTTCCCACTCGTCCGGACGCGCGCGGCGCACGGCGACACCGTTCGAATTGCCGCGCAGCGATTGGCGATCGACTGCAAGCACCGGCTGGCTCTCGCGCACCAGGCGCGGCGGTGCGTGCCACCGGCGGACCAATGACCAGTAGTGCTCGACCGTTGGCCGTTTGCCCACGATCATGCGTTCGAAGCGGTAAACCGGAGCGGTATCCGCAAACGCCGCGATGACCTCGTCATTCTGGGCTGCGAGCACGACTTGCCGTCCAAAAAAACCGACGCCCAGAACGTTAGCGTCTCGGTCGACATACACATAGATCGCGGCGCGCGTGCTCGACGATCGTTCGCTTGCGATCAGCCAAGTCAGAAAGACGTTGTCGAATGGAGCGGGGGCCAAGAAAGCCAGTGCGGCGCGCTCGTGCGCGCGCACGAGCCGCTGCACTCCGGGTTGCATCAGGTCAGTTTCAGCACGAATGTCGGTGTGCTCGTGGGTTGTTTACTGCCGCCCTCGGGTTCCACGCTGAGCGCGACTGCGGCGATCTGCGATGCGTTCACCGGAAGCTGCACCACGGCAACGCCGTTTCGGTTAGGCACGAACGTGACCGACGGCGACATCAGCTTGGCGCCGTTATGCAGTGTCCAGGCCTGATAGACTTTGCCCTTGGGGGGTGCCGGCAGCGCGCGCATCGCGAGGTACAAGCGGGTGCCGTGCCGCACGACCTCGCCGGGCTGCACCGTGTAATGCTGCGAATCGGGAGAAACCAGATCGGCGAGCGCGGTTCGCTGATACGCCAGTTCGCGCGTTGTTTGCGCGTTATGCGCGGCGAGCTGCGCGAGCTGTGCTTGATTTTGCCGCAGTTCCGAGTTTAGTGAAATGTTGAAGATGCCGGTAGCGAGCGCAACCAAAAGACACGCGGCTGCAACGGCATAGGCCGGCCATACGATGGGTCGAACGGCGCGCATTTCGCCGACGTTGGGCCGGATTTGGCGCATAATACGTTTCTTGAGCAGCGAGCCTGGCGGTGCAACGGAGTCCGCGGCGCTCGACGCGTCCAAACAGGCTTCCGCAGAAAGGCCAATTGCGGTTACCGCCGGGCGAAGCAGGCGGTATTCTTCGCGGCACTCTTCGCACGTCTCCAAGTGCGCCGCAACGGCTTGCGCCTGAGCTGCAGGCAAAACGCCTAGCGCGTACGCCGCAACGTCGTCGAGCATACTCTGGTGCGCGTTCATACTGTTACCGTTCTCTCGAGCGAGGCGCGCAGGCGGCGCAAACCGGTGCGAATGCGTGTCTTGACCGTACCGAGCGGAACGCCGGTTCGCCGCGCCAGCTCCTCATGCGTCGCGCCGCCGAAAAACCCGAGTTCGATGAGGTCGCGCTGTTCTGCGGGCAACTCTTTGAGAGCGCTCCGAACCTGCGCTGCTTCGAGCGATGCAAAAGCGCGTTCTTCGAGCGGGTCGTCGTCGGGCTGCTGCTCGGGCAGCTCCACGTTTGTGCGCGATTTGCTGCGCAGCACATCGAGACAGCGGTTGCGCGTGATGCGAACGATCCAACCCGCAAAGTTTCCGGATACGAAAAGATTAGGTGAACTCCAAATCTTGAGAAAGACGGCTTGCGTAACGTCTTCCGCGCTCGAGGTGTCACCGAGCATGCGAAACGCCACGCCGTACACCAAGCGGTGATTTGCGTCGTACAGCGCTTCGAATGCGGCTGCGTCGCGATTGCGAACGCGCGCCATGAGCCGGTCCGCGTCTTCCACGGTCTCCTGTTTCGCTTCATCGGGAGCTTCCCCCGGCCATGTAACGTCGAAGTACCGTGCATGGATGAGCCTTCGGCAACTCTGCGGGTCGCGCAGCGACTAGCTGCGGCCGGTTCCGTCTTCGTCCTCTCCGGGGCCGGAATGTCGGCGGAGAGCGGTCTTCCAACCTTCCGCGGGGTCAACGGGTACTGGGGCCGCCACCGCGTCGAAGATTTGGCCTCGCCGCAGGGCTTTGCCCGGGACCCTCGCTTGGTTTGGCGCTGGTATAACGAACGCATCGCGGCGTACGGCAGCGCGCAGCCGAACGCGGGGCATTTCGCGCTCGCCGAATTAGCAGCGCTCGTTCCGCACATGACGATCGCGACGCAAAACGTCGATTCGCTTCACGTGCGCTGCGGATCCCGCGATGTACTCGAACTTCACGGACACCTTCGAGAAGCGCGCTGCACGGGATGCGGCGCGACGGTCGCGATCGATCGCGGTCTCGACGAAGCGTGCATCGAGCATGAATGCGGCGGTCGCTTTCGCCCCCAGGTCGTGTGGTTCGGCGAGATGCTTCCGAGCGATGTCTGGGAGCGAGCAGCGCTGGCCGCCGCGAGCGCGGACGTCGTGCTGGTTGTCGGAACGTCGGCGCAAGTCTATCCGGCTGCAGCACTTGCGACCTCCAGCGAGGGCGCGTTCGTGGCGGAAATCAATCCGGATGCAACGCCTCTGAGCGATCGCTGTACTTGCGTGCTGCGGGAAGGGGCGGCAACGGCACTCCCGCGGATCGTGCGGGCTCTTCGTTCTGCGCACTAAGCGGCGCGGTTGGTTTCAGCCGGGACTTGTGCGTCGCCCCGTCGTAGGTCGGTGCTCGTGGGGAATGAATATGAGGACGAGCAGCAGCGGCGCGTTACAGACGAGCAGATCCGTGCTTTTGTGGGTGAGCAGCTCGCCGAGCTGCCCGTCGACGTGGACGCGCTGCCGGCGGAGGAGCGGGCCCGCTACGATAGGTTGCTGCTGCGCTGCGAATTCATAAATCAAGCTTCATTCCGCGAATTCGACCATCGGTCCACACCCGAGCGAATCGCTGCGTTGCAGGCGGCCGATGCCGAATTGACGGCTGCCGCGAAAGAACTCGAACACGCGCAGCGTGATACGCTCGGAGAGATCCTCAAGCGTATCGAGGAGGCCTTCGACAAGCGTGATGCCGCGATGACACTGGCATGATTGCTGCCGCGGCGCTGCTCGCCTGGATGCACGTACTGCCGCGGCCGCAAACCATCCAGGCCGTATCGTGCGCTCGCGAGTTTTCATTTACGCGTGCGCTAAGCGTGGCACCCGGCTTCGATAGCGGTGCGCTCGATGAGATCGACGAGCGGTGGAAAGCGCTCGGCCTACCGCCGCTTCGGCGCTCGAGCGCTGCGGACGTTCGCGTGACGCATGCCTCGATGCCGGCACAAGCGTATCGTTTGCTGACACGCGGCGACGGCAGCGTGCTGATCGAAGCGGGCGACGCCGACGGCGTCTTCTATGCCGCAATGACCCTCGCGCAGCTCCCGCGGCGTACCGGCTTGGGGTGGGGACTCCCCTGCGTTCGCATTGCCGATGCGCCGGCGCTGCACTGGCGTGTTCTCTCCGACGACGTCTCGCGCGGACCTTTGCCGAACATGCGCTATTTCAAGGAGCGCATTCGAACGATCGCCGCGTTCAAGATGAATGGCTACTCGCCGTACATGGAACACGTGTTTGTCGATCCCCACGATCCGCTGCCTGCGCCGCTGGACGGCATCACGCCGGTGCAGCTGCGCGAACTCGACGCGTATGCCGCGCGTTTCCACGTCACGTTCATCCCCGAACAGCAAACCTTTGCCCACATGCACAACACCCTGCGCATCGAACAGTACGCAGGCGCGGCGGAAGAACCGCACAGCTTTCTGCTCAGCCCCGCGTCGCCGCTCTCGCTCCAGTACATTACGCGGGTCATCAAGGACGAGCTCGCCCTCATTCCGCATCCGCCGTTCTTTCACATCGGTTCGGACGAGACGTCGTCGCTTGGAAACGGCGCGAGCAAGGCGATCGTCGCGCAGCGCGGCCGTGCGCAGGTGTATGCGCAGCATATCCGCTTGATGAATGAGATCGTCAAGCCGTCCGGCGCACGAGTAATGCTATGGGATGACGGGATCGAAAACGATCCGGCGATCATGAAGCTGATCCCGAAGGATGCCGTGGTCGTCAACTGGCACTACGGCAACGAGCGATCCTTCAGGCGTTACATCGACCTGGTTGCGAGCGGCGGTTTCGATCAGATGGTAGCGCCGGGCGATAGTAACTGGAACCAAATCTATCCCGATATCAACACGGCGATCGGCAACGAACGCACCTTCATCACCGAGGGCAAGCAGGCGCGCGTCTTCGGGTTGTTTCAAACCGTGTGGCACGATGACGGCGAATCGCTGTTCGAAGCAACGTGGTATCCGGTAATCTACGCCGCAGCAAACGCGTGGGAGCGCGAAAGCGTCGATCCGGCGCGATTCCAAGCCGATTTCCCGTTCGCGTTCTTCGGAAGCAGCGATGGCGGTTACGGACGCGACATTGCAAACCTCGCGGCGGTCCAGTCGAGTCTGGCGGATGCGTACGATTACTCGAGCAACTATTTGATGTGGGCGGACCCATTCGATCCGCTGGCTGCTGCGCATATGCAGAAAGTCGACATTAGCGATGCGCGCCGCAAGGCCGAGGCCGTCGAGCAGCACTTGCTCGGTCGTTCGCCGCCGATGCACGCAAACGCGGCGCGCGTGATGTTTCTTGCGGCGCGCAAGTACGATTTCATCGGGCGCAAATTCCAGGCGGCTGCGGAGATTCGCCAATATTACGCGCCGAACTACGGCGGACTCGCATGGACGAAGTATTGGTTTTGGGAGCTGCGCGATGGTTACGAGGAACTCGAGCCGCTCTACGCCGCGGCCTGGCGCTACGAGAACCGCGAGTCGCACCTCGCTTCGAACCTCGAGCGTTACCACGCCGCCGCGCGGCGGAACATCGAGCGCGCCGATCGCGTTTACGATGCGACGCTGCAATTCTCCGCAACGAAGGCGCTTCCGCCGCTGACCGAAATCATTAAATGATATCTGCGGTCCTCATTCTCGTCGTTTTTTTGGCGTTCGCCGCGCTGATGTACACCCGGCGCATGCCGGCGCTCTTGGCGGTTCCGGCGATGGCGGTCGTCATGGCATTCGCCGCCGGCGTACCTGCGGCGGGCGTCGGATCGGTCATCGTTACCGGCGCGCAGGCGCTCGTCAAAGTGTACGTCGCGGTGATTTTCGGCGCGATGCTTGCGCGTGTGACGCTGGACACCGGGATTGCGAAAAGCATTGTAAACTTCGCCGCCGAGTTCGGCGGCGAGCAGCCGATGATTTTGGCCTTTGTATTGAGTGCGGTAGTCGCTCTGCTATTTGTCTCGATGTCCGGGCTTGGCGCCATCATCATGATCGGGTCGATCGTTTTGCCGATTATGATGACGACAGGCGTACCGCGCAAGATAGCGGCCACGATGTTTCTGATGGCATTTGCGCTGGGCTACATTTTCAATATCGTCAACTGGCAGTTTTACACGCGGCTCTTCGGTGTACATCAGCAGCAAATGTACGGTTACGCGATTGCACTTGCCGCGATCGATCTGATTGCGCTGATCGTTTATACGGTCGTCTCGTTCAGCCGATCGCGCGCATATGCGGCGTGGGCCGTGCGGGCGGAAGAAGCCCCTGCCGTTCACCCCGTACCGTGGTTTGCGCTGATCACGCCCGTGCTGCCGATCGTGCTGTATTTCGCGCTAGGCTTGGACCCCATCATTGCGTTCATCGTATCCGCGGTCTACGGTGCCCTCGCGGCGCGTCCCGCTCGAGCGGTGCAAACGCTGGTCGCAGCAGTCATTCGCGGGGTCGAAGACGTGGCGCCCGCGATCGTGCTCTTCATCGGCATCGGCATGCTATTTACGGCGACACAGCAGACGCAGTTCGTCGCAGCGATGCATCCTCTGGCAAGCGGCGCCCTGCGCAATCCGGTAGTCTTCGTCGTCGTGTTCGGGCTGCTCAGTCCGCTGGTGCTCTACCGCGGTCCGCTCAATCCATTTGGCGTCGGCATTGCGATCTTCACCGTCCTGCTTTCCGCGCACGTCCTTGCGCCGATCGTGCTCGTTGCCGCAGTGATGGCGGTGGTGCAGGTGCAGAACGTTTGCGATCCGACCAATACGCAGAACGTGTGGGTTGCCAATTTTACCGGCGTTCCGATCGATGAAATCACAAAACGGACATTACCGTATCAGGTGGCTGTCGCGACTCTGGCCTGTATCGTTGCCGTATCCGCAGCTCCGGCGCTTTTCGGAATGCGTCCGTTTGCCTCGCTGGTTGCGCCCGCGCAGGCCGCAACCATCGCACCAACCGGGTTTTTTGCAGGAGCACGCGCGGGTAACCGCATCGCGGTGGGCGACGATGGCTCCGCTGACGCCGGAGCCGCGCTCTCCACCGTCGTTCGCGCGCTCGATGTTGCGCCGGTGCACGCTTTTGCAGTACGCACGAATCCCAACGATGACGACTGCTCTCGCAAATCGTATGCCGCGTACGTGAGTTTGAGCTCGACGCACTTTACGCTTCTGGAAGGGACTGATATCGACGTTGGCGTGAAGCTGCTCGATTGCGGCGGCTGGGAGGTCGGTGAATTTCACGACCACGCCGTGTTTGCCCAGCCCGCGGCGCAAGACGCCCAAGGACTCGCGCTGCAGGGCGTTTCACGGCTGCGCGACTGGGCGCGAGCGAACCCCGACCGCTGGTCGCATCTGCTCGGGCAAGGTCTAGCATATGCCGCGGGCGATCCGCCGACGTATTTTTACGCACTGTTCAAGACGGTCGACGGCAACATGCGCACGTACGTCCGAGGCGGCGGCCCGGCATTTACGGCGGGCATGCGCACCAACGACATCGTCGATAAACTTGACGGAAAATACTGGTGGGAGTATGGGACTTTCCAGGCGCAGGCGCGGGCTTACGACGGCAAGCGGCACAGGTTCGAATTGGAACGGGCGGGCGAAACGCTCGATATTCAACTTGGAGAACCGTTTACGACATGACTGCAATCGATTCACAACTCGCCGGCTACTGTGAGGCGCACGAACGCGAGTATCTCGAAGAACTCAAGTCGTGGGTTGCCATTCCATCGATCTCTGCAGATCCCGCGCATCGCGCCGACGTTCGCCGCTGCTGCGAGCGTTTGGTCGAACGCATGAGTGCTATAGGTCTGGATTCAGAGGTATTGGAAACGGGAGGCAATCCGCTAGCGTACGGCGAGTGGCTGCATGCGCCGGGCAAGCCAACCGTCATCATTTACGGGCACTATGACGTGCAGCCCCCCGACCCGCTCGAACTCTGGGAGAGTCCGCCGTTTGAAGCGCAAGTGCGCGACGGCAAGATATTCGGGCGCGGCACGGTGGATGACAAAGGCCAGGTGCTCATGCACCTTGCGGCGATCGAGGCGCACCTTCGTACGCGCGGAACGCTGCCGATCAACATGAAAGTCATCGTAGAAGGCGAAGAAGAGATCGGCTCGCCGAATTTCGAGGCCGCACTTGCCCGATACGATTCGAAGCTGCGCGCGGATCTCGCGGTGATCTCCGATACGTCGGTGTATGCGGAAGACGTTCCCTCGCTCACGACCTCGATTCGCGGTCTCGTGCACTGGCAGATCACCGTCAACGGGCCGAAGGAAGATCTCCACTCCGGATATTTCGGCGGGTTGGTCGATAATCCGATCGAGGCGCTCGCGCGGATTATCGCGCAGCTCAAGGACGAACGCGGTCGAATCGCCGTACCCGGTTTTTACGACGGCGTTCCGGAACTCGAACCGGCAGCCGCCGCGGAATTGCAGGCGCTGCGTTTTGATGAAGAGCGAGAAGCGCGCAACATGGGTGTACCGCAGCTGGGGGGCGAGCGCGATCGCATGCCGCTCGAACGGCAGTGGTTCCGTCCAACTCTGGAATGCAACGGCATTTGGGGCGGCTATCAGGGTCCCGGCAGCAAGACGATCATTCCGAGCTGGGCCAAGGCCAAAGTGTCCGCGCGTTTAGTCGGCAATCAAGATCCGGGCCGCATCAAAGAAGCGGTTCGTTCGTTTTTGCTGCAGCAAGCGCCGCCGACGGTGCGCGTGGAGGTCGAGGCCGAGGGTGACGTGCGTGCAGTTTCTACGTCGCGCGATCATCCGGCCGTTGCGGCCGCGGCGCGCGCCATGGAAGCCGGCTTCGGCAAGGCTCCGGTTTTTATCGGCACCGGCGGCACCATCGGTCCGGTTGCGAGTTTCGATCGCATTCTCGGCATGCCGCAAGTGCTCATCGGTGTTGGGCTGCCCGACGATCGCATTCACGCACCGAACGAGAAATTTACGCTCTCACAATTTTTCGGCGGCATCAAAACGATGTGCTCTCTATACGACGAGCTCGGCGCATTGTGACCCGGCCTTCGACTACGCGCTTCTCCGATCGCGCGGATGCGTATAGCCGTCACCGTCCCGGTTATCCGCCGAAGGCGTTCGATGTTTTGTTTGAGGGTTTAGGCGATTCCGCGGCGATGCGTGTGGCGGATGTCGGCGCGGGGACGGGCATATCGACCGCATTGCTTGCGGAGCGCGTCGCGCACGTAGATGCGATCGAACCTAATGCGGCGATGCGCGCTAAAGCGCCGGCGCGTTCGAACGTAACCTGGCATGACGGCACCGCCGAGAAGACCGGCTTGCGGAACGGATCCGTCGACGTCGCGGCTGCGTTTCAAGCGTTTCACTGGTTCGATGCGGCAGCGGCGTTTGCAGAGTTCCGCCGCATCGCCCGGCGGCGCATCGGTCTGGTGCAGTACGAGCGCGACGAGACGCAAACGTTTTCGAACGCGTACGCTCAGATAGTCCGGCGCTATGCGACCGATGACACGGAACGGCTTCGCCTCGCGGCGCTCGAGCGGTTCTCGCATCTCGCAGCGGGCAGCCTGCAACGGGTCGAACTGCCGTTCGCCCAGACGCTGACGCTCGAGGGTGTTTTGGGACGCGTTGCCTCGTCCTCGTACTTGCCGCAGAGCGGTCCCGGTGCGCAAGCCTTGCGCGCGGACGTGCGCGTCCTCTTTGGAAAATTCGAAAATCGCGGGACTCTCGAGATGGCGATGACCGTCCACGTTTTGACCGCGGACGTTTAGTCCTTACTAGACACTGGCGGCCGCCGGTGCTATGATGACCTATAATCTTAGGTGTGACACGTGGAGGTGCCGTGCCCCGTCGTAAATCGGAGAGTTTAACCGAGGTCGAGCAACGCGTTATGGAAGTGCTTTGGTCCGCGGGCAACGGCACCGTCAGCGAAGTGCTGGCCCTGCTTCATGCTCCCAAACCGCTCGCCTTCAACACCGTTCAGACTATGCTGCGCATCCTGGAACAAAAGGGGTACGTGCGTCACACCGAAGAGGGACGCGCGTTCCGTTATTTTCCGCTCGTCGATAAAGCGCAGGCATCGCGCAGCGCCGTGCAATCCGTCGTGCGGCGCTTTTTCGGATCGCCCGGCGCACTTGCGTTGAACTTGCTGCAGAGTGAAGACGTCAGTGCGGAAGAACTCGCACACCTTCGGCGCCTCATCGCGCAGGCGGAAAAGAAAAAATGAGCGCCGCTCTCCTGCTGACCGCGCTGTTCAACGGCGCATGGCAAGGCGCCGCGCTGTGTGCTGTCACCCTGTTCGCATTTCGCATATACCGCCGGCTCAACGCTGCGACGATGTTCACCGTGTGGAGCGCTCTGCTCGCTATCACGGTCGCACTGCCGGTCGCAAACTATGCGTTCGCCCCCAAGCCTTACACGGTTCGCATGGCTTCGAGGGCCGTGAAGCCGGCCTATCATTCGGGCTATACGCTCGCGCGCATGACGGGCCCGGCGAGAAGTGCTCCAATTCACTACCACGCGGCGGCACAGGCGCCGATCGCACAGTCGTATCCGGCGTATCCTTCGTTGCGAGAGCGCGCGGTATCGCTGGCGGATGCGGTGTTCGCAAAAGCAGCGACCGTCATATGGCTGCTGGCAATCGTGGCGCTGCTGCGCCTTTCGGTGCTCGCGCGCGACGTGGTGCGCATGCTCGGTGCGCGACGGCGCGTACGTCTGATCGATGCACCCGTTTCGCTCACGGGCGACGTAACGCGACCGTTCCGGTTTGCGGCATCGAACGATTTCAGTTCGCCGTGCGTCTTGGGATTCTCGCCCGCGCTCATCGTTCTCCCGGAAGAACTCCTCGACGGAACCAAGGACGATCTGCTGAGCATCGTTCTTCACGAACGCGAACACGTTCGCCGTTTCGACGACATCCAAAACGTCGTTCAGCGCTTTATCGGCGCGATTGCATTCTTCTGTCCGGGCGTGCGGATCGCTCTGCGCGAACTCGCGCTGTACCGCGAACAGATCTGCGACGATGCCGCGGTCAACGGCACGGGAGATCGCGTTTCATACGCGATGACGCTCACCGGCATGGCCCAGTGGGCGCAAGGCCGCGGGGCTCCCGTTCCCAGCCTTATCTTCAAACGTAAACAATTGCTGCACCGCTTGGAAGTGCTGCTGGATTCCGCCGTCAGCCATTCGCTTCGAATGAACCGCCGTTTCGTTATAACCGCCGCGACGGTACTGGCAAT
>Ga0185299_10003309_pt1 | contig 21843 bp, 17 predicted proteins | sample PaiPotPPA55metaG_FD_128002 | JGI IMG/M metagenome (GOLD analysis project Ga0185299, IMG submission 128002) | Iron sulfur acid spring bacterial and archeal communities from Banff, Canada, to study Microbial Dark Matter (Phase II) - Paint Pots PPA... ... | reverse complement strand
ATTTTTCTTTTCAGTTGAGCGTCCAATGGGAGGGCGTACCGGCGTAATCCTTACATGCAACAAACTCGAGCTCACGTCCGTTTGCTGATCGTCGCTGGCGTGGCTCTATTGTGGGCCACCGCGGTTTTTTGCCGGCTTGGTTATCTCCAACTTTACCGGCACGGCGATTATCTCCTTCGCGCGCAACGCCAACAGCAACGCATCATCGAAATTTCTCCCAAGCGCGGCGCGATTTACGACCGCAACATGCACGCGCTGGCCATGAGCATCAAGGTTGATTCGGCGTTTGCCATTCCCAACGAGATCAAAGATAAGGCGCTGGCCGCTCAACTGTTGTCCGGCGTTCTTGGCCTTCCAGCAGACCTGGTGGAGTCACGGCTGGACTCTTCGCAAAATTTCGTGTGGATCGAACGCAAGCTCACCCCCGAAAAATCCGAAGCCATCACCGCGCTAAACCTCAAAGGTGTTTACACCCAGGCGGAAAACAAGCGTTTTTATCCCAAGGCGGATTTGGCATCCCACGTCCTGGGTTTCGTGGATGTCGACGAAAAAGGCTTGGGCGGCATCGAGTACGCGCTCGACAATCAAATTCGCGGCAAAAGCGAAAAAATCGTGATGATGGCCGACGCGCACCAGAAATGGTTCGATGGCGCGGAAGCACGCCGCGATCGCGGCGCCAACGTGGTGCTCACGCTGGACGAAAAAATTCAGTACATCGCGGAGCGTGAGTTAGCTACGGCCATAAACAAAACCCACGCTCTGGCCGGCACCGTGGTGGTGATGAATCCCAACAACGGGGAATTGCTGGCAGTGGCTAACTGGCCGACCTTTGATCCCAACGCCTCATCTGCCGGAACGCCTGCTGAGTCTCGCATGAATCGCGCGGTCAGCGCGCTGTACGAGCCGGGCTCGACCTTCAAACTGATTACCCTGGCTGCCGCGTTCGATCAGGGCATTACCAATCCCGACGAAGTTTTCGATTGCGAAAACGGCGCGACCTATGTGGCTGGTCACAAAATTCATGACCATAAACGCTTTGGCCTGCTCACCGTCTCCGAGATTCTCGCGCTATCGAGTGATGTTGGCGCCATCAAAATTGCCGAGCGGCTGGGCGCGCCAAAATTTTACGACTACATTCACGCCTTCGGATTTGGCACACCCACAGGCGTCGACCTGCCCGGAGAAAGTCGCGGACTTTTGCATCCGTTGGTGAACTGGTCGCCCATTTCCATTGGCGCAGTTTCTATGGGTCAGGAAGTCGGTGTGACGCCTTTGCAGTTGATCTCCGCAGTGTCCGCGATCGCCAACGGCGGCAATCTTTATAAGCCGCACATTGTGGCTGAAGTTCGCCGCGGCGAAACAGTATTGCCTCGCGAAGGATTGCTGGCCGCCAGCGAGCCCCGCCGCGTCATACAACCGGAAACTGCTGCCACGCTGCGACGCCTGATGGAAGGCGTGGTTCTGAACGGCACCGGCAAACTCGCGCGTCTCGACGGCTGGACCTCGGCGGGCAAAACCGGCTCCGCGCAAAAGATTGATCCCAATACCGGACGCTACTCGCCGACGCAATTAATCGCATCGTTCACCGGATTCGCGCCTATCAATAATCCAGCGGTGGCGATTCTCGTTTCGCTCGATTCTCCGGTTGGACTGCACGAAGGCGGCATGGTCGCGGCTCCGGTGTTCAAGCGCGTCGCCGAACAAGTTTTGCCGTACCTCGAAGTATCGCCGGACGTGCCCGTCAACCAACAGTTAGTGCAAGCCGCCTACAAAAAACAAATGCAGAGTGATGCAGAAAACCTCGAAGACTTCACGCCGGCGGATTTGTTGTTGTTGCCCGAACAACCTGAAGCCGTCTTCTCCAGCGCTGAAACTCATTCAACCAGCAATTTGAGTCTCACTTCACACCTCACCTTGGCGGTTACCGCGGACGAAGACACGGAGATTTCCATTCCCGATTTTTCCGGCAAAACCATGCGTGACGTTACCGAGATGTGTTTGCGTCTGGGACTCGATCCCGTTCTCGTTGGCACTAACCTTGCTACAGAACAAACACCGGCCCCAGGTTCACAAGTCCGGCGCGGATCGCGTATTACCGTTCAATTCGGAGCGCCGCCGATGAAATCAACCACTACGGCAAAATCGGTCAAATCCGCAAAGCCGTTGAAAGTCGCGCGGCCGTCTAAAGTTGCGAAGAAACACGCGAGGCAGCGACATTGAGAAAAATGGGGAAAATGGGGTTGAGCGCTTGCCAGCAGATACGAAATTGAAAGAGCCAGACCAAGCTATCCGCAAATTGTCAGGGCGTTCAAGAGACGAAGCTCCATCGTCAAACGGCAAGCCGCGCCAGGTTCGGGCGAAAAATCTAGCGGAAGTACTTTACGGCGTTGAAACCACCACGCCTTTGACGAGCTCTGCGGAAATCCGCCAAATCGTCTGTGATTCGCGCAAAGTACTCCCCGGCGCAATTTTCTTCGCGTTGCGCGGCGCGAAAGAAACCGGCCAAGCTTTCATCTCGGATGCCATTCAACGCGGCGCCGTCGCCATATTGAGCGATGAGCCCGTCACCGCTGTGATCCCACCCGGCGTCACGGCTATTCAAGTTCGCCAAGCTCGCAAAGCTCTCGCGATTGCCTCGGCCAATTTTTACGATCACCCCGCCAATGCTTTGCAACTCGTGTCCGTCACCGGAACCAACGGCAAAACCACTACCACTTCGGTGATTGACGCGATCATCAAAGCCTCCAAATCCAAAACCGGCCTCTTCGGCACCATCGCTTACGAAACGCCCAGCGGCAAATATCTGGCGCCCAACACCACGCCGGAATCGGTTGACCTGCAAGGCTTCCTCGCGGAAATTCGCGACGCTGGCGGAAAATTCGCGGTGCTGGAAGCCAGCTCGCATTCGCTCACCATGGATCGCTTGTGGGCGCTGCATTTCTCAGCCGCGGTTTTCACCAACCTCACGCGCGAGCACATGGATTATCACAAAACGTTCGAAGATTATTTCACCGCCAAGAAAACCCTCTTCACCGGTACCGGGGCAGGCGTACCCGACACCGCCATCATTAACATCGACGATGACTATGGCAAGAAGCTTCTGGGCCTGGCCAAAAAAGCCGTCAGCTATGGCCTTGAAAGCGGCGCTGACATTACCACAAAAAAATTCCAATTAAGTTTCAACGGACTGACCTTCACCGCGCAAACACCCAACGGCAAAATCCAGATCACCTCCAGCCTGGTGGGACGCATCAACGTGTACAACATTCTTGCCGCCATTGGCGCCGCGCAAGCGCTGGGCCTTTCCAACGAAGTGATCGAAGCGGGCATTCGCAACCTCAAAAGTGTCTCCGGCCGATTCCAGCGTATCGATCAGCGTCAACCGTACTTGGTCATCGTCGATTACGCGCACACCGACGACGCGCTCGAAAGCCTGATTCGCACCGCGCGCGAACTAAATCCCAAGGGTCGCATCATTACGCTCTTTGGCTGCGGCGGTTCGAAGGACCGCACCAAGCGCCCGGTTATGGGCGAAGTCACCGGGCGGCTCAGCGATCTCACCATTCTTTCCAGTGACAATCCGCGCCAGGAAGATCCGCTGAAAATCATCAGCGACATTATTGTCGGGGTGCAAAAAACCAGCGGTAAATATGTCATCGAGCCGGACCGCGAAAAGGCTATCGGGTTGGCGATGGACGAAGCTCGCGCGGGCGACATCATTCTGTTGGCCGGAAAAGGCCACGAGAATTATCAGATTCTTGCCGATCGGACGCTGGAGTTTGACGATCGCGAAGTGGCTCGCCGCGCGTTGATCCAGAGGGGGTATAGGACCGCAGCCGCAACTGAGCGGCCAAAAAAGAATGGAAGCGAGGTCACGTAAAAACGCTGACGAAGGCCGCTTTTAGTTTGTAGCCAGGAGCGCATCGTAATTTGGCACGCCGCTCGCTCTAATGTTTTGTGAGTGAGTCAAGCGCGCAAGCACTGGAATAGCACGACACGCAGGGCGCGATTTTTTGCACTACCTAAACCTCGGGGTGCCAGAATGGCAAGTACGACGCAATCCCTTGCTTCTGTACACAAACTAAATCCGCTGAGGACCTTATGCTCTGGACAATTGCACAAATGGCTGCAGCGGTGGGTGCCAAGCCAGGTGGGGCGCTCGATCCCGTGGCCCGGCTGGCCGGCGTCTCGATTGATTCTCGCACGGTACTTCCCGGAGAACTGTTCATCGCCATACACGGACCGCGTCACGATGGACACGACCATGTTCCCGCCGCACTGGAGCGCGGCGCGCTGGCGGCGGTGGTCGCCGAAGGGCTGGTATCGCGCTACCCCGGGTGGATCTCTGACCGGTGTATCCAGGTGGCCGACACTTTCGACGCGCTCAAACAATTCGCGCAAGCGGTACGCCAAGCATGGGGCGGAAAAATTGCCGGCGTCACTGGCTCGGTGGGCAAGACCACAACCAAAGAGATTCTCGCGGCATTGCTGGGCACGAAACTACGCGTGCTGAAATCGGAAGGCAATTTCAATAACGAGTATGGTCTACCGCTAACGTTATTCGGCCTGAACGAAAGTCATCAAGCGGCGGTGCTGGAAATGGGCATGTCCCGGCCTGGTGAGCTGAAAAGGCTGGCAGCCGTTGCGCGCCCTGACGTTGGAGTAGTGACGCGCGTTTCGCCTGCGCATCTGGAATTTTTTATTTCGGTGGACGAGATCGCTCTTGCCAAACGCGAATTGATTGAAGGATTGAACGGCAAACAGTCGGTTGCGGTTTTGAACGCGGATGATCCTCGCGTGGCCGCCTTTGCTTCCTACGCGCCGGGAAAAGTTTTGACCTATGGCATCGATTCGCCGGCGGATTTTCGCGCGGAACAACTCGAAAATCGAGGCGCTTTAGGTTCCGCATTTACGCTGGTGACCAACGAAGCGCGCGTGCGCCTGGAAATCGCGCTGGCGGGCAGGCACGTGATTGCTAACGCGCTCGCCGCCTTGGCCGCCGCCAGTGTGTGGGGCATTGGAGCGGAGGAAGCGCACAGTGTTTTCGCCAATCTGAAGGCCCCATTTATGCGTGGCGAGCTAGTGGCGCTGACCAACGGAGCGGCGCTCATCAACGACAGCTACAACTCCAGTCCCGCCGCGCTGCAGGCCATGACCGCTGTTTTGGCCGCCACTCCCAAGTATCACCGCCGAATTCTCGCCGCGGGAGAAATGCGCGAGTTGGGGCGCATCTCCGCTGAACTGCATCGCGAAGCGGGGCAATTTGCGGCCAGCACTGGAAAAGTTGACTGGATTATCGGCGTCGTGGGAGATGCCGCGCAAATCATCGAAGGGGCTGTCGCCGCGGGTCTATCTCGCAAGCGCACCAAGTTTTTCTCAACTTCCGAAGAAGCGGCAAAATTCTTGGCTGGTTTCCTGGAATCGGGCGACGTGATGCTGGTCAAAGGCTCGCGTGGCGTCAAGATGGAGCGCATCGTTGACACGCTGCTTACGCGCTATCCCCCGCAAGCCAGCCTTCCACTGGAAGAGGCGCGGCACTAGATGCTTTACTACCTGCTCTACCGCACGCTGCAAAAGTATTTTAGTCCGCTGAACGTGTTTCGGTACATCACCGTTCGCACGGTGTATGCCAGCTTGACAGGAATGTTTCTGGCGTTCGTATTCGGGCCGTGGTTGATTCGGCAGTTGCGGGAATTGCAGATTGGCCAGTACATTCGCGAAGAGGGCCCGCAGGATCACAAGAAAAAAGCCGGCACGCCAACCATGGGCGGAGTTTTGATCGTGTTGTCTACGGCTGTGCCCACGCTGTTGTGGGCCGATCTGGGCAACGCGTTCGTGTGGCTGGCGCTTTTTTCATTGCTGGGCTTCGCGGCCATCGGATTTGTCGACGATTACGCGAAAGTTTCCAAGCAGCGCAATCTGGGGCTCACCAGCGCAAAAAAATTCTCGCTGCAAATTTTGGTCAGCCTGGCCTGCGGCATTGGCTTGCTGGTGCTGGCCACCTGGAGCAAATATTCCACGCAACTGGTCTTTCCTTTTTTCAAGCGCGTGCATCCCGATTTAGTCATTCATTCCTTGATGGCTTCGCCGCACATTTGGCCGCTGGCGTTCCTGCCATTTTTGTTTTTTGTTTCGCTGGTGATTGCCGGAGCCTCGAACGCCGTGAATCTCACCGATGGTCTCGACGGCCTGGCCATCGGCTGCACGGTCATCGCCGCTGGGGCACTCACGGTGCTCACATATGTGAGCAGCAATTTTCGTTGGGCCGCTTATCTCGAAATTCAATATATTCCGGGCGTTGGCGAACTGACCGTTTTTTGTGGCGCGCTGGTCGGCGCTTCGCTTGGTTTTCTTTGGTACAACGCGCATCCCGCGGAAGTTTTCATGGGCGATGTAGGCTCGCTTTCTCTGGGCGGGGCGCTTGGGCTTATCGCGGTGATCATCAAGCAGGAAATTTTGCTGTTTTTTATTGGCGGAATTTTTGTGGTGGAAGCGCTCTCGGTGATTTTGCAGGTGGGATCCTTCAAGTTGCGCGGCAAACGTATTTTTCGCATGGCGCCGATACATCATCATTTTGAGCTTTTAGGCTGGAGCGAGTCCAAGGTGATCGTGCGTTTCTGGATTTTGGCGCTGGTCTTCGCGCTATTTGCGTTGACCACGCTTAAATTGCGGTAACGATCGAGTTGAGAACAAACGAGTTTGAGAACAAGAAAGTCTGAACGAGTTGGAAAGGTTCGGAGTAAAGCAATGACAGGCGGATTCGAGCTGCGCGGCAAGCACGTTCTGGTCATCGGACTGGCGCGCACCGGCATTGCTACGGCTCGCTTTTGCGCTGAGCATGGCGCGACTGTCACGGCCACGGACACGCACTCCGAAAGCGAGCTTGGCGCGGAGGCCCTCAGCTTGCGCGAAGAGGGCGTCACGCTGGAACTTGGCGCGCATCCCGATACCGCTTTGCCGCATCAGGATCTGGTCATCCCAAGTCCTGGTGTTCCCGCGGATGCGCCACTGTTGCGCTCGGCGCGCGGAAAAAATATTACCGTATGGAGCGAAATCGAACTTGCCGACCGCTTTCTCGATGGCCGGCTGATTGGCATCACCGGTTCGAATGGAAAAACCACCACCACTTCATTAGTGCACCACATTTTGCGAGTCGCGGGTTTCTCCAGCATGGTGGCCGGAAACATTGGGACGCCGCTGATCTCTCGCGTGGCGCTCTCCAGCGAAGATACCATCACCGTCGCGGAGCTCAGCAGCTTTCAACTCGAGCTGATTGAAACATTTCATGCGGATATCGCGGTGCTGCTGAATCTCACTCTCGATCATCTGGACCGCCACAAGACCATGGAAGCTTATGCAGCCGCCAAGAGTCGCTTGTTTGAAAATCAAACTAAAAGCGATTTCGCGGTGTTAAATGCGGATGACCCCGCGGCGACGCGCCTCGCGCCAAAGCGGCCGCAGCTTTATTGGTTCAGCCGCAAACGAGACGTGCAGCAAGGCGCATTTCTGCGCGGCGAAGAAATTGTTTTCCGCACCAGCAAGCAAGTAGAAGTGTTGCTGAAGCGCCAGGAAATTTCACTGCCCGGTGCGCACAATCTTGAAAATGTATTGGCCGCCGTTACCGCCGCGCGCCTGGAAGGAGCGCCCCCCGCGGCCATTGCTGAAGCGGTGCGCACGTTCCCAGGCGTCGAACACCGCCTGGAATTTGTGGCGGAAATTGGCGGCGTTCGCTACTACAACGATTCGAAAGCCACCAATGTCGATGCGGCCTTGAAGGCGCTGGAAGCCTTTCCGGGAAGAGTGCTGATCGTCCTGGGCGGCAAAGATAAGGACAGCAATTATGCAACGCTGCAGCCCGCGCTGCGCGAGAGAAGCGTCCTGGCTTTGCTGATCGGCGCAGCGGCGGAAAAAATTGAACACCAAATCGCCGGCAGCGTCCCACTCGAGCGCGCCGGAACTCTGGAACGCGCCGTCGAAATCGCCTCGCAGGCCGCGCGGCGTGGCGATGTGGTGTTGCTCGCGCCGGCATGCGCGAGCTTCGACCAATTTGAAAACTATGAGCATCGCGGCCGCGTTTTTAAAGAATTGATCAAGCAACGTGAACAAAAGTCTGCTTCCGTGTCCGACGCATTGAAATCGGATGGAAAGGCGAACAAAAGTGCCGAGACGGCTTGAAAACGATCGCTGGTTGTTCGGTGTAACGCTGGCACTGTGCCTGCTCGGCGCGGTGATGGTGTTTTCAGCTTCGGCCGTCACTGCCGAACAGCATTATGGACGCTCTTATATTTTTCTATTGCGTCAGGCAGCCTGGCTGATCATTGGCCTTTTTGGAATGTTCGCGCTGATGCGGTTGGACTACCGGCGTTTGCGCGAACCGAAAGTTGTTTACACCGCTCTTGGCGCAGTGCTGTTGATGCTGGTCGGAGCGTTCTTCTTGGACAAATCCCACGCCACGCACCGCTGGATCAAGTTTGGCCCGGTGGGGATTCAGCCGTCCGAATTAGCCAAGCTCGCGGTGATTCTGTATCTCGCGTGGTTCCTGGACCGCAAGCGTCACAGCGCTTCGAAGATGGAATTCTGCAAACATGATTTTGTGCAGACCATTTTGCCTGCGCTCGGGCCGATTCTGCTGTGTGTCGGCGTGATTCTGCTGCAGCCCGACCTGGGCACTGCGGTTGACATCGTAGTGATTGCCACGGCCATTTTGTTCGTCGCGGGACTTTCCTGGAAGTGGCTTGCCTGCGGCTTGCTGGGCGCCATGCCGATCCTGTATCTGCTGATCACCCGTGTTTCGTATCGCCAGGCGCGGCTGATGGGGTTTCTGAATCCGGCATCCGACCCGCAAGGCTCAGGATTTCAGTTGTTACAATCCTTGATAGCGGTGGGTTCGGGCGGATTCAGCGGCGTGGGCCTGATGGAGAGCAAGCAAAAATTGTTTTATCTGCCTGAAGCGCATACGGATTTTATTTACGCAGTGATTTGCGAAGAGCTGGGATTCATCGGCGCGATGCTGGTGATCGGTCTGTTTGTCGTCTACGGATGGCGTGGGTTACGCGCGGCGTTCACCGCACCCGACGGATTTGGGCGACTGCTGGCGCTGGGAATCACCGCCATGGTCATCAGCCAGGCGCTGATTAATTTTGCGGTGGTGCTGGGCATGGTGCCCACCAAAGGGATTCCGCTGCCCTTCGTGAGTTATGGGGGATCGAGTTTGCTGGTGATGCTGCTGGCAACTGGCGTGCTCCTGAATATCAGTCAGCAGGCGACTGAGCAGTGAGGCGCTGATAAGTGAGCGACGGAGCAGTGATGATGACGCGCGTGAAGACGTTTTGTGTGACGTGGGTTTGTGTGACATGGGCGTAAAGCTATTAATCGCGGGCGGCGGCACCGGCGGACATGTTTTTCCCGCTATGGCCATTGCGCGCGAGTGGTTGTCACGCGGGAGCGAAAGAGAAGTGGTGCTGGTAGGAACAACGCGCGGGATTGAAATGAAGCTGGTGCCGCAAGCCGGGCTGCCGCTCGAAACGCTGCGGGTGGCGGGACTAAAAGGCAAAGGCGGAAGCACGTTGCTGAAAAATCTTTTCAAGCTGGCGCCCGCCATGCTGGACGCTTCGCGAGTAGTGAAAAAACACAAGCCCATTGCGGCGTTTGGTGTGGGCGGATATGCCGCGGGACCGATGTTGCTGACTACCTGGATGCACGGAATTCCCAATGTGATCTTTGAGCCCAACGCGGAACCCGGATTCACCAACAAATCGCTGGCGCGCATTTCTGCGCGAATCGCCACTGGCTATGAAATATCTGCGCGGACCTGGGGAGCGAAAGCGGTAGTTACCGGCTGCCCGGTGCGCCCGGAATTTCTAACCATCGCGCAACGCATTCCTCAAAAACCACTGCGAGTGCTGATCACCGGAGGCAGCCAAGGCGCGTTGCCGGTAAATCGCGCGTTTGTCGACGCCATGGATTTTCTGGCCACCAGAAAAAATGAAATGAGCATCGTGCACCAGACCGGCGAGCGTGACTACGAAGCGGTGCGCACCGCTTACGCGCGGCGCGAGATTCTCGCACAGGTCGTGCCGTTCCTGGGCAACATGCCGGAACGCTTTGCCTGGGCTGACATCATTGTGTGCCGCGCCGGCGCCATCACCGCTGCGGAAGTCGCTGCAGCCGGGCGCGCCGCCATTTTCATTCCGTTTGGCCGCGCCACCGATAGCCACCAGTTGCGTAATGCGCAGGAAATGGCCAGGCAGGACGCGGGCCGCGTCATCACCGAAGCGGAACTCACCGGCGAGCGTCTGAGCAAAGAAATTTTCGCGCTGCTCGATAGCCCGCAACAAATCGAACGCATGTCGCTGGCCGCCCGCAATCTCTCGTGGCCGAACGCCACGCGCGACATCGTCAATCTGATCGAGCAAGCTGCCGGCATCGCGCCTTCACCAGGGAAAGTTCGCGCCGCCGCGGGCAGTTCGACCGTTTCCACTCACGCCGTTTCCACACCGGACCGGGAGAAGGTCGCGCCATGATGGTCAGCTTCCGAAATTTTCAGCGCATTCACCTGGTCGGCATCGGCGGCATCGGCATGAGCGGCATCGCGGAAGTACTTCTCACGCTGGGCTATTCCGTCTCCGGCTCGGACAGCAAACCCTCGCCCATCACCGAGCGGCTGGCCAAGCTTGGCGCCACAATCTTCGATGCGCATGAAGCCCCGAACGTCGATGGCGCGCACGTGGTGGTGACCTCTTCCGCAATCGTCGCCAACAATCCCGAAATCATAGAAGCCCACAAAATGAAAATCCCGGTGATTCCGCGCGCCGAGATGCTTGCCGAGTTGATGCGCCTGAAATATGGCATCGCCGTCGCGGGCGCCCACGGGAAAACCACCACCACCTCGATGGTCGCTTCGGTTCTGGCCGCAGCGCATCTGGATCCCACCTTCGTCATCGGTGGCCGCGTGAATCAGGCGGGCACTACCGCCAAACTGGGCAAAGGCGACTATTTCGTAGTGGAAGCGGACGAGAGCGACCGCAGCTTTCTCCTGCTCGCGCCGGTCGTCGCGGTAGTCACCACCATCGACCGCGAGCACCTCGATCAATACACTTCGCTCGAAGACATTCAGGACGCGTTCATTCAGTTTGTGAATCGCGTGCCATTTTACGGTGCCGCCATACTGTGTCTGGACGAGGTCAATGTGCAGGCCATCGTGCCGCACATCAAGCGCCCTATCATCACCTACGGCACGTCCAGTCAGGCCGATCTGGTTATCACCGATATAAAACTGGAAGGCCTGGTCAGCGAGTTCAAGCTAACTTTTAAAGGCGAGGCGCTCGGCAGCTTCCGTCTCCCGCACCCGCCAGGCATTCACAACGTGCGCAACGCCGCCGCCGCGGCGGCCGTGGCCTTGTATCTCAGCGTGCCGGTCGAGTTGATCCGCGACGGCCTGGCAAAATTTTCCGGCGTCGGCCGTCGTTTCGATATCAAAGGCGTGGCCAAGGACATCACCGTCATCGACGACTACGGCCATCACCCGGTCGAAATTCGCGCCACGCTGGAAGCCGCCAAAATTTGCGAATTCGATCGCCTTCTCGTCCTCTTCCAGCCGCATCGTTATTCGCGCACGCAGCATCTCTGGAATGAATTCTGCGGCGCGTTCAATCTGGCCGACGTCCTGGTGCTCACCGATATTTATCCCGCCAGCGAAGCGCCCATCGACGGCATCACCAGCGAAGCGCTCGCCGATGCCATTCGCAAAGCCGGCCACAAACACATTTTTTATTACCCGTCCATGCAGGCCGGCATCGAGCGCCTGCTCGCGGAAGCTCGGCCCGGCGACGCCATCCTCACTATCGGCGCAGGCAGCGTCAGCCGCGCCAGCAACGAAATTCTCGCGTTACTGCGAGCGGAGCGTTCAGCGCAACATGCGTATTGAAGACAAAAAAGTACTCGCAACCTTGCGCGACCTTGGCGTCGAGCTGAAAAGCGCTGCTTCGCTCACGGACATCACTTACTTGGGCATCGGCGGCACCACTGATCTTCTGCGCCTCACGCGCCACGAATTGATTCCCGAAGTGGTGAACCTGCTGGAGTCCAATGGCATCCCCTTCAAATTTCTGGGTGGCGGCTCGAACCTTCTCGTGGCCGACAACGAACTGCCTTGGGTAGTCATGCAGCTCGCGCAACCGGATCCCGACGTGGTCATCGAAGGGAACATCGCCACCGTGGATGCCGCGGCCGACCTCGGGAAAACCGTAACGTTGTGCGCCAAGCACGATCTTGGCGGGATGGAAGGGCTGATCGGAGTTCCCGGCACGGTTGGGGGCGCCCTGCGGATGAATGCCGGAGCCTATGGAATCCAAATTGGGAACTATGCCCGGGAAGTAAAAGTGTATCGCGGCGGCGCGCGCATCATCGAAACTTTGAAAGGCGATCAAATTTCCTTCGAATACCGGCATACATCTTTTGCGCCGGATGATATGATGCTCGCGGTGAAGCTGGAACTTCCCTCCAAGCCATTCCGCGAAATTCTCCAAGGGATTCGTATCTGCAACGAAAAACGCCGCGCAAGCCAGCCACTCGGCCAGAAAAGCGCCGGCTGCATTTTCAAGAATCCTCCGGGAGCGTCTGCGGGGCGCATGATCGATGAGCTCGGACTCAAAACCCTTTCCGTTGGCGATGCGCGGGTCAGCGACCGCCACGCAAATTTCTTCGTGAACGCCGGAAAAGCCAGCGCGAAAGACATGCTTGCGCTCATTGCTGACGTTCGCGAGCGCGTGCATCAAGCCTATGGCTTCGAACTGGAGAACGAGGTGGTCGTATGGAACGCGTAAAGACCATCTCCAGAAATAAATCGGGCCTCGCCGAGGCTGATTCTTACCGTCCCGAATTGCTTACCGATGAAGAGCCGCGTTACCTGCGCCGTCAAAGGCCGGTGGAGATTCGCAGAAAGAAATTTGCCGGGCGTGGCTGGTCTTTCTATCGCAAGGTCGCGATTTTAAGCGTCGCGGGAATTGCCAGCATCACCGTGGTTATCGAGGGTGTGCGCTTCCTGTTGTATTCGCCGCAGTTCGCCCTGACAAAACCGGACCAGATCGATCTCACCGGCAATAAAATCGTTTCGCGGGAATCGGTGCTCAAGCAATTTCTGCGCGACCGCACTCGCAGCGTCCTGCAAATCCCGCTCGACAAGCGCCGCAGCGAGCTTGAGCAGTTGCCTTGGGTGGAGTCCGCCAGCGTGCAGCGCATTTTGCCGAATCGTATTCGCGTGGAACTCTATGAACGCACCCCTATCGCCTTTGCGCGCACCGGCAACGCGCTTTATCTCATCGATGCGCACGGCGTAATTCTCGATCGTCCCGAGGGCGAAGACTGGCATTTCCCGATCGTCAGCGGCGTCCCCGAAGAACTTCCGCGTGACCAGCGCGAAAAGCGCATGCAGATGTATCAGGAATTCATGAAAGCCATAGAGTTGGTGCGCTCCGGTTCATCCGATCAGGTCAGCGAGATCGATCTCAGCAGCGCGCGAGATTTTCGCGCCGTCATGGTCGGTCTTGCCGGGCCCACCGATCCCCAGGCGGTTACGATTCATTTTGGCAATGGTGATTTTGCCGCCAAATATCGCATGCTGGTCGAAAATTTTTCGCAGTGGCAAGCCAACGCAGGCCATGTGCGGTCCGTGGATTTGCAGTATTCTCGGCAAGTGATCTTGAACCCCGACGCCAGCGCGGGGGTAGCGGTCGCGAAAGCCAGGTAGTGCAGGCAGGAGCATAGAGTTGAGCAAGAAAGATAGATACATCGTAGGGCTGGATATTGGCAGCACAAAAACCTGCGCGATGATCGCTGAAATTGATGATGAGCAGGTAAATTTTCTTGCTCTGGGCGCCGCGGAATCCAAAGGCTTGCGCAAAGGCCTGATCGTTAATCTGGATTCGACGGTCAGTTCCATCCGCCGCGCCGTGGAAGAAGCCGAGAGCGTCGCCAACGTTCCGGTGGAGTCCGCGGTAATCGGCGTGGCCGGCAATCATGTACGCGGGGTGAATAGCCGCGGTGGGATCACCTTGGGCTCTCGCCCGCGCGATATCGAACGCGAAGATGTTCGCCGCGCCATCGACGCCGCTCGTAACATTTCGCTTCCCGATGACCGCGAAGTTCTTCACGTTCTCCCGCATGAATTTCGCGTGGATGCGCAGGATGGCATCCGTGATGCGATTGGCATGATTGGCCATCGCCTGGAAGCCAACGTACACGTAGTCACTTCTTCCGTGGCTGCCACGCAGAATCTGGTTACCGCCGCGAATAAAGCAGGCATCCTCATCAGCGACACGGTGCTCGAACCATTGGCTTCCGCGGAATCATGTCTTACGCAGGATGAACGGGACCTGGGCTGCTGTCTCCTTGACATTGGCGGCGGCACCACCGAATTGATTGTTTACGGGGGCGGAGTGGTTCGCCACACCAGCGCTGTACCCATCGGCGGCGACCATTTCACCAACGACCTCGCTGTGGGTTTGCGCACACCCATTCCCGAGGCGGAAAAAATCAAGCGCCGCAACGGTTGCGCCACCTCCGAACTTTTGCGCCAGGACGGCGCCATTGAAATTGCCAGCGTCGGAGACCGGCCGCCGCGCACTATTTTCGCGCGCGCCCTCACGGACATCATCGAGCCTCGCGCGATGGAATTATTGGCCATGATTCGCGACGATCTGCGCCGCGCCGGCCTCGAAACGCAAATCCCCGCCGGATTTGTGCTGTGTGGTGGCGGCGCGCGCCTCTTCGGTTTCGATGAGCTCATCGAGCAATCGCTGCACTTGCCGGTGCGCATTGCGGAGCCCAAGGGTTTGGCTGGTCTGCCGGAACAGGTAGCGCAGCCGGAATATGCAACCGTAATTGGTCTGGTGATGTACGGCGCGAAAGCGCGGCGCAACACGCCGCAACGCACCGGAAATTTAGTATCTAAATTAAAAGCTATGTTTGCCGGAGCCTCGTGACCCTGCCCGAACGCTGCGCGGTAAATGTGGAGAATGTCGAGGGGAAAGCATGCCAATAAGGGAAGCTGGAATCCGGATGAGCTTTAGCGAGGAGCTTCAGCCGGCAAAAATAAAAGTCATCGGAGTGGGTGGCGGCGGGTGCAACGCCGTCAATCGTATGATCCGCGCCAAAGTGGAAGGCGTGGAATTCATTACCGCCAATACCGATCTGCAAGCACTGAAGCTTTCGCAAGCTCCGGTGAAGTTGCAGCTTGGCGCGAAGTTGACCAAGGGGCTGGGCGCGGGCGCCAATCCCGAGGTCGGCCGCAAAGCGGCACTGGAAGACACCGAGAAAATCATCGAAGCGCTGGAAGGCGCCGACATGATTTTCATCACCTCGGGTCTCGGCGGAGGTACCGGCAGCGGCGCTGCGCCAGTGGTAGCCTCACTCGCCAGCGAATTGGGCGCGTTGAGCGTGGCGGTGGTTACCAAGCCGTTTGCCTTTGAAGGCCGCCGCAGAATGCTGCAAGCCGAGCAGGCTTTGCAGGAATTAATTGGCGCCGTCGATACGGTCATTGTGATTCCCAACGAACGCTTGATGGAAACCGTTGAGCGCGGCACCAGCTTTTTCGATGCGTTTCGAATTGCCGACGACATTTTGCGCCAGGCGGTGCAGGGAATTTCAGACATTATTACCGTGCCCGGCATCATCAATCGCGACTTTGCGGACGTGAAAGCCATCATGTCCGGCCAGGGTTACGCCGTGATGGGCACTGCGGTCGCTACCGGAACAAATCGCGCTGTGGACGCCGCCAATCGCGCCATCGCCAGCCCACTGCTCGAAGACAATTCCATTCAGGGCGCGCAAGGCATTCTCATCAATATCAGCGGCAGCTCCAGCCTCACGCTGCATGAAGTTCACGAAGCTTCCAGCGTCATTCAAAAAGCCGCGCACGAGAATGCCAATATTATTTTTGGCGCGGTGCAGGATGACGCCATGAAAGACACCATCAAAATTACCGTTATCGCCGCGGGCTTCAAAGACGCCAACAAAAAGAATACCCATCAGAAGCCGTCCTTCCTGGCGAAAACTTGGAAGGCCGCGCCTGAAGCGCAAGAAGTGCAAATCGCGAAGCAGGTTCAGGAAGAAGCGCCACCACCACCGCCGCCGGCACCTGTAGTGCATCACGCTCAGGTGCAGCAGCCGGCTCGCGAAGTGCACCAGGACGTCGACGATCTGGACGTGCCGACATTTCTGCGCCGCCAAGCCCAAAAGGCCTGAGCGGGTTCACTAGCATTCATCCAGGCTTTTTTAATTGATTTCAAAAATGGCGCGGCTTCGCGCGCCTTTTTTTTGCGCTTCTACGCGCGTGATTTATTCCGGGGTGAGCGTCGAGAGGATTTTGACCATCGCGCGGACTTCGTTCTCAAACTGTACATAATTCGCTTTTGAGCGAGAGAACACGCTGCTCAAACCGGAATGAAAATCGCGCGCGCGTGTAGCCGCCGCAAGCTGCAAAATATTTCCAGCGTTGATTCCGGCTCCGGGAATTATCGTGACGCGTTCGCCTGCCGCGGCCACAAGCATCCGTATATTGCCGGAGCCTTCGGGAGCGCTAGCCGTTCCACCCGAGGTAAGAATACGAGAAGCACCGCAGCGGGCGACATCTTCGAGGGCTTGCGACAAATCCGCACACGCGTCGAAAGCGCGGTGGAATGTTACTGGCAAGGGTTGAGCGAGTTCGACCAGTTCTGCGGTGCGCTCGATATCGACGGTGCGATCCGCTTTCAAAATGCCGAAGACCAATCCGCTGGCCCTTGCATCCCGGGCCGCAGCAATGCTTTTCTTCATCTCCGCAAATTCAGCAGGTGAATAAACAAAGTCACCGGCACGCGGACGAATCATCACAAAAATAGGAATTTGAATTTGCTGGCGGACCGCATGGATTAACGCTGCCTGCGGAGTGAGGCCACCAAGGGAAAGGTTGTCGCAAAGCTCGATACGATCGGCGCCGCCACGCTCAGCAGCCGCGGCGGCTTCCACCGATTCAACCGAAATCTCCAGCAGAAATTTATTCTTCACTGACCGTGCAGAACATCATAGCGCGCGATCACAAATCCGAGAGCCGAACCGACAAAAACATCGGAGAGGAAATGCGAGCCGGTACTTACGCGCGCGAATGCTATGGCGCTGGCAGCCGCATAGGCCATATACGGAACCCAGCGATGCTCGCGATAACGTCGCGCGAACACCGTAGCTACTGAGAAGGCCATCATGGCGTGGCCGGACGGGAAACTCGTGCCTTTGCCGAAGATTGACCCGTTGCTGTGAAAAAAGGTGTCGCTGTACGGTCCCGCGACCGGCAGCTCCGTAGGGCGCTGGCGCCGAGCGATCGCTTTCATCACCACCATAAGGATGGTGTCATCCGCGACGGCTTCGCCGGCAAACAGCGCGGAACCTTGGTCGTAAGAATCGTGCCGCAGCAGGCTCACACCATAAAAAACCGCGGGCGCAACGGCGATGGTTGCGCCTGTTACGGTGGTGCTGAACACGCGATTGAAACCGTGGAAGTCCGTGGTCTGGCGGAAGTGCGGCATCAGTTGCGCGTCGGTAGCCAGAAAAACAGCTGTGCCGCCGGTAATAACTAAAGCCGGGAGCCAGTAGTGTCCCTTGCCCAGCTCCAACGGAAACAGCCACATGTCTTTTTGGTCGCGCAGAAAATTCATCGGCAATTTGCCTAGCGATATTTCGCGGTCTTCGCCAGGATTTTCTTTAGAGGGCCGCGGGAGTGGGCATCTCGCGGGGCTTGCAGCGCTGGATGATGAGGATTCGGAGCGGGAATTTTCGGAAGACGGATAATCCGGCAGCGCGTAGTCAGGATTGATACCGCTGCTTACGTTTTCTGCTGCAAGATCGGCAACAGGAGTTGGCGCGGAAACAGAGACGTGTTGTTCAGCGAATCCAACTCCCGGCAAAGATAAACAACACACTGCTGCCGCAAGCCAATAGCTTTTAAAGCGGTCTGAATAGACCATCGAGGAATCTCCTGTTAATCGGGTCGGGGTGGCTGAAAGCGAAGAATAACGCTGGGGGTGGGAGCGGAACTCTACACGGATTACTTTAGCAGCTCGACAAATAATGCGGGGTTAATATTAACGATTTTTTAGGTTTACGAGCGAACTTTATATCCACCCGAGCGATGCAAACGCGGTGATGAAGGCGCAGCCCAACGCCACTCCGAGCACCACGCCGGCAAGCACGTCACTGAGAAAATGCATGCCCAAAACGATGCGCGAGAAGCCGATGCTGATAGCTAAAAAGAAAAGCGTGCCTTCCAGTGCCGGATAAAAATAACTCAGCACCAGCGCGATGGAAAACGCCGTCATGGTATGCCCCGACGGAAAAGAAAATTTATCCGGCGGTAAAACTTTTGACCAGCAGTGCGGCTCGAATTGACACGGCCGCACGCGATGACTCAGATGTTTGAGCGCCTTGAAAATCAGTACGCCGACAAGGGCCGCCGATCCCGCCGCGCCGACCGCGGCAAGGCGTTGCGGGCCGCCCCAGGCTAGCAGCATGATTCCCAGTCCGTACCACAACCAGCCGTCACCCAGCCGCGTTGAAAGAATCATCCAGATGCGAAACCATCGCGGCGCGCGCCAGCGGTTCATCTGCCGCATGACCCGATGGTCGCGGTTTTCGATGAATCCCCACAGCATGCGCGTCACCGTCACGGCTTTACCTCACGCGGAAGCGCCGAACGAAGGCCTGAAAGAAGATTCTAACGAAACCCCAAACGAAAAATGTTCCGGCATCGAATCATCCGCACGCGTTGCGACATCCCACAATCGTCGCGTGCGTTTTTCCAAACCTTCCAGAATCGCCGACCATTTTCGGCAGAAGTGAACTTCATTCAGCCAATGTGCCCCGGTAAAAATCGGCACTAGCACCGCCAGTGGCGAAATTGCCAGTGTCCAGGGCTTTTCGTGTAGCAGGGAATTAAAAATGCTGAACACGTCGGCAGTCAGCTTCGCGTAGCCGCCGTGCACCCCGTGTATGCGGCCGCGTCCCTGCATGAGCCCCGCGAAAAATTCGTCCACGGTGCGCGCGCCCGGTACCTCTGTATAAGTCAGGCCCACTCCCGCAATGGCGTGGGAGTCGCTGCCGGCAATGGCCACCTTTCCAAAGCGCGCCGCAAGCGTGGCAGCGCTGGCATTGGCTTCCGCGCACATCTGGCCATTTCGCGTCTCGAACGCCGGAACGTAAGAAGCGAACCAGTCGAAATCGCGTTCGTCGCGGCGCCCGGTCAGGCCGGAAAAAACGTGATTCACGCTAAAAAAAAGTTTCCGCTCAGTGAGATACATCACCAGCGAGATGAAGTCATTGCGGCGGCGCTGAATTTCTACATGATCGCGCTCGCGAATATCGTACACGCCGACATGCACCTCGGTGCCGGTGGGCATTCGCACGGTGACCTCTTCGCTGAGAAAGAAATCTGGGTATTTACGCAGGACTTCCGCGGCATCAATCGAGTCATGGTCGGTGATGGTCACGATAGCCATGCCCAGCTTTTTGAGGCGTTTGTAGACTTCGGAGGCGTCGTTGTAGGATTCGCGGCAAATGCGGTTCAGAACCGGGGTACTGCACATCCCGGAAGCGACAGAGTGAACATGCAGGTCGCAGCGCATAGCTATATGATTTCGCAACGATATGAACAGGCTGTGAAGCGGCCGCGAATTCTATATGAACGTTTCCTTATAACTAATTGAACACAAAAGGCTTAGAGCGTTATCCACATGGCATGCTGGGTGCTCTTCCCGAACTGCAAAAGTCTGTGCAACAATGTCCGCATGAACCTGGCGAACTTCGCTAGATGAACCCGCATACGCGGAAAATCCACATCGTCTTTCATGATGCCGGCGGGGGCCATCGCAATGCCGCAATTTCCCTAAAATCCATCATGGAGCAACAAAATCGTCCCTGGCAAGTAGAACTCGTGCAATTCCAGGAGCTGACCGACCGCCTGGACGTTCTGCGGCGCGTTACCGGGATTCGCATCCAGGAGCAGTACAACACCATATTGCGCAATGGCTGGACGCTGGGAGCCACCAGCTTGTTGCGCGTTCTGCAAACCATAATACGGATCCTGCATCGGCCGGCGGTGCGGCTGCTTACAAAGTATTTTCGCGAGCACCCTGCGAATTTGCTGGTGTCCGTGATTCCGCACTTCAACCGCCAGCTGCATGAAAGCTGGAATGCCGCATGTCCCGGCAAACCTTTCGCCACGCTCATTACCGACCTGGCGGATTTTCCGCCGCGTTTCTGGATCGAGCCGATCCCCGATCAATACATCATCGCTGGCACAGAAAAAGCGGCTGAACAGGCGCGCGCGATGGACCACGATGAGCAACACATTTTCAGAACTTCTGGAATGATCGTACGCCCGGAGTTTTACGCCCGTGAAAATGTCGATGCGCGCGCGTTGAAAAAACAGATGGGTCTACGCGAGGACTTGCCCACCGCCATCGTCCTCTTTGGAGGATACGGCTCGGGAGTTATGCACCAAATCGCGCGGCGCCTGGATCGCGCCAACGTGCCAGTGCAGCTTATTTTGATCTGCGGGCGCAATGAAAAATTGGTGGCAAGATTTCGCGCCGAACCCTGGAAATTTCCGGTGCATGTGGTGGGCTTTACCAAGGAAGTGCACCGCTTGATGTGCGCGGCGGATTTTATGATCGGCAAGCCAGGTCCCGGAAGCATCGCCGAAGCGATGGTGCGGCAATTGCCGGTATTGATCGAATGCAACGCCTGGACCTTGCCGCAGGAACGCTACAACGCGGAGTGGGTCAAAGAAAAAGAAGTGGGCATCGTGCTCGACAATTTTCGCAGCGTAGCGGAAGGAGTGAAAAAAATTGTCGAGCCCGCGACGCTGGCGCGTCTAAAAAATAATGTGAAGGCGCTCAATAACCGCGCGCTGTTTGAAATCCCCGAGATACTGGCTGGCCTGATGGCCGAACCGCAACAACAGAAAGACCAGCAGTCAGTCCTCTCCACTCAAATTTAGTTCCTGAAGTCGTCTCTAATTTATTAAAGCCGCGTTTAACTACCGAAGTCGCGTTTAATTATTGAAGTTGCGCGTGTTCCGCGTGATCCGGATGCCGCAGGTGCGGCCCGGCATTTGATTTATCTGGCGGAGCCTGGAATCGAGGTTTTATGCAGGACGTCGCGAGCCACCGGGCGGCGGAGCGCTTTTTGGCGTCGCACAATTTGATGCAGCCGCGCCGCGCGGACGCTTCATGGCAGTGGCAGTAACATGCCGGAGCGGGAATGTTTTGCCAGCGCGCGGGCACATCGCCATAGAGGGAGACCACCGGCAAGAAAGTCAGCACGAGTACAGCGGGCAAGCGCACATAGAACGACCGGTGGGTAACCATGGACATAAACCACGTCTTCATGATTCATGTTGTGGGTGTAGCGAAGAAAAACCCATAGCTCGGCGAGTCAGCAAAAATCATTACTAAGGTTCTAGAACCGGGTTAAGGGGCAGGCGCACACATCGGGCCCAGGGAAGCGATTCCCGATTCAGTTTTGGACAGTTCCGATATGGGTTGCCGCCTCGGTTTTGGAACAAAGAGCCATTCGCCACGCCAAACGCAATGCGCACATAAGAATGGTCTTAACTTTCAATGCGGCACATGGAGCGATGGCCGCCCTATTGCATTACCAGGAGGTGTAGGCGCGTTTTACATGACGAAATGTAAAAGGCGGCGAGTGAGGGGGAAGGGGCTTGCTCGCCATTTTTTGCAAATCGTTCCCACCTGCCTCTGAGAGGGAAGCTAGGATGGATGACCCCACGCGTCGGTGTGAAAACGACACTGACAA
>Ga0185299_10003308_pt1 | contig 21851 bp, 21 predicted proteins | sample PaiPotPPA55metaG_FD_128002 | JGI IMG/M metagenome (GOLD analysis project Ga0185299, IMG submission 128002) | Iron sulfur acid spring bacterial and archeal communities from Banff, Canada, to study Microbial Dark Matter (Phase II) - Paint Pots PPA... ... | reverse complement strand
CGCCGTCAGCTTCTATTTCCAGCCCAGTAAGCCGCAAGACAAATCCCATCGCGAAGAAGCGATCATCGCGAAAGACCTGATACGCAAGACGCTTCAGGAATTACTGCTCAACGGCCACAACCGTCAGGCGGTCAAAGACCTGGAGAGAATTCAGCATTTGGCCGAGAGTCTTCACGGCAGTCAGGCGCGCGCCAAAGCGGTTTTCGCCTGCGCCGGACGCAAGCTGTGGCGGGAGTTCGATCTGCCTCCAGTGGCAGTCGCATCCCAGCTGTTCGTCAACCGGCGCTTTCATCTCAAACCACTGGCCCCGGTCTTTTCTGAACACCCGCGCCTCTGGCTGGCGATCATTGATCGCCAGACCGCCCGTTTTCTCGAAGTGCAATTCGACCGCATCAGCGAGCAGGGCGCCATACTAGATCGGGTAGCGCGTCATGGCCGCAGCGATGGATACCTGGGTTACGACGCCGGTCACCTGCAACGGCACACGGACGACGAGGTTCGCCGCCATTATGTTCGAACCGCTGAATTCCTGAAGGATGCTGCAGATCGGAAACAGTATGAAGCCTTTGTCATTTGCTGCAACGATGTCAACTGGCCCGATTTGCAGAGCCAGCTTCAACCCTATATTCAGAAGAAACTGCTCGGCCGTTTTTCTGGCGATTTCGGCACCCTTACCAATGAGAAAGCGGCGGAGGAAACTCGCCGCATTCTGCGGGACTCCTTGCAGCGACACCATCAGGCTTTGGTCACCGAGACTTTAAGCGAAGCCAAGAGCAATGGGCGAGGCGTGACCGGGCTGCGAAGAGTGCTGCGAGCGACCGAACAGGGAGAAGTGGAAACCATCATTATGGCGCAGGACTACTCAGCTAGCGCGGTCGAGTGCACAAAGTGCGGCCATCTAGATGCGCACTCGGTCCCATATTGCCCGGTTTGTGGACGCGCCACGCGCGGCCTAGATGATGTTTGTGAAGCCCTCGTCCCGGTTGCAGTCAAGAACAACATCGGTCTGGTACTGATACCGCAGGATGACGCTCTGGATCGCGTGGGCAACATTGCGGCACTGCTTCGTTTCCGCGCCGATCGCAACAGGAACCAGATGCGAGCCGCTTCGTAAACGTGCCGCTTCGCGCCTCCATCGCGACCGGTGATATAAATAATCCTTTCCTTTGATCTTGCTTGCGAGGAAAAACAGCATGACCATCTCACGTCGCGACTTCCTCGCCTCAAGTTTGGCCGGATCGGTTGCTCTGGGAACGTCAACGTTAGCGGACACCTCTCAACAATCTTCCGCTTCGCGTAAGGAGGAATCCAAACACGCCGCCAACTTGCCCATCATCATCTGCGCCGGCAACGGGTACAACTATCTCGAAGAAGCCTATGCGCTTCTGGCAGGAGGGGCCGATACGCTCGACGCCGCCCTGAAAGTGGTTCAAGGTCCGGAAAATGATCCCAATGACGAAAGCGTCGGGCTGGGGGGTCATCCCAATGAAGAGGGCGTAGTCGAACTCGATGCCTGCTGCATGCACGGACCCACGCGCACGGGGGGATCCGTGGGCGGATTGCGCAACATCAAGAACGCTTCGCTGGTCGCAAACGCAATCCGCCTCCACACCGGACATTTAATGCTAGTCGGTGAAGGCGCGGAGCGCTTTGCCGTAGCCCAAGGTTTCCAGCGCGAAACCCTGCTCACCGAAAAATCGCGTAAAGAATGGTTGCTCTGGAAAGAGACTCATTCCGATTGGTGGGGGCCTGGCATCGCGAGTCGCGATTGGCGCAACCGCTTTCACCCTCCGGCCCACGCAGAAGAGTGGGAGCAACGCATTCGTCGCATGCAAGAGATCGCGGCTGATATCGGTATCCCGCCGGAGTTGCGAATGGAAGCAATCCGCAGCGTGATCTTTCCCCCGACTGGCACCATCCACTGCTCCACGCTGAACGAAAAAGGAGAAATGTCGGGATGCACCACCACCGCCGGCCTGGCGTGGAAGATTCCCGGACGCGTTGGAGACTCCGCCATCATTGGCGCGGGTTGCTTCACCGACCAGGACGTAGGCTCTGCCGGAGCCACCGGTAGCGGGGAAGAGAACATCAAAGTCGCGGGCGCTCACGCCATCATCGAAAATATGCGCCACGGCATGTCGCCATTCGAAGCCGGCATGGACGCCCTCAACCGCCTCGTCCGCAACTACAACAGCGAGAAGGAGCGGTTGCAGTTCATCGACATGACGTATTACATTCTGCGCAAAGATGGAGCCTATGCTGCGGTTTCGCTCTGGGAAGGCTACGAACTCGGCAAGCCACACCGGATCGCGGTGCACGACGGCACCAAGCGTTTGGAAAAAACTGTGAACCTGTTTCCCGGCGCGTCGCAAGACTGGCCGCCCGTGCGGAAAGGAGCGAGCTAAACTAAGGGCGATGAACTCCGATCCACTTATTGGCATTTGGGAACTTGATCCGGATACGTTGGACTATCAGTTCGGGCGTCCGGGCAGGCGCGCGACCTACGTCATCGAAGCCATATCCGGCGGCCTTCTATTCCGTCTGGATGCAGAGGATGCCGACAAGAATCCAATCAAAGTGACCTACGGAGGCGAACTGGATGGACGAGACCAGCCGCTAGGCGGCGGAGACGCCGCGCTCGTCCTGACCCGATTCGGCGAAAATATGATCGAAAGCACTCTGAAGCGTCGAGGCACAGTTGTCGACCGCCGGACCCGCGAACTGCTTCCCGATCGGGAGACGATGAAGATCACCCAGCTTGTGTTGAGGCCCAGCGGGGAAGAGTTTCGCAACACGAGCATCTATCGAAAAAAAAGCATGACTCAGTGCTGGGCCTGCGGGACGTTCGGAATCTTCTTTTCCAGCCGCAATGCAATTCCATTCTGAAATGCCGGTGTCTGCAGAGTCTTCTTTCCGCCGCGATGGCGGAATCTTTCCAGGCCCTCGGTCTCGCCGGTCTTGGTGTTGATCCACTCGCCGGAATACTCACCAGCAGGCAGTTCCAGCATAACTTCTGCTGGTCCGTTCCCGTCGAAATACATTGCATACTGTCGCCCCGGATTCGACAGCACTCGTGCACAGGCGCCGGCTGCGTGCTTTACTGTGTGCTGGTCCGGCACTAAATCGGCTAATGCCAGTTTTCCCAGGAACTCGCTCAGGACCCGAAGCTGGCGCCGCAGGGTCGGACTCCCTCCGCCCGGCCCATTGGGTTCCGTGTCGGTCCGTTTTGGTGGCCGACGGTGAAGGAGTAATCCAGCGCGCCGAACGCGCCACCGCCGGAGAGCATGAAATTCCACGCCTCGCGGCGGTAGGCGTCGTCGTCTCGGCCAAGAAAGCCGGTCTCGTCGTAAGCGATGGCTTTTCCAAGCCCATAATTCGCCGACACCGCTTCCGGAAAGGCGTAGTGAAAATTCACTATGCTGACTCTTGGCACCAGTCCTTTCACCGGAAGTCCGAAATCACAATAGTTCTGGGCGATCGAATGCTGGTTGGGCAGAGAAGCCTCTTCGCTCGTAATCCATTGCGCAACCCGCGCCTGCCAGGCCAGAGAAAGATCGTCTGCAACTTCGATGGCGTTGGGAAACTGATTGCGGAAAGGGGGAAACAGATAGAGATTTACCACACGCTCGACGACCGGCCGGTCGGAGAACGGTTCATTTTGAATTTCGAAGATCACGTTGTCAAACGAGTTGGCCTCGCGCACCAGCTTTTGCACGTACCGTTCCTGATATCCGAGAATGTTACCGTTTACAAGCGTGTTGACCTTCTTTCGATCAATCGCGTTCGTGCCGTTCACGTTGTTCACCGGATTGAAGACGCTCAGATCCCATTGCATGTCTCCGTACTGTGACGAGAACAGACTGATCTCGACCACAATGCCCCGCTTCGCTGCTTCCGTCAGAAAATCATGGAACCGCCTGAAATACTCCGGGTTCCATTGATCAAGGTCAAATTTGTTTCCTCCGCCGGCATATTCGCCGATTGTGCCGCGCGCCCACGGTGCTAGAAACCGCCCTGGCGTCGGAGCCAGATCATTCCGCAGAATCCCGAACGACTTCCCCGGCGCTTCAACGTAGCTGCCGGGGAACAGGCGCGTGTAGTTCAATCCCCCCGCTTCGAGTGTTACCAGGTATTTATGGAAGTCGAACTCCGGATTGATTACTGCGCCGTAGTGTTCGCCGCTGGTAATCAACGCCACCGCTTTTCCGCGAAACATGAAGTAGTGCGAGTTCTTGAGGTGAAGGCGAATCGGAATAGAATGCGCTGACTCTCGAGCTGCAGTTGCGGTCGCCAGAGCTGCCAGGAGCGCGGAGAGACAGATCAATCTGCGTGAAGCCATATTCAACCAACCGGCCATGGATGATGCCTGCATTCTAGCGGGATAGAGAAGCATCAGCGGAGTAAACGTGCCTGGCCAGGTAAAAAAACGCAGTTCGGATCACTGGAATAGTTCGACGTCCGCTTGACTCGCCGCCGCCCGCAGGCTCTTGTCGAGAGTCGCGAGCGGTAAGCCCCCTTGCCGGGCCGTATCCAGATAGACTGCGTCGTATGCTGACAATAGAAAAGAACGAGCGGTGCTCAGAGCCTTACGTGCGGAAACCAGATCGCTGATGGTTTCGATCTGGACGGTGAGGTGTTCGATGTCAATTAAGGAGCGACTCGCTTCGGTTGCGGTCAGAATACCGCGCCGCTCGGCAACAACCAGACCATTCGCCATCTCCAGGTGCCACAGCGCCGGTACGACCGCGCGCGCACCAGCAAGCAGGTCCCGTTTGACCCGCACCGCATAAACCGACACCGGGTTGTCGAGAAACCAGGCTAGCGCAACTGACGCGTCCAGAACGAAACGCCTCAAGTCCGCCCTTCCTCAATCAAGTCCTTTACGCGAAAGCCCTTGGGTCGTCTGGCGCTCTTCCTGATCTTCTCAATATCATCGAAGACATCCTTCAGGCTGTTTTCTGCAGGAGCAGGAACAATGACTGCCGCAAGCTTGCCTCGACGGGTGATGCCGATCCGCTCGCCCTCGGACGCACGTTCGATGATCTCCGACAGTTTTTGTTTGGCCTCAAATAATCCTACGGTCCGCATGGGGCAATTCTATATCAATCTAGATTGTAAGTCTAGATGGTGAAGGCCCCACGGTTTAGCGCTTTTTTCGCGCCTAAAATCACCGGGGACGGTGTGGGTTACGCAAACCGGACTTTCACGTCCGCATTCTTGGTCAGATGAATGCTCTCGATAAAGCGCACTTTTCCCGTCATCAGCGTCAGGACAATCGAAGAGGTCCGTGTACCCTCGCCGAAGAAACGCACGCCTTTGAGCAGTGCGCCGTCAGTTACTCCGGTCGCCGCAAAAATGAGCTGATTGCCCGGCGCCAGGTCTTCCGCGCGATAGATCTTGTTCTTATCACGAATGCCCATGCGGGTGATGCGTTCTTCGAGTTCCGGCTTGTTGATCACCAACCGTCCCAGCATGTATCCATTCAGGCAGCGGATGGCGGCCGCTGTGATAACCCCTTCCGGCGCACCACCTGATCCCATCACCGCATGAACCCCGGTGCCAATCACCGCCGCCGCGATTCCGGCCGAAAGATCGCCATCGCTGATCAGCCGGATGCGCGCCCCCGTTGCGCGAATGTCCGCAATTAGTCTTTCGTGCCGCGGCCGGTCGAGCACTACGACTACCAAATCCTGAACGCTGCGCTCCATTCGTTTGGCAATGTTTTTCAAATTGTCGGCGGCCGGTGCGTCAAGATCTACAGCGCCCTTGCACGACGGTCCGACGACAATCTTCTCCATATAGCAATCCGGAGCGTTGAGCAGTCCGCCCCCCTCCGAAGCCGCGAGAACAGTGATGGATCCGGGCGCTCCAGTGGCACACAAATTTGTGCCTTCCAGCGGATCGACGGCAACATCAACTTCAGGGACCTCTCGTCCATCGCGAAATTCGGCCCCCACTCTTTCCCCGATGTAGAGCATCGGCGCCTGATCACGCTCACCCTCGCCAATCACGATGGTGCCGCGCATCGGAATCGAATCCATCGTCCCACGCATGGACTCGACCGCAACTTTATCGGACAGCCCGCCCTCCCCGCGCCCCATAGTACGGGCTGAGGCAATGGCCGCGTTCTCCACCACCCGAATAAACTTAGGCGCGAGATCGCTCTCAATGTTTTCGCCAAAACTTCTGGCCTTGATTTCTGGTCTGGTGTCGGTTGCCATGACTGCCTCCCGCGGGGCGACCTGAGACTATAGCGCGATTCGATGCAGGAGTTAAAGGGCGAGTGGCCGACTGAGCGGTCGGTGATGAACTAGTGGTCAGTGACCAGCGGGCAGAAAATCCTGAGTAGCGCCGACCGCCGACTGACCACTGACCACTGACCACTGATGTCAGTTAGCGGCAAACTCTTAAGATGATAAAATTACTTCTGTCCACTCCAAATCAAGTGGGGCTGTAGCTCAGCTGGGAGAGCGCATCGTTCGCAACGATGAGGTCGTCGGTTCGATCCCGACCAGCTCCACCAAAGTTTCAATCACTTAGCACCGCCGTTTTTCGAATCACGTTCCATTACGTTCCAATACTCAGTTGATGGTTACGGTCTGCGAACGCCGGGACTCCACCATATCCATCATCTTTGCAACCGCCCGGCGCTGACTGCTGGGTACGTGTTGCGCGTAGATGTCCATCGTGGTTGTGATGCGAGAGTGTCGCATCTGTCCTTGGACGTCCTTGGGATTGCCAACCGCTTCGATCATCCAGGTAGCGCAGGATCTGCGCAGCGAACGCCATGTTGCCTTCTTTGCCTCAATTCCCAGCCTAATAAGCGTGTAGACTTCGTTGCAGCAACGAGGCCCAAGACAACCATCATGCGATACATGCCAGCGTTTTACCTATTCCTTCTGTTCAGTGGCTACTGCGCCGCGGGTCAAGTCCTGCCTGCGTCTAATGGTTCTTGCAGTGTGAGTCCTTCGGGGTTGGAGCGCTGCGAATGGATGGCTGGGTTAAAGAGTTCGAAGCTATTCGTTACGCGGTACATACTGGCACCCGGTGCACCATTGAATCCACCCGTCGAGGGTCACGACGCTGTGATTGTTGGTATGAATAACGGCGAACTCGTAAACGAGAAGGAGTCACCACCGAGCCACGTCAGTGTGCAAAACGGCTGGGTGATGTTGATGCCGAAAGAGGATCCGTATCTGCTACGGAATATTGGCAAAGAAAGCGTTGAATTGCTTGTGATTGAAGTCAGGAAATGATCAAGCCGCTGCGCGGGTTTGCCGATTCGAGTTGACTACTGTTGAAAAATCTCGATCACGCTCACTGACCCCTGACCGGGGGTTTTGAGTGTAGTCGTCTGATAGCGTCAACAATCCCAAAGGGATTTCAAACGTGACCTAATAGACTTCCTGATAAAGCAGCTTCAATTTTGCGAGGTCTATAAGCATCATGATTCCGAGGGAGTGCACTTCGCATTTGTCGGGCGACCAGCGATCTACAACGTGATACGTACCATCTTTCACGCCGAGATTGGAAACTATTGAGCGGTTCAAGGTATTGATAGAGAAAGCCAAGGCGATTATCCGCGCCTGCGGCACGAAGAATCTGTGCAGCAGAATTGGGTGGTGAGATCGTCTTACGCGGCGTCGGCGGACTGGTATGCGCTGCTAACATCTGCTCGTCAAAGAAATCATCAACAGTCTGGAATTGCGATGGCGGACGGCATTGAACGGGTGTGCGTTCAGAGTGCATCACTTCGATGATGGCAATCCGATAAGTTCACAACCGTGGGGTAGCCGGACCATTATTCCATTCCCGAGTGTACAAATCTGACCATATTGCAAATCCAAAAATGAGACATACTGTAACGCAAGTTTTAAAAAGGGAGACATCGCGAGCATGTAAATACGAGATGTTATCGTGATCGGCACTACACTTACACCAGCAGTTGACGTGCTCGTACCTCGATGCGAGGCACAGTGCGATCAGATCGGAGACATTCGCTTCGACAAACCACATGACATGACTGTGTCTGACTCAGTGAACTGGAGTTGACGTATGCTGAAGGGTCTGACCCCGATAAATCGCATCGCAATGGCTTCCCCCGCCATATCTGAGGAGTCTGTTGAGTACTCCGGCACAGCGCCAGTCTCGATCCACCCCCGCATCGACTCCTAGAATCTCCGACTCCCGACGACAAGCGGGTGTGACTCGAATCACGGTAGCTTGAAATACTTGCCTACGACTGCGACCGGGGTTATGACGCGGAAGCAATTCGCCAAGGTTTGCATGCCCGCCGTATCTTGCCCTGGCTCGCCAAGCGAAACACCGAACACGGCAGCGGGCTAGGCCGATGGCGCTGGGTGGTGGAACGAACTTTCGCTTGGCTGAACCAGTTCCGCCGCCTGCGTGTTCGCTACGAGAAACGAGGCGACATCCACGAAGCATTCCTAGCTCTGGCTTGCATTCTGATCTGCTGGAGCTTTCTGAGCGGCTAGAAGTCACCAGTTTCCTCCGTAGCTCCATGACCCATTCACGAGGATCCAAGCACTTTCGCTCACTCCAATGTCATTGCACCAAGGTTCTGACGGTCGTTCTTCTTCCGCATCGCTGCCGTGGGACCGCAACTTTCTTATGACCTGCTTGCGACAAAATTCGAGCAGCCAGAAAGGTTGACGCGAAAGCGAAATGCACCGTCGGCTCTCCATTAGTGGACGATGCACACCCCCTGGCGATGAGATCCGCAAAGCCGTGAGCTATCGACACGATGACCACTGCCAGGTGGGCTAGTGCACGATAGCGTGCCCGTGTATTGTGCTGCCGCCCCGGCCGGGCAATTGTTGAGATCCTGAGTTACCTGACATAGACCGCCGTTGAAGATCACGCAACTCCCGGTAAATGTGCTGATCGTTCCTCCCGTGCCGCGAAGCGAGACCGTCTGCGGGTTGCCGGGTGCGTTGTCGTTCACCGAAAGCGTGCCCGTCACCGTGCCCACCGCAGTGGGTGTGAACGTCACATTGATGGTGCAGTTCGCCGCGGAGGCCAGGCTCGAACCACAGTTGTCGCTCTCACCAAAGTCAGCAGTCGCAGCGATGCCCCCAAGGCTGAGCGCCGCGGTGCCGTAGTTGCTCAACGTGATGGACTGCGCCGAACTGGTGGTGCCCACAGTCGTGAGCGGAAGTGTCAGGCTGGTCCCCGACAAAGTGGCATTGGGGCCTGAGGTAAGCCCCACACCGCTTAGAGCCATCGAGTGCGGACTACCTACCGTACTATCGGTGATCGTGATCGCGGCACTGCGCGGACCCATCTGGCCGGGCGTGACACTCACGTTGATGACGCAGTTTGCGCCTGCGGATAGACTGGATCCGCAATTGTCGTTCTGGCTGAAATCCGCGGCATTGGTTCCGGCCAGCGCTACGGGGTTAATGAGAACCGGGATGCTGCCGGTGTTCGTGACCGTCGCCGGTTGCACCGCAGAAAGAGTCCCGACCAGCTGTGGGGCAAAACTCAGGCTCGGAGGCGCGAGAGTAAGGGTGTCCGGCTCCAATAGGACGGAAACCTTGTAGGGTTGAGCGGCTGAGTGACTGGCCGAATCCGTGACCTTAATAGTGAAGGCCAGGGCTTGCACCGCCGTATCCGGGGTGCCGGAAAGGGTCACCGTGTTGGTTGCGCTGGGGTTGAGCGCCACATTGTGAGGCAGCGCACCCGCGCTGACCGCCCAATGGAAGGGCCCCACCCCACCGCTGGCTTGGATGGTTTGGCTGTACGGCGTTTCCAATGTGCCGCTGGGCAGTGAGGTGGTGATAATCACCGGTGCCGTGGGTGGGGGTTGGGTTGGTCCGCCACCGCAACTCGCGAATGCGACTAACAACGTAAGAACCGTGACGTAACAGAGTCTGGATTTCATATGCGTTTCGCCTTACAGCAGGCCCTTACGGGTCTCTGACAAAACCTCATTCGTAGTTGACCTCTTCTGGCTGGCCGCGACACGAAGCCCGGCCATAACAAATTCGGCATTGCCTGGAACCCCCAGCCGCACTAGAATTTCCGTCAGACGGGCTTGCCAGATCGCCTTTGTCCCCACTGGTGACGCACCTTAACTGGGTTGCGGTTTCGAAGTCCTTGCAAAGTTCTGGAAAAGTTCTGGAAAATTCTTGCGGCCTCTATGAGCGGGCAGACAAAGCACTTCTACGCCTTCGGTCCCTTTCGCCTAGACTCCGAGAACCGCGTTCTGGTGCGCGACGGCACTCCCGTACCCCTGGCGCCCAAAGTGGCGGAGACTCTTCTCTTGCTGGTCGAAAGTGCGGGTCGACTCGTGGACAAAGACGAACTGATCAAGCGGGTCTGGCCCGATGCCTTTGTCGAGGAGGGAAACCTCAACAAGAACATCTTTGTTTTGCGGAAGCTGCTGGGCGAGTGGGACGGTGGCCGGGAATACATCGAAACCGTGCCCAAACGCGGTTATCGGTTCGTTGCCCCCGTCAACGAGGTGACCCACGCCGAAGTCGCCTTGCAGTCGCGCCCTTTCGCGGGAGCAAATCTCATCGGCAAGAAGATCTCTCACTATCGAGTGCTCGAGATCGTTGGCGGCGGCGGCATGGGCCTGGTGTACAAGGCCGAGGACCTTAAACTTGGCCGCCGCGTAGCCCTGAAGTTTCTTCCCGAAGAGTTCGGAAGCGATCCCAAAGCTTTGGAGCGATTCGAGCGCGAAGCGCGCGCTGCTTCCGCTCTAGACCACCCGAATATCTGCGCCATCTATGAATTTGGAGAGCACGAGGGGCAGCCCTTCCTTGCGATGCCCCTACTGGAAGGGAAAACCCTGCGCGACCAGATCGCGGCAGGTGCTCCGTTGCCGAGTGGTCTGGTGCTCGACATCGCCATTCAAGTCGCCGCCGGATTGGATGCGGCGCACCAGAAGGGCATCATCCATCGCGACATCAAGCCAGCCAACATTTTCATTACCGATCGCGGAGAAGCCAAGATTCTGGATTTCGGTTTGGCTAAGCTGGTGCCCGGGGCAAGCGGAACGACCGGGGTTGCTGCACTTGACCGCCGGAGTGACGAGTCGCCGGGAGCGCCGCAAGACATCCAGCCCGCAGCGAGCCGCGATTTGCTCCTCAGCTGGACCGGTGTATCGATGGGAACCGCGGGCTACATGTCGCCGGAGCAGGTGCGTGGTGAGAAGCTGGACGCTAGAACGGATCTGTTTTCCTTTGGATTGGTGCTCTACGAAATGGCGACGGGCCAGCGCGCCTTCAGCGGAGACACCGCTCCGATCCTCCACGATGCGATCCTGAATCGCACACCACCCGCGGTGCACGAGCTCAATTCCGCGGTTCCCTCCAAGCTGGAAGAGATCATCGCCCGCGCGCTGGACAAGGACTGCGAGAACCGGTACCAGTCGGCCGCGGCAATGCGGTCTGACCTGGAGAAGGTGAAGGCTGTGCCATGGGTGAGGCGCCCCTGGAAGGCGGCCGTGGCGGTCGGTGTGGTCCTCGGCTCACTCGTCGCAGGCGGCTGGTACTGGCGCTCGGAGTGGATCTCGGGGATGTACACGATAGCGCTTTCGGATTTCGCCCCTTCGCTCCAGCAGCCGACTTTGCGTCCGCTCACCGCATTAGCGGGCAACGTGGAGGCGCCAACGTTTTCGCCGGATGGCAAGCAGGTCGCGTTCGGGTGGAACGGTGACACGAACATAGGGGGCGACCTCTATGTCAAAACCATGGGAACGGGTAAGCTCGAGCGCCTGACCCAGCATCCGGCATCCAGGCTTTCCGCTGCATGGTCGCCGGACGGGCGTAACATCGCGATTTCAAGAGTGGCGTCAGAAAGCGATGCTGGTATCTACCTGATTCCGGCGACCGGCGGATCTGAGCGACCGCTCACCAACAAGTCCTTCGGCAGTTGGTATGGTAACGACATAAGTTGGTCCCCGGATGGAAGGCAGCTTGCCTTCACCGATAACCCACCGGCATATCCTAAGGGGATCCAATTACTCTTCTTGTTGTCTCTGGACACGCTGGAACGGAAACCCGTCAAGACAGACTGCAAATTAGCTGCCACCCCGGCGTTTTCGCCGCGCGGCGATCTGCTAGCGTGGGTTTGTGTGGAAACTTGGAGCAGTGTTTCCTTGCACGTATCGCGGTTGAGCGACGGCCACAGCGAACGGCTGTTGCAGGGGATCGACGGCATCCACGGAATTGCCTGGTCGGAAGACGGGCGTCGAATTGTGTTCAGTTCTCCGTGGAATGGCGACCTCTGGCAAACGTCACTTTCCCGGCCGGGTCACGCCGAGAAGCTGCCCTTTGGCCATGATGCCTCGGACGTCGCTGTGAGCCCGGTTGGGCACCGGCTCGCGTACGTACAAGGTGTAAGGAACGTAAATATATGGCGCCTGGATCTGTCGGTATCGCCACCGCAGGCTCGAAGACTCGTTGACTCGTCGCGCGCACAAATAGCACCGAATATCTCACCCGACGGAAGTAAGATTGCTTTCCAGTCGGACATGTCGGGGAACTCCGAGGTGTGGGTTTCCGACGCCGATGGCTCAAACGCGGTCCAGGTAACCTCCTATGGCATCCAGGCGACCGGTATGCCGCGCTGGTCTCCGGATGGCAAGCAAATCGCATTTGATTCAAGGGTTGGTGGCGAAGCCAATATCTATATCGTGGATCCGAACGGCGGCGTTCCGCGCAAGTTAAACATCGATGTGCATGGCAACAACCTGCCGAGCTGGTCGCGCGATGGCCGCTGGATATACTTCGTCAACGGAGAAGATGCCCACGTTCCGGAAATCTGGAAAGTATCTTCCGAGGGTGGCCGTGCCATAAAGATTGCGGCAACGGAAGCTACGTTTCCCTTGGAATCACCCGATGGCCAGTACGTGTACTTCGCTCGCAAGAGAAGGCTGTGGCGTGCGAAGACGGATGGTTCTGCGGAGCAGCAGGTGGATGGGATGCCAGACCTGCAAGTCAACCGGGACACCTGGGTTCCTACTCGATCGGGCATCTACTTTATGGCCGATGCAAATCATCAGACCGAAGTTCGTTTCTTCGAGTTCAGCAGCCGGAGGGTGAAGAAAGTCTTCACTCTGGATAAATCCCTGCCGGGCTGGAGCGGAGGGATATCCATTTCGAGCGACGGCAAATGGCTGCTCTACCCCCAATTGGATACATTGTCGAGCGACCTGATGATGATCGAGAATTGGAAGTAGGGGGCTTCTCGGAGGCCTCTGTTTTCGTGCTCTTCAGAATGCCACCACGCCGCCAGTAGTAGTAAGAATGCTCAACCTGAAAGTGTAATTTTCAGAATTGCAGTCATGCCGCCGCAAAGCTATCCGCGCGCCACCTAGCCGAACTTTCGCAGTTGGTCTCTCCTGATCCAGTTAAGTGCTTTTAAATCAGTCGAGGTTATTGAAAGGTCTCCACCACAAACGGCCCAGCTACCGGACGGTCTGTGCCTCGATTTCGTTGATTTCGTTACTCTCGGTGGGCGCAGTGAGACGCGGTGGCGGCTGGTTCGGCAACTCCAGTCTCAGCTTTTCAATGAGCAGCTTGGTGTCTGAGGAAGGTTGCGTGTAGCGCGGCAGAATCAACCACCGTTGATCAACTGCCCGTGGAGGAATTTGCTGAATGAACGCGAGAAAAGAAATCCGTGCCCACCTGATCATCCGGCGAATGAAATATTGGCTAGCCATCGCCCAGTGCCCGCTCGTTAACCCCCGAGTTCGAACGTGGCGGGCCCGAAAGAATTTTTGGCACTTGTGCAGAAAATATTCGGACTTGGCGGCACGCCTTGGATTGACCGAGACCTCAGTGTTTTTTTGATGTGAGGGAGCCGTAGAGGGAGCCGTAACAGAGATCGCAACCGGGGAGGTACGAGAATCTTGATCGAGAATCTTGATCGACAAACGAGAATCTTGATCTTGCTGCCTTCGCCGGATGGTGCTAATATTTCGCTGGCAATTTGAGATTCAAAGCGCAGGGTGAATCCAGCGGGTTAATGCTCGATCCAGCGAATGATGCTGGCAACTGGCTACCCAGGTTCCTTCTTCCCACGTCACATGCAGCTCGCCGCGTAGACCGTGGAGGAACTGCAGAATGCTGCTGGCTTTGGTTTCGATCACGGACTCCATCACCAGCTTCCCGCTCTCATTTAGGACGGCGATCACAATGGCTTCCTTGTGCACGTCCATTCCGATATATTTGACGTCGTGACGCATTTGAGTTGCCTCCTTGGGGGGAAAGATCATTCGTGCCAACGCTTGTCTTTCCCTCAAGGTAAAATGCCATTCTCCAGCTAATTTGACTAGGCTCTCCTGTAGTGCTTTTCCCACCGGGCACACTACTGCAGTTACTCTCGAACGCCGCCGTAGCGGAGCGAAGCCCTGTACAGCGCAGCGCAGCGCAGCGGAGGCGGCGCATCATCCGGCTTCGACCTTTTCAAGCAGGGCGCTTTTTCATAATGCATTGAGAATTGGCCGACCAGGGTCAATGAGCGCTTCTATGAGAAGGTCATAAAAGTCAAGGCCGACGTGGCGGCCCTCCTTAATTTGTTTTCCGACGTTAGCATAGACGTTCGATGGTGACTTGCGGGGCTGTCAAGGGCGGCGTTCATCTTGACCCTTGACAGCCCCATGGTATTCCGTTTTGTGTCGTGCTTTGTGTCGTAACCGCCTGGATCACACCCTAAATTGTCCCTCTCCGCGCGCTTGGTGGAAAGCGAGTCCAGCGCGGTTCGCTTCGCCTGAAGTCTAACGTGAGAGTAATGCGCCAGCATCTTCGGAGAGACGGACTCAAGGCAAGTGCGTCGGAGCAAGTCCGCCCCATGCTGACTCAAGCGCTAAGCCACCCAGGACCTGCTCTCGTAGAAGTTGTGGTCGACCGCCAGTAGCTCGCGCTACCGCCGTCGATTGAGTTGGATCAAGTAAAGGGCTTCAGTCTTTTCATGATGAAGGCCGTAATCAATGGCCGGGGTAGCGAAGTCATCGATCTTCTGAAGACCAACCTGTTCTGATACCTGCTTGTGAATGAGCCATTCTCGCTCCCCTCTGCACTTCTGCACGCACATTCCTCTAAATGCCACAGAACTGATTTACGAGACGATCAATTCTGACCAGTTTCCCCACCTCCAAACTCCCATACTGGAGATTTACAACCACCAGCGAATATGGAAAGGAAAGAGGTGGGTAATGGCTGAACTAAAGAGGATAGACGAAGAGTTTCGGGCGTCCGAGTTGGCGACCGACGGCATTCCGCCAAAGCAACCCGAAGGACCCAAGCTGGTGAAGGGCCAAGAGGCGGAAACGCTGGATAGAGGGGCCGCAATCTCAAAGCCCATGGCCTTGTTTTCGGAACCGGAGATGAGAGATTTCCGGTCGCAGTGGAGCAAGCTACAGACCGGATTTGTGGACGAGCCACGCCGGACGGTCGAAGGCGCAGACAAGCATGGTAGCTGCGGTGATGCAGCGACTCGCGGACGGTTTTGCCAACGAGCGGTCGGGATTGGAAAAGCAGTGGGACAGCGGTGACAACGTGTCCACTGAGGATCTTCGGGTTGCCCTGCAGCGCTATCGCTCGTTTTTTGACAGATTGCTGAAACTTTAAGGATGAACACGTTTCGGATACGGGAACGCGACCTCGACATGAGGATGTGCGGACCATATTACTCAACGACAAGGAGAAAACACATGAATCCCAGTACGAAGGATGAGATCGAAGGCAGCGCTCACGAAGTGAAAGGCAAAATCAAAGAGACGGCCGGCAAAGTCACGAACAATCCTAACTTACAGGCCGAAGGAAACGCCGAAAAAAACACCGGCAAAGTTGAGAAAAAGGTCGGACAGATCGAAAAGGTGTTCGAGAAGTAAAGGAGGTAGGCCCTCCCCAGAGCACGTTTATGCGTTCCGGACAACTGATGTACCGCCGTTTTCGCTCCAGTGATCGCCCGAAAACGGCGGGCGTCAGCGTGGCAGTCAGAGTTCTGTATCGGAGTGGGGCCACACGTGTCAGTCCTACGGACCGACCACTTCGGCGCACGAACTCGCTCCGACTAAACCTGTCTCCAACCAAACGGCGCATCTGCGTGCAGAAGACGTATGTCTGATCAGGGTACAAATAAGAGCGCGGCTGCCGAACAAAGTCAGGTGGGTATGGTGGAAACAGCGCTGCCGTTTTCGACGCCACCCTCCGATAAGATGCTCAGCAGAATCACGATTCTGCTCTTTATCTTAGTGGCTGGCTTGCTGACGGTGTTCGGCTACTATGCGAGCTCGATTTGCATCACAGTGATCCTAGCGGGATTTCTCGCAATCCTGTTTGACCCGGTGGTGGTCATACTGGAAAAACTGCATCTGCCACGCAGTGTCGCCGCGGCTGGCATTGTGCTCGCAGGCATGGGTCTAGTCGGGCTACTAGGTTACGTACTCTACGGAAAAGCGATGACCTTTGCGGAAGAACTTCCAGTGTACGCATCGAAGGTCCAGCAAACCATTGAGCCAATTAGCAGAAAGATCCAAAGCTTTCAGCAAAGTGCCGGAAACCTTGCGAACGACGTGCATGCCACCAAGAAAGTTCCCGAGGTTCGGTTGCAGCAATCGCCAACCTGGCCTGACTATTTGGTGCGCGGGGTGGGATCTGTGTGGGGAGCGCTGATTATTGCCGGCGTGGTTCCATTTCTAACATTTTTCATGCTCTGCACAAAGGACCAAATGGCCATCCGGATGGATGGCCTCTTCGGCTCCAGGATGGACGCGGCTCGATTCATCACGAACCTGAACCAAATGATTCGCGGCTTTGTCGCCGGCAACCTTATCGTCGGTTCCGTGATGGCGGTGGCAACCACGCTGGTGTTGTGGAGTCTTGGCATGAAAGGCGCCATACCTCTCGGAATCGCCAGCGGGCTCTTGAATCTGCTGCCGTTCCTCGGACTGATCGCCTCGCTTGCTCTTCCTCTTGCAGCGGCCCTCCTTCAGTTCAACACACCCGTACCTTTCATCGTCATCATTCTCACGATCCTCTTCCTCCATGTCGTATCCGCGAATCTCCTTATTCCGAAATTTATTGCTACTCGCGTAAGTATCGGGCCTGTGGCCGCGACGGTTGGGATTCTCTTCTGGGGTTGGTTGTGGGGTGTGATGGGCTTGCTGCTCGCTGTGCCCCTTACGGCATTCATTAAGCTGGTCGCTGATTTGCATCCGTCCCTATGTCACTTGTCCAACATGCTGGCACTGACGCCGCGTCCGACTCCACGTTGGGTGCGCTACGGCGAAACGGCCTTGGAACGGGCACTTCCTTACCTGCGCCCCCGTCCGGAAAAAGTTCCTGTAGTCCTGCGCGACCGAGAACCGAAGGGTCAACGATAGCTGCTTTCATCGTATTTGGGCGCTCCGCATCCACCTGTACAACAACTGTCGCGAAAAGTGTGCAAATTTGACCAGCCTTCGCCGGCGCACATCGGAGACCATAGCACTGGTGTGGGGAGATCGTAAGGATGTTCAATTACCCCGGGCGCAAAACAATTCTGTGCATTGACGATGATGACGGCATGCTGCGTTACCAAAAAGCGCTGTTCGAAAGACGTGGATATAAGGTGCTCACTGCCGCCTCTGCCCGACAAGGCTTAAGAATTGCGGCAATCTGCTCGGTTGCTGCCGTGGTCGTCGACTACCACATGCCCGAGATGAATGGTCATGAGGTTGCGACCGAAATAAAGCGCCTCAAGCCACAAATACCAATAGTCATGGTTTCCAGTGACGACGCGATTCCAGAACCCGCATTGAATGTGGTGGATGCCTTCGTTTCTAAGAACGAAGCGCCCCGCCGCTTGTTGCCGGTGATCACTCGAATCTGCGGTGAAAATCCTTCCGGGTTCCAAGAAACCAGAATCACGGCCTGAGCATGGCCGTATTAGAAGTTAGCTCGGATGGGAAGCCCCCTACCTGCTCGGGCGATGGCATATTCGTCCAACCCACCGTCGCCAGTCCCAGTCCCAGGCGAAGCGACCATCTATGCGACGACATCGAGCAGAAATTCCTTACCCTGAGACAGCGGGTCCTATTTACGGCTCCTATTTAACAGACAGGTGCGTGTTAAGAAGCAGCGTATCCTATCGCCAAGAGGTTTAGTCATGAGCGAAAATTCCGTCCAGAGCCAGTCGCACATAGACTCGATTGTGAGGCAAGAGGAAGAAGCGCTAGAGCGAAGGTCCAGCTCAGAACGTCTCGCCGATGCGGTGGGGGGCTTCGCAGGAAGCCTTCTGTTCGTTGTGCTTCACTTGGTGCTCTTGATCGCGTGGCTGCTGATAAATAGCGGCAAGATTCCCAGCGCCCGACCGTTCGACCCTTACCCGTTCTCGTTACTCGGAGTGATCGTTGCGGTGGAGGCGGTTATTCTCTCCAGCTTCATACTCATGCGTCAGAATCGCATGATGCGCCGAGGGGAGCGCCGGGACCACCTGAATTTGCAAGTTGACTTGTTGGCAGAGAAGGAGATCACGAAGCTGTTGCAGATGGTACGCGCAATTTGCGGGCAAATGGGACTTCAGAACATCATGGCGGATAAAGAGATCCGTGATCTTAGCCAGAACACCTCTATTGAGTCGCTCAGTCAGACATTGGAGGATCGGCTGCCGGGGACATAGGGTCAAATACGCTCAGCTACAACAAGACATAGACAGTGCCTACAGCGGAGCAAAATCGCCAGACCTCCGACGCTGTCCGACGAGATCGAACCACAGAAAGCTTCAACGGTACAAACACGCGGATAGTAGGTCTGCGAGTGAGCATCTTTTCGCGGACGAGGTCGGTGAGCCTCCCGACTTCGAATGGTTTCACGATGATGATTTCGTCCGCTTCCAGAAGGATACTCGACGGAGTGTTCGCGCTGTTAGGACGCATAGCCGTTTAACTTTCGTCTATTCAGATTGGCAGGAAGCTGGCGCCGTTGCGTGACGACGGCGTCCTGATTGTGGGCAGCGGAAATATCGTTCACAACCTTCATGCCTATGCATGGGGACGGCACATGCCTGATCCCTATGATTGGGGCAGTTCGTTTCGAGGCCGAGGCGAAACAAATGATGCTCGCCGGGGAGTACAAACCGCTCATCGATTACGAGAAGCTCGGCCCGGAGGCAATGCTTTCTATTCCGACGCCGGATCATTACCTCCCGCTCCTTTACGTACTGGCTACGCGGCAGGCAGGCGAAAACATAACTTTTCCAATCGAAGGTGTCGATGGCGGGTCGAGATCAATGTTGAGTGTGCAGGTGGGCTAGCCGAGCACACCGCAAGTCCAGAAATATTCCTGCCCGACGTAGAAAACAGATCTCAGTTCAGATCCGAAAGCACCGCCGTGGTGAAGCCGCCATTCTGACCGTCGAGGCCTACGATAGAACGAATCTGGCCAGCACTGAATGAGAGCGGATTGCTGTCAATCACCGCGAATGCCTGGCCCGGCTGGGTGAAGATCACTTCGTAACTGCCTGCGGCCAGCGACTGGTAACCCGATGCGGATTGGTAGGGGAGACTAGCAACGGTGGGACTGCCCGGCGTAATTCCGGTGCCGGATGGAACAATGTACACATCAGCGGCCCCAAGGGTGGCCGATGCGTTGATAACCCGAATCTCAATGTTGCCCGAGGAAGGAGCAGTGTTGTTGTCGGTCAAAACTACGATGCCCGATCCAGTGGCCAGAATCGTGTTGTCGCCCTTCGACGGAATGCTGATGGACTGATTGACCAGGACGTTGGTGGTTCCAGTGTTCTCGATCTGAAGATTGGGCGAACCGGAACTCACGGATGCGTACCCAGAGGCTGAACCGTAGATCACGCCACTGGCAACAGTTTTACTGTTGATCAGCATGTCGAGGCTGGACTGGCCTACGAAGGCATTCATCAATCTGACGCGTGAACTGCTGCTAGCGCATCCGGTGTTTACCAAAACTGCGGCCAACGCGAACAGTCCAATAGCAACGGGTGCGAGCTTCCAAAGTCGGGTCACGATGCTCTCCTGTTAACAGAAGTAATTGTGTGTTGTACTCGGAGTGATGCGGAAGCTAAGAAGCGAAGTTGCTGGAGACGAGTAAAGAGTAGTCAAGGCGGAGTAAAAGGTTGTAAAGGTGCTTCCGCAGAGCCGTTGAGGTTCAGAAAAGATGATGTTGTCGATCTACGTGCGGATTCCGGGGGGACTCTGCAGCGAAAGGAAGGCTGGTTGCTACTCCCCCATCTCCACTTCCACCTCGCGGTGCCAATCTGCTTCCGAGTGAGCATGAATCAAACGCACACAGCGGTTCCAGCGCAAGATCGCATCGTCATTTCCCACCGGACGGATGTTCTCTGCCTCGGCGTAGCAGCGCATGGCCGCTTCTAGCAATACCAGCAGGGTATGCGGCGGGCGGTGAGCTTGCAGTTGCGCTTTGGCGCGGCGCTCATACAGAAGTCCCATGTAGTAGACGCGCTCGTAAGGATCACTCAGTTGCTGGAAAGCATTCTCGGCATCGGCATAGCGGTCGGAAGGGCCGCCGGTGAATTGGTCGGTTATCGCCAAGCCCAACAGGCGCAACGCCAATTGATGACCCGGAGCGATTGCGAGCACATCGTGGCAGATGGACTCAGCTTCTTCCGGTTGATTCAGAAAGCGATACGTCTCAACTTTAGCGAGAGCTTCGTCGACACCCTCGAGTGAAATGAATTTGAGTTGGAATTCCACGGGGCCCTCCTTGATTCCTATTTCTCCGCGGCCTTGCCAGCTCCGGTGATCTTGCGCACCAGGCGCAGCACCGGGTCGTAGAAGTCATCCACCACGCGCTCTTTCAGCGGAATGATGGCATTGTCGGTGATGTGAATCTCTTCGGGACAAACTTCAGTACAGCATTTGGTAATGTTGCACAGCCCGATGCCGAGTTCGTTCTTGAGCAGTTTCGTCCGCGAGACCCCATCCAGCGGATGCATCTCCAGACCGGCGATGCGCACAAAAAAGCGCGGGCCGCCGAACTGCTCGTGCTTGTCGTGCTCACGCAGAACATGACACACGTTCTGGCACAGAAAGCATTCGATACACTTGCGGAATTCCTGCACCCGGTCCACATCGGCTTGCAACATTTTCCATTCCACGCCAGCCCGAGGCTGGAACGCAGGAATTTTTTTATTTACTTTGTAATTCCACGATACATCCGTCACTAGGTCCTTGATCACGGGAAACGACTTCATCGGCCGGATGGTAATAGGTTGATCTTGTGGCAGCGAGTCCATGCGGGTTTTGCAGGTCAATCGCGGCCGGCCGTTGACTTCCGCTGAACACGACCCGCACTTACCCGCTTTGCAGTTCCAGCGCACCGCCAGATCGGGAGCGCGATACTTCTGCACATAATGCAGCGCGTCCAGCACCACCATGCCAGGCGCAATGGGCACGTGATAGTCGGCGGTGTCGCCTCCGTCGCGGTTTCCGCGAAAAATTCTCAGCGTCGCATCTGCCATGGACTACGTCCCTTTCTCGTCAGCAAGCAATGATTGCAATTCTTCCGGCATCTCGGTAGTTGGCGCCTGCCGCAGCTCCATCGTATCGCCGCGCCGTGAGATCACATTGTTCTGCTTTCCCCACATCGGATCAAAATTCGGATAATCAATGCGGCTGTGCGCTCCGCGGCTTTCGCGGCGGGCCAGCGCGCTGCGGGTCACGGCCTCGGTGACCGTCAGCATGGATTTCAAATCCCGGCACAAATGCCATCCGGGATTGAACATCCGCGACCCGCTGATGGTAAGCTGCCCCGCACGCTCTTTAAGCTTGCCGATTTCATCCAGCGCCTGTGTAAGGTCCTTCTCGGTGCGGAAGATCCCCGCCAGGTCCTGCATGGTCTGCT
>Ga0185299_10003307_pt1 | contig 21853 bp, 24 predicted proteins | sample PaiPotPPA55metaG_FD_128002 | JGI IMG/M metagenome (GOLD analysis project Ga0185299, IMG submission 128002) | Iron sulfur acid spring bacterial and archeal communities from Banff, Canada, to study Microbial Dark Matter (Phase II) - Paint Pots PPA... ... | reverse complement strand
TTCACCTCGGCTCGAGTGTGTAGCGCGCTGTCGTGAATAACACCTAAATGCCGTCCGAGCGCGCCGACCGCTTGATACGACAGCGAAGCTGCATGCAGCGCCAAGATCCGACTGCGCGTCGCGGTGCCAGCGGGCGTGCTACCCCAGGCTCGTCGACCGGCCTGCCTCGATAAATCAGCGGGCGAACGAGAACAGCCGCTTCACCCGCGCCGACAGGCCATGCCGCAGGCGCTCGCGACGCACCACGGCGTCGCTCGTCACCCAATTCAGCTGGATGACGCGGCGCGGACCGCTCACCGGCGCGTGGCCATGCCAGGAATGCGGCGTGACCAGGAACGCCAGCAGCGTGCCGGCCGCGGGCGGTACCTCCGCCACGGCGTCGTCGAGCCGATCGGGCGAGCGCAGGAGGCGCAGCCGGCCGCCCTCGGCCTCCCACGATTCGTTCATGTAGATCAACACGGTGATGATCTTCGTGCGACTGTCCGTGTGGATGCGGCCATCGGCCGCACGCGCCTGGCCACGCACCGTGATCATGGTCGGGCGCCCCGCGAGATCGGTCGCGAACTTCTCGGCGAAGGCGGCGCGCAGCGCCGGCCCTTCGAGTTCGGCGATGAAATCCGCGAAGGCCGGGCCGAATCGCAGATCGCCGACGGGGAAGCTGCCGGCCTTGTCGATCTGTGGGAAATCCCGCGCCAGGGCAGCCCGGGCCGGTCCGCGAACGAAGCCCGGGACGATCAGATGAGGGAACGGGCCGGGAATCAGCGGCGTCCGACACAGGCCATCAATATCAATGGCTTGGCCCCTGCTCACCACCGCTGCTTGCGCCGACGTCACATCCCTGCCCTGTAATCTATTTCAGACCTTGCCACAAATCGCCCGGACGTGAAACCATGTCGGGACCGTTGTCAGGAACCGGCCAATGGCGTAATCCTCGCCCTGTTAACTCTACGTTGACGGAGTTTGTGGCGATCTCACCCAAACCAGGAAGGCATGAGACGGCGGGCAATGGCGAAACCAGTGAACCTGATCCGGCGGCGTTTGGCTGCCCTGGCGGCTTCGAGCGCCATGCTCGTCCTGGCGAGCTGCGAGCATTTCTCATTCCCGATGGGCGGTCCCGACCAGGAGGCTGCCGTCAGCACTTTGCCGCCGCCGCCGCCGCGCAAGCCGACGCCGCCCGCTCCGATCGCCGTGGCGCCCATGCCGGTGCGGCTGCCGGAGGCGACCGCCCCGGTCGCGCCGGTCAGCGGCTTCGATCGGCTGATCGGGCTCGATCAGCCGCGATTGACGGCGCTGCTGGGCGAGCCGCGGCAACGCGCCGAAGCGCCGCCGGCGACGATCTGGCGCTATCTCGGCCAAGCTTGCGAACTCGACGTGTATTTCTATTTCGACCTGCAGAGCCAGGCGATGCGCGCCCTCCACTATGAAATCAGGAGCCATGAGTCACGCGAGCAACCTGCAGAGCAATGCTATGACGAGCTCGTCAGCGAACGCCGCGCCCGCGCCGAGCCTTCGACCAGTACGGATAGTGCTCGTTGACGACGACGACTCGTTCCGCGAGTCGCTCGGCCTCAACCTGATCGACGAAGGCTTCGCGGTCGTCAGCTTCGATGCCGGTGCACCCGCGCTGGACTATTTCGCCGGCGGCGGTGCCGCCGACGTTATCCTGCTCGACTGGCGCATGCCCGGCATGAATGGGCTCGAGGTGCTGCGCCGTCTGCGCCGCGCCGGCAGCACCACGCCGGTGATCTTCCTCACCGTCCTCAGCGACGATATCTACGAGGAGGCGGCGCTCGAGGGCGGCGCGGTCGATTTCGTCGACAAGTCGCGCCGGCTCTCGATCCTGGTGAAGCGGCTGCAGCTCATCACCGAGGGCATGCGCCCGCTGCCCGAGAGCGGCGAGGCGCGTCGCCCGCCCGGCGAGGTCATCCATCTGGGGCCGCTCGAACTGCGCTTCGACATCAACCGCGCGGGCTGGAGCGGCCGCACGCTCGACCTCACCTTGACCGAATTCAAGATCGTCGCGCTCCTGGCGCTGCGCGCCGGCGAGGATGTGGGCTACCGCGAGATCTACGATCTGGTGCACGGCAAGGATTTCGTCGCCGGCTATGGCGCCGAGGGCTACCGCGCCAATGTGCGCACGTTCATCAAGCGCATACGCAAGAAATTCCGCGACTTGGATGCGGATTTCGATCAAATTCACAACTATGCCGGATTCGGCTACCGCTGGATTGCCGGCCCATAGCCGGCACGAGATCGTCGCCGCCGCCGCTCCACCCGCGCGCGCGGCGAGGCCGCGCCGTTACCGCTCCCTCACCGCCAAGGCGGTGGTGATGACGGTCATCTTCCTGGCCGTGCCGGTCATCATCTACCACCAGTTCCGCGCCGCCGACGAGGCGCAGAATGCCGTCCTGCTGCGCAGCGTGCACGAGCATGGCCATGTCATCGCCGCGGCGCTCGCGCCGATGCTGTCGACCGGGCTGAAGCCGCCGCTGCCGCAGCTCGGCGGGGACCTTGCGCGCTTTGCCGACGACTTCACCAATGTGAAGCTGCTGTTCGCCCCGGCGGGCCCGCCCGGCTTCTTCTATGTCGCGTCCTGGCCGCCGGTTCCGGCGCCCCAGCTCGACGCCGAGCGCGAGACATTGCGTCAGCAGGGCATCCTCGATCAGCTGTCGACGACCTGCGACGGCGATTTTCCGATGGCGGTGCGCTACCGCACGCCGGGCGGCGACGACGAGGTGGTGACATCGGTCACGCCGCTCAAGACGATGGCGGGCTGCTGGGTCGTGGTCACCTCCTCCTCGGCGCTGTCGCCGCCGGGCTCGACGCTCGGCCGGCCGTATTGGGCGAGCTCGGAGGTGCGCTTCGCCGCGGCGATCTACCTCGCGATGGTGCTGCTGACCTTCACCACCTTTTGGAGCATCCGGCGCGGCTTGCAGCGCTTCGCCGAGCGCGCGCGCCTCATCCGCGAGCGGCGCTCGATGGGCGGCTCCTCCTTCCGCGCTCAGAACGACGTCCCCGAGCTCGCCGATGTCGCCGAGGAGTTCGACCACATGGTCGAGGTGCTCGATGCCTCCGCGCGCGACATCCGCCGCGCCGCCGAGGACAACGCGCACGCCTTCAAGACGCCGATCGCCGTCATCCGCCAATCGCTCGAGCCGGTGAAGCGCGCCATCGCCGCCGAAAACCGACGCGGCCTGCGCGCCATCGGCCTCATCGAAAGCTCGCTCGACAAGCTCGACGGGCTGGTCGCGTCGGCGCGCCGCCTCGACGAAGCCACGGCCGATCTCATGGAAATGCCGCGCGCGGACATCGACCTGTCGCGCGTGCTCGGCCGCCTGCTGCAGGCGCATGCCGACGTGTTCGTCGAGCGCCATCTGCGCCTCAAGGGCCATATCGCGCCGGGCGTGATGATCCACGCCAACGAGGAGATGGTGGAGACGGTGATCGAGAACCTGCTCGACAACGCCGTCTCTTTCTCGCCCGAAGGCGAGAGCGTCGGTGTCCGGCTCGAGGCCGGCGACGGCGTCGCCGAGCTGATGATCGGCGACAACGGTCCCGGCGTGCCGACGGAAAATCTCGCGCGAATCTTCGATCGCTATTTCTCGCAACGCACGCCGCCCGACGGCGCGGAGACCCAGGACACGCATTTCGGCATCGGCTTGTGGATCGCGCGCCGCAACGTCGAGGCGCTCGGCGGCACGATCGATGCGGAGAACCGCCGTCCCAGCGGTTTGCTCATGCGCGTGCGCTTCCCTCTCGGTGAGGTTGCGCGGATCGCCGCCAACCCAACCAAGGCGCGGAACTGACACTAATTTGACCCTCCGTCTTTCGGGTGATGGCCGGTAGCTTTCGGCCGTCCCCGCAACGCGAAGAGGTCGTTCACATGGAACTGGCAAAGCTCGTGACGATGCTGCAGAGCGCCAAGGACGGAAGCGAGTACCTCGACTACGCCATTCAGCGCTTGTACGGCACGGCGAAGCCGGTACCGCTCTATACGCGCTCGCTCGATGCCGCGCTCAAGCTGATGCCCGAAGGCTGGACGATCCATCGCCTCGGTCAGCTCACGAATTGCCAGGGCGGATTCGGCGGCTGGATCGGCGAGATCTACCGCGCGAATGACGCGATGATCCCTTACCCGTCATCCGCGCCGGCGGCGTCGGCGGCGCTCGCGATCTGCATTGCTGCGATGCGCGTCCGTCTCGCCGAGACGAACGACGCCGGCAGCACGCAAGCTGCGGCCGTGTTCGACAGCCGCGTACAGCGCAGCGGCACGTAACCTTCGCTCCGACTGACGGGCGGCGAGCGGGTTGTCCCGCCCGCTGCTTTTCCCATACACTCGGGCCATGCGCTGCATGGCCACCGCTGCTGCCGCGTCGTCGTGAGCGACACGGCGATCGAGATCCTCGACCGCGAGACCGCCTATCAGGGCTTCTTCCGGATCGACCGCTACCGCTTGCGCCATCGCCTCTATTCGGGTGGCTGGAGCGGCGAGCTCTCGCGCGAGGTGTTCGAGCGCGGCCACGCCGTCGGCGTGCTGCTCTATGATCCCGCCCGCGACACGCTTGTGCTCATCGAGCAGTTTCGCCTCGCCGCCCATCTCGCCGGCTTTCCCGCCTGGCAGCTCGAGATCGTCGCCGGCATCATCGACCGCCCCGGCGAGAGCGCGCCGGAGGTCGCGCGCCGCGAAGCCAAGGAGGAAGCCGGTCTCACCATCGAAGGCGAGGTTTTGCCGATCCATCGCTATCTCACCAGCCCCGGCGGTTCGACGGAAACGGTTACGCTCTATTGCGGCCGCGTCGATTCGAGTGATGCTGGCGGCATCCACGGTTGCGCTGACGAGCAGGAAGACATCAAGGTGATCGTCAAGAGTTGCGACGAGACGATGGAACTGCTGCGCGCCGGCAAGATCGACAACGGCTTCACCATCGTCGCGCTCTACTGGCTCGCCGCCAACCGCGAGGGGCTGCGGCGAAACTGGGGCTAAGCGGAGCGGCGCTGTCGCACATAGCCCCGGCTTGCGCGCAGCAATTCGCGCGTATACGGGTGCTGCGCGCTGCCGGCGCGCAGGTCGGCGACGGCCAGCTCCTCGACGAAGCGGCCCTCGCGCATCACGGCAACGCTCTCGCAGAGCTGCGCGACGATGGCGAGGTTGTGGCTCACCAGCACATAGCTGAGCCGTTGCTCGCGGCGCAGCCGCCGCAGCAGCGCGAGGATCTCCGCCTGGATGGAGACGTCGAGCGCCGCCGTCGGCTCGTCGAGCAGCACGAGCGCCGGCTCTAGAATGAGCGCGCGGGCGATCGCTACGCGCTGGCGCTGCCCGCCCGACAGCTGGTGCGGGTAGCGGAAGCGATGCGCGGCCTCGAGCCCGACCGCGCGCATCGCCGCGGCGATGCGGCCCGGGGCGTCGCCGACACGGTTTATGGCGAGCGGCTCGGCGAGGGCGCGGTCGACGGTATGGCGCGGGTGGAGCGAGCCGTACGGGTCCTGGAACACCATCTGCACGCGACCCAGGTGCGATCGATGGCGCCCTTGCGGCATTCCGTCCAGCAGGAGTGCGCCTGACCAGTCCTCGTGCAGGCCGGCGATGACGCGCAGCAGCGTCGACTTGCCCGAGCCGGATTCGCCGACGATGCCGAAGGCCTCGCCAGCCGCAACCGAGAAGGAGACGCCGTCGACCACCGTCGTCGCGCCGAAACGCGCGGTGAGGGCACGCGCCTCGATCATGACGCGGCAAGCCGCGGGCGCGCCGCGAGCAGCCGGCGCGTATACGGATGTTGCGCCTCGTCGAGCGCGGCGGCGACGCAGCTTTCGACGATGGCGCCGCGCTCCATCACCAGCACGCGATCGCAGAACGAGGCGACGAGGTCGAGATCGTGGCTGATGAGGATGAGCCCCATGTCGCGCCGGCTCACCTGCTCGTCGAGCACCGCCAGCACCTGCGCCTGCACGGTGACGTCGAGCGCCGAGGTCGGCTCGTCGGCGATGAGCAGGTCGGGATCGCCGGCGAGCATCATCGCGATCATCACGCGCTGCCCCATCCCGCCGGAGACCTCATGCGGGTAGAGGTCGTGGACGCGCCGCGGCTCGCGGATGCGCACCGCCTCGAGCATGGCGAGCGCCTCCTCCTTCGCCTCTCGCGCCGATGCGCGGCCATGCGCGCGATAGGCCTCGGCGATCTGCCGGCCCACCGGCATCAGCGGGTTGAGCGAGAATTTCGAATCCTGCAGCACGAGCGCCATGCGTCGGCCGCGCAGCGCCTGCAGCTCGCGCTCGGTGGCCGCGAGGAGATCGATGCCGGCGAAAGCGAGGCGGGTCGCCTGAAGCGTGGCACGGGGCGGCAGCAGCCGGAGCATGGCGCGACCGGTCAAGGATTTGCCCGACCCGGACTCGCCGACGATGCCGAGGCGCTCGCGGCCCATGGCGAAGCTGACGCCGCGCACCGCTTCGGTATCGCCGAAGCGCACGACGAGATCGCTCACCTCGAGCAAGGGCGCAGTCATCGCTGCCTCGGGTCCAGCACGTCGCGCAGGCCGTCGCCGAGCAGATTGAAGCCCAGGCTCACCACGGCGATGGCGATGCCCGGCGCCGCCGCCACCCACCACTGGTCCAGCATGTATTTGCGCCCCGCGGCGATCATCGCGCCCCATTCGGGCGCCGGCGGCTGCGCGCCGAGGCCGAGGAAGCCCAACCCCGCCGCGATGAGGATGACGCCGGCCATGTCGAGGCTGACCCGCACGATCACCGAAGAGAGGCACAGCGGCATGATGTGCCGCAGGACGATCCGGCCAGGCGACGCGCTGGCGAGCTGTGCCGCGGCGATGAAGTCGCTGCGCCGCAGCGCCAGGGTCTCGGCGCGGGCGATGCGCGCATAGGGCGGCCAGGCGACGAGGGCGATGGCGAGCACCGCGTTCTCGATGCCGGGTCCGAGCGCGGCGACGAAAGCGAGCGCGAGGATCAACCGCGGCAGCGCGAGGAACACGTCGGTCACCCGCATGAGCGCGGCGTCGACCCAGCCGCCGGCATATCCGGCCATGCAGCCGATGGCGAGGCCGATCGGCGCGGCGATCGCCGTCACCAGCGCGACGATGCCGAGCGTGATCCGCGTGCCGAAGAGCAGACGCGAGAGGGTGTCGCGGCCGAGCTCGTCGGTGCCGAGCCAATGCTGCGGGCCGGGGCCTTGCAGCCGGCCCGCCAGGTGCTGCGCGGCGGGCGCATAGGGCGCGAGGAGCGGGGCGAGCACGGCGATAAGCACGAGCAGCAGAACGATGGCGAGACCGGCGGCCGCGAGCGGGTGGCGCATCAAGGCGCGGGCGAAGCGATAGATCTCGCCCAGGCGCGCCTGGCGTCGGGAAGCCGGCGCGTCGCTGCCGAGCCAGGCGCGCCATCCCTGCCCTGCGCCCGCCGCGCCGCTCATCGCGTTCTCGGGTCGAGCCAGCGGTAGAGCAGGTCGGAGAGGAGGTTGAGCGAGATGAAGAGCACGCCCACCACCAGGGTGCCGCCGAGCACGGCGTTCATGTCGATGTTGAGCAGCGATCCGGTGATGTAGGAGCCGATCCCCGGCCAGGCGAACACGGTCTCGGTCAGCACCGATCCCTCGAGCAGGCTCGCATAAGAGAGCGCGACGACCGTCACCAGCGGCACCAGGGTGTTGCCGAGGGCGTGGCGCCACAGCACCCGGCGCTCGCTCAAGCCCTTGGCGCGCGCGGTGACGATGTATTCCTGGCCGAGCTGCTCCAGCATGAGGCTGCGCGTCATGCGGCTGATATAGGCGAGCGAGAAATATCCGAGCACGCCCGCCGGCAGGACGAGATGCGCGAGCGCGCTGCGCAGCACCGCCCAGTTCCCGGCGATGGCGCTGTCGACGAGGATGAGCCCGGTCACCGGCGCCACCGTGTCCTCGTAGAAAATATCCAGCCGGCCCGGCCCGGCGGCCCAGCCGAGCTCGGCGTAGAACAGCAGCAGCGCCATGAGCCCGAGCCAGAACACCGGCACCGAATATCCCACCAGCCCGACGAGGCGGATGGCGTGATCCGCCCAGCGCCCTTGCCGCGCCGCGGCGAGCACGCCGGCGGGAATGCCGAGGGCCACGCCGATCAGCGTCGCTGCCGTGGCGAGCTCGACCGTCGCCGGCAGGAAGCGGGCGATGTCCTCCACCACGGGATTGCGCGTCAGCACCGAACGGCCGAAATCGCCGTGCAGCACCAACACGACATAGCGCCAGAACTGAACATAGAGCGGCTGGTCGAGGCCGAGCTCGACGCGCACGCGCTGATACGTATCGGCCGAGGCGCGGTCGCCCACCACCGCCAGCACCGGATCGATCGGCACGACGCGCGCGATGAGGAACGTCGCCAGCAGCAGGCCGAAGAGGGTGAGCAGGACGGAGGCGGCGAGGCGCAGCGCCGCCATGGCGCCGCGTTCAATGCTTGGCGATGCCGGCATAGCGGTTCTCGGCCGGACCGGCGCCGATGAGAAAGCCGTCGACGGTGGCGGGATGCGCGGCGGTCTCGACGAGCTGGAACATGAAGGCGAAGGGCGCAGTCTGCTGATGCGCGCGCTGCAGGGCGCGGTAAAGGGCGGCGCGGCGCCCGACATCGCGCTCGGCCATGGCGGCGGCGACCTGCGCGTTCATCGCCGGATCGGACCAGGCATTGCGCCAGGCCGGTGTCTTTTTCCGCGCCGCATCGGAATTGTCCTCGTTCAGGGCGAAAGCCTCGGCATTGCTGTGCGGGTCCGGGTAATCCGTTCCCCATTCGCCGAGGAAGATGTCGTGATGGCGGGCGCGGTACTTGGTGAGGACCTGCTTGCCGTCGCCGGGAACAATGGTGAGCGTGATCCCCGCCTCGGCAAACCCCGACTGCAGCGCCTGCGCCATTTCGGTCCAAGGCGAGGCATTGCGCACGTCGATGGTGACGGCAAAGCCCTCGGCCAGGCCGGCGCTCGCCAGCAACGCCTTGGCGCGCTCCGGATCGTAGCGGAAGGGAAGATCGTCGATGGCGCCGAGATAGCCTTGCGGCTCGAAGGCCTCATGGACGATGCGCGTGCCGCCGAGGATGGCGTGCGCGATGCCGTCATAGTCGATCAGATGCTTGATCGCCGCGATCACTTCCGGGCGGCGCAGATAAGGGTTCCTCTGATTGAGGGCGAGATAGGTGACGAGGCTCTGGACGCCGCGGTCGAAGCGGATGGCGGGGTTGCCGGCGATCGCATCGAGCTGATCCTTGTCGAGGTCGCGCGCATAATCGATGTCGCCGCGCAGCAGCATCAAGCGCTGCGTCGCCGCTTCCTTGATGTGGCGGACGAAGACGTGCCGGTTGGCCGGCGCGCCGCCCCAATAATCCAAATTGGCGTCGAGCACATAGCGCTCGGCCGGGCGCCACAGGCGGAGCCGATAGGGCCCCGATCCCGCGGAATGGCCGGCGAGCCAACCATTGCCGAGATCACCCTCCTGCTCATGCGCCAGCGCCACACCCCGTTCGACGATGCTGGCGACCGGCGCGGTCAAGCAGAAATAGACCAGGCTCGACGCCATCACACGCGACGTCTCGATGACCAGCGTGCCCTCATCCGCGGCACGCACCCGCGCCGCGACGTTGTCCTTGGTCAATCCGAGCTGCCGCAGCACCAGCGCCGGCGCCTTGTCGAGGGCCACGGCCCGCTGTAGGGAGAAGGCAGCGTCGCCGGCGGTGACCGGCGCGCCGGTGGCGAAGCGCGCGTCGCGCCGCAGTCTGAAGGTGAAGACGCGGCCGCTCGAATCGACGCTCCACGCGGTGGCCAGGCCGGCGCGGATCTGCGTGGCATCGCGCGGATCATCCTCGACGAGGCGGTCATAGACATTGCCGACGACCTCGGCGCCCGAAACCTCGTAGACCTCGGCCGGGTCGAGCGAGACGATGTCGTCGATCCCCTTGCCCATGACGACCGTGTCCGGCGGCGCCGCGGCGCGGGCCGGACCGCCGAGCGGTGCCGACAGCAGGAGGAAAATGAACGCGGCGCACCGGTGGACCACGCCGGATTGTGAGATCGCCGGTTCGCGCAAGTCAACGGGCGTCGTGCGGCCCGCCAGTCAGCGCCGATCCGGGACAGCGGCGCGGCGTCTCCGGCGACTTGATCGCGCGGGCGCGCTCCCTATAGTCTCGCTGCAATCGCGCGCCGCGGCTGAAGCGGCCTATAAGAACCGGCCTGGAAGATGCAGATTCGCGACGGCTTCACCGAAACCATCGGCCATACGCCGCTGATCCGGCTGCGCCGCGCCTCGGAGATGACCGGCTGCACCATCCTGGGCAAGGCCGAGTTCCTCAACCCCGGCGGCTCGGTCAAGGACCGCGCCGCGCTCTACATCATCAAGGACGCCGAGCAGCGCGGCGCCCTTCGCCCCGGCGGCGTCATCGTCGAGGGCACCGCGGGGAATACGGGGATCGGCCTGGCCCTGGTCGGCAACGCGCGCGGCTATCGCAGCGTCATCGTCATGCCGGAGACGCAGAGCCAGGAAAAGAAGGACATGCTGCGGCTGTGCGGCGCCGATCTGCGCCTGGTCCCGGCTGTCCCCTACGCCAACCCGATGAACTACGTTCGCTATTCCGAGCGCCTGGCGCAGGAGATTTTACGAAGCGAACCCAAAGGCGCGATCTGGGCCAATCAGTTCGACAATCTCGCCAACCGCCGCGCCCATTATGAGACGACCGGGCCGGAGATCTGGGAGCAGACGGAGGGCAAGGTCGACGCCTTCGTCGCCTCGGTCGGCACCGGCGGCACGCTCGCGGGCGTCGCCATGGCGCTCAAGGAGCGCAATCCTCGGATCAAAAACTACCTCGCCGACCCGCTGGGCTCGGCCATCTACAGCTACTACGCCACGGGCGAGCTCAAGGCCGAGGGCAACTCGATCACCGAAGGCATCGGTCAGGGCCGCATCACCAAGAACCTCGAGGGCGCGCCGATCGACGGCTGGTTCCGGGTGACCGACGAGGAGATGCTGCCGATCCTCTTCGACCTTGTGCTGGAGGAAGGGCTGATCCTCGGCGGCTCGACCGGGATCAACATCGCCGGCGCCCTCAAGGCGGCTAAGGAGCTCGGACCCGGCCACGTCATCGTCACCGTGCTCGCCGATTACGGCACGCGCTACCAGTCGAAGCTCTTCAACCCGGCCTTCTTGCGCGAGCGCAAGCTCCCCGTACCGGAATGGCTCGACCAATGACCGACTGCTGTTCCGCGACGATGCTTATCTGCGCTCCTGCGAGGCACGAATCGCCGCCGTCGACGAGCGCGGCATCCGCCTCGATCGCACCGTCTTCTACCCGCAAAGCGGCGGCCAGGCCGGCGATATCGGCCAGCTCCGCCTCGCCGATGGACGCACCGTTGCCATCATCGACACGCGCAAGGGCGACGGCGCCGACGAAGTGCTGCACATCCCCGCGCCAGGAACAACGCTGCCGGCGCCGGGCGACGCGGTCACGGCGGCGATCGATTGGGAGCGCCGGCATCGCCTCATGCGCATGCACACCTGTCTCCATCTGTTGTGCGCCGCCGTGCCGGGCGCGGTGACGGGCGGCCAGATCTCGGACGGCAAGGGCCGGCTCGATTTCGACGTGCCCGGCGATGCGCTCGACAGGGAGGCGATCACCCGCCGACTCAACGAGCTCATCGCTGCGGACCACCTGGTGACGCCGCGCTGGATCAGCGACGCGGAGCTCGCCGCGCGGCCCGAGCTGGTGCGCACCATGTCGGTGAAGCCGCCGCTGGGACAGGGGCGCGTGCGCTTGCTCGACATCGCCGGGGTCGATCTCCAGCCCTGCGGCGGCACGCATCTGCGCCGCACCGGCGAGGTCGGCCGCGTCGAAGCGGTCAAGATCGAGAATAAGGGCAGGCAGAACCGCCGCGTGATCATCGGTTTCGCCGACTGAACGCCAGGGATGGTTGCGGAGAAGACGGCCATGCCATACGCCAACCCCGACGCGCTGGTGTCCACCGAGTGGCTCGCCGCGCATCTCGACGCGCCCGATCTGCGCATCGTCGACGGCACCTTCACGCTGCCCGGCGTCAAGCCTGCAGGGCGCGAGCTATACGAGGCGCGCCATATCCCCGGCGCCGTCTTCTTCGACATCGACGAGATCGCCGACGAGCACAACCCGCTGCCGCATATGCTGCCGAGCCCGGAGAAATTCGCCGCGCGCATGCGCAAGCTGGGGCTCGGCGACGGCCACAAGATCGTCGTCTACGACAGCGCCGGCCTGAGCTCGGCGGCGCGGCCATGGTGGATGCTGCGCGTCTTCGGCCACCGCGACGTGGCGATCCTCGATGGCGGGCTGCCGAAATGGCAGGCCGAGGGGCGCCCGGTCACCGACGACATCCCGGTGCTGCGCGAGCGCCACTTCACCGCGCGGCTCAATACGCTGCTGGTGCGCGACAAGGGACAAGTCCGCGACAATCTGACGGCGCGGCGCGAGCAGGTCATCGACGCGCGCTCGCGCGGGCGTTTCGAGGGCAGCGCCAAGGAACCACGGTCGGGGCTGCGCTCAGGTCACATCCCCGGCAGCCTGAACCTGCCCTATGACGACCTCACCAACCGCCAGACGCGCACCCTGCTCCCCGCCGAGGCGCTCGTTGCCCTGTTCGCGACGGCCGGGCTCGAACGCGGCAAGCCCGTCGTCGCCAGCTGCGGCTCGGGCGTCACCGCCTGCGCGCTGGCCTTCGGCCTCCACCTCCTCGGCTGGCCGGAGGCCGCCGTGTATGACGGCTCGTGGTCGGAATGGGGCCTGCCCGGCGACACGCCGGTGGCGACGGGTCCGCGCTGAGGCGATGAGCGAAACCGGCAAGCTCCCGGACACCATCACCTATCTCGAGATGACGGCGAAGCCGCTACGCCTGCCGCGGCCCGCTCCCGCCGCCAAGCTGGCGCTGATGCGGGCCGAGCGCTGCACGGCGTCCTTCTACCGCTATCTCTATATCCAGGTGGGCGAGCCCTGGCTGTGGTTCGAGCGGCGGCTGTGGACCGATGCGCAGCTCCGGACTCATCTCGCCCGCGACGACATCGAGATTTTCGTCTTCTATGTCGGCGGCGTGCCGGCCGGGTATTTCGAGCTGCAGCGCGCCGCCACGAGCGATACCGAGCTGTGCTATTTCGGCCTCGTGCCCGATTTCATCGGCCAAGGCTTCGGCCTCCATTTCCTCCAGTCGGCGGTCGACAATGCCTGGCTCGACGCGACCCGGCGCCTGTGGGTGCATACTTCAACCTATGATCATCCGCGTGCGCTCGGCCTCTACCAGCGCGTGGGCTTTCGCGTCTATGAGCGGCGCGACATCCTGTTCGACGATCCGCGGCTGACCGGTGCCCTCCCGCGCGACATCCGGCACCTGCGATTGCCGCCGCTGTCGCCATGATGCGCCACGCCGCGTGCGGAACCGCGGCAACTCTTCAACTGTTCCTACCAGGGATCAACCCGAATGCTATCTGCCTACTGGAGGAACGAATGCGCAAAGGATTCGCGTCGGCGCTGCTCGCCATTTTTGTATTGGCCGGAGCCGCCATGCTCGGCGCCTGCAACACGACCCGCGGCTTCGGCGAAGACATGTCCGCGGCAGGCAATGCGCTCAGCAATTCGGCCGAGAAGACCAAGAACGCGATGTGAGCCGGCGCCGGGGCGGCGCCCTGCCACCGCTGCCGTTCAGCCGCGCAGGATCTGGCTGAGGAAGAGGCGCGTGCGCTCGCTCTTTGGCGCGGCGAAGAATTCCGCGGGCGGCGCCGTCTCGACGATCTCGCCGCGATCCATGAATACCATCTGGTCGGCAACGCGCTGCGCGAAGCCCATCTCGTGCGTAACGCAGACCATAGTCATGCCCTCCTCGGCGAGCTCGGTCATGACATCGAGCACTTCCTTGATCATCTCGGGGTCGAGCGCCGAAGTCGGCTCGTCGAACAGCATGATCTGCGGCCGCATGCAGAGGGAGCGGGCGATCGCCACGCGTTGCTGCTGGCCGCCCGATAGCTGGCCCGGATATTTGTCGGCCTGCTCCGGGATGCGCACGCGATCGAGGTAGTGCCGCGCGAGGTCCTCGGCCTCGCGCTTGGGCATGTGCCGCACCCAGATCGGCGCCAGCGTGAGGTTCTCCATCACCGTGAGATGCGGGAACAGATTGAACTGCTGGAACACCATGCCGACCTCGCGGCGGATCGCCTCGATCTTGCGGACATCGCCGGTGAGCTCGATGCCTTCAACCAGGATCTGGCCCTTCTGATGCTCCTCGAGCCGGTTGATGCAGCGGATCATGGTCGATTTGCCGGAGCCCGAAGGGCCGCACACCACGACCTTCTCGCCGCGATTGACGGTAAGGCTCACATCCTTCAGCACGTGAAATTCGCCGAACCATTTGTCGACGTGCCGCAACTCGATCATCGCGCCCCCGTCCGCCGGCGGATTCCCAAGGTCGATCTTGTCCCTCATCGCCGTGCCTCGAGCGAGCGGCTGTAGCGCGACATGGCATAGCAGAAAACGAAATAGATCGCGGCGACGAAGGCGTAGCCCTCGATGTAAGCGCCGCGCCAGCTCGGGTCGTTGGTCCCGACTGCGACGTCCTGCAGCAGATCGAACAGCCCGACGATGATGACCAGCGCCGTGTCCTTGAAGCCGCCGATGAAGGTTCCGACGAGCGGCGGGATGGCGATCCGCAGCGCCTGCGGCAGGATGACCAGCCGCATCTGGCGCCAATATCCCAATCCCAGCGCCGCCGCCGCTTCGTACTGGCCGCGTGGTATCGCCTGCAGCCCGCCGCGCACCGCCTCGGCGAGGTACGCGGCGAGGAACAGGATGAACGCGACCTCGACGCGCCACAGCTTGGCGATGCTCACCCCCGGCGGCAGGAAAAGCGGAAAGAGCACCGCCGCCATGAACAGCACGATGATGAAGGGCAGGCCGCGGAAGAACTCGATATAAGCCACGGAAAACGCGCGAATGCCGAGCATGTACGACTGCCGGCCGAGCGCCAGCGCCACGGCCAAGGGGAAGGCCAGCGCGAGGCCGCCGACGGCCAGGATCAGCGCCAGCGGCAGGCCGTTCCACTGATCCGTGTCGACCCACGGCAACCCCAGCACGCCGCCTCCCATGAGCACGATCACCGCGATCACCCCGGCGGCCCAAAGCAACGCGAGCGGCCTGCCCCACAACCGCCGGTCGCAGCTCGCCACCAGCGACACAATGAGGAGCAGCACGGTGATCGCCGGCCGCCATTGCTCGTCATGGGGATAGCGCCCGAACAGGATGAAACGGTACCATTCGGCGATGAACGCCCAACACGCGCCGCCGCGCGCGGCGCAAGCCTGCTCGTTGGGCGCGGTGAACGACGCGTTGACGATGGCCCAATCGACGAGTGGCGGCACCACCTTGATGAGCACATAAAGCACCAGCAGCGTCAACGCGCTGCTCAGCGGCGTGTTGAAGAGGTTGGCGCGCAGCCAGCGGAACGCGCTGGGGGGCCGAGCGGGAGCGGCCTGCGCCGTCTCGGCCATTGCTAGCGCTCCACCAGCGCCACGCGGCGATTGTAGACGTTCATCAGCAACGACAGGCCAAGGCTCAGCGAGAGGTAGACGGCGGCAATCAGCGTCATCGCTTCGATCGCCTGGCCGGTCTGATTGAGTATGGTGTTCGCCACCGAGAAGAATTCGGCGAATCCGATCGCCACGGCGAGGGTGCTGTTCTTGGTGAGGTTCAGGTATTCGCTGGTGAGCGGCGGGATCATCGTGCGCACCGCCTGCGGCAGTACGACGAGGCGGAGCACGTGACGCCGCTTCAATCCGAGCGCGAGCGCCGCTTCGCTTTGGCCACGGCTCACCGCCTGGATCCCGCCGCGCACGATCTCGCCGATGAAGGCGGCCGTGTAGACAACGAGCCCGACGACGAGGGCGGCGAATTCCGGCGTGACCGTCACGCCGCCCTTGAAGTTGAAGCCGACGAGCTGCGGCATGTCGAGCCGGAAGGGCGCGCCGAGCGCCACGAAGACGATCGCCGGCGGCAGCACGATGAGCGCGAGCGCCGTCGCGAGCACCGGGAAGGGCTGCCCCGTGCGTTCCTGCCGCCACCTCGCCCAGCGTGCGAGCGCGATGCTGGCGAGCATGCCGACGACGAGCGCCGCCAGCACCCAACGGAATCCCGGATCATACTCCGGTACCGGCAAGGCCACGCCCCGGTTGGACACGAATACACCCGGAAGCACTTGCCACGCCGCGCGCGGTCCGGGTGCGCTGATCTGCAACAGCTTCCACCATACGAAGAGCTGCAGCACCAGCGGCGTGTTGCGAATCAGCTCGACGTAACCGAGCGCCAGGCGGGCGACCAGCCAATTGCCGGAAAGGCGAAGCAAACCGACGACGAGGCCGAGCACCGTGGCGAAGACGATGCCGATCGCCGCCACCAGCAGCGTGTTGAGCAGCCCGACCAGCATGGCATAGGCGTAGCTGTCGGCCGGCGTGTAGGGGATGAGCGCCGGGCTGATCTCGAAGCCGGCCTCGTGGCCGAGGAAACCGAAGCCGAAGCCGATGCCCTGCCGGCGCAGGTTGACCGTCGCGTTGTGGCCAAGATAGGCGAGGATGGCGATGACGGCAGCGACGATCAGCGCCTGGAAGAGGAGCTCGCGGCTTCGCTCGTCGTTCCACCACGCCGAGCGGCCGAGCGGGCGGGACGGAACGCTCACCGGAACGGCATTGCGTACATCAGGCCGCCCTGGTTCCACAGGCCGTTGAGGCCGCGCTCGAGCTTGAGCGGCGTCCTGCTGCCGACATTGCGCTCGAACACCTCGCCGTAATTGCCGACCTGCTTGATCACGTTGTAGGCCCATTTCTCGTCGAGATGCAGCGCCTTGCCGATACCAGGCGTCACACCGAGCATGCGCTTGACGTCGGGATCCTCGCTCTTCAAGGCCTCGTCGACGCTGCCCGAGGTGATGCCCTTCTCCTCGGCGCCGATCATGGCGTAGATGGTCCATTTGACGATGTCGAACCATTCGTCGTCGCCATGCCGTACCGCCGGCGCCAGCGGCTCCTTGGAGATGACTTCGGGCAGGATGACGTAGTCATCGGCGTTAGACGCCTTGCCGGCGCGCGTCGCCGCGAGGCCGGAGCGGTCGGTGGTATAGGCATCGCAGCGGCCCGAGAAGAACGCGTTCTCGAGCTCGGCGAGCTTCTCGACCACGAGCGGCTTGAAGGTCATGCGATTGGTGCGGAAATAGTCGGCGAGATTGAGCTCGGTCGTGGTGCCCGGCTGCACGCAGATGGTGGCGCCGTCAAGCTCCTTCGCGCTCTTGATGCCGGCCTTCTTCGCGACCATGAAGCCTTGCCCATCGTAATAGGTGACCGGCGCGAAATTGAAGCCCTGCTCGGTGTCGCGTAGCACCGTCCAAGTGGTGTTGCGCGTGAGCACGTCGGCTTCGCCCGACTGCAGCACGGTGAAGCGCTGCTGCGTCGTCGTCGGGATGAACTTGACCTTCTTGGCATCGCCGAGCACGGCCGCGGCGATGGCGCGGCAGGTGTCGGCATCGAGCCCCTTGTAGTCCCCCTGCTGGTCGGGCATGCCGAAGCCGGCGAGGCCGGTATTGACGGCGCAGGTCACGACGCCGCGGCTTTTCACGCCGTCGAGCGTCGGGCCGGCGCGCGCGCTGTCGCCCCAGACAAGGCCGAGCACCGCCGTCACCGCAAAGCCGAACCATTTCAGCGAGCGCATTTGGAATCTCCTCGAGGGGATTGATTTTTAAAAATTAATCTGGCCGCAACGAAGGGTAGAACGAGGCCTGGGGCAAGCAAACGCTATCATGGCCCCGCACGCCCCCGCAACGCCGCGCTGGCCCGTGTACCTCGGCGCGCAGCGATAAAGCGCCTTTCGCAAGCCGCCGCGGCGATGCAAGATGCGGCGCATCCAACCGCCCAGGCCCGCCCGCTCGCGATGCGCAGCAAATCGAAAAAACCCGACACGCTCATCACCCATGCCGGGCGCGCTCCCGAGGCGAATCACGGCGTCGTCAACCCGCCGGTCTATCGCGCCTCGACCATCCTCTATCCGACGGTAGCCGCGCTCGAGGCTGCACAGAGGAACCGCTACGGCCAAGTCACCTACGGCCGCATCGGCACACCCACCACGTTTGCGTTCGAGGAGGCGGTGGCGATGCTCGAGGGCGGCCACCGCGCGGTCGCCTTCTCCTCCGGTGCCGCCGCCTGCTTCGCATCCCTGCTCGCCTTCCTGAAGGCCGGCGACCACGTGCTGATGACCGACTCCGTCTACGGCCCGGTGCGCGCCTTCTGCAGCGGCTTCCTGCAGCGCTTCGGCGTCGCCACCACCTTCTACGATCCGCGCATCGGCGCCGATATCGGCGGGCTCATCCGCGAGAACACGCGAATCGTCTATCTCGAGAGCCCCGGCTCCCTCACCTTCGAGGTCCAGGACGTGCCGGCGATCGTCGCCGTCGCCAAGGCGCGCGGCATCACCACCCTGCTCGACAATACCTGGGCCGCGCCGCTGTTCCTGAAGCCGCTGGCGCTCGGCGTCGACGTCTCGATCATCGCCGCGACCAAATACATCGTCGGCCATTCCGACGTGATGATGGGCGTCGCCGTCGGCACCGAGAAGAGCTTCATGCCCATCCGCGAGATGGCGACATCGCTCGGCAATCACGCCGCGCCCGACGATTGCTATCTGGCGCTGCGCGGCTTGCGCACGGCGGCGGTGCGGCTGCGCCGGCACGAAATGCAGGGCCTGGCGCTGGCACGCTGGCTCCAGGCGCGGCCCGAGGTGGAGCGCGTGCTCCATCCAGCGCTGCCGGAGCATCCGGATCATGCGCTGTGGCGGCGCGACTTCACCGGCGCCAGCGGGCTCTTCAGCATCGTGCTGCGCCGCGACATCGCCAAGCCCGCGGTCGATGCCATGCTCGACGGCATGGAGCTCTTCGGCATGGGCTTCAGCTGGGGCGGCTTCGAGAGCCTCATGGTGCCGGTCCATCCCGAGCGGCTGCGGAGCGCGACGCCGTGGGACAGCGGGCCGGTGATCCGCATTCATGCCGGGATCGAGGATCGGGGCGATCTCATTGCCGATCTCGAGCGCGGCTTCGCCCGCCTCGCCGCGGCGCGCTGAGCCCGTTGCCGGCGCTCACGCCCCTCGAGATCGAAGCACTGCGGCTCAGCCTGCGCGTCGGCATCGTCAGCGTGGCCGCGAGCCTGCCTTTCGGCCTCGCCGTGGCCTGGCTGCTGGCGCGCCGCCAATTCCCCGGCAAGATCGTGCTCGACGGGCTCGTGCATCTGCCGCTGGTGCTGCCGCCGGTGGTGGTGGGGTACGCGCTGCTGATCCTGTTCGGGCGGCATGGCCCGGTGGGGGGCTGGCTCTACGACACCCTCGGCATCACCTTCGCCTTCAACTGGAAGGGCGCGGCGCTGGCCGCCGCGGTCATGGCCTTCCCGCTCATGGTGCGCGCCATGCGGCTGTCGCTGGAGCTGGTGGACCGCCGGCTCGAGGCGGCCGCGCGCACGCTCGGCGCCGGGCGGCTGCGCGTCTTCCTCACCATCACCGTGCCGCTGATGGCACCGGGCATCCTCACTGGCGCCATCCTCGGCTTCGCCCGCAGCATCAGCGAGTTCGGCGCCACCATCACCTTCGTCTCCAACATTCCCGGCGAGACGCGCACGCTGCCCCTGGCGCTCTATGCGCTGACGCAAGCGCCGGGCGGCGAGACGGCGGCGTGGCGCCTCGCCCTGCTGTCGGTGCTGCTGGCGATGGCGGCCTTGGTGGCGTCGGAGCTGCTGGCGCGCCGCCTCGACCGGCGCGTCCGGGGCGTCGCGTGATCGAGATCGATGTCGGGAAGCGCCTCGGCGCCTTCCTGCTCGAGGCGCGCTTCGCCGCGCCCGCGACCGGCATCACCGCGCTTTTCGGCCGCTCCGGCGCTGGCAAGACGACGCTCGTCAACCTGCTGGCCGGGCTGGTGCGGCCCGATCGCGGGCGTATCGTGGTTGGCGGCGAGGTGCTGTTCTCGGCCGACGAGGGCATCGACGTCCCGCCGGAACGACGCCGCCTCGGCTACGTGTTCCAGGAGGGACGGCTCTTCCCGCATTACTCGGTGCGCGGCAACTTGACCTATGGCCGCCGGCGCGGCGCCCGCGGCGGCGCGATCGGCTTCGATGCCGTGGTGGCGCTGCTGGGATTGGGGGCGCTGCTCGACCGCCGGCCGGGCGATCTCTCCGGCGGCGAGAAGCAGCGCGTCGCCATCGGCCGAGCGCTCCTCGCGCAGCCGCGGCTCCTGCTCATGGACGAGCCTCTCGCCTCGCTCGATGCGCCGCGCAAGGCGGAGATTCTGCCCTTCATCAAAAGGCTGCGCGACGAGCTGCACCTCCCCATCATCTATGTCAGCCACGCCATGGAGGAGATCGTGCGCCTCGCCGACACGCTGGTGCTGATGTCCGAGGGACGCATCGCCGCGGTCGGCTCGGTCGAGGAGCTCACCAGCCGGCTCGACCTGCGGCCGCTCACCGGCCGCTATGAGGCGGGAGCGGTCATCCGCGCGACCGTGGCGGGGCATGACGTGACCTACGGGCTGAGCGAGCTGGCGTTTCCCGGCGGACGCCTGCGCGTCTCGCATGTGGCGCTGCCGCTGGGGACGCCGGTGCGCGCGCGCATCCGCGCCCGCGACGTGGCGTTGGCGACGACACGGCCCGTCGGCATCTCCTTCCGGAATATCTTCCCGGCGCGGGTCACGGAGATTGCGCCGGAGCGCGCGCCGATCGTCGATGTCCGGCTCGACATCGGCACGCCGACGCAGCCGGTGGCGCTGTGGGCGCGCGTCACCGCCCGCGCGGCGCACGAGCTCGGGCTGACGCCCGGCCGCGAGGTGTTCGCGCTGGTCAAGACCGTGGCGCTCGACCGCGCCAGCTACGGCCGCTACGACCCCGCGCCGGGCGAGGACGACCCGCTGTGATCAGCGGCAGGCGAAGCGCGCCACGGTCACGTCGTCATCGACGAGCTCTTCCACCAACTCGGCGCGCTTGGCCTGGGCCTGGCAATACCGCGCCGCCTCCGCTCTGGCCTCGTTGATCGAGGCCTCGTTGGTGTACCAGTGCAGCCGCACGCCCTGCGGCGTCGCTTCGTCGCGCCAGATCCGCGCGGCGCAGGCGGCCACGCTCAGCGCCATGCCGCCGGCGGCGAGCGCCACGCGCCATCCCGGGCGCCCACCACGCGAGCCCATCGGTCGGTCTCTCGACTGTCGATAGGCTAACGAGAGTCGGTGGCGGGCGTTGCCGGCGAAACCGCAGTTTCGCTACGCGCCCGCGCCGCTCGATGGGCGCTGAGGGCTGCAGGCCAAGCGAATCGGCCGGGCGTTCGGCGCAATTTTGCCATTAGCATCTCGTCAAGAAGTTCGGTCGACTGTGGCGCCATGAAGCCACGGCGAGACCGTAAAATGCCGCGGATTTTGGCGCCGATGAGCGCGCTTGCGCTCGCCGCGGCGTGCCTTGCGGCTTGCGCCGGCCCGTCGCCCGGCGCCGGCGCGGGCCTCGCGCTGGCGCACCCGGCCCTGCCCTCGGAGCAGCCCAGCCTTTATCCCGGCCGCGTGCCGAGCTTCCTCCAGGTCGGCATGGCCTCGTGGTATGGCGACCGCTTCAAGCGCCGGCCGACGGCGAGCGGCGAGCCGTTCGATCCGAAGGACATCACCGCGGCGCATCGCACCTTGCCGCTGGGGACGATCGCCCGCGTGACCAATCTCGGCAACGGGCGCTGGATCCTGGTGCGCATCAACGACCGCGGGCCCTATGCCCAGGGCCGCGTCATCGACCTCTCGCGCAGCGCGGCGACGCAGCTCGGCATGAAGCAGGACGGCGTCGCCCAGGTTCGCGTCG
>Ga0185299_10003304_pt1 | contig 21879 bp, 16 predicted proteins | sample PaiPotPPA55metaG_FD_128002 | JGI IMG/M metagenome (GOLD analysis project Ga0185299, IMG submission 128002) | Iron sulfur acid spring bacterial and archeal communities from Banff, Canada, to study Microbial Dark Matter (Phase II) - Paint Pots PPA... ... | reverse complement strand
CGGGCGGACTCGGGCCGATGTATCCGGTCGCTTTCCTGGAGATCGTGCGCCTGATGGTCGATGAACTCGAAACCGACCAGCTGTTCATTCCGGCCGGCATCGAATCGCTGGCGCAGGCGTTTAGCCAGCAAGTATTCGGCGGCCTCTCGATTGCGCAGCGTGTCGTCAACACGCCGGTTTCGCGCATCGCCCGTACTAGCGAAGGCGTCATGCTCACGCTGGCGGACGGTTCGAACGAGTTTGCCGACCGGGTGATCGTGACGGCCAGCACGCGCGCGATGCAGATCGACATGGCGTTAACCGCGCCCGCGTCGGCGCTCTCCCCGCAGCAGTGCTCGGCAGTCAATGACGTGCACCTGACCAGCTCGTCGAAAGTGTTCGTGATGACGCAGCGGAAATTCTGGCTCGACGAGAATCTGCCCGCGAATATCCAGACCGATACCCTGGTCCGTGGCGTGTATTGCCTCGATTACGCGCCCGAGAACCCCGATGCGCCGGGCGTCGTGTTGCTCAGCTACGCGTGGGAAGACGATGCCATCAAGCAACTCGCGCTTGGGGACAACCAGCAGCGCGTGCGGCGGCTCGTGGCCGATCTGGCGCAGACCAATGCCACGTTTGCACAGTATGTCGTGCCTATCGATAACGACTACCAGACCTACGTGAAGACAATCGACTGGGATTTGCAGCAGGGTTATTACGGCGCGTTCAAGCTGAATTTTGCCGGCGGCGATGCCCAGAGCCAGCAGTTGTTCTTCCAGTTCCAGGACAGCAAGCAACCTGCGACGGACCCCTTCATCTATCTGGCCGGAGACAGTTGCTCATTTACCGGCGGATGGGTGGAAGGCGCGCTGCAAACGGGCATCAATGCGGTTTGCGCTGTGATTCGAAGCCTGGGTGGCAGCCTCGTGCCGAACAACCCGCTCGACAATATGTCGCCACCGTATGACTACACCGCCATTTCAACCAGCGAGGCTATCGGCTTGCGTTGAGGCGCATGCGTTTGCACCGCCAAGGCAAAAAAAGACCCGCGCAAGGCGGGTCTTAGTCTCTCAGTTTCGTATGGCGGAACGCGCGGGCTTTTTTTATGACACGTTCGGTTTTGCCATCGGAGTGCGGTGTAGACGTGAAGCCCCCCGGCTCTAGGCGACAACTTAACCGATCAGAAAACTTGCCGCGTCCTCATTTCTGAGGACACGGAGCGGTCGAACCCTACAGATGTAAGGTGCGCGACTGCTTCGCCGAACCTCAGACCGTCTCTTCCTTCATCGACGCCATGTCGATCACGAAGCGATATTTGACGTCGCTCTTGACCATGCGCTCGTAGGCCTTGTCGATCTCGTCCATTCGAATCATTTCGATGTCCGACGTGATGCCGTGCTTACCGCAGAAATCCAGCATCTCCTGTGTTTCCGCAATGCCGCCGATCAACGAACCGGCCAGCTTGCGGCGCTTGAAAATCAGGTTGGCGACGTCTGGAGAGGGATGCGCATGTTCCGGGACACCGACGAGCGTCAGCGTTCCATCGCGCTTGAGCAGCGCGGTGAACTGATCGAGATTGTGCGAAGCCGCGACGGTGTTGAGAATAAAATCAAAAGAGTTCGCGTGTTTCGCCATCTGCTGCGGATCTTTCGAAATCACGACCTCGTGCGCGCCGAGGCGCTTCGCGTCCTCGACCTTGCTGGCCGATGTCGTGAACAACACGACGTGTGCGCCGAACGCCGCCGCGAGCTTGACGCCCATGTGACCCAAGCCGCCCAGCCCGACGATGCCAACCTTCTGCCCGGCCCGGACATTCCAGTGACGCAGCGGCGAATAGGTGGTGATACCGGCGCACAACAGCGGCGCAACCGCGGCCAGATCGAGGTTCTCGGGAACGCGCAGCGTGAAGGCCTCGTCGACCACGATCGATTTGGAATAACCGCCGTATGTCACGCCGCCCGTGTGTTTGTCCGGCGCATTGTAGGTACCGATAAAACCGCCCGGGCCTTCGCAATACTGTTCGAGACCTTCCTGGCAAGACGGGCAAGTCCGGCATGAATCCACCATGCAGCCGACGCCGACCAGCGCGCCGACCTTGAACTTCGTGACTTCGGAGCCGACCTCGGTCACGCGGCCGACGATCTCGTGTCCCGGCACATTCGGATACACCGTACCCGCCCATTCTCCACGCGCGGTATGCAGGTCCGAATGACAAACGCCGCAATAGAGGATGTCGATGCGGACATCGTGTGCACCGGTATCCCGGCGATCGAAGGCGAAAGGAGCGAGTGGCGCATCGGCGGATTGCGCTGCATAGCCATAGGTCTTAAACATGGTGTTGTCCTTGAAATGATTCGTTTGATCGTTGCTACCGGGCGCGTTGTTCGTTCAAAAACACGGACATGCTCGTGCGTAAGCAGCGCTGGCGAGGTGCGTTGCACGGGCCAGGTCGCCACACGAAATGCTTGATAGATGAAAGCTGGTTTGAGTTCGACGCCGCGCGAAAATCCTGGGACGTCGAGTCGGGGACAAATCGCTTATGTCGACATCAACCGGTTGAGCGGTTGCACGATTGCGTATGCAATTCTGTGCGAACCACCAGGCTTCGGCTCCAAATCCTAAGCCCCGGAAGGATGCGAGTCTCCTCTTCGCTCGACAGTATGCAAACTCTGATCAAACCACTCAATGGAAATATTGCGATTTCACAATTCCAATTAATGGAATGCGATGTTGATGCAGTTCGCGGCTTGATCTCAGAGCGCGCTTATCGTGAGCGGATGTTGTCCTACTCCTTGGGCAATGAAACTCCCCACGCTCACCTAATCAATCCATCGCGAAACCGCGCAAGCCACTCGGTCGCAATTGTGAAAACCGGGCCGCCACTCTCGTGTACGATGACTTCACATCGAGGCCCGGTATCTGAGCGTTGCAGTCAACGTCATGCTTCGGGCACAGTGCAATAATCCGCGCGCCCGAACTGAATCGGGCGTCCTGTCAGCCGTCATTCGGTAGGGATTTCCATGCCACGTTCCGACTGGACCCGTGAAGCGATTCGCAAGATCGAGGCCGACTACAACCGTTCCGCCGATACCCACCTGATTCCGCTGGACCTGCCCGGTTATCCGGCCATCCGTTTCTATTTCAAGGATGAATCCAGCCATCCGACCGGCAGCCTGAAACATCGTCTGGCGCGCTCCTTGTTTCTTTACGCGCTCTGCAATGGCTGGCTGCGCGAGCAAAGTACGATAGTGGAAGCGTCCAGCGGATCGACGGCTATTTCCGAAGCGTATTTCGCGAGACTGCTCGGCCTGCCCTTCGTCGCGGTGATTCCGGCCGGTACATCCAGGGTGAAAATCGAGGCAATCGAGTTCTATGGCGGGCGCTGCCATCTGGTCGCCAATCCAGCCGATATCTATACGGAATCGCACCGTCTCGCCGCGGAAACCGGCGGTCATTTCATGGATCAGTTCACCTACGCCGAACGTGCCACCGACTGGCGCGCCAACAACAATATCGCCGAGTCGATTTTCAAGCAGATGGACGACGAGGAGTACCCGGTGCCAGCCTGGCTCGTGTCCAGCGGCGGCACTGGCGGCACGATCGCCACCTTGGGACGCTATGTAGCGTATCGCCGGCATACCACGCGCATTCTTTGCGCCGACCCCGAGAATTCCGTATTTTTCGACTACTTCAAAAGCACGCTGGCGGGCCAGCCGGACAGCAGCCTGACATTGAATGTCGGATCGAAGATCGAGGGCATCGGCCGCCCGCGGGTTGAGCGCTCCTTCATTCCAACTTGCGTCGATGCCATGCTCAAGGTGCCCGACGCCTTGTCTTTTGCCGCAATGCGCTATCTGGCCGGGCGCTTCGGACGCCGTGTGGGCGGCTCGACGGGGACCAATTTAGTCGGTGTCCTGTATCTCGCCGAACGCATGAAGCAGGCGGGCAAGCAGGGAGCCATCGTCAGCCTGCTGTGCGATAGCGGCGAACGCTATAGCAACACCTACTATGACGATGCCTGGTACCAGGCGCAGGGAATTCCGGTCGCGGAGCCAGATGCACTGATCGCGCGTGCGGTGGCCGGCGAGCCGATGCTGACGCAGCAGACTATTGCGGGTCTGGAGGCGGCCGGAGTGGGAATTTAACGAGCTGCAGAATAGCGATTCGTTTTGGCCACCTAAGCGGATGCTTAAGCGGCCACCTAAGCGGCAGCTCGAACGGGGCCGCATTTTGAAACCCAAGTTTCTTCGCACACACAAGCTGAGGTCCCGATGACACGCACTGTCGCCGAAAAACGCGCCGCCTTCCGCGCTCTTCACAGCCAAGGCTGTTTCGTGTTGCCCAACCCGTGGGATGCCGGCAGCGCCCGGATGCTGCAGCACCTGGGCTTTGCCGCGCTGGCATCGACCAGTTCAGGCTTCGCGTGGTCCACGGGCCGCCCCGACTACGCCGTGACCTGCTCCGACGTCCTGCAACATCTGTCCGCTCTCTGCGAGGCCGTGGACCTGCCGGTGAATGCCGACTTCGAGTCGGGCTTCGCGTCCGACCCTGCAACGCTCGCGGCCAACGTCAGCCTCGCGATACAGACGGGCGTGGCCGGCTTGTCCATCGAAGATCGCGACGTGGAAGCGCCGTTCGGTCTCTATGACACTGCCGTGGCCGTAGAGCGTGTGCGTGCGGCCCGGGCGGCGATCGACCGGTCAGGCGACGACGTCATCCTGGTTGCGCGCACTGAGGGCCTGCTAAGCGATCCCGGTGCTGTCAGTCAGGCCATCGACAAGCTGGTGGCCTTCGCCGCTGAAGGTGCCGACTGTTTGTATGCGCCGGGCGTCGTCGAGAAGGCCGATATCGTGGCGATGGTTCGCGCCGTAGCGCCCAAGCCGGTCAACGTACTGATGATGCGTCCCGGTATGAGCGTGGCCGAACTGGCCGACCTTGGCGTGCGGCGAATCAGTGTCGGCGGAGGGTTGGCGCGGGTTGCGTGGGGAGCCATGATGGCGGCCGCGGAACAAATGAAGGCCGGCTCTTTCGATGGTCTGGCCGGGGCAGCGTCGGGCAAGCAATTGAACGATGTCTTCGGCGGATTCGCCTGAGCCGACATGGCCGGCGCCGAAAGCACGGAGCCCACGACGACGCGGACCCTCGTCTCGGTCCCTGCGCGGCGGGAACATGTCGACATCGACTATGCGCCGCCGTAGCCTGCCGATCGCTCGCTGATTGTTCATTGCACGAGACCCGGTTCGTCGTATCGCCTCGACAACATTAGCCTGGCCGAAAAGGGTTGGCAGCCGTCATAACTGCCTGATAATATTCACACGTGGATTGCCCCCGGCTCCACGCCATTCAACCTTCATCGCTTAAAGGGAGGCGAAACATGATCACATTCGTTACCGCCGTCCCTAACCCGGCGCTGCGACTCTCTTAGGTCGCCGTCCGCGCGGGCACAGCAGCCCGCGCCGTTTCCAGACAGTCCGTTGTTGTCAGTTCGCCCGCACATGCAGGCGCGCTCCGGCTGTCGCTCTCATTTTCTCCTGACCGGATAGCCTCGTGGCGCGTCGCGCTACTGGCTGTGGCAAATGGCTTACACAAAAAAAATCGACTTCGGCGGACGTGCGTTCAAGGACGTTCTCGGTTTCACCATTGCTCATTGGGGCAAGCAACCGTGGCGCATCATGGCCATCGTCCTGCTCGCGCTGCTGTCGGCACTGGCCGACGTCCTGACGCCGCTCTACGCAGGGCGGCTCGTGGATGCACTCGCCGCCGGCGCGGCCGGCAAGGAGCTGGCATGGCGCGCGGCCACGGCCGCGTTCGCCACGCTGGCCTTCCTCGGATTGACCGGCACGCTGCTGCGCCAGTTCACGTTCATGAACATCATCGTGTTGACGCTGAAGATGATGAGTGAAATTGCCTCGAACGCATTTCATCGCGTGCAGCGTTTCTCCGCCGACTGGCACGGCAACAGCTTCGCCGGTTCGACCGTGCGCAAGATCACGCGCGGCATGTGGGCGCTCGACCTGCTCAACGACACGTTGCTCGTGGCGTTGCTGCCGTCGCTCGTCATGCTCGTCGGCGCAACGGTGCTGCTGGGCCTTCACTGGACCGTGATGGGCGTGGTCGTGGGCATCGGGTCGCTGCTCTATATTGCGGTGACCGTCGGCCTGTCGCTCGGCTTCGTTGCGCCCGCGGCTCGCCTCGGCAACGCGTGGGATACCCGCATGGGCGGTGCGCTGGCAGACGCGGTGAGCTGCAACACCGTGGTCAAGGCCTTCGGCGCGGAGACGCGCGAGGAAGCGCGGCTTGCCCGCGTGATCGGCAAGTGGCGTCACCGTACGCGGCGTACGTGGGAACGCGGCACGATCAACGGCGGTGTGCAAGGCGGCATGCTGGTGGTCATGCAGGCGGCCATTCTTGGTGCTGCGCTGTTGCTGTGGGAAGCCGACAAAGCCAGCGTAGGTGACATCACGTTCACGCTGACCATGTTCTTCATGTTGCAGGGGTATCTGCGTGAAGTCGGGATGCACGTGCGCAATCTGCAGCGTTCGGTCAACGACATGGAAGAGCTCGTGTCGCTTGAAGGTCAGCCGCTGGGAGTGGAAGACAAGCCCGACGCCGGCCCTATCGTGATCGGCGAAGGCGAGATCCGCTTCGAGCACGTGACTTTCGCCTACGACGGCCACACGAAGCCGCTGTATGACGACTTTTCGGTGCGAATTGCACCGGGAGAACGTGTAGGGCTGATCGGGCATTCAGGGTCCGGCAAGACGACGCTGATCAAGCTCATCCAGCGGCTGTACGACATCTCCGGCGGCCAGATCCTGATCGACGGGCAGAACATTGCCGATGTCCGGCAAGCGTCGCTGCGCGGGCAGATCGCGATCGTCCAGCAAGAGCCGGTGCTGTTCCACCGCTCGCTTGCGGAGAACATTGCGTATGCCCGGCCGGGCGCGACCCGCGCGGAAATCGAGCGGGCCGCAAGACAGGCCAGCGCCCACGATTTCATCGCGGCACTGCCTCAAGGCTATGAAACGCTCGTGGGTGAGCGCGGCATCAAGTTGTCGGGGGGCGAACGCCAGCGTGTGGCGATTGCCCGTGCCTTCCTCGCGGATGCGCCCATCCTGATCCTGGACGAAGCGACATCGAGTCTCGACAGCGAGAGCGAAGTGCTGATCCAGCTGGCCATGGAGCGGCTGATGGTCGGCCGCACTACGCTGGTCGTCGCGCACCGGCTTTCGACGGTACGTGCGCTGGACAGGCTGCTGGTGCTCGACAAGGGCAGGATCGCGGAGGAAGGCAGCCACGAGAAGCTGATCGAGCTCGACAACGGCTTGTACCGGCGCTTGTTCGAACGGCAGGCGCTCGGGTTGACGACCGATCGCGCCCAGCCGCAGGTTGTGGCAAAAACCGCCCGCCCCACGGGTGGTTATGTCGACGATTCCTCGTTGATCACCGGGAGATGATGCGACGGTCCGGGTAGGCCCCGGACCGTCGTATTGCCTGCCAGGGCACTTGGTCAAACACTAGAACCGCCTTGCACGAACCAGGAACTCCGCCGGCGAGTGAATAGCCGCGCGCAGCCCGGTGCCGGGTCCCGGAACATAGTCGGTGTGTGGTTGCTTCGACTCGTCAGCCTGCTTAAGCAGATTGGCAGCAGACGCATCGATCGCATCGGTCAGCGGTTTCGGATAGACACCGATAGCAAGCACCAGCACCGCGAGAGCCGCCAGCATCCCGAACTCGCGTTTGCCGAGATCGCCAAGACCCGCAACACTCGCGTTGCCGACCGGTCCATAGATTGTTCGTTTGTACATCCACAGCGTGTAGGAAGCGCTCAGGACCAGCGTGGTGGAAGCCAGCGCACCGATCCAGAAGTTGAACTTGATCGCACCCATGAGCACCATGAATTCGCCGACGAAACCCGAGGTGCCGGGCAAGCCTACGTTCGCCATTGAAAACAGCATCGCGAAGACGGCGAACCGCGGCATCACGTTGGCGACGCCGCCATAGGCATCCATCGAACGCGTCTGGGTCCGCTCCCACAAGATGCCGATGGAAAGAAACATCGCGCCCGAGACAAAGCCATACGAAATCATCTGGACAATCGCGCCGTTCATGCCGATATCGTTGAACAGGAAGAGCCCAAGCGTGACGAGGCCCATATGCGCGATCGACGAATACGCCAGCAGCTTGCTCATGTCCGTCTGAGCCAGTGCGACCAGGCTTGCATAGATCACCCCGATCAACGACAGCACAATGATCACCGGCGAAAAGAAATGCGCCGCATCCGGTGTGACGGGCAAGGAAAATCTGAGGAAGCCGTACGCGCCGAGCTTCAGCATGCCCAGCACGACCGACGCGCCCGTTGGCGCTTCAAGGTGGACCTGCGGCAGCCAGGTATGAATCGGCCACATGGGCACCTTGACGGCAAACGCGGCGAAAAACGCGATGAACACCAGCACCTGCGCCGTGAAGCCGAGTGGCAGCGCCTGCCACTTGGCAAGGTCGAAGGTGTGCGACTGCTGGTACAGGTACAGCATTGCCATCAGCATCATCAGCGAGCCGACCAGCGAGAAAAAGAAGAACTTGACCGCCGCCAACACCCGCCCCGTTCCGCCCCATGACCCGATCAGCAGGTACATGGGGATCAGCGTCGCTTCGAAGAACACGAAAAACAGCATGCCATCGAGCGAGGCGAATGTTCCTATCATCAGCCCCGACAGAAACATGAACGACGCGAGATATTGCGCGACACGCACCGTGATCACGTTCCACGACGCAATCGTCACGATCAGTGTGGTGAACGCGGTGAGCACGGTGAGCCACATCGAGATGCCGTCGACACCGAGGTGATACGAGATGTCGAAAGCCGGCAGCCAGTTCACGCGTTCGACGAACTGCATGGCGGCGGAGTGCGTTTCGAATCCGGTGACGAGTGGAATCGTGACGACGAAGCAGACGATCGAACCGGCAAGGGCGAGCCAGCGCGCAGGCATCGGGTTGCGGTCCGACCCGATCCTAAGAATCGCAACGCCAAAGAGGATGGGAAGCCAGATAGCAAGACTGAGAAGCGGTAGGGATGACATCGCGAAGATAAGACCTTGTTTGAGCGCAAATAGGGCTGCCTGAGGCGAAGCCGCGACTGAGGGTGAAAGAATGAAAGACAACCGTTAGCCTGTTTTCCCTGGAGCGGCGTTAAATGCCGGTTGTAAGGAAACGAAAGCTCGCTCGCGATCGCGCGCATCCTGGCTACGGGTTAACGAGGATAATTCAGCCACAAATATTTTGCAGCGCAGCAGTGATGAAATTTTTGTTAAGCGCGCTTATGCATTGTTTTAAAGGGGTTTAGTAAGCTCATGAGAAATAGAACAATGTGCGATTGCACAATCTTTCTCACGAATATGGCCTCCGGTATGGAGCGTCTTGGTGGGGATAAAACGGGGCGCCGGAGTGATTAATACGACCGGTCTTTTCTTACATTATTTCTTTCGTTTAGCTGTCTTTCAGGTAACTCGGCTCAGTGGCTGGGTCGATGAAGTACTGCCGCACTGTCGACACCGGGCGCGAAGCGAAAACGCTAGACGAGAACGGTTCGGGAATAGGTGCCTTCTTCACAGGCGTCTGTGTCAATTACTTCGTATTACTTCACATATGACAGAAACATTTCGCGCATCGGCGTGTGGCAAGGGACCTTCAGTGAGTGCCGGCGAACCGGCCAAATCTAAATAAAACTTCATTCTGCGATAGCGTTGTTTCAGACTTCCCGATCAGCGGAATTCCATAATGAATGGACCGATTACAGATTGGGAGTTTCGTGATGTATCAGACACTATTGGTCGAGGCGGTCCAGGATTCCGGGCGTCATGCAGTGCGTTTCAATATTGGATCAAATGCGGCAATCCTCGATGTCGACGACGTCGACTTGCTGATTGAACGTCTCGGCCAGATCCGTTCGGGGCTCTCGCCGGCGTTGCCACACGAACCTTCGCGCACGCATAACTATGTGATCGAAATCGATCCGTGCTGGTACCTGGACAAGAATCCCTTGTTCGACGGGGTCGTACTGCTGTTGCGTCATACCGGGCTTGGCTGGGCCGGGTTCGCGATTCCTCAGTCGAGCCTCGAGCGCCTGCAAGACGCTATCGTCAAGCCTGCGCCCCGGTCGTTCGAAGTGAGCCAGATACCGAGTTGATCTTGCGCGCTGCAAGCACCTTCGTCGTGCGTGTGTTGAGCCGTCCGTCTGTTCACACGCCGCCGGTGATGTGGCGCGAATCGGCACCCTGCTGATATCACGAGCAGAAATGGGTACGGACGCGCTCCACCCGCTTGAAAGAACCTTAAGGCTAGCCGATTTGATTGTCGGCTAGCCTTAAGGCTTTTCGCGTGCTCCGTCTCCAAGAAAAAAATGGACGCCGCATAAAATCACCCGGCGTCCATTCTCTTAACTCATCTTAGAAGCGATGACGCATGCCAATCGTCAAGGCCACTTGCTTGTCCGTCGTAGACGGGCTCAGACCGTTGATGGCTGCGTTGCCAAGAACCGTACCGTCGCCACCCGAAGCGTGTTGGAACACCCCTTCCGCATAGACGTCTGTGCGCTTGCTCAGGTCATAGTCGGCGAGCAGCGAGAACTGGTGATATTTCGGCTTCGCGTCGCCGGCAGACGTGTTGAACGAGCCGTTCGTGAAGGTGTAAGCCCCCTCGAGACTCATTGCAGGCGTCAACGCGTAGCGTGTATTCACCTCGTAGTTGTCGAGACGCAGGCTGTTGCCCGACAAGGACGTGTAAGCGCCGTCCATGTTGATGGCATCGAGACCGTCGAGCTTCGTATGCGTGTACACGAAGCCGACCGTGGCCGGACCAAAAGCGTAGTTGACGCCACCGCCGAACGTGCGTTGACGCGCCGCGACGAACGTTGCCGTGTTATTCGATCCCGACACTGCGCCGTTGACGTTGTCGCCCTGGCCCGGGTTGTTGATCTGCAAGTACGACGCAGCGATGCTCAACGGTCCATTGGAGTAAGACGCGCCTACGCTGTAAGCGCGGTTGTCCGAGAACCCGCCCGCCTTGTTCGAAAAGCCGTACAAGCCGCCGAACTTGAAGCCGGCGTAATCGATGCTCGCAAATTTCACCGAGTTGCTGATGCTGAAGGTATTGTCCAGATTGTCGTTATCGAACGGGTGGGCGGCAAGGTTGTTGCCCAGACCCTGGCCTGCTTCTGACAAAGGCGCAAGGTAGTCGACCGTGGAATCGTATTGCTTGCCGAGCGTCACCGTACCGTACTGATTCGATTGCAAACCAACGTATGCCTGACGGCCGAAGATCTCACTCGACTGCGTGAACGCACCATTGTTCACGTTGAAGCCATCTTCCAACTTGAAGATGGCGTGCATGCCGCCGCCCAGGTCCTCGCTGCCCTTCAAGCCCCACAGCGTATTACTGACGGTGCCGCTACCCAGACCCCACGACTGACCCGACGAAGCCGAACCCGGCGCGCGTGCGTTATTCGCGTACACCACGCCAGCATCGATCACGCCATACAGCGTGACGCTGCTTTGTCCGTGTGCGGCTACTGCGAACAGGCTGGAAACGGTTGCAGCCAACAAAATTTTCTTCATCTTGAACTCCACATAGATAACGGGTTCCGGATCAGGATGCAGCTAACAACGCGGCATGATCTCGGCGAAGCGGACAACGCTTCAAGCGCAGAGACATGCGGCGTTGAGTGCGGCCCTAACCTCAGAGCATCGAAGTCTACGGAGCGAGCTCACGCAAACAGGGTGGCTGAACTGAATGACAGATTTTCAATATTCGCAAGCGAGGTCCGGCGAATCGGCGTGAACGCAAACGTGTACTGGGTTTCAGCGATGTTCCGGTTTTGTGTCATTTACATCAGTGAGGGTTAGCGTGTATCGAACGCACCACGCCGATGATTTATGGTCGTCTTATGAACAGCCAACAAAGTTAAAAAAGACTTAATAAAGCAGGCGCGTCCTTGTTACGTCGCGTAGCCGATCATGCGTTCAGTCAAATCGATACAGGCTGCCCGTCATGAATCAGCTACAAGCAATGCGCGTGTTCACTCGCGTGGTCGATCTCGCCAGCTTCAGCCTGGCCGCCAAGCAACTCGGCATGTCGGCCGCTGCAGTCACCCGTAGCATCAGCATGCTGGAAGCGCACCTCAACATGCGCCTCCTGAATCGCTCCACCCGGCGGCTCTCGCTGACCGAGGCAGGACAAGCCTACGTGGACGGTTGCCGCACGATCATCGAACAGCTCGATACGATTGAAGAGAGCCTCGTGCGCTCGACCCGCGATCTCAGCGGAACGCTACGCGTAGCGGCGTCGACGACCTACGCGGCATGCGGCTTGAGCAATCTGCTTGCGGCATATCGCGCGGCGTATCCGCGCATTGGTTTCGACGTGACGACTTACGACTCGCCCATAGAGTTGATAGAAGGTGGCTTCGATGTCGGCTTTTCCGCCGATCGCAATCTGCCCAACTCGTCGCTGGTGTGCCGCCATTTGACGGCGTTCAAGGAGGTCGCGGTCGCCTCGCCCGGTTATCTCGCCCAGAACGGCACGCCCGTGAATCCCGCCGCGCTGGCGCATCATCATCTGCTGTCGATCTCCGACGGCTCCGCGCGCAATTGGGAATTCTCGGACCAGCACGGCGTTTATCGCGTAGCGACCGGCAACGCGCTGCACGCCACGAGCAGCGCAACGGTTCGTTCGGCCGCACTGGCGGACATGGGCATCGCCTTGCTGCCCGCACCGCTGGTGAAGGACGATCTCGCAAAAGGCCACTTGCTGCCGATCCTCGGCCAGTTTCAGATAGCGGGCGGCGTGCGTCAGGTTTCCATCCTCTACACGGGCCGCAACTATCTCTCCGCGAAGGTCCGGCATTTCATCGACTTCTCGGTGAGCCAGTACCGCGCACCCGATAACGCGGTAGGACTTCGTGCTGCGGCGTAACGTGCGCCCCCCACTCTGGAGCCCGTTGTAATGCCGAAAGTACTTGCCATAGAAGACGACGAACTGATGGCGCAGGAGGTGTCGCGCGCCTTGTCCGCACCGGGCTATACGGTCCAGGTCGCACGCACGGGCCGCGATGGAATCGCCAAGGCCATCGGTGGCGGTTTTGACATCGTCACGCTCGATCGCATGTTGCCGGACCTGGATGGCCTCACCATTGTCACGACCATGCGAGGCGTGGGCATCGACACCCCCGTCTTGATTGTCAGTTCGATGAGTCATGTGGACGACCGCGTGCGTGGCCTGCGGGCTGGCGGCGACGACTATCTGACCAAACCCTTCTCTCACGATGAAATGCGCGCACGCGTGGAAGCGTTGCTTCGACGCAAGGCCGGACCATCATCCGACGAAACCGTCTTGCGCGTGCATGGCCTCGAACTCAATCTTGTCCGCCGCCGCGCGACACTTCACGGCCGTGTACTCGACCTGCAGCCGACTGAATTTCGCGTGCTCGAATTCATGATGCGTCACGTGGGCCAGGTACTCACACGCACGATGATCTTCGAAGGCGTGTGGGGCTGCCGTTTCGATCCGGGCACCAACCTGATCGATGTCCATGTCGGCCGCCTGAGAAAGAAAGTGGACGACGTCAGCGGCCGGCCGGCGATTCGCACGATTCGCGGCTCCGGCTATTTGCTGGACTGATTTCTTCAACATCGCGCGGAGCCACAAGGTGCACAACACCTTGTGGCTCCGCGCGAGCTTTATGGCTCGCACGTCCTTCCTGACACTAAAACTAGTTTCATTTTTCCCGTACGTGGGTGTTACCCCGTCCCTTCCAGAATGACTGACACCGGCGCTTTCACTGCGCAAATGGTCCGACGCATAGTCCGATGCCCTTATGTCTGCGCTAACCACGCGCCCCTGAACGGAGCCGTTCTCAATGTTAAAAATTGTCCGATTAGCTTTGACCCGGCCCTATACGTTCATCGTGCTGGCGATGCTGATCCTGTTGGTCGGCCCACTCGCCGCACTCCGTACGCCGACGGACATTTTCCCCGATATCCGCATTCCCGTGATCAGCGTCATCTGGAACTACGCGGGACTCCAGCCGGACGACATGTCGGGCCGGATTGTCACGTACTACGAACGTACTCTTGGAACCACCGTCAACGATGTCGAGCATATTGAATCGCAGTCGTTTCGCGGTTATGGAATCGTCAAGATCTTCTTCCAGCCGACCGTCGACATCAGGACGGCGACCGCTCAGGTCACTTCGGTTTCTCAGACCGTGCTCAAGCAGATGCCTCCAGGCATCACGCCGCCGCAGATCCTGAACTACAACGCGTCGACCGTTCCGGTCCTTCAGATCGCGCTCACCAGCGACACGCTCGACGAACAGAAACTTGCCGACTACGCGACCAACTTCATCCGTCCTGCGCTGCTGAGCGTGCCAGGCGTGGCCATCCCGACGCCGTACGGCGGCAAGACCCGCGAAGTGCAGATCGACCTGAATCCGCATGCCTTGCAGGCGGACCAGCTGTCAGCAACGGACGTGGCGAACGCGCTGGCGCAGCAAAACCAGATCGTGCCGGCGGGCACCGAGAAGATCGGCGACTTCGAATACAACATCAAGCTGAACAACAGCCCGCTTGCGCTCGACGCACTCAACAATCTGCCGATCAAGACGGTCAATGGCGCGACCATTTATATTCGCGACGTAGCGCACGTTCGCGACGGTAGTCCCCCGCAAGGGAACATCGTGCGTCTCGACGGCCATCGCGCCGTGTTGATGAGCATCCTGAAGAACGGTTCGGCTTCGACGCTCGACATCATCGCGGGCGTCAAGGCGAAATTGCCGCTGATTCGCGAGACCTTGCCGCCCGGCCTCAAGCTCGTGACGATGGGTGACCAGTCGGTGTTCGTGAAGGGCGCGGTCAGCGGCGTGGCGCGCGAGGGCATCATTGCCGCCATGTTGACCTCGCTCATGATCCTGCTGTTCCTGGGAAGCTGGCGCTCAACCCTGATCATTGCTTCGTCCATCCCGCTCGCGGTGCTGGCCGCAATCGCGGCGCTTGCGGCCATGGGCGAGACGCTCAACGTGATGACACTCGGCGGGCTCGCGCTAGCGGTGGGTATTCTCGTCGACGATGCAACCGTCACCATCGAAAATATCAACTGGCATCTGGAACAGGGCAAGCCCGTCAGGGACGCGATCCTCGACGGCGCCGCGCAAATCGTGACACCCGCCCTGGTCTCGCTGCTGTGTATCTGCATTGTGTTCGTGCCCATGCTGCTGCTCGACGGCATTGCGCGTTTCCTGTTCGTGCCCATGGCCGAGGCCGTGATCTTCGCGATGATCGCCTCGTTCGTGCTCTCGCGTACGTTCGTGCCGATGATGGCGCAATACCTGTTGCGCCCGCATGTGTCGGGTGGTCATGCGTCGGGCGAGCTTGCCGCCAGCATGGATCCGCACGGCACGACCCATCACGCCACATCGAAGAATCCGCTGGTGCGTTTCCAGCGCGGTTTCGAGCAACTGTTCGGGCGTTTTCGCGGCGTGTATCGCATCCTGCTCGGCATGGCGCTTGGCAGCCGCAAGCGGTTCATCGTTGGGTTCCTCGCCGTGGTTGCGGCCTCCTTCCTGCTGTCGCCCTATCTGGGCCGTAACTTTTTCCCGAACATTGACTCGGGGGAGATCGCGCTGCACGTACGCGGTCCGATCGGCTTGCGGATCGAACAGACTGCCGACCTCTTCGATCACGTCGAGAACACCGTTCGCCGGACCATTCCGCCGAACCAGTTGCTCTCTGTTATTGACAACATCGGCTTGCCGAACAGCGGTATCAACCTGACCTACAACAACAGCGGCACGATGGGACCGTCCGACGGCGACATCCTCATCTCGCTCGGCGAGAACCATGCGCCAACGGCCGAGTACGTCAAGAAACTGCGCCGGCTTCTTCCACGCGAATATCCGGGCGTGACGTTCTCGTTCCTGCCGGCAGACATCATTTCGCAGATTCTTAACTTCGGCTCGCCTGCACCGATCGACATCCAGGTCGCCGGTCCGAACCAGGACGCCAACTATGCGTATGCCCAGAAACTGCTGCGCCGGGTGCAACTGATTCCGGGGATTGCCGACACGCGTATTCAACAGGCGACGACCTATCCGCAATTCACCGTCTCGGTCGACCGGACCCGTGCTGACGAACTGGGCATCACCGAAGGCGACGTGACCAACTCCGTGGTGGCCAATCTCTCGGGCACGAGCCAGGTTGCTCCAACCTACTGGCTCAATCCCCAGAACGGCGTGTCGTATGCGGTCGTTGCGCAAACACCGCAATACCAGATGACCTCGCTCAACGACCTCGGCAACCTGATGGTCACCGGCAAGACCGGCGAAGCGCAGATCCTCGGCGGCATTGCGACCATCAAGCGTGGCGTCGGCAACGCGGTTGTCTCGCACTACAACATCGAACCGCTGTATGACATCTATGCAACCACGCAAGGCCGCGATCTCGGCGCCATTGCGGCGCGGATCAACACGCTCGTGCATCAGAGCGTCAAGGATGTTCCAAAGGGCTCGCAAGTGACGGTGCGAGGACAGGTGCAGACCATGAACAGTGCATTCATGGGATTGGGCCTCGGCCTGATCGGGGCGATCGCGCTGATCTACTTGCTGATCGTCGTGAACTTCCATTCATGGAGCGATGCATTCGTGATCGTGACCGCGTTGCCGGCGGCGCTTGCGGGCATCGTCTGGATGCTGTTCATCACGCACACGCCACTGTCCGTGCCCGCGCTCACGGGGGCCATCCTCTGCATGGGGGTGGCAACGGCCAACTCAATTCTGGTCGTGAGCTTCGCCCGCGAACGGCTGGCCATTACCGGCAACGCAATGGTCGCCGCGATGGAAGCAGGCTTCACGCGTTTTCGCCCGGTGCTGATGACGGCGCTCGCGATGATCATCGGCATGTTGCCGATGGCGCTGGGTCTCGGCGACGGTGGCGAGCAGAACGCCCCGCTCGGCCGTGCGGTGATCGGCGGCCTGATGTGCGCCACTATCGCCACGCTGTTGTTCGTACCTGTCGTGTTCAGCCTCGTGCATCGCAACGACAAGGCTAAAGAGGATCACAACCTTTCCGGATCGGGAGAATCGCATGTCCACTGAAATCGAAATCAATTCCCCTAAGCGTTTGCGTCACCTGAAGCTGATCAGCCTGATCATTGCGCTGATCGCGGCGGGCGTGGTGGCGGACGGCATCATCAGCCGCTCGCGTGCCGAGCGTGAACTGACGACCTGGACCGACGCGCAAGCCGTGCCGACAGTTGCCACCATCACGCCGCAACTGCCGGCCGCGGAGCAGGCGCTGGAACTGCCGGGGCAGCTCGCGGCCTTCGTCAATGCACCCATCTATGCCCGCGTGTCCGGTTATTTGCAGACGTGGTACGCCGACATCGGTACGCACGTGAAGGCCGGCCAGTTGCTTGGCGTGATCGACACGCCGGATCTCGATCAGCAACTGCAACAGGCACGCGCCGACCTCGCCAATACGGTGGCGAACGAAAAGCTCGCGGCGACCACGGCGCGACGCTGGACGCAGATGCTGACGCAGGACTCCGTCTCCCAGCAGGACGCCGATGAAAAAACCAGCGACCTGGTTGCCAAGCAGGCAACCGTCGATGCCAGCCGTGCCAACGTCGCGCGCCTCGAAGCGCTTGAATCGTTCAAGCGCATCACGGCGCCGTTCGACGGGATCGTGACGGCGCGCAAGACGGATATTGGCGCATTGATCAATGCCGGCGGCGGCACCGGTCCGGAATTGTTCGCGGTCTCGGACGCGCACCGCCTGCGGGTCTATGTGAACGTGCCGCAAAGCGATGCTGCAGCGATCAAACCCGGACTCACTGCCAAGCTGACCGTGCCGGAACGTCCGGGCATGACCTTCGACGCAAAACTCGTCGATACGGACGACGCCATCACGCCGGCATCCGGCACATTGCTGGTGCAGTTGTCGGTGGACAATTCATCGGGCCTGCTGCTGCCGGGCGAATATACGCAGGTGAACTTCAACTTGCCCAATAGCGGCAAGGCGCTGCTGGTGCCGGCGAGCACGCTGATCTTCCGCACCGACAACATGCAGGTTGCGGTCATCGATTCGAACAACCATGTGCATCTGAAGGACGTGAAGATCGCGACCGATCTTGGCACCCATGTGCTGATTGCATCGGGATTGTCGGCGAGCGACCGGATCATCGACAACCCGCCGGACTCGCTCGCCGAAGGCGAACTCGTGCGCCGCGCTGCCACGGCCATGACCACCGCCGCCACCGCGGCGACCGGGCAGCCGGAGCATGCGCATGGGTAAGCGTCGTGTCCTGATAGCGGCAGCTTGCGCCGCTGCGCTGAATGCCTGTTCGTTCGCGCCCGCCTACCAGGTGCCCGCCACGGCGATTCCCGCCACCTTCAAGGAAGCCGGTCCATGGCAACCGGCGAAACCCGCCGATCGCATCCCGCGTGACGGCTGGTGGACCATATATCGCGATCCGGTATTGAGCGGGCTGGAAGCCAGGATCGCGACGGCCAATCCGAACGTGGCGGCGGCCGTCGCACGCCATGACGAAGCCAGCGCTTATCTGCAAGAGGCGCGTTCCGGGCTGTTCCCGACCATTGGCGCAGAAGTCGATGTGTCGCGGCAACGGCAGTCGGATAACCGGCCGTTACGGGCCGCGACCCAGCCTTCAACCTACAACTCGGCGACAGCCGATGTCGGTATCGGCTACGATCTCGACCTGTGGGGCAAGGTGCGCAATCAGGTGAGCGCCGGGCACTCGCAAGAGGAAGCCAGCGCCGACGATCTTGAATCGTTGCGCCTGAGCCTCCAGGCAAGCCTCGCTTCGACCTACTTCGAATTGCGCGGTCTCGACCAGCGCGCCAAGCTGCTCAATGACACCATCGATACGTACAAGCGTGCGCTGAAGCTGACCGTGAGCCGTCATGACGGCGGCCTTGCCTCGGGCATGGATGTATCGCGGGCACAGACGCAACTTGCTTCGGCCCGTGCTGCCGCCGACGACACCCAGGCGAGCCGTGCGCTGCTCGAACATGCGATCGCCACGCTTACCGGAACGCCGGCATCGTCGTTCTCGCTACCGCCGGACGTTGCGTTCAACTATCTGCCCCACATACCGACCGGGCTCGCAGCAACGCTCTTGCAGCGCAGGCCCGACGTCGCGGCGGCCGAGCGGCGCGTGGCCGCGGCGAACGCGACCATTGGCGTGGCGAAGGCCGCGTTCTTCCCGGACATTTCGCTCGGCCTCGATGACGGATATCAGAGCGATACCTTCTCGCCCTGGCTCGCGGCGCCCAACGAGATGTGGTCGGTCGGCCCGCAGATGCTGTTCACGATCTTCGACGGTGGCCTGCGCAGCGCGGCCGTCGCGAACGCGCGGGCACAACTGGCCGAGAACGGCGCGAAGTACCGGCAGACCGTGCTCATCGCGTTCCAGCAGGTCGAGGACGGCCTGGCACTCCTGCATCATCTCGGCGATGAATCGGTGAACGAGGACCAGGCCTTGACCGCTGCGCAGCAGACGCTCGCGCTGGCGACGTCGCAGTATAAGGACGGCGTGGTGAGTTATCTTGATGTGGTGACGGCCCAGACCACCGAACTGACCGCGCAAATCTCGTCGCTGGACCTGCGTACGCGGCAGCTGACGGCTTCGGTATCGCTGGTTCAGGCGCTGGGTGGCGGATGGAGTTCCAAGCCCGCCTGACGCGTATTCAAGAAGCAGCAACGAAAACGCCGCCGGGTGCAGTTCAGCCCCGGCAGCGTTTTTTACATCGTGCCCTGCGCAGGCAGGATCAGAAGCGGTGACGGATACCTGCAGCCACCACCGCCTGCTTGCCGTTCGACGACGCGGCCAGCGTGTAGATCGACGCATTGCCCAGCGCGTTCACGCCGGTTGCGCCGGTGGCGTGCTGGTAGACGCCTTCGAGGTAGACATCGGTACGACGGCTCAGCGAGTAGTCGGCCTGCAGCATGAACGAACTCCACTTCGGCGAGAGACTCGACGTCGCGGTATCGAACTTGCCGTCGGTGAACGTGTACGAACCACCCAGGTTCAATGCCGGCGTCACTGCATAGCGGGCGTTCAGTTCATAGTTGTTGAACGAGAGCTTGTTGCCTGACAGCGGCGTGTAAGCACCGCCCTGCTCGATCTCGCTCGGGTCGTCGAGCGTCGTGCGCGTGAACACGACACCGACGGTTGCGGGGCCAACCACATAACGTGCGGCTGCCCCCATGATGCGCTGGCGGCCGCCGACGAGGGTTGCGTTTCCATCGCTGCTCGAGAGCGCGCCGCTCGTGTTGGCCGGCGACGCGACGCCGCCCGGATTGTTAGCCTGGAAGTAGGCGGCAGCAAGACTCAGGGGCCCGTTGTTATACGAAGCGCCCGCCGTGTAAGCGTTATTGTTGCTGAAACCATTCGATGAATTGCTGAACGCATAGGCACCGCCGAACACCAAGCCGCCGTAGTTCACGCTGCGAAATTTCACCGCGTTATTCATGCGGAAATCATTGTTCAGGTTGTCGTTGTCGTACGGGTGATCGGCAATGTTGCCGCCGAAGCCCGAACCGGTCGCCGACAAGGGCGCCACGAAATCCACCATGGAGTCGTACTGGCGTCCCAGCGTCACGGTACCGTACTGGGAACTGGAAATACCGACCCATGCCTGACGGCCGAACTCGTCACCGCCGTTCGAGAACTTGCCGTTATCAATATTGAAGCCGTTCTCGAGGTCGAATACGGCCGCCAGACCACCGCCCAGATCCTCGGTGCCTTTCAGGCCCCAGCGATCCGTGCTGACGTTGCCGCTTTGCACACCCCAGGCGCTGTGGCCACCCGTCGCGGCTTTCTGGTTGGAAATATAGTCGATGCCCGTATCGAGTGTGCCGTACAGGGTTACGCTGCTCTGTGCGTTCGCGGCTTGAAAGACCGCTGCCGCGATCAGGCTCAAGGAGGCGATCAACGCTTTGTTCATGTGTGCAATTCCAGGATGATGCGGCTGCGTTTCCGCCCCCCGGTTTTGCGGAAGCACGATGGCGAAGTGCAGCCGCCCGACTCGCCATGCGGACCTGAGCAAATTTAGGCGGCGGGCGTGACGCGGGCGTGTCTGAATTGCCCTGCTTCATGAAGAATAATTTATAAAACTGATACAAATTATTTAAGTTAGTTATCCGACTTAATAAGCCCGTGACTTTTGTGCAATTTCATGAACCGCCGCAGATGAACAACTCTTCACGATTGAGCGTCTTTCCCGATAGGGCCGGCTCGTTAATCTGTATTCACCGGACGACGATCACGTATCTGCATCGAAGCCCGGTCACTCATTAAACGGACTTTAAGGAAAGCACCATGAAGACCACGATGATCGCCCTCGCTCTTGCCGGTCTGGCCACCACGGGTTCTGCCTTCGCTCAGAGCACAGCGACTGCACCCGACCAGACTACCCTGGCCCAGACTACTGTGGCACAGGCAGGCCAATGGATTCCGCCGGATGGACAAACTGTCGCACCGAAGACGCGTGCACAGGTCTATCAGGAACTCGTGAAGGCCGAACAGGATGGCCAGCTCGATTACCTGGACCGCACGTTGTACTGGCATCACTAAGCATGACACTTGAATGCAAGCGTTTGACTAATGGATTTGAGTTCACAGGCGCGTTCGCCAAGGTGATGTCATGAGCCAGTTAAGACGCATATTCTCTGCCTTGCGTTTGCCGCTTTGCGCGCTGTTGCTGGGCTCTTTGCTGGGGGGATGCACGTCGCTGCAGGGTGCGTCGGCCGATCCCAACGCATGCGTCGGCCCGCCGGATTACTGCCAGCCCTTCTTCGGCTCCTGATCGTGCGCGATCAGCTGTGCATC
>Ga0185299_10003303_pt1 | contig 21880 bp, 19 predicted proteins | sample PaiPotPPA55metaG_FD_128002 | JGI IMG/M metagenome (GOLD analysis project Ga0185299, IMG submission 128002) | Iron sulfur acid spring bacterial and archeal communities from Banff, Canada, to study Microbial Dark Matter (Phase II) - Paint Pots PPA... ... | reverse complement strand
GCGTTCGGCGACGTTCGCCAGCAAGGTGCGGATATGCGCGGCCGGCGTACGCAGGTCGTGCGCGATACCGTCGCATGCGCTCTTGACTTCCGTCATCAGCCTTTCGATCTCCTCGAGCATGTGATTCACCAGATGCGCGAGCATATCGAGCTCGTCGCGCCCGCCTATGGGCAAGCGCCGGTTCAGATCGCCCTGGGCGATGCGCAAGGTGACGTGGCGGATGTCGCGCACTCGCCGCATCTGCCGCAGATTAAGCAACAAGCCGCTGGCTATGCTCACAAGCAAGCAGAACAAACCGCCGCCAACGAGCGCGTTGATCATCGTCTCGCGAATATGCAGGACGTGCGTGAGATCGCGGGCGACCACGATCTGTTCGCCGCTGTGGCGACGTATTCCCATCGCCCGTACGACTGGCGTCCGGATGTCATGGGCCACAATCAGGGTACCGTTGAGCGTGTGGCCCGTGCGGTCGAGCGGCAGATTCGCGGGTATCGCCACGATATCGCCGGCGATGTGTTTGCCGTTGGCGTCGAACAGGCCGAAGTAATTAGTATGCAGGTGTTCGCCTTCCGTGCGCCGGTATATTGCCGCGGGCAGTTCCGGGTCGTCGATGGACCCGAAATAGAACAGTTGCCAATGCAGCACCGAGTCCGCGTCGAACTCCATGCGTGTGGTGGCCGACCAGCCGATAAAGCCGATCAGCACCATGACCGACAGCGCGAAGATGACGGCGTAGACCGACAGCCACCTGAAGGTCGTGTTGTGCCAGCGGCGCCCCATTTCCACAGGATGCGTTCGATTCGATGAGTCAGCCAAGGTGTCCTTATATGAGGTGGATCACGTCAGGATGTAACCCGAACCACGCACGGTCTGAATCGTCGCTTTAGCGCCGGGTGGATCGATTTTCTTGCGCAAGCGCCCCATGTGCACGTCGATCAGGTTGGTGCCGGGATCGAAGTGATAACCCCACACTGCTTCGAACAACATTGTGCGTGTGATGGTTTGTCCCGCATGCCGCATCATGAACTCCAGGATGCGGTACTCGGTCGGAAGGAGCGAGACCTCAACGCCGTCGCGCGTCACCTTGCGCGAAATCAGATCGACGAGGAGCGGCCCTGCGTTCAGCGTTGTTTCATTGCGTACGGGTGCTTCGCGCCGACGTCTCAGCAGCACTTCGAGACGCGCGGTGAGTTCGTCGGAATTGAATGGTTTGGTCAGGTAATCGTCACCGCCCGCACGCAGGCCGCGGATGCGTTCATCCACGTCGCCGAGCGCGCTCAGCATCAGCACCGGGGCCTGTACGCCAACCGTTCGCAAGGTGGTGAGAATAGTCAGGCCGTCGAGCCCCGGCAGCATGCGGTCGAGCATGATCACGTCATACTCGCCGCTCATTGCACGGGCGAGACCGTCGGGCCCGTTGTTTACCCAGTCCACTTCGAACCCGCATTTTTCAAGTTCGGCCACGATCTCATTGGCGGCCAGCGGATCGTCCTCTACCGTGAGCACTCGTGTCGTCATTGTTCCCAATCCCAAGTCGGCATCGGCGAAAAACCGGATGCCGTCTGCACTACCAGAGGGTAAATGATGCCACAACCGACTCGTGGAGACCGGCGGATGAAATTGACGAACAGGCATTGCAAACCTGCTTGATCTTAGCGGCTGCCGCGATAAACCACTGTATCGAGGTATTGAAGCTGACCGTCCTTTTCAGCGTGAACCAGCGAGCGTTCGACCTGTGCGCGCGTGAGCGTCGAGACCGGGGGTTTCCACGATTGATCCTGAGCGGGTTTCGCCGGCGTCTGGGCAAACGCGGAGGAACACACAACGCATAAGAGAAGGCTGACTGCGGAGAAAAGTTTTTTCATGTTGCTACTCCTGGTGAGTTAAAACGTCGCATATGCACCAATGGCGTCGCGACCGTGTTGAGACTACGCGGGGACCCTTAACGGTCCGTCATCTGCTTCATGAAAAGATATTTACCGAAGTGCACTTAGGACAATAGCTCTGGAGCAAGATTCAGATTTTAGTGAACCATCGCTTAGGACGGCATGTCGAAAACGCTTCGGCTTGATTTACCAAGGACGCGCGAGCACTCAGTTCGCAGCCGAGCTGGTCGGATCGCCTGCGACCTGTGCCGGCATGCAGTCACGGCGGAATTCCTGGTGCAGCTTGGCTTCGGCGTTTTCCAGATTGGTTGGATAGTCGTTGTCGTCGGCGGTCGGGTCATAACCGACCGCTTCCAGCTCGCCCAGTTCCTGTATCAGCTGTTTGTGCGTGACGGTGTGCTTGAGCGGCGTGAACGGGTAGTCATGGCACTCGGCCTGCGTGAGACCGGGGGCAGCCAGCGCCGACGCGCTGGTAAGGGCGAGTGCGAACGTGACCAAAGCGGTGGAAAGGCGTTTCATGGGTGTTCTCCAGAAAGTTATCGGGCACAAGTAGTCGCCTGCGCTTCGCTGGTTTATGTAGCGGCGGGTGACGAGATTCAGGATAGCGAAGTGATTGCAACGGAAAGTCTGCCGTAACATGAAGAGTAATTTAAGGTTCGTGCAGGCGAACCCAGAAGCTCCGATGCAAAGTTGGGCCCGAGATCAAGATAGCCAACTGCCGGGTCCACGTTGAGCGTGCGCCGCCACGCGCTTTCTTCAGAAGCATCGAGCTTACGAATGGCGGCATCCAGTTGACATGTCGCTTGCGTAAAGGCTCTTGCGCTTACAAAACCGCGCATCACGCATAGCATTGCCTCAGTCATTGAGACGGCAGCGCTTCCAGATCGGCACCTGCACGCGTGGCACGCAAATCTCTTTTGTCTTGCCCGGGTGCATCCGAGCATTCAAACGGACCTCGACTACACCAATTCAAATTGTTTGAAAGTCGGCTGTATCGAATACACGACATGTCTTGTTCCCAGCGGACCCGTCCCAGGGTTTGGCGCGGCCCTTTCTTCCCTCGTTAGCAAGCCGCAACGCTCGCCAACCGGGTTTATTCCAGCCGGTGAAAGTCTGATTTTCAGTACGTCGCGCCAGCTATGAATAACGGCTCATTAACCTTCGTGGTCGCTTTCATGAAGCCGTTACGTCCTCGCGGCGGGAACCGGCATCGAGCGACAAACACACGCGTCTGAATCTATATACCTTGGGGTTGGAAAAAATATGAAGAGAACCTTGTTAGCCGTTGCGATTCCGGCAATTCTCCTTAGCACCACCGCTCATGCCCAAAGCAGCGTCACGCTCTACGGCCTGATCGACGAAGGTTTTGACTTTACTAGCAATGGCGCCGGCCATCGCGGTTACGAAATGGTCAGCGGCGACGCCGCGGGTAGCCGTTGGGGCTTAAAGGGCACCGAGGATCTGGGTAACCGGCTGAAGGGAATCTTTCTTTTGGAGAATGGTTTCAATACGAACACGGGGCAACTGGGTCAAGGCGGTCTTGAGTTTGGCCGTCAGGCTTACGTTGGGTTGTCGTCAGTGCACTATGGTACGTTCACGATGGGCCGTCAGTACGATCCCACCGTTGACATGTGGAGTGGATTCACTGCTGCGGGCAACATGATGGGCGATCTGGCGGCGCATCCGTTTGACAACGATAACGCCGACTGGGACTACCGTATCCAGAACTCGGTCAAGTATGTGTCGCCGACCTATGCCGGCTTTACGGGCGAAGCGATGTATGGCTTCAGCAATCAGGCTGGTGCATTTGCGAACAACCGTATGTACAGTGCGGCGGGTACGTACAAGATGGGGGGCTTCGCCGCTGTTCTTGCGTATATGAAGACCAACAATGGCGGAGCGAATGCTTCGGGTGCTGCCTCGAACAACACAACGGTCTTTACGGCCGATTCGCAGCAGAACATTGACGCGGGTGTGTCGTACACGTTTTCTAATAACGCGATGTTGGCGTTCGCGTATTCGCATATCGATGTCTACAATCCGACCGCTAACTTGTACTTTACGAATCAGCCGGTGGCGGGTACCCAGAACTCGTGGAGGTTCGACAATTTTGAAGTCAATGGTCAGTACTTCTTCAAGCCGGATTTCTGGCTGGCTGCTGCTTATACGTATACCTTCGTTCGCGTGTCCACGACTGCTGGGCGTTCGATGCCTAAGTACAATCAATTTTCTTTGATGCTTGACTATGACATCAGCAAGCGGACCTCGGTCTATGTTCAGGGTGCGTACCAGCATGTCAATGGCAACACGGGAACGCAGTTTGACAATGCAGATATTCCAGGGTCGTCGGGGATTTCTTCTAGTGGCAATCAGATGATGGCCAGGGTGGCGATGATGCACCGATTTTAGGTTTTCGCTCGCGCCGGTGGACGGATGGGGTTGCTAGCGGCTGTGGGTTATGGGTCGATGCCCCCCGACCGCTAACCCTGCAACCGCCAGAACCCAAAATCCGTCCACCGGTGCGAGCGAATCAGAATTCCTGCATGGTCGGACGAAGCACGATCTCGTTGATATCGACATCGGCCGGCTGTTCGATCGCGTAAGCGATAGCGCGAGCCACCGAGTCCGCAGGAATCGCCTGCTGATAAAACTGCCCCACCACCTTCGCACTCTCTTCATGCGAGCTGCCGAATTTCAGTTCGGAATCCACAGCGCCCGGCAGAATGATGGTCGTGCGGATCGCGGCGCCGACTTCGTGCCTGAGTCCTTCGGAAATAGCGCGCACGGCAAACTTGGTGCCGCTATAAACGGTGCCGCCGGGGCTGAAAACCTTGATGCCCGCCACCGATGAAATGTTGATGAAGTGGCCGCTGTTCTGCTTCTGGAATACCGGCAGCGCCGCCGCGATCCCGTACAGCACGCCCTTGATGTTGATGTCGATCATGCGTTCCCACTCGTCGACTTTCGTCTCCGACATAGGTGCAATCGCCATGAGCCCGGCGTTATTGACCACCACGTCCACTCGTCCGTAAGCGCTCACTGCCCGGTCGACCAGCGCCTGAACATCTGCGCGGCGCGTGACATCGGCTGCCAGTACTTCGACCTTGCCGCCCGCTTGCCGCAAGTCCGCGGCGATGTTTTCAAGCCGGTCAAGACGACGCGCACCCAGCACAAGCGACGCACCTTTCGCCGACAGATGACGTGCCGTTGCTTCACCAAGTCCGCTGCTCGCACCGGTGATGACAACGACCTTGCCTTCGATTCCATTGCTGACGTTATTGCTCATGGTTGACATGCTCCTGTGATCCTGGAGGGCAAAGGCCCCCGCGACAGAAGACAGTATGGGAATCGCAAGCAAACCATTCAATGGAAATGATACGATTTCATAATTCCATTTTATGGAAGCGAAACCAGGAACTCCTCATGCAGAATCGCCTCGAAATGTTGCGCATCTATTGCACTGCCGTTGAAGCACAGAGCTTTAAAGAAGCGGCTATGCGGCTGGGTACGTCGCCTCAGGCAGTCACGCGCGCGGTTCAGGAAGCGGAAGCGCTCGTGGGGGAAATCCTCTTCCACCGGAATACGCGGCGTGTGCGAGCCACGGAAGCGGGGGAAGCGTTCGCGCATCGGGCACGCGATCTCGTGCGGCAGATGGACGAACTGCTACGACCGAAAGACAGCGAGATCGATGCTGAAATTGCCGGCCCGGTCCGGCTGACCGCGCCCAAATCCATTGGCGAACGGTTTCTCATGCCGGCGCTTGCGCGTCTCGCCGAGAAGCATCCGCGGATCATGCTTGACCTGCGTTTATCCGATGCGATCAGCGATCCCATTGCGGAGCAGATTGATATTGGCGTGAGGATAGGCTTCATGCGCGACAGTCGTTTCGTGGTTCGCCCGGCATCGCGCGTGGGTTTCTCTGTCATCGCCAGCCCCAAACTGATCGCACGCGTGGGTGAGCCGACCGACCTGGCGGCACTCGCGCTTCTGCCTACGACGGGATTCATCGACAGGAACACCGGTCGCCTATGGCCCTGGCAATTCGCCAACGGGCAACAATTCACACCGACCAACCTGGCGTTCCAGACCGACGACGGAGACTGCGAGTGCCGGGCGGTCGTCGCAGGGTTGGGGTTTGGACAGATCGTGAGTTATCTCGCACAGCCTTTGCTGCGCGCCGGCAAGGTTGTCAGCGTGCTTGACGGCTATGCGCCGGAGGCTTGGCCGGTATACGTTTATCGACCGCAGCGGGGGCCGGTGCCGGCACGCATACGGCTCGTGTTCGACGCGATGCTGGCGGCGCTGGAGAAATCGGAGTTGCAGTAGGGAGTTCTGTCATCAGCAGATGCCTCATCCCCGAGCTGCACACACTTCGTGTTTGGCAAGCAGTTCCGACGTAACACGTGCGCGTCGCTGAGCTTCCCTAGCCCAAGCGACGCGCGATCAAATGCCGGGTCCGAAGCCCGACAACCTGTGCTCATTCAACCGTCGCGTTAAAAAGCTTCACTCTCTGCGCCCGACGTGCCGCTTGCTGCGGGGATAGGCAAGGCATGCAGTGAAATCGCTCGAAGAATGGAGCCTTTCAATCTCCTACTCGACAACATCCCAACTTACGTTACCCAACTGAGCACGGGCCTTCTCCCAGTACTCTTCTGAACGCCCGGCGGGGCTGCCATCCAGCTCCCAAAGATAAAAGGCGAGCGTAAACACTTGTTCTTCCGACATGGGAACACTCATGATCGACTCCGGCATTGAATTGCAGCGAGCCCTATTGCGCGCTGTTTCTGCCGAAAGTTTAGGCGGACCCTCGCCAATAATTCAGAGTGCGGATGACAATGAATTATTGTCGCTTTAAGTGTAAACACCTACACGAATTTGACCGGATCCGATCCCGCGAAAATGCGTCATGAGAGGCAGGGCCCGGGGCATCGTCGGCTGCTCGACTGCCGGCGCTAACGCATGCGAACGACTCAGCCACAATGTGGGAACCAGCGGAGAAAATATCAGACGAATAGTTGGGAGCGCACGCCCGAATCTGTGTCGGACTGCAGCACATCCGGCTGCACTCATCGGCGCTGGATGACCGTTCTATGCGTCCAGACGGTCCAAGACGACCCGTTCGCCCGTTTCGGGGATTTGAACCTGCTTGACGACCTTCGAGATGCGGTTCCTGCTCAACTCAAAAGCAAGCATGAGTTGCTTCTTTGAGTCATCCGCCGCTCCAAGGTATTCGCAAACCGCCTCAATCGGAATGGAGAAGGCGCAATAGCCCCAACCGAAACCATAGGCGGAAAACCACAATGAAGCGTCGGCAGAAATGAATGGTGCGCTGAGACTGACAAGCTTAGCGTTCATCGTCCACCTCGTTCCAGATATTAGCGACGCTCGAATCTTCGCACATCCCGCCGCGTTCCTAAAGCGTAGCAGTCTGACGACCCGCTTACGCCGGCCCATCTCTTATAAGACGCCTCTCTCCTCTACCCAGACAATATCGACACGAGCGCTTGGCGGCGTTCCGTTTCTTGCTGCGATACTCGAGAATCGACAAGCCCTTTTGCTGATCATCTCCGCACACGAAAAAAAAGGCGCCGTGCGAACACGACGCCTTAAATTCTAGCTCCGAGGGGAGGGCTAGAACTGAGAGCCTGACCATCTAAACCTTCCGGCACAGGGGTCGCCGAAGGTTCTACAACCTTGTGCCGCATCAGCGTGCGGCGGTATGACTGTCAATGCATCACACCGAAAAAAGCATGGACGGCATCGCCTGGCGTGAGGCCTACATCGAAATAGCCCTGGAGACGGTCCGCCGTCGAATCGTCCAGGATGAACGGAGGCTGGATGAACCGCGCGGCAACCGCCTTGTCGTACCAGACACTGATCCAGCCGCTAAGGTCAGCCACTTCTTCCTGTCGCGGCGTTCCGGATTTGTTTGCCATGGGATCTCCGCAGAACTCACCAGGAGTCGTCAAACTACCATCCGGACAAGCTTCATCGAAGCCTTCCGGGAGACGGTGGGAACACTTGCCAAGAGCCATCGTGATGAAAGAAAAGCAAGAGTTGGACAACTGACGGATTTATTGCGCCTAAACGTAACCGCAACCGCTGTACTCGCCGGGGAAACACCAAACGAACTGACCTGCGCTTGAACCGTAGCGGCCGCCAACAACACCTGTCCCGTGACGGCTCACGGCCCAGGGAATTTGCCATTGCCAGCCTATCCGTCCAGACCGTTTCGCATGACACCATGCTATCTGGTTCAGATGGTTTTTCCAGTCGGTAGAAGCGGAATTTGATCTAGGGATATCCTGCAACTACTATAAGGATTTCCTGACAAGCCAGGCATACCGCTCAACTCCCCTACTCCGTCACCAGACCGTGCCTGACCGCGTAACGAATGACTTCCGAGTTGTTGTTGAGCCCGAGCTTCTGCATAAGCCGCATCTTGTGCGTGCTGATGGTTTTTGCGCTAAGCGACAACGCATCGGCAATGTCGTTGATGCTGTTGCCGGCCGCCAGCATTTGCAGCACCTGGAACTCGCGATCCGAGAGGATTTCGTGCGGAGGCCCGTCGCTTGAAGACGAGTCGAAAACAATCGCATCAACCAGTTTAGGATCGATGAACCGGCCGCCCGCCGCCAGCTTACGGATAGCGGCCAGCAAAACCTCGAGGTCGCTGTCTTTAGTCACGTAGCCCGTCGCGCCCGCGCGCAACGCCCGCGACACCACCTGCCCCTCGTTGTGAATGCTCAGCACCAGGATCGGCAACGTGGGCTGTTCAGCCCGCACGCGCCGGATCAGATCCACGCCGCTAATGCCGGGCATGGTCATATCGAGCAATAGCAGATCCACGCGGCAAGCACGTAGCTTGTCGACGACTTCGGACCCGTGCGCCGCTTCACCGACCACGGCAATGTCATTGGTCGTGGCAACGATCTGCTTCAGTCCGCTTCTTACGATTGCGTGGTCATCCGCTATGAAAATACTGATCATCGTTCCCGTCCGCCATCCAGCGGTAAGTTGATTGAAACCATGGTTCCGGCGCCTGGTGCACTGTCGATCTGCAGCGTCCCTCCGATCAGGCGGGCACGCTCGCTCATGCCAAGCAAGCCGTACGAATAGCCGCTTTGCGCCGATTCGAGATCGAAGCCCTGCCCGTCGTCGCTCACTCGCAGATCGAGCGCCACGTCACTGCTGACGAGCGTCACGGCCACGCGAGACGCGCCGGCATGCCGCGATACATTCGTGAGCGACTCCTGGACGATACGGAACACGGCCGTCGCATGGGCGTCGGCAAGACTGGGTTCACCGCCTCGAACCACCAGTTGGCAAGGCATGCCGTTGCGCCGGCTGAAGTCTTCCGCAAGCCATTCCAGGGCCGACACAATACCGAAGTTGAGCGCCGCTGGTCTTAAGTGGCTCGCAACGTTGCGTACCATCCAGATGGTTTTCTCGACCAGCTCCCGGATGTCGTCGATCTTCCGGGTGGCTTCCGCGTCCGGGACTACGCGCATCCTGAGCAGTGCGACATCCATTTTTAGCGCGGTGAGCAACTGACCCAATTCGTCGTGAATCTCGAGTGCTATGCGACGCCGCTCCTCTTCGCGGATCGCCTCCAGATAGGCCGACAACTCGCGCAACTGCTCGCGCGATGCAAGCAACTCCTCCTCGGTACGCTTGCGCTCGGTGATGTCCTGGACGGTACCGACGATACCCCACGACTGTCCCTCTCTCGCATCCACGAGTTCTGCCTGAAGCCGTACGATACGCGTGGTTCCGTCCGGACCCACGATGCGATGGTCAATGCCGAACGGTTGCCCTTTGGAGAGCAATACACGCACCGCACGCCTGACAACGGCGCGGTCGTCGGGATGGACCACCGCGAGATAAGCGGCATAACACGGCTTGGCGACCGACGGTTCGAGACCGAGAATGCGGTAGAGCTCGGACGACCAATGCGTGATGCCTCCATCGCGATCCCACGCCCAATCGCCGAGCCGGGCGAGGCGTTGGGCGTTGGCGAGGCTCGCTTCGCTCGCGCGCAGTTTCTCGTCGGCTTTCCTGCGCGCGGTGACGTCGTAAAGTCCCACGTAGATAGCAGGGACGTCGCCGTAGGTAGCCACACGTGCGTTCGCCACGGCCCAGAACGAGGTCCCATCAGGTCGCCTGAAACGCAGCTCCGCGTTGCGCAAATTTCCCTCGTTGCGCAGATGATGCACTAACTCGTCGCGCTCTTGGGGCGAAGCATAAAAGTCGACGATGTTACCAACGGGAGGCCGCGTTGCGTCGAGCGCAAAGAGTTCACGCAGCGGCTGGTTCATGTACAGGATGTCGCCTTCCGGCATGGACGTGATGCACAGCGGCACCGGACTGGTCTCGACAATCGCGCGAAACCGCGCCTCGCTTTCCTTCAGCCGCGCCTCCACACCTCTGCGTTCGACAATCTCCAGATTGAGGCTGACATTGGCCCGCGCCAGCTCCTCGGTGCGTTGCTCGACCCGCGCCTCGAGTTCGTCTCGTGCGTCGCATAACGCTTGTTGCGTTTTTTCGCGCGCGGCAATTTCGTGCTGCAACTGCATGTTCCGCGTCACGAGTTGCTGCTGCAAGGTGCGCAATGCCAGATGCGTGCCAATGCGCGCCACGACTTCGTCAACCCGGATCGGCTTGGTCACGTAGTCGACGCCGCCCGCCGCAAGCCCTTCGACCACGTCGGCAGTCGCCGACATCGACGTCATGAAGATCACCGGAATGTCGCTGGTATCGCTATTCGATTTAAGCCGGCGGCAGGTCTCGTAGCCGTCTATGCCGGGCATCTTGACATCTAGCAGGATGAGATCGGGCTGCGAGAACGCCGCGCGCTCCAGCGCCTCCAGACCGTCCAGCGCCACGAGCACGCGAAACCCCTGGCCCTCGAGGCTCTCCACCACGACGCTCAGATTGGCAGGCGTGTCGTCCACGATCAGAACCGCGGGAGGCTCCATGGTTGCCGTTGCAATGTCGATAGCGGTCTCACTCATGACGCGGGTCCCCCTTCAAGATGTTGTTCGACGAATTGCACGAGAGCCTTGGTCCGATAGTTTTTTGCGAGCGTGCGTAATTCAGCGGCGAACGCGCTATAACGCTCGTCGAGCATCGTGATGCGTTCCGCCCACAGCATGATTTCGCGCATGTTGCCCTGGCGTGCAAGCCGATGCAGGTTCTCCATCTCGTGAGAAGGCACGGCCGGGCACGGCATCACCGCGGTGGGCTCCACCAGCGCTTCGCCAAGCGGTGCGTAAGTCCAGGTCAGTTTCAGCAGCCCCGCAATCTGCGCCAGCAGCGTGTCGAGGTGGATGGGTTTCGCCACGAATGCGTCTGCGCCGGCGGTCAGACTGCGCTTTTCATCGCCGCCCGACGGGCTTGCCGAGATCGCGATGATCGGCACGTTTGCGAGCTCAGGCAGAAGCCGCAAGCGGCGCATGGTTTCGAGTCCGTCCATCTCCCGCATCACGATGTCGGTCAGGACCAGCGACGGACGTTTCAAGCGGGCTTTCTCCAGCGCTTCCGGGCCGCTGGCGGCTTCAATCATCTCGAAGCCGATATGGCCCAGCATGTCGACCACCACCGCGCGGTTGGTGGGCACGTCGTCGATCACCAGCACGCTCATGCGCGGCCCCCCGTAACCGGCCACCACCCACGCGGCACGAGTGACTGCCGACACGGACGGAACCGGAACTGCATCCAGGTCGAACCAGAAGGTGCTGCCCTCGCCTTTGCGGCTCTCGACCAGGATGTCGCTTCCCATCGAACGCATGAGCTGCCGGCTGATGCCGAGGCCAAGTCCCGCGCCGCCACGATGCCGTTGTTCGGCGCCGGTTTGTTCGAACGGTTCGAAGATCAGCTCCCGTTGCATTTCGCCAATACCGATTCCCGTATCTTCGACCGTGAAGCGGACCCGGCCGTCGAGCAACAGCGCCACGCGCAGGCTCACGTGGCCGGAGTCGGTGAATTTCACCGCGTTCGCCAGCAGGTTGAGCAGTACCTGGCGCAGCCGCCGCTCGTCGGCACGCACGGCGTTGGGCACGTCGGGTGCTGCGCCGCACACAAAAACAAGCTGCTTTTGTTCGGCCTTCACGCCAATGATTTCCTTGATGTCGCTGAGAAGACCGGAGAGCGGCACCGCCACGATATCGAAGGGCATCTTGCCTGCCTCGATCTTGGCGATATCGAGAATGTCGTTGATCAGCGCCAGCAGATGCTCGCCGCTGCGCTGGATCACGCCGAGCCCGTCCCGCTGCCGCTCGCTGAGCGTCCGGTCGCGGCCCAGGACTTGCGCGTACCCCAGGATGCCGTTCAGCGGCGTACGCAGTTCGTGGCTCATATTGGCGAGGAATTCGGATTTCGCCCGGTTGGCCGCCTCGGCGGTACGTCGGGCTTCGCGCCCCTCGCCGGCTTCCCGCTCGTCGTTATAAGCGAGATGAAGGCGAGCGCACATGGCGTCGAATGCGGCCACCACGCGCTCGAGTTCGTCCGGCCGGCGTGGACGCCTGCGTTGCAGCGTAAAGGCTTCCGGCGGCTGCCGGAAGTCATAACTTTCAACGCGTCGCGCCACCGTGGCGAGGTGGCGCGTGACGAGCCGCGAGAAAATGTAGATGGTGAACAGGGACACGAGAAACGTATTGGCGCCCTGGCTTAGCAGGATCACCAGTGCCGTCCTGAACAGTTCGTTGTACAGGTTAGCGAGTGTTGCCTCTACGCGCAGCGTGCCGATCGGCTCCTCGTGCCCTTGGATACGGTAGACGATCGGAAAACTGCGCACGATGACCGGGCCGCGCGAGTGGGTTCCGGCGGCGACCACCATGGAACTGTCGCTGGCAATCACCTCCGTGACTTCGGCTAGCCGGATGTCCGGCAGATGGAGGATGCCTTCGAGCTGGAGTTCGAGCTGCGGCCGGTCCAGCCTCCATAGCGCTTCGCCCAGGCTGCCGCGATAACTTCCATCGATCTCCGAAAGCCGGCTTTCAATGAGCATCACTCCGCGGTTGTAATCGCGATACAGTTGGAGCGCCGTCAGCGTCAACGTGACCGTGCAACTGAACAGAAAGACTGTAGCGAGCAGCCGCATCACGACACTGCTGCGGTGGCGGCCGACCAGGTCACACAGTCCGCCAAACGTATTGAGCACCATATTTCCTCAGACCAGCCTTTGTTCTCGACTCGCCTATTCTGCGCTCTCTAAAACGGCGATGGTCTAACGACGTGCTACAAGAGGAACTCAAGGGGCTCGCCGGCTGTCGCGGCAATCAGGCAACGCCGTTAAGCTTGCCGGCATTCCGTGAGTGGGAGAAAAGCGTGCGTATTGTCCTCATGGGATGGCTAGCCGTGCTCACGATGACCTCGACGGTGTGCGCGCAGGATATCGTGAAACCCCTAAAGTCCGAGGAATACCTGGTCCGCTACGCGTACGCGTTCGAATTGCTCACTGAAGTGCTGCGGCGGACAACGCCGAAATACGGCCCTTACATCGAGCGGGCTTATACGGACGACATCTCCGTTGCGCGCTCGCATCTGGAAGCGGTCAAGGGAAAACGAATCAACATCATGATCAGCGACGTGGGCCACAAGGAGTTGGACGAGGGCATGATTCCAATCCCTTTTCCCATCGACAAAGGTTTGCTTGGCTACCGTGTAGCGCTGATTTCAAAGGACAGTCAGGCGAAAATTGCCCAGGTCAAGACGCTGGATCAATTCCGCTCGCTCTCAGTGGGCCAGGGCGCATTATGGGGCGATGTTCGCGTATACGAGTACAACCACGTCCCGGTGAGGACCGCCGAGACCTATGACTCGTTATTTCTCATGCTGACGCACGGGCGCTTCGACATGTTTCCGCGTGGCGTGACCGAGGCGCCCGGAGAGCTTGCCGCCTACCGCGTACGTTATCCCGAGCTCGCGATCGAGCAGCATCTGCTGATTAAATATGCGTTTGCACAATGCTTCTACATCAGCAAATCCGATCCGCGCCTGGCTACCCGCATTAGCGATGGCCTGGAACAAATGGAGCGCGACGGCAGCTTTGACGTCTTCTTCAACCGCCATTTCGCGAGGCAATTATCCGAACTCAAGCTAAAGACGCGAACCGTCATTGAGCTCAAGAACCCGTTCCTGCCGTCGTGGGTTCCCTATGCGCGCAAGGAGCTATGGTTCGATCCTGCAAAGGCGCAGTAACTTCGACGTAACCCATGCGCGGTCCCGGCCCTGACGATCAACCGCGTAGTGTTCCGGCGCATGCACCTGCAAGTCTTTAACGTGTTGTTCTAATTCGACCAGCAGATTTGTTTGCTCTTCGTTCAACGCGCCGCCATGCGATTTCCGAAGCTCGCCCAGGGTATTGGAGAGTTGTCTTAGCGAGTGCGGTTCAACGCTTATCAACGGCCAGCAATGCAGCAGGAACGTCAAGGAGGTGATGTTCCTGGTTTCGCACCACGCATCGAACAAGCGCGAGCAGATGCCCTCGATTTGCCCGACGGCAGTCCCATGATTGAAAAGATCGGCACCCATCGCAGCTTGGTGGACACGGAGTTTTGAGTAGGTTGATCGTAGAACACGACCCAATGTTTATAAATCGGGAAACCCTCGAAATTGGCTAAGAAAGCGCTGCTCTTCATCTAAGGGAATCCTTATCGTGTCACCACCGGCCTTCCGGCAAAAGCCCGATCGCACCGCCGCGCGCCGAACTGATCATTACCCCATGTTATGGGTGCTCAAACAATTGCGGCATTGCCACCTAAAAAATGGCCCCCTATATTTTCTCCGTGCCCGTCGTGCAAACCTTGCCTTGCAGTGCAACAGCAAGCGCTTAAGCGTTCGAACCCGAACGAACACCAAGGCCTGCAGCAGACATTACATTGATCGCGCGTCAGACCTGGCACTTCAGTCAAGCCGCATGCGACTCCGTGATCCGCAGCCGAATCATTCAACCACCCAGGACCGCCGTCGATGAGAACCCTGTCGCTTCGCCCCGTCGCACTGTCGCTGCTAATCGGCCTTGCCTCATCCGGACCGGCGTTTGCCGCCGGACAAATAACCTTCGTGTCGCAAGGCGGCACTTATCAGGAAGCTCAGACCAAGGCCATTCTGGATCCCGCCGCAAAGCTGCTCGGCATCACGGTCAATCAGGACAGCATTCCCGACGCATGGCCGGCAATCAAGGCACAGGGCGCGACCGGCAAACCGATCTGGGACGTAGTGGATACCCCAACGTCGAACTGTCTGCGCGGCGGCCGCGAAGGCTTGCTGGAGAAGCTGGATTTTTCGAAGCTGCCGAACGCAGCCGCCATGCCGGAGAAGTACCGCACGCCTTATTCAGTCGCTTACGAGTTCTATTCGACGGTGATCGGCTACAACAAGAAGTCGCTCAAGAAAGTGCCGCAAAGCTGGGCCGATTTCTGGAACGTGAAAGCGTTCCCCGGCACGCGCGCGCTTCGTAACGATCCGCAAACGGTGCTCGAAGCCGCCTTGCTCGCCGACGGCGTGGCGCGAGACAAGCTCTATCCGCTTGACGTCGACCGGGCCTTCAAGAAACTCCAGCAGATCAAGCCGGATGTGACCGTATGGTGGACGTCGGGAGGCCAGTCGGCGCAACTGCTGCACGACGGCGAAGTGGACATGGAGATGATCTGGAACGGTCGCGCAAGCGCCGTGCAGAAGGATAATCCGGATATCGCCTTTACCTACAACGACGGCATCCTGCAAAACACGCAGTTGTGCATCCTGAAGAACGCCCCCAACCTGCCAACGGCGATCCAGTTCGTGAACGCGGCGGTATCGCCGGAATTGCAGGCTAACCTGCCGCTTTATATCGACTATGGTCCGGGTAATCCGGCTGCGTTCAAGACCGGCAAGATCACCGGGAAGCGTGCGAGCGAATTGCCAAGCTCGCCGGAGAATGCAGCCAAGCAAGCGTTGATGTCCGAGGAGTGGTGGGCGTCCGAACCCGGCATTCAGGCCAAGGCGCGGTGGCTCAAGTTCATGCAGTGAACGACCGCTTTGTTGAAGCATGGGGTTGGCTGCTTGCGCCCGGGAAAACTCAACCATCCCGGGCGTTCACGCATCTTCTCTGCTGTGACACTCTCCTAAGCAAAACGTGATCGACTACCTCATTCTCGGCGGTGGATCGGCAGGATGCGTGCTTGCTGCCCGCCTGTCCGAAGACGCCGGCAAGACCGTTTGCCTGATTGAAGCGGGCGGCCCTATTTCTGCAGCAAGCATGCCCGCCGCCATTCGCAGCCGCTATCCCGGCCGCGCGTATCTGAATACTCGCCACATATGGAAACGTCTCACGGCCAGGATGAGTGGCGTGGCTCAAACGCGCCGTTACGAGCAGGCCCGTATCCTCGGCGGCGGCTCGGCCATCAACGCGCTGATGGCGAATCGCGGTGCCCCCGCTGACTACGACGAATGGGAGTCGCTCGGCGCGCACGGCTGGAACTGGACCGCGTGCCTGCCCTACTTTCGCAAGCTCGAAACAGATACGGACTTCGGCGGCGAACTGCATGGCGAGACCGGTCCGGTCCGCATCAAACGCACGGCGTGGCCGCGTATATCGCCGTTCGTACGAGCCGTGCTTGCGACGCTGGAGCGGCGCGGCCATACCCGGTTCGACGATCAAAACGGACCGTGGCAAGACGGCACCTTCGTTGGCGCTATTGCAGTAAGCGCCGGGGGCGAACGGATTCCGACCTCCGTCTGCTATCTCACCGACGCCGTCCGCCAGCGCCCGAACCTGACGATCAGGACCGACGTCCTGGTGGACCGCGTGCTGTTCGACGGTACCCGGGCAATCGGCGCGCGCCTCGCTTCGGGCGAGGACCTGCGCGCCGCTCAGGTGATCCTATGCGCGGGCGCGATCCATAGCTCCGCGATACTGCTGCGCAGCGGCATCGGTCCAGCAGGTAACCTCGCTGCACTGCACATTCCACTGGTCGCGGACCGGCCTGGCGTCGGCGGCAATCTGATGGAGCATCCGTCCATCGCCGTCTCCGCGTTCCTGCCGAAGTCCGCGCGCACGCCGTTCCCCGATGAACATCACGAGCAGGCCATCGTGCGCTTTTCGTCGGGCCTGGCGAATACCGTTCAAGGCGACATGCACGGCGCGATCCTGTCGCGTTCGGGCTGGCATTCCATAGGTTATCGGCTGGGGACGATCTTCTTCTGGGTCAACAAATCGTACTCACGCGGGCGGGTCACGCTGACATCGGCGAGTCCACTCGATGAACCTGCCGTCGAGTTCAACATGCTCTCCGATCCGCGCGACCTGGAACGCCTGAAGCTCGCTGTTCGCTTCGGCGCCGAGACGCTCGCGGACCCTTCGATGGCAGGTCATCGCAGCACGATTTTCCCGTCGAGTTATTCGCCACGAGTTGCCAAGGTGGCGGTGCCGGGAACCGCGAACGCGATCCAGCGCGGGGTGTTGAGCGTGATACTGGATTGGGCCGGGCCGTTGCGACAAACCCTGATTCACCGGCTGATGACGCAAGGAATATCCATAACCGGCCTGCTCGACGACGATCGCGCCATGACGCAGTTCGTGACGCGCTCGGTCGGCGGCACGTGGCACCCTTCGGGAACATGCAGGATGGGCGCTGCTGATCATCCGGCCGCCGTCACGGACGCATCGGGCGCCGTCTACGGCGTGCAGAACCTGCGGGTCTGCGATGCCTCGCTGATGCCCTCCATTCCGTGCGCGAACACGAACATCCCGACCATCATGATCGCCGAGCGGATCGCCGACATGATCCGCTCGGAGGCTCGTCAGGCACCGTAACCGACAATGCCCTTGACCTCGAGAAATGCCTCGAGTCCCCATTCGCCGTACTCGCGGCCGTTGCCCGATTGTTTATAGCCGCCGAACGGCGCGCCTGCGTCCCATGCGGGATAGTTGAGATGGACGCTGCCCGCGCGCAACCGGCGCGCCACGCGCCGGGCGCGTTCGATGTCGCCGGATTGCACATAGGCGGCGAGGCCGAACACGCTGTCGTTGGCCATGGCGATGGCATCGTCCTCGTCGCGGTACGGAAGGATAGACAGCACCGGGCCGAAGATTTCATCGCGTGCGATGGTCATGTCCGGGGTCACGCCGGCAAACACCGTCGGCCGGACGAAGTAGCCACGCGTCAACCCATCGGGCCGGCCGGGTCCGCCCGTTACCACGCGAGCGCCCTCGTCCATGCCGGTTTCAATCAAGCGCTGGATGCGCTCGAACTGCAACGCGCTGACGACCGGTCCAAGGGTCGTGCCTGCTGCATCGGCGGGACCCACTACATGGGCTTCGGCCGCACGGCGAGCGATTGCCACCGCTTCTTCGTGCCGCGCCGCCGGCACGAACATCCGCGTGGGTGCATTGCACGACTGGCCGCTATTGCCGAAACATGCATTCACGCCCGCGGTCACGGCGGCGTCGAGATTGGCGTCGTCGAGAATCAGGTTCGCCGATTTGCCGCCCAGCTCCTGATGCACGCGCTTGACCGTCGGCGCAGCCAGCCTGGCGACTTCGATGCCCGCGCGCGTCGAGCCGGTGAATGACACCATGTCCACATCGGAATGACTGCACAACGCGGCGCCGACTGTCGGACCATCTCCGTTCACTAGATTGAATACGCCCGGCGGGACGCCAGCTGCGTCGAGTACCTCGGCGAACAGAAGCGCGTTCAACGGCGACACTTCGCTGGGCTTGAGCACCATCGTGCAACCGGCTGCTATCGCCGGAGCGACCTTGCAGACGATCTGATTGATCGGCCAGTTCCACGGCGTGATCAGCGCTACGACGCCGATCGGCTCATGTGTGATGAGTGTCGTGCCTTTCTTTCGCTGCCAGGTAAACGCCTCGCAGGTTCGGATCAGTTCCTTGAGATGCCGCGCGCCGAGTCCGGCCTGCCAGCCGTGTGCCAACGCGCGCGGCGCGCCTATTTCACGCGAGATGAGCTGCGCCATCTCGTCGTAGCGTTCGCTGTACGCTTCCAGGATCTTGCGGATCAGCGCAAGCCGTTCCTCCGGCGTGGTCAGAGCGAACGACGCGAACGCCTTGCGTGCCGCGGCGACCGCGCGATCGACGTCGGCGGGTGTTCCCATCGCGATCTCGGCAAAGGCTTCTTCGGTGGAAGGATCAATGACGGGTAGACGTGCCTGACCCGCTGGCGCGACCCACTCGCCGCCGATATAAAACTGCAATTCGTGGCTCATTGCGTGCTCCGGTTATGAATGGTTCAGACGCGTGCGGATGACTTGCGGCTCACCACCACGATCATCACGAGGCACAGCGTCAGGGCGGTCAGCATCGTGCTGATCGCGGCGATGGTCGGATCGATCTCGTCGCGCAAGGTGACGAACATTCGCCGCGTGAGGGTCTGGTTCGTGCCACCCGAAACAAACAGCGCGACCACCGTTTCGTCCAGTGCCTGGATGAATACAAACACCGCGCCGGAGATCACGCTCGACTTGATCTGCGGCAGCGTGACTGTCATGAAACTGCGCAAGCGGTTCATGCCAAGACTACGCGCAACCATCTCCTGGGTGGGATCGAAGGTACGCAAATCTGCGCCTACGGAAATAAGCACATAAGGCAGACCCAACATTGTGTCCGCGATAATCAAGCCGCCCAGGGTATTCACGTATCCCATTTGCGAGTACACGAAAAACACGCCGACCGCGACAATGATGATGGGCACCATCAGCGGCAACATGAGCACCGTACGCAGATAACGCATGCTGCGGTGCGTGCTGTTCTGGATCGCATATGCGGCTGCCACGCCGAGCGGCGTTGCGATCAGCGCGGCACAGGTCGAGGCAATCAACGTGGTCCGCGCTGCGTCGATCCACGCCGGGTTGCTGAAGAACGCGTGATACCAGCGCAGGGAGTAGCCTGGCGGCGGGAAGGTCATGAACCGCGTGTCGGAGAACGACAGCGGCACGACGATCAGGATCGGCACCATCAGGAACACAAGGATCAGCACGACCGCGAAGCCGAGGACGATGCGGCCGAACGAGAGTGGTTTCATTTCGTTCATTCCATTCGTTCCGTTCATTTCGCGCCCAGGGTTTTTTCGAGCGGAACCACGCGGCTCGCGGCGTAGAAGATGGCGAACACGCAAACCAGTAACACCACGCTGACCGCGCTCGCCGCACCCCAGCTATTGTAGATCTCGACGTTTCGGCTCACGACCATGGACACCATGACCGACTTGCCGCCACCCATCAGTTCGGGCGTGATGTAGAAGCCGAGACACAGGATGAACACAAGCGTGACGCCTGCGATGACCCCGCTCATCGATAACGGCAGGAACACGCGCGCAAACACATGCAGCGGCGAACCGCCAAGGCTTGCGCCGGCTTGCGAGAGGTTTTGCGGAATTTTCTGCATCGCCGAATAGAGCGGCAGCACCATGAACGGCAACAGGATATGCACCATGGCAACGACCGTGCCGAGTTGGTTGTACGCGAGTTGCAACGGATGATCGATGAGACCCGTCGCCATTAGCGCCTTGTTGATCACGCCGGTGCGCTGCAACAAGACGAGCCAGGCGTAAGTCCGCACCAGCACGCTGGTCCAGAACGGCAGGATGACCATGCCAAGTATTAGCGCGCTGAACTTCGGTGACACGGACGCCGCGAAATAGGCCACCGGGTAACCAAGCAGCAAGGTCACGACGGTTACGATCACGCTGAGTTTGAAGGTGAGCAGGAACGTGTCGAGGTACACGCCCGACAATACTCGCCGGTAGTTCTCGAACGTGAAACCGTGGTTCCAGATGGACTGCCACGAAAGCCATGCAAGCGGCACGACCAGCAGCAGCACGATCACCAGCAGCGCCGGTGTCATCAACAGCAGCATTGTGCGATCTTCGCGCCGTTGATAAAGCAAGGAAGGATCGGCCGGCGAAGTCTGCATTGCAGTCTGTCCTTGGATAGTCCGGGTGGCACTTCGCATCATGCACCTACGGCATCGAGGAATTGATACCACGCGGCCACCAGGCGAACGCCCGGCGCACGCAGCGAATGGAACGGCACAGGGTTCAGGCCGGGCGCCGCAAGCAGCGAGAGTTCCGGCTTGTCGCCGAGTGCGAGAGCCGCCGCATGCTGCCCAAGCAAACTAGCCATCGCTACCCCCGCCCCGTTATAACCGAGACAAAAAGTCGTTGTGTCGTCGCTGCGACCCACATGCGGCAGCGAGTTGAATGTCATGCCGACATAACCCGACCATCCATACTCTACGCGCACGCCGGCCAGATCCGGAAACAGCGCGACCATGGCCTGCTGCAATGCATCGAAGCCGGTCGTCTGCCCTTCCTTGCCGAACGCGTCGCGTCCGCCGAACAGCATGCGGCCATCGACTTTGCGAAACCACTTCATCATGCGCCGCGTCTCCGTATAGCTGCGGCGCTCGACCATCAGACGGGCATCGAGTTCGGCCGGCAGACGTTCCGTTGCGATCATTGCACTGCGGAACGGCACCAGCTCGCGTTGATAAACCGCAGTCGCGGGCGTCAGGTTCGAATAAGCATTGGTGCCGACTATCACCTGCTTCGCGCGGACCGTACCATTCGCTGTGCGCAAGGTCACGCCACCGCTGCCGCTTGAGCGGCTCATGTCGAGCACAGGTGTTGATTCGTAGATATCCACCTTGCGCTGCGTGAGGCCGGCCGCCAGTCCGCGCACGTATTCCAGCGGCAGGATGGTGCCGGCGTCAGCGCTCAGCACGCCGCCGACAAACGCCTTCGATCCCGTTTCATGCTCGACTTCGGCACGCGATTGAACGGTCATCGTGGTGTCGCCGAGTTGTTGCTTCACCCATTCCGCCTCGGCGCGAATCGACGTGAATGCGCGTTCCGTATGAGCGCAGCGGAGACTGCCGGTGTGTTCGAAACGTGCGCGGCCAAGTTTGAATTCATCGATGAACTGTTCGACCACCCGCACGCCATCGTGCGCGAGCCGGTGCATCGTCTTCGCGGTTTCAAGACCGTGCA
>Ga0185299_10003302_pt1 | contig 21880 bp, 17 predicted proteins | sample PaiPotPPA55metaG_FD_128002 | JGI IMG/M metagenome (GOLD analysis project Ga0185299, IMG submission 128002) | Iron sulfur acid spring bacterial and archeal communities from Banff, Canada, to study Microbial Dark Matter (Phase II) - Paint Pots PPA... ... | reverse complement strand
CTGCCTCGGTGAACCTCGCGGATTCCAACCCAGGCAACGATCACGCACAGAGCTCCCGGGATCGCTGCGGACGCGAACACGCCGCGCATCCCGAAGTGCCCGATCACAGCCAGCGCCAGCAGCGGGCCGACGATGGCGCCGGCGGAATCCATGGCTTGAATCAGACCGTAGGCTGAGCCGATCTTCGACTTGTCGACCGACTCGGCAACCATCACGTCGCGCGCGGTTCCGCGGACACCTTTGGCAAAGCGATCGGCGAAACGAATCCCCAGAATTTGCCACCACGAAGAAACCAGCGCCAGCAGCGGCTTCACCGCGTTCGCCACGAAGTATCCGCCGACCACGATGGGCTTGCGGTGCGAAACTTTATCGGCCAGATAGCCCGAGAAAAGCTGGGCAAAGGAAGCCACACTCTCGGCGATGCCTTCGATGATCCCCAGCTGCGCCGCTCCCGCGCCGATCGACGCGAGAAAGGCAGGCAGCACCCAGTACGCCATTTCACTGGCCGTGTCGTTGAGGAACGAAGTCAGGCCAAATGCGTATATATTCCTGGAGGTGGGTTGGGAAAGCGGTGGGGGCGGCGTGTCCATGTCCGTCTGTAAAAAATAGCATGGCGCAGCGATGCCGACGTGGCATGCGCGGGATCGGGTGCAAGGTCCCCACATTAATAGCGCTGCTCACTTTGGGAAGGCTCGACCGTCCACTAAGCTCGGCTTGAGAAAAATCTGTTATGACCAAACTGCTATGACAAATCCGCAAGCAACCTTACAAACAGAATCTCCCGTTCTCCAGCAGGACGTTAGTATCAACGAGCACTCATGGTTTTCCGGCGGGATGGCCATAGCGTGTCTACTCGCGTCCGCCGCCGTGCTGCTGCAGATGGCGACCAATGGCCGCTATGGTTACTTTCGCGACGAACTCTATTACATCGCAACCAGCGATCATCTCGCCTGGGGCTATGTAGACTTTGCCCCGTTGGCCTCGCTCCTCCTGCGCGTCAGCCGTTTTTTGTTTGGAGATTCCCTGCACGCGATTCGATTCCTGCCAGCGCTGGCCAATGGCGCTGAGATCGTGCTCACCGGTCTGATCACGCGGGAACTCGGCGGCAAGCGGTTCGCGATGCTGCTGGCGTGCCTCTCAGCGCTGATGGCTCCGGTAATCCTCGGCAACGGCACCCGCTTTTCCATGAACCCGTTCGAGCCCTTGTTCTGGATGGGCAGCATTTACTTTCTGCTGCGCGCCATAAACCGCAATCAGCCGGAGCTGCTGGTGTGGTGCGGCGTGCTCGTCGGGCTGGGATTGGAAAACAAACACTCGACCGCGTTCTTTCTTATCAGCCTCACCGCCGGTCTTCTCCTTACTCCCGAGCGCCGCTGGTTTCGCAGTAAATGGCTTTGGATTGCTGCGGTCATCGTCGTTCTGCTGAGTCTGCCCAACCTCATCTGGCAATACCAGCATGGCTTCCCAACCTGGGTCGATCTAAGCAACGTGAAGAGAACCCATAAGAATGTGGAGCTGCCGCCACTTCAATTCTTGCTGCAACAGATCATGATGTTGCTGCCCGTCAGCGTGATCGTCTGGATTGCCGGGCTGGGCTTCCTTCTGTTCCACGCGCAAGGCAAACGCTACCGCGTGCTGGGAGTGACCTATCTGGTGTTCCTCGCCATCATGATGGCGCTGCACGGCAAGGATTACTACCTCGCGCCGATTTATCTCATGCTGTTTGCCGCGGGCGGAGTGTTCTGGGAAACATTCATCGCCGCACACGCCAGGTGGCGATGGATGAAAGTGGCATTGCCTGGCCTCGTGCTGGTGCTTGGTGCGCTGGCCGTCCCGTTCGTCATCCCAGTTCTTCCTCCGGAGCGAGTCGGACCCTACATGGAAGCGTTCGGCTTGAAGTTGCCGAAAACGGAAACGCACATGAGTGGCCCGCTGCCGCAGCACTTCAGCGATGAATTCGGCTGGCCCGAAATGGTCGCCGCCGTCGCCCAGTTCTATCACTCCCTGCCGCCAGAAGAGCAGGCCAAGACCGGCATTCTGGCAGGGAACTACGGGGAAGCTGGCGCCATCGATTTTTTTGGCCCGCAATATGGACTGCCGAAGTCCGTCAGCGCTCACCAGAATTATTTTTATTGGGGACCGAGGCAATACACGGGCGAAAGTCTGATTCTGCTGCAGTGGGATCTCGAAGACGCGCAGAACTTCTGCCGCGATGTGCAGCAAGGGCCAACGCTCGATCCGCCCTGGGCCATGGCAGAGGAGCATTACACCATCCTCCTCTGCCGCGGAATGAAGAAACCGCTGCCGGAGTTATGGCCGCGGCTCAAGCATTGGAACTGAGTCCCTACCAGAACAGTGGAGAGACGCGCGCCCTCGCCCGTCCGCCCGGGCGGGGCGCCCGGCTCTCCATAGGCAATGTTGGGATCGACACCGGCGGCTAGCCTAATTCAGAGCGGCTGATTCCGAGGGCGCTGCGGGCGGCGCCGCCTCCGGGGTTGGTGGCGTTGCCGTCGCTGCGCGTGTTCCAACTCCAATCTGCATCGCGGTATTTTTTGGGAATACCACTTCGTGTCCTCGCGCCATGAAGTTCGTGTAAACCGACACCGCGGCTCCGTAGGCTCCCATGGTTGTGCCGAAGGCGCGCGAGCGAACAGCGGCGCCCAAGATCATCCCAACCAGCTTGAATCCGCCGAGACCGCCAGCGGCGGCGTTGCCGCCGTCTCCGTGCACTTTGCCTCCGTCACGATCGCCCCCTTCTTGCGCGGCCATCATGGCCAGTCCGAGCGACACGGCTGTTCCCAGATACCGCGACTTCGAAGTGGTCGCTTCAGCGCCACCTTCGGAATCAAGTTTTACGTTCGCATCTTTGCCGGCCTGCACGCCTTCGAGCGTAGAAACGATCTTCTGCTCAATGCCATCGGGAGGCACAAGTTCCGAGAATGCGATACGCAGCTGTCCGTTCTTTTTCATGCGGCGTGCCGGTTGCGCCTGCTTGACCGTGCCCTTCAGGCGACTGCCTTGAGGAAGGATCAAGCGATCGCCATCCATCAGCGGTTGTGAGAGGACCGCTTCCACGTCCTGACCCTTGTGGGAGGTTGCGGACGATAACGGTGTGACCAGGCGAGCGTGAACCACGCTTCCCTCAGGAAGATCGCTGCCAATCGAGGAGGCCATCGGGACGGTCATCAACATGCTCCCGAAATCCAGCGGGTCCACCAATTCGGCGAAGTACACAGTTCCGGCCGGGATATATTGCCGGTGAACCGGCAGTTGCGCCTCTCCATAGCGTTCGAGGCTGCGAACCTTTCCAGGTGTCTTTAGTTCCTTCATGGCGTTGTCCCATTGCTCGTGGGCTTGCTGCTTCGCCTCTTTGATTTTTTTGGATGCCGCGTCCTTTACGAGATTTTTCTTTTCTTTTTCGTTGGCCGATGTGACTAACTGGATGACCTGGCCGGAGCCGGGAGCGACGTTCGTATGCAGCGGGAAACGTCTCCCATCAGGCAGCACCAATTCATGGAAGCCGACTTCGACTTTACGGAGCGGCGTGAAGTCCGCATTCAGCACGGCTAAAGTACGCTTGCCTTCGGAGAGCGACTCGATCTTCGTGATTTCGCCGATGACCTCGGAACCAACGGGCACGACAATGTGATCGAACGCGTATACCGGCTCCACGATGCGCGCGTGGACCGGCTGTCCTACCTTCTTCACTCGGATTTCCTGATCCAGCGCCACTTGCAAAGGCGCGCCTTTCGCTACGGTCAGAGCAACCGTCTGCGGCGGCGCGGGCTCGGCGAGCTTACTTGGTTCGGCGGCAGGTTTGCGTGCGGAACCCGGAGTGAGTTGAGGGATGGGAACTTCTTGAGCTTCGATCCGAGCTCCGATACTGCAGCCACAGGTGAGGGTAAGCAGGATTGCACACAACGCACGCGTGAGGGCCATACCGAGTCTCCCCGTACTTGGCTAGATTGATCCCTATTGTAGAACAATCGAAACCTTCTTTGTTTGGCTGATTCCGGTAGAATGGACGTACATGTCCGACCGCACTTTTACCCTCGACGAAGCGCAGACACTCCTCCCGATTCTGGAGTCGCTGCTCAAACAGGCGATTAACGGCAAGAAGCTGATTGAAGACGTGGACGCGGAGTTACAGGAAACCGCGCACCGTGTTTTTTTGAACGGCGGCATGATGCTGAATGTGGTCCATCTGGCGCGGCGCAAGGCGGAACGCGAGAAGGCAAATCGACGCGTCAAGGATGCCCTCGCCGAAATTGACGCGACCGGCGTGCAGGTAAAAGATCTCGACATCGGATTGCTCGATTTCCCCTGCAAGGTAGAGGGAGAGGTCCTCCTGTTGTGCTGGAAACTGGGCGAGCCAACGATCACGCATTGGCACGGAACAGGCGAGGGCTTCGCCGCCCGCAAGCCGATCGACGAGCGGATCGCAAATGCGGGCAAGAAGCGGCCGAAGTAGGGAAGAGCCGTCAGCTGTCAGCTCTCAGCTAATTCTCCTTAAAATTGTTGTCATCCTGAGCGAAGCGAAGGACCTAAGCACTTTCTGGCTGGTAGAGATGCCGTTCGTACCATCCCTCACTCAGATCGTTCCACGTAGGATTCACCGAAACAATCAACTGCATCTTCTTAATCCGCAGCCAGCCTTTGATCCGTTTCTCGCGGTCAATCGCGTTGCGCACATCGTCAAAACTTTCGTAGTAAACGAGTCGATCAATCTTGTAGCGCTTGCAGAATTCCGATCCGTCGCCGCGCTTATGTTCCCAGACCCGGCGGCGAAGGTTATTTGTGACTCCGACGTAAAGCGTCTTCGAGCGGTTTGTGAGAATGTAAACGCAGTAGTAGCGGTGGTCGCCGAAATGCATAGGTCCTTCGCTTCGCTCAGGATGACAATCTGAGATGGTGTAGGTTTAGATTGTGCCTCGAGAAGTTGCGGGAATCAGTGAGCGGCGTACACCGAAATTGTGACGATTCGCTGGGTGAGCTAGCACAACTTCGTCCTCCTCATTTTTTGTCCTCCTTTTGTCATCCTCCCATAAATTTTGTCATCCTGACTCTGAGCGCAGCGGAATGGGAAGGACCTGCTTTTCGACGATTACCCATAATTCTTGTCATCCTGAGCGAAGCCAAGGACTTATGCATTCCGCTGGCGTCGGCAAAATGCGTAGGTTTTTCGCTTCGCTCAAGATGACAGGGTGGATGGATGCGATGGATTCCGGGGACCCGACGCCAGAAAACATCGCGCAAGTTCGGGATCACGATCCGTTCTTTATATTCAAGAGCGCGGCGACCACGTGTGTGTGCGAAGGCACGACACGACCCAAGCCATGCACTACCGGGGACCGAGCGAGGGCAGGGCGTTCTGCTAAAATCACGCTATTCGAGGCGATCATTTATGTTGACTGGGCGCAAACTGGCGTTGACGCTTGCCTTTACGGCTCTGGTTGTAGTGGTCTTTGGGATGAGCTGCAACGGGTTCTTCACAGATCCCGTTCTGCAGTCGATTGCGATCCAGCCTACGAGCCCCCAGATCCAAATTGGTTCATCGACGACTCAGACTTTACAAGCTTGGGGAACATACGATACCAAGCCGAGATCGCTGATCACTAGCGGTGTCTCCTGGACGAGTAGCCCCTCCACGATCGTGGAAATCATCGGCCCCTGCGCGAATGCGCATTCCTGCGGGAGCGCTACCGTACAGGGGGTTGCCAGCGGCACAGCCACAATTACTGCCGCTGCGCAGGGTCTCAGCGCGACAGCGACAGCAACGGCGTATCTTGGCAATGTCACCAATTTTGAAGCGTGCCAGGGTACTACGGTCCCCGTAACTTCCTGTACCAGCACTTGGAACCCAAACGCCGCGGGTGCCGTGACCCAAGCCTTCGTCGCGCAGGGCACCTCCAACGGCACAACGTTTGACCTTACAACTGCGGCAACGTGGACAGTCGCGCCGACTCCGATAACCGGATCGATCACGTGCACGAATAACGGCGCATCTCCAGAGCTCTGTCTCGTGGTACAAAATACAACGGCAGGTACCTATACTATTACCGTGACATACGGCGCGAATCCCACCCTAACAGCCACAGTGAACGTAACCGTAACGAATTAAGGCCGCCTAGAAGTCTTGAAATCGTGCCGGGTGCCCAAAACGACACAAGGTCCTGTTTGTGCACGGATGCTTCTGGCATCGCCATTCGGGATGTTCCCTCGCCCCAGGTCTCGCGGCCTTTCGAGACCTGGAATTCCACCGCCGCGTAAAGCTTGGGGCGATTCATAGCGCGGGCCGCGTGAATTTAAGATTCAGCCACTGAACAGAACAAATCCTGGCAGAACATTAGTTCGGGAGTCCGCAGATTGTCAATCCTGCTTCTCCCTCAGCAACCCTCAAAAGCCTTGCCAGACAGGCGTTCCCGCTGGAATCTCCAACGAGCTGCGTGATACACTCGGGCGCTATTCCCAGGAGATCCCAATGCGAATTGTTCCCCTCCGTGGTCTGCGGACGGCCGTTTGGTCCGCCGCAGCCCTTGCTCTCGCCGCAGTTTCCGCATTCAGCCAGGTCCCTTCTTCCGCGTGGGTACACCTAAATCCTTCGCGAAGGCCGGCGGCGCGCGCCGCCTGTGCGATGGTCTACGATCCGGTCAGTCAGAAGACTGTCATGTTCGGCGGGTTTAATCGTTCGCAGTACTTTAATGACACTTGGACCTTCGATGGCACGAACTGGAAACGGATCAGGACTAAGGTGAAGCCCACGGCGCGAGCGGCTGCCAGCGCAGCCTACGACACAACATTGAAGCAGGTGGTTCTGTTCGGCGGATACAACGGTCAGTACCTCAATGACACCTGGACGTGGAATGGCGCAACCTCCACCTGGACGCAGGCCGCGCCAACTCATCAGCCGGTTCCGGAAACTTTACCGATGCTGTTTCCCGACCCGATCACCGGCCACGTCGACGAATTCGGAGGTTACGACGGCATGTTCTATCAGTTGACGACGTGGCGGTGGAGGGATGGCGACTGGCGCAAGCTTTATCCCCAGCAATTCCCCTCGGCGCGAGCGGCGGCTGTTTTCGGCACCGATCCGGTGCGCAAGCAGACTGTGATGTTCGGAGGTCTCGCGGAGGTGAATCCCATAAACACCTGGACCTACGACGGACACATATGGACCCAGCAGTTTCCGAGCGCGCAGCCCACTGAGCGGCTTTTTACCGGGACGGTGTACGATCCGCGCTTCGGTGGCGTGGTGACGTTCGGCGGGTTTGCCGGCATCGATATAAACGAGACCTGGCTTTGGAACGGCACCGACTGGATCCAACTCGCTCCGCAGCAATCGCCATCACCACGCGAGTCGATGGGGATGGCTTTCGATGAGTTGCATCAGCAGACAGTCGTGTTCGGCGGGAAAGATGGCCTGAACCTTTTGAACGGCACTTGGGTGCTGCAGACTCAATGATCGAGTAACGGCGGAAGCGGGCTCGCGCTATATTGGATAGCGAGCCCGTGAAACGCTTCCGCCAGCAGTTTTTGTTGTGCATTTCGATTTTCATTCTGCTCTTTCCGTCAGCGTGCGATCGCGGCCGTGGTCGCGTGCTCGAGGTCGCCTACGTTTCCGGCGTTCAGGCCACACTGCGCGACCACGTGGCTGCGGTGTATGAAAAAGCCGGAGTGGTGAAGAACGGCGAGCGCGTGGAAGTCCTCGACCATGACCGCCACTTCGTCAAAGTGCGCACCGCAGACGGCACGACGGGATGGATGGAACAGCGCTACCTCGTCAGCCAGGAAGTCTTCGATCAGATCCAGAAGCTGACTGCCGACAACCAGAACGATCCCGTGCAGGCTCGGGGCGCGACGCGCAACGACACGAACCTGCACGTCGAACCGGGGCGCGATACCGAGCATCTCTATCAGATTTCTTCCGGCGAGAAGCTATCGCTGCTGAAGCGAGGCACCGCCGAGAAGCCAGGCGCGGTTGCGGCGCCGTCGCGCTCCGCCAAGCCGCGCAGCAATCCGCGAGACAAGAAGCAGTCCATACCGGTGACCCCTGTTCCGGTGATTGAAGACTGGTGGCTGGTGCGCGACTCCCACAACCGTGTCGGCTGGGTGCTGGCCCGCATGATCGATCTCGACGTCCCGCTCGACATCGCCCAATATGCGGAAGGCCAGCGTATTGTCGCATTCTTCGTGTTGAATCAGGTTCAGGATGGAGACAGGAAAGTCGCGCAGTACTTGACTGTCCTCACCGAGCCCAAGGATGGCCTGCCGTTTGACTTCAATCAGATTCGCGTCTTCACCTGGAACGTGAGGCGCCATCGCTATGAGACAGCCTATCGCGAGCGCATGGAAGGCGTCCTGCCCGTGACCGTTTCACAAGAAAACTTCGAGAAAGAAGGTGTGTTGCCCGCGTTCGTGATTCGCGTGATGGACGACAACGGCAATGTCACCGAGCGCAAATACAAGCTAAACACGCCGATTGTGAGGAGAGTGTACGCACCGGGAGAACAGCCGCAGCGGACTGCAACTCGGAAAGCGAAACGGAGGCGATAGTGGCAAGTGCCTGACCACTGAGGGCCCAGTTATATAGCGGCAGTTGCTTCCCCCTGTGTTTCCCCGTGCCCTCTGTGCTCTCTGTGGTGAAGACCTAGGCTGCGGTCAAGAACTTAGGAGTAGAAATCGGCAATGCTCTCGACGACCCGACGAATCTCGGCCTCGGTCAACTCCGGGAACATCGGCAAGGCCAGCACTTCGCGGGCGGCCTGCTCGGAGACTGGCAGGTCTCCTGCCTTCAGTCCGAGGTAAGAAAAGACCGGCTGCAAATGCAGCGGCAGCGGGTAGTAGATTTCCGATCCGATTTTTCGTTCAACGAGAAATTTGCGCAGTTCGTCCCGGCGCTGGGCGCGAATCACATACTGATGAAACACATGTTTAGCTTGCGGACTCCGCGCCAGCAAGCGCACCGGCGCTTCGCTTTTGTTGGAAGTCACCCCGGAGTCGGCAAACAGCTGATCGTAGGTCGCGGCGTGCTGCTGCCGGCGGTGGTTCCAGTCCGCGATGTGTGCCAGTTTCACGCGCAGCACCGCTGCCTGAATGGCATCCATGCGTCCGTTCCAGCCAAATTCGTCATGGTAGTAGCGCCGCGGACTCCCATGGTTGCGGAGCCGGCGCATGTGCTCGGCCATCTCCGGACGGCTAGTGGTGACGATTCCCGCGTCTCCGTAGGCGCTTAGATTCTTGGTGGGATAGAAACTGAAGGCGGCAGTTACCCCGAGCGAGCCCGCACCGCGCCCGCTCCACTCGGCGCCAATCGCCTGGGCGGCGTCTTCCACAATTGCAACTCCGAATTCGTGAGCGTGTTCTTTAGCGTTTTCCTTAACTATGCGGTCGAACGCGTCCATGTCGGCGCACTGGCCGTAAAGATGCACGGGAAGAATGGCGCGAAGATTCTCGGGTCGCTTTGTCTGGAGTAGCCGATGAACTAGCGCCGCATCTAGATTCAGGGTGCCGGGATCGACGTCCACGAAAACCGGCGTTGCGCCCGCCCGCACAATTGCGCTGGCCGACGCAAAGAAGCTGAATGCGGTTGTGATGACCGAGTCTCCGGGCTTGACGCCCGCAGCGACGAGCGCCAGCCAGAGCGCCTCCGTTCCGGACGCGCAACCGACGGCGCAGGCCGCTCCCGTCAGCGCAGCAATCTCGCGCTCGAGCGCCTCGACCTCCGGACCGAGAATAAAGCTTTGCGAATCGCACACCCGCGTGATGGCGGCCAGCACGTCTTCGCGGATGCCATCGTACTGGCGGCGCAAGTCGAGGAGCGGAACGGCGAGCGGCACTGCGAGAGGAACGGACTGGGGCGCGCGGTTCGGTGGCGTCGTTCGTGGCGCCTTGCGCGGCGATGAGAGGCTGGACTTCACAGGAAGAAGATTCTAGCAGGCACGGTCAGTCAGGCCAGTCAGGCGCGATCAGTACGCGGCCATGATCGAGCGGCGATTTAGCGGCGCCTCATAATCTTCGGCAGGGCCGGGGCACTGCTATTAAGGACGTGAAGGCGACGAACGTCCTGCCCGCGCAAGTTTTTCTCGCCCCTGCCTTTGGAATCATCCAGATGCTGCCGCCAGATTTCCAGCTCAGCGCGCAGACGGTCGAGATCGAGATCGGGAAACGAGCTTTCCGCGCCGTTGAGATTGCGCATGGCACGCTCCAGAACCGAGCGGGCGCCGACATGGTTACCAGTGGACTGGTGATGAAAAGCGACCGCCAACTGAACCATACCTTGGAGGTGCAAACGGAGATGCCGACGCGAGTCGCAGTCGCGAGGCACGGAGCGCCAGACGTCTTCGAGAACTTCATGAGCGTCGAAAAAGTGGGCGCGGTTGAAGAGCGCTACGCCGTGCCGAAACGAGTTTCTCTGCATACTCTGGTGTCCTGGCCGATAGAGCTTCACGAAGGAGCAAGCCTTGGGTGCAGTTCCAACCGCAGTCATCTGTTGCTGTACGGGATACACCTTCTCATATTTCTGGTTGACAGGAACCTTCCGAAAGTAGTATTTATCTCGTTCCGTGGATTATAAGGCTCAATAAATGAACTAGTTACGTATGATCCACTTTGGAATGCGAGTTGCTGCTTCCAAGGGTTCTTCAGATCAGGGGCTCGCCTTCTGGCTAGCTCAACATTTGAACGATTCACCGGATTCGATAGGTTCAGGAGAAAAATACATGCAATCCGAATTTCGATTTAACAGAATTCGAGAGCTGGCTTTGCTGGCCCTGCTGTCCGTTGCTGTCGTCGGTCTGCTTTCGGTCTCCGCCAGCGCCGATAACCTCTATGCCAGCATTCGCGGCACGGTTACTGACCCGACCGGAGCTGTGGTGTCCGGTGTGAACCTGACCGCTACCAATGCGGCCACGGGAATCGCGTTCACCACCACCTCGAACAGCAGTGGTTCTTTTACTTTCCTGCAACTCCCTATCGGCGATTACTCGCTCAAGGCCGAACAAACTGGGTTCAAGGCGTACAAGGCATCGGGCATTCACTTGGACCTCGACCAGATATACAACCTGCCCGTGAAGCTAGCCTTGGGTGCAGCTTCCGAACAAATCATCGTCGAAGCCAATCCGGTCCAGGTGGAGCAGACGGATATGCAACTGGGCACCACCATAACGGGGCAACAGATCGTGGACTTACCCCTGAACGGCCGCAACTGGACCCAGCTCCAGCAACTGCAGCCCGGCATCATTGGAACGTCCGACCGGTTTGGTGGAAATAACGGAGCTTTTTCCGGCAACGGCGCGGGAACTCAGCAGAACTCCTTTTTGGTTAATGGCGTCGATTCCAACGACGCCTCGCTGAACACCGCCCTGGTGATTCCAAGTCCAGATGCGATCGGCGAGTTTCGCCTGATCACCAGCACTATAAATCCCGAATACGGACGCAACTCGGGTACCATCATTAACGCCAACATCAAGAACGGCACGAATCAGTTCCACGGTAGCGGTTTCGAGTTCTATCGCGACACCTTCTTGGACGCGAAGAACTACTTTGAAGCGAAGGCCTCGCCTTTCCACCAGAACGAGTACGGTGGCACCATAGGCGGCCCGATCCTCAAAGACAAGGCCTTCTTCTTCTTCTCCTACCAGGGATTTAAACAAAGAATTCCGCAAGCTGGCGCCGCCCCCGCATCGCCTGTATACACGACGACCGAGTTCCAGGGTGGCGACTTCACCGCCGTCCTGAATAACCCCTTGGGGTTGGCGGGGTCGTGGAGCACCAACCCCAACCCCGTACCATTATGGGGCGATAGCGCTTCCTCGTGTCCCTATGTGAGTTCTAGCTCTCCGCAATGCGCGGCCGGGTCGCAGACCTTCGAAAGCCTCTTTTCGAAGGGATTCGTCCCCATTCAGAACTTCAACGCACTGTCGACTAAGCTGGTGAATCAATTCAATGCCTTTGACCCCTCGGGGACACTTACCTTTAATCCGACAACGACCGGCCACCAACACCAGTTCCTGGGCCGAATCGACTTCAAACTTACGAATAACGACGCGCTCTGGTTCTATGGTCTGTGGGAGACACGCCCCACGCAAGATAGTCTGCCGTTCACGGGAGCTACCATACCGGGTCAGCCGGATTCGAACCTTCGTCATTACTGGCAAGACGCGGTTTCGTGGACACATACGTTCTCACCGACGACCTTGAACGAATTGCGTCTTGGCTACACCCGCTTTAACTACGCCGCCGTGACACCAGTCGACCCAATCAATCCCACAGCCTACGGTTTCACCGGGATTACGCCCCAGAATGCTGCGGCTTCCTTACCGGTCATGACCACGCCGCTCTTTACACTGGGATTCAGCGCCAACGGCCCGCAACCGCGTGTCCAGAACATCTATGAGATAACCGATAACTTCAGTAAAGTCTGGGGCCACCACACCTTCAAGGCGGGCGTAAACCTCAACCGCGGGTCCATCGACAACCCCTTCAACAACAACCTTGGCGGCAACTTTGGCTTCCAGGGGTCTGGACCCTACTCCAGTGGAGACGGGTCTCTGGATTTTCTGCTGGGGTTCCCGGATACCTATTCGCAAGGCAGCGGCTCCATCATCGATGCGAAGGCGCACGAAGTTTACGCCTACGCGCAAGACCAGTGGCAGATCAAGCCGAACCTGACCCTCACTTTCGGAACGGGTTACGAGGTCTTTACGCCATGGAAGAACAACTATGACCATGGTCTGATCATGGCGGCATTCCGGCCGGGCCAGCAATCGACGGTCTTCCCGACAGCGCCTCCAGGATTTGTTTATCCCGGCGATAGTGGGATCAACGAGTATGGTGGCCCCACCATCAAGTACGGCTTGTTCGCTCCCCGTGTTGGTTTCGCTTGGAGTCCCGACGCCTCGCGTAATTGGAGCATCCACGGCGGCATTGGTCTCTACTACAATCGCACCGAAGAAGAAACGGCGCTCGAGACCTTGATCAATGCGCCCTTTGCAATCACCGGGACTGGCGCATCACAGGCAACTACAAGTGCCATTAACGGTGGCGGAGTAGTTTGTTCGCCTGGTTTTGCAAACCCGTGGATTAGCGTGACAGGAGCCACTTGCTATCCGGGAGGCACCAAAGCTGTCAGCAATCCGTTCCCGTTCACTCCATTTCCAGTAGGCGCCAAGAACATCGATTTTTCGCAATTCGCTCCCATCGGGTTCAGTTGGTCGTCGCTGGATCGCCACTGGACCGCGCCTAGATCGACCAACTTCAATCTGACGATCGAGCGGCAGCTGGATAAGGCGACCATTCTCTCTCTTGCTTACGTCGGCAATCTGGGACGCCACGAAGAGGGCGCAATCGTCACGAACCAGGCCGGCCAGGCTCCTGGAGTGAACCCGGCGGCGGCGGCATTCCCCGGCGGTAATTGTACGCGCGGAACTCGCTTGGCGAGCGTGGGTCTCTGCCCTATAACCGGCACTACTGAAAACGCAGACCTCACTTGGACGAATGCTGCCCCTGTTCCGGGTGCAGTTCCACTTAACCCCTCCATCTACGGTCATCCGGGCTTGGACCTCACCGGATACAACTCCAATTACAACTCGATGCAGATCACATTGAACCGGCGATTTAGCAAGGGATTGCAGGTGCTGGCAGCCTACACCTGGTCACGCAATTTCGACGAGACGTCCAGCTTCGAAAACAACGCTTTCAACTTTCCGGGAATCAACCCGTTCTGCTTAAGTTGCAATTATGCTCCTTCCGCAAACGATGCACCCCAGCGTTTCGTGGTGAGCTATACCTACACTCTGCCGATCTATTCGCTCACGCATAAGTGGAGAAGGCTGACGGACGACTGGAATCTCGCAGGCATCTACACTCTGCAGCACGGCACACCCGTTGGCCTGTTTGACTTCCGCGATTACTCGCTCACTTGCGACAATAACGTTGGGTTCTTCACCTGTCCGGGCGTACCCAACCAGGTCGGCCCTGTGGGAATCAGGGACCCGAGAAACAACCACGGCGAGAACCCCAAGAACCTCTACTTCAATCCGGCGGCCTTCGTCATTCCCGCTTCCGGGACACTCGGAACAGCCAGCCGCAACCCGATCTATGGCCCGGGAATCAACTACGGCGATATGGCGATCGAGAAGAGAATCCATATCGACGAGTCGCGTTATTTCGAACTGCGCTTTGAAACCTATAACACCTTCAACCACACCAACTTTGCCAACCCTAGCGATAATGGTTTTAACAGCGACGACGTCCAGGGCCTTTTCGGGACCTTCGGAAAGGTATACGCGACAAAGACCATCTCGACCGGCGGCGAAGGCAGAGCCGTGCAGATTGGCGCAAAGTTCTACTTCTAGCAATTGGAAGAGGCGAATCACTGGGCGTCCCGATTTTCAGGACGCCCCTTTTTGTTGTTGTCTAAGGTTCGTACGGCTGGCGAGAAACAGGGAGGACAGAGCTAGAGCGCCACGAACTAACAAGCTAACCACTACTTCACCTTCTCCCGCTCCTTTTTTGCCTCGGCAGCTCGCCCAAGATGATCGTAGGCCTCTGCGAGCGCAGCGTGCGCCGGAACAAACTCAGGCAGGCGTCCAGCCGCAATTTCAAGGTGCACGACGGCGGTCTTGACGTCTCCCGTCTTGACGAGCGCTGCGCCGATCTCGTAGTGCGCCCAGGCCGAGTCGGGCTGGAGCTCAATCGCCTTGTGCAGATGCTTGACCGCCTCGGCGTATTGCGCTTTTCGCGCCAGCGCCACCCCGAGCGTGTACTGCGCCAGGTAGAGGTTGGGATCGGCGGCGACGATGGGCTCCAAAGTGGCGATGGCGCGGGCGATAGCGAGGTCTGGCTTCGACTGGTCGCGAGCTAACGCTGCTTCGATCACTTTGTTGGCGGTCGCTATTTTGTCTTTTGGATCGGTCCCTGTAGCCGCTGCGGCAGCGCCCGACGACTTTTGCAGCCCAATGTATCCGAGCGACGCCAGTTTCTGCATCTCAGAAGAACTCAACTCGGCGGAAGACTTGGCGGATTCGCCGCTGAAATGCCTATCAAAGCCATCGAGTTGCGCCGCCATGGTGTCGAGCGTGGCCTTCGAACTCTGGGCCATGTTGTGGGCGGCGCCCGGGTCCGTGGTTAAGTCGTAGAGTTCGGGCTTGGGGGCGCGGATGTAGAGATACTTGCCCATGCGCCACGATTCTAGAGAGCTCCAGCCGAATCCGCGTTGGGGCAGATCGCTGCGGGAATATACGGGCTGATCACCGCTACCGCCGCTGGCATTTGCAATGCGTAATAACGACTGTCCCTGCATTAGCGAGGGAACCGGGATCACAGCGATTTCCAGCAGAGTAGGAGCGATGTCCACGAGCCTAACTTTGGCGGCTACTCGCTTCGTGGCGGGATGGGCTTCCGGGAGTCTTACTACGAGTGGGACGTGGATGGTCTCGTCATACAGGAAGATGCCGTGGGTATCTTCGCCGTGAGCGCCGAGGCTCTCGCCCTGGCTGGCTGCGACGACGACGGCGGTGGTGGCGTCGAGCTTCTGCTGATGCAAAATTGCTAGAAGTTTGCCGATGGCCGTATCGGCTGCCGCGATGCCGGCGTCGTAGGACGCAGCGGCCGAGTGCGGATCGATCTGAATCCAGAGGAAGAATGGGGCTTGCATGTTGCGGGTCAGCCAGGCTGCGGCGCTGGTCACTACCTGGTCCGGGCGACGCTGAGTAGGGGAAGGGCGCTGACCGTCCGTCCCCACACTGGCCGGCCGAGCGCCAGCGTCGAAAGACTGGAAGCCGCGGTTGAATCCCTGCGCCAGCCCGTTCCACGGGTCGAGATCAATGGAGCCAACAAAGGCGGCGGTCCGGTAGCCTTGGGTCTTCAGTAGTTCCGGGAGGGATGGCAGCGATAACGACAGCGTACCGCCAATGTCGCTCATGCCGGTGCTCTGAGGATAGGCTCCGGAAAGAATGGTTGCGTGCGAAACAACTCTTCCCGGCGCTTGGGCGTACGCATGCTCGAAGACGATGCTTCCTCCGGCTAGACGATCAAGGTTCGGCGTAAGCGCACTTTTGGCGCCGAGGAAACCCATCCGGTCGGCGCGGGTGGAGTCGAGGGTGATCAGCACCAGGTTGGGTTTGGATGCGGCGGCGGCGAAAGCGAAACTAATAAACATCAGACTCACGCCCGCAATGAATTTCCGGCTCATGACAGTAAGTGTAGAAGCTGCGCCGCCATTGATCAAAACCTCAAAACCCGGAGTCTTGACGTCCATGCAACTCCGCGTACAATCCTATGTACCTGCTCCTCGGGATCTCCAGTCTCATGGTGATGTCGTGATCACCACCCCATCATTAGCCAGGAAGCCGGACAATATTTTGCAGTGACCGCGCCCTTCAGAAAACGTCTTCGTCTGGTATGCCTGCTGGCTCTGTGCGCCGCGGGTTTAAGCCTGTTTCTCTCCTGCCATCACGCGCGGGGCGGAGCGGTTGCGTCGAGGAAGCTGATCATCCTCGGCGTTGACGGGCTCGACCCGGACCTGCTCACGAAGTTCATGGCGGAGGGCAAGATGCCGAACTTCGCCCGGCTGGCCGAGCAGGGATCGTTCCGCCGTTTGACGACCAGCATCCCGCCGCAAAGCCCGGTGGCATGGTCGAACCTGATTACGGGCATGAATGCCGGCGGCCACGGAATCTTTGATTTCATCCACCGCGATCCGAAAACCTTTCAGCTTTATTTTTCTACGTCGCGAGTAGAGGGCCCAAAGCATAGCTTCCACCTCGGGAGTTGGGTGATTCCGCTCGGCAGCGGCTCGGCCGAACAGTTGCGGCACGGCAAGGCCTTCTGGGAGATTTTGGACGAACAGAGCGTGCCCAATTACGTTTACCGCATCCCGGCAAATTTCCCGCCCATCTCGGCGAAAGGGAAGACTCTTTCCGGCATGGGCACGCCCGATTTGCGTGGCACGTATGGCACATTTACTTTCTACACTGATGATGCGACAGCGGCGGTGGGAGCGGTCGAGGGCGGGGAACTGATCCAGGTCGAAGTAAAGAACAATCGGGTCGCGACCAATCTCATTGGACCGGACAACTCGTTTCGCCAGAACTCGCCTCCTGCGACCGAGCCTTTCACGGTTGACGTGGATCCTCTGGAACCGGTGGCGCGCATCGGAGTGCAGGACCGGCAGTTCGTGCTGAAAGAAGGCGAGTGGAGTGGATGGGTTCCGGTGGAGTTTCAGCTCATGCCGGTAATTGGCAATGTGAAGGGGATCTGCCGCTTTTATCTCAAGCAGGCGCATCCGCGTTTTCAACTCTACGTATCGCCAATCAATATTGACCCGTCAAATCCCGCGCTTCCGATATCTACGCCCTCGAGTTACTCGCGCGATTTAGCGAAACAAATCGGCGAATTCCACACACAAGGCATTGCCGAAGATACGAAGGCGCTCACCGCCGGTGTGCTCGACGATAAGGAGTACCTGGAACAGGCTCGCACCGTGCTCGCAGAACATCGGCGCGCATTCGATGTAGAGTTCCCGAAATTTCACCGGGGCCTATTCTTCTTTTATTTCTCGAGCCTCGATTTGAACGCGCACATGATGTGGCGCCTGATCGATCCGCAGCATCCGGCATACGACGCTGCGCTCGCTGCTCAGTACGGGTCCTCGCTCGAGGAGTTTTACGAGCAGATTGATCAGGTGCTCGGCGAGGTGATGCCGAGGGTCGATAACAATACAACTCTGCTCGTGCTTTCGGACCATGGATTTGCTCCCTTTAGGCGCTCGTTCAATCTGAATACCTGGTTGTTGAACAACGGCTACGTCACTCGCAAAGCTGGCGCGAGCGGAGATTCGAGCGAGCCTTTCGCCGATGTGGATTGGAGCCGAACGCGGGCTTACGGATTGGGGATTAATGGGCTTTATCTGAATGTTCGTGGACGTGAGCGTGAGGGCATTGTGGATCCCGCTGAGGCGGACGCGTTGCTGCGGGAAATCCGGCAGAAGCTTCTGGAGGTTCGCGATCCGAAGGATGGTTCTCAGGTGATTACGCGAATCGATCTGGCGAGCGAAGCCTACCAAGGGCCATATGCGCGCACAGGTCCGGATGCGCTCGTCGGGTACAACCGCGGGTACCGTTCAGGCTGGAAAACGATTCTGGGCGCGTTTCCGGCGGACGTGCTCGAGGACAACACGAATGCATGGAGCGGCGATCATTGCATGGACTCCACAAAGGTGCCGGGAGTGCTGCTGAGCAACCGCAAGATTGACGCGCAGACTCCGGCGCTGACTGACATCGCACCCACGATTCTGTCGGAATTCGGAATCGCGAAGACGAAGGATATGATGGGGCAGTCGGTGTTTCAGCCGCGCTAGGCGCTGCCGAGCAAACTGTAGCGCCGGCATCTTGCCGGCTACTCCGCGGCACGGACGTGCGACGGACAGCCGCCGGGACGGCGGCGCTACAAATGAAGACGGGAGAAATCATGTTCGGTTCACACAAAGTGAAGATCGAAGGCGAGCTGCTGGAGAAGGTCAAGCAGTGTTCGGACGCCGCAGGATACGAATCGATCGACGAATTCGTGATCCACATGCTGGAAAAAGAAACGAAGAAAATCCTGCCGGACGAAAGCAGCACGTCCAAAGAAGAAATTCAGAAACGGCTGCGCGGATTAGGGTACATCGAGTAGCTTGAATGTTCTCTCCAATCCGCTGGCGATCGCCTCAAATGCCGCGGCAATCGCGGCATTCAGCCTATCCCTGCTGACCAGTCCACTGGCGATTGTGGTTGTCGTGTCGCTGGTCGTGGGGCTGCTGATGGTGGTCCTGTTCGGCTACACGTCGGATCAGAAAGCAATTGGCATTGCGAAGGATCAACTGAAGGCCCATCTGCTGGCGGTGCGCCTGTATCGCGATCAGATTCCGGTGGTGATGGGCTCTTACGGCAAGATACTGCGCGGTACAGGGCGCTACCTGAAACTTGCATTCAAGCCGCTGCTGTACGTCGTCATTCCGATTATTTTGCTCATGGTGCAGATCGATCGCTATCTGGGTTCAACGCCGATTCCTCCGAACGCGCCGTTTCTGCTGACTGTCCACCTCGCTGCACCGTCTGCCGGGCAAGCGACCGGAAGCGACGTGCTGAATGATGTCACGCTCGATCTTCCGCCCGAGATCTCGATCACCGCGCCTCCGGTGCACGTTCCTTCGACAAATGAAATTGTGTGGCGACTAGTCGGCTCAAAAGAGGGAAAATATGAAGTGAAGATCCTCGTGGAGGGACGGAGCGCTACGAAGGGCATTTCTGTAGGGAGTGGCCTGCCGCGAATTTCGACTGTCCGGTTGCGTGGCCGTTTCTGGGAGCGGGTGTTCTCGTCGGCAGAGCCGGCGCTGCCGGAGAATAGTCCGATCGAGTCCATTTCGATCAATTATCCGGATCGCAATATCGAGGTCGCGGGCTACGGCATGAACTGGATTTGGCTGTTCTTCATCTTGTCGATGATTGCAGGATTTATCTTCAAGGAACTACTAGGGATTCAAATATGAATAGATCGTGTGGAGCAGACGCCCTCGTCCGCTTGCGTGCATCGGCTGTCAAGTTGCACGACGGAAGGGGACGCCCGTCGCTCCATTGTTTGCGCCAGCGTTTCGCGGGCGAGGGCGCCCGCGCCACACTTTTGTTCGTGCTGCTTGTGGTCGTCCTGTTCCCGACGGCCAGTCATGCCTACGCCGGGCCGGGCGCGGGTTTTGCGGTGCTGTCGTCATTCTGGGCGATCTTTGTTGCGTTCCTCTATTCCTTCTACGCGCTGATGACGTGGCCATTCCGCCAGTTGTTCCGTTTCATCCGGCGGCGAAACGCATACGGGAAGGCGACATTTGAGCGAGCGGTGATTTTGGGATTCGACGGTATGGACCCCGATCTCGCAGATCGCTTCATGAAGGAAGGCAGGCTGCCGAACCTGTCGACGTTGCGCGACAAGGGAACCTTCAGCAAGCTGCGCACGACTTTCCCGGCGATTTCTCCGGTGGCTTGGTCGACGTTCATGACGGGCGTGAATCCAGGCAAACACAACATTTACGATTTTCTCGCGCGCGATACCAGCAACTATCTTCCATATCTTTCGTCGGCTGAAATTAAAGGGCCGAAGCGCCATATCAAAATCGGAAAATATTCCATTCCATTTGGCAAAACAGAAGTCAAGGCGATGCGCAAGGGCACACCGTTCTGGCACTGGCTGGGCAATGCGGGAATCTTCAGTTCCGTGATTCGCGTTCCGGTCTCGTTTCCGCCAGAAAAATTTCAGGGCGTGCTGCTTTCGGGGATGTGTGTGCCCGACCTGAAGGGCAGCCAGGGCACGTTTTGCCTGTGCACGACCCGCGTTTCCAGCGACAAGTTTCGCGAAGGTGGCGTGCGCGTACCCATCGAGCGCACGAATGGTGTTTGCTGTTCCTACGTTCCGGGGCCGGATAATCCTTTGGTGGAGAAAGCCGGCGAGCTGCGTGCAGATTTCGAAATTCGCCCGGAGGGATCAAAATCAGCGCGCTTCGCGTTCGGTTCTGAAAAGTTCACGCTGAAAGTCGGCGAATACTCCGAGTGGCTTCCAGCGGAATTCAAGGCTGGCATGGGTTTCACGGCACATGGCATCTGCCGCTTCTATCTCAAGGAGCTTTCGCCAGAGGTTGAAGTTTATATTACGCCGGTGAATATCGATCCTGGGCATCCCGATCTGCCGATCTCGCACCCGGTGACTTATTCAATTTACTTAGCCAAGCTCTTCGGTCCATATGCGACGCTCGGCCTCGCGGAAGACACGTGGGCGCTCAACGAGCACGTGCTCGATGACGATGCCTTTCTGGCGCAGGCGTATGGCAATCACGAAGACCGCGAGAAGATGCTCTTTGATGCTCTGGACAAAACGAAGCAGGGACTTTGCACGTGCGTCTTCGATACGACCGACCGTGTGCAGCACATGTTCTGGCGCTATCTGGAAGAAGACCATCCGGCGGCGCGCGATGTGCCGCATAGCCAGCATCCCAAGGTGATTCAGGATCTATACGAGCGCATGGATCGCCTGATCGGGCGCGTGATGGAAAAAATAGATGACGACACGCTGCTGATGGTGATCTCCGATCATGGATTCAAGTCGTTCGCTCGCTGCATGAACCTGAATGCTTGGCTGCACCAGAACGGATATCTCGCGCTGAAGGATGGAAAGACTGAGAGCGGTGACTGGTTTGAGGACGTGGATTGGTCGCGCACTCGCGCTTACACCATGGGCCTCAACGGACTTTATCTGAATATCAAAGGCCGCGAGAAGCAGGGGATTGTCGATCCCGCCGAAGAGGAGGCGTTGAAAGATGAGCTGCAAAAGAAGCTGAATGGGCTGGTCGATCCGGCGTCTGGCACGGTGGGGATCACGGGCGTGTTTATTGCGGACAATGTTTATCGCGGGCCTTATACGGATAATTCGCCGGACCTGATTGTTGGCTATGGCGCGGGGTATCGGGCGTCGTGGGATTCGGTGATGGGAAAAGTTACCGGGCAGGTTTTCGAGGACAATATCAAAGCCTGGAGCGGCGACCATTGCATCGACCCGCGGCTGGTTCCTGGAGTTCTGTTTTCCAGTCACAAGTTCATCGAAGAGAAGCCGGCAATTGTGGATGTTGCGCCGACGATCCTGAAACTGTTTGGACTGGCGCTGCCGGCGCATTTCGACGGCAAACCGTGGACGCTGGCGTCGCAGGCCGTCAATCGGAAATCTTAACCACAAGGGGCACAGAGGAACACAGAGAGAATCGGTTCTACCCTGTGTTCCTCCGTGCTACCTCTGTGCCCCCTGTGGTAGTCGCTCTTCTACTTCCCAAACATCGGATAATGGCTCGCGGCCCCCATCAAGA
>Ga0185299_10003301_pt1 | contig 21884 bp, 15 predicted proteins | sample PaiPotPPA55metaG_FD_128002 | JGI IMG/M metagenome (GOLD analysis project Ga0185299, IMG submission 128002) | Iron sulfur acid spring bacterial and archeal communities from Banff, Canada, to study Microbial Dark Matter (Phase II) - Paint Pots PPA... ... | reverse complement strand
TCGCACCGTCCACCACATGCGCGTTAGTCAGGATGTAGCCGTCGCTACTTACGATAAAGCCCGAGCCGAGGCTTTCGCTGGGGGTATCGGCGGCATTCTGGCCGTTGCCGTCGCTGCCCATGCCCGGCACGCCGTTACCGTAAAAATGCTTGAAGAACTGGTAGAACGGATCGCTCGGATCGATCGGCAACTGCGGATTGCCCCCGTTCATGCCGTTGCGGCGCGACGCGGTCTTCACCACGTGTTTCGCGCTGATGTTGACGACCGCGGGGCCGTAGGTTTCGACCAGGCCGGAGAAATCCGGAATGCCAGTCTTCGCGGCGGCTTCGGCCGGCATCATCGCGGCTTGCACCGGAGTGATGACCTGCGGTGCCGGAACGTTCCTGTTACCAGCCACGTAACCCGCCGACAAGGCGACAACAACGGCTACCGCAATGGCGCTGCGGGAAATGATCTTCGCTTTCATCGTGAGCTCCTCGGGGATGCGCTTCAGAATGAAACGAAGAGTACGAGGCGCCGCTTAAAGGGCACTTAAAGCGCCTTTAAATTGAATTGAGACCAGTAAACCGCCGCTTTTCGATTCGGCGAGCGACACCGTTGCGCCATGCTGGGCGGCGATCCGGCGCACGATGGCAAGACCGAGGCCGCTGCCCGCCACGTCCGTGCGCACCCGGTTCGCGGTCACTCCAACACGATAAAACCGGTCGAACACGCGCTCGCGTTCCTCGGCGGGAATGCCCGGGCCGTTATCGGCGATTTCCACTATCGGGCTGCCGTTTTCCACGCCCAGGCAGACATCGACCCGGCCGCCGCCTGGCGTGTATTTCGTGGCGTTATCGATGAGATTGTTGAACATCACGCGCAACGCGTTGGCATCGCCGGAAATGGTCGCCGGCTCGCTCGCCTCGATGCCCAGGTCGACGCCGCGCTGTTGCGCCACCAGCACGGAGGCGCCGACGCATTCGTCCAGCAGCGCATGCAGGTCCACCGGCGTGGTCGCGCTCTTGCCGTCGGGCTCCGAGCGGGCAAGCGCAAGCAGTTGTTCAGCGAGGCGCGTGGCGCGCGTGATGCCCGCTTGGAGGTCGTCGAGCGCTTCCTTGCGCGATTCGTCGTCCTTCGCGCGCGCCACCAGTTGCGCCTGGATCTGCACGGCGGCGAGCGGCGTGCGCAGTTCGTGGGCGGCATCGGCGACGAAGGCCTTTTGCGTATCGAGCGCGGTCGCGAGGCGGGCGAGCAGCGCATTCAAGGCGCGCACGACGGGTACGACTTCTTCCGGCAACCGGTTGTCGGGTAAAGGCTCAAGCGCTTCGGGATGACGTGTGTCGAGCGCGCGTGTCACGCGTTGCAGGGGCATCAGACCCCGTCCGACGATGATCCATATCGCCATGCCGAGCAGCGGCAACAGGACCACGAGCGGCCACAAGGTTCGCCACGCGACACCCGCCGCCAGCCGGTTGCGGATGGACAGCGGCTGGGCCAGCTGGACGACGTTGTCGCCAACGATCGCGCTGTAGACACGCCATACGCCGCGCGGCGTGGCTTCGGTGGAAAAGCCCAGTTCCGCGTGCGGCGCGAGCGGCACGCGCGGGTGCGAGTAGTACATGAGCACGCCGTTGCGGTTCCAGATCTGGATCACGACGCCTTCGTCGCTGTCACTGCGCGATTGCAGCACCGACGAAAACGGCTCCGATGGCAGCGCGGCCGCGATCTGTTCCAGTTGGTAATCGAAGAGTTCGTTCGCTTCGGCCAGCGCCTGACGGTAGATCAGCCAGCCCGCAAACCCCACGCCGACGATCACCAGTGCCAGCAGCCAGACCAGCAGTTGGCGGCGAATGGAATGCATCAGGCTTCCTTCGACACCATATAACCTAAGCCACGGACGTTGCGGATGAGGTCGGGTCCGAGCTTTTTGCGCAGCGAATGGATATAGACCTCGACCGTGTTACTGCCGATTTCCTCACCCCAGCCATAGATTTTTTCTTCGAGCTGACTCTTCGATAAGACCGCGCCCGGGCGGGCCATCAGGGCTTCGAGCAGAGCGAATTCGCGGGCTGAAAGAGCTACTGCGTTGCCGTCCAGCGTGACCTGGTGGCCAACGGGGTCGAGCGTCAGCGCGCCGTGGCGGATCAGCGAGTCTCCGCGGCCGGCATGGCGGCGGATTAACGCTCGCATACGCGCGCCCAGTTCGTCGAGGTCGAAAGGTTTGACGAGGTAGTCGTCGGCGCCGGCATCCAGGCCTTTTACGCGGTCTGCAATGGCGTCGCGAGCCGTAACGATTAGCACGGGTAGCGCGTTGCCCTTTGCTCTCAAGCTCTTGAGGACGTCGAGGCCGTCGCGTTTCGGCAGGCCAAGGTCCAGCAGCATGAGGTCGTAAGGTTCGCCGCCCACCGCCGTCAGGGCCGTTTCACCGTCCTGCACCCAGTCCACTGCGAACCCGTCGCTGCGCAGCGCCTTGCGGACACCTTCCGCAATCATTCTGTCGTCTTCTACCAGTAGGATTCGCATCGATTTGGGTCACGGCTTTTCTCGGCTTTGCAGCCCGGATGCTTATTCTAGCCGGGTCGACTGAGGCGGGGCTTAAAGGGGACTTAAGACGCGCCTGGGCAACGCCGTGCGCTTAGCCGTACGCGCCGGCTCGCCGCGACCTCGATCTTTTCTTGTTGCCGATATCCGGGCTCGCCGACTACGGCCCCGACGTCAGCCGACGCCGGGTAACCCCGGAAACTCAGTTTACCCATCAATCGCGCTTTGTCAGGCCGGTATCGGCGAGCGCTGGCTGCGGTGAACGATATCCGATTCCCGCAAGCTTCAGCTTTGCCAGTTCGCGCTGCTGCACGACGCTTGCAAAGCCCTGCCAGTCACGCGCCAGCGCAAGCTTGTCGACATGATCCGTTTCGCCCAGTTTGTAGCGCTCCCCCTCTCGATACGGCCGCTCCCAGTTCGCCCGGTGCCACGCACGTTCCGCCAGTGCCAGCAAACGTGGATACACCATGTATTCGAACTGCTGATCGGTACGCATGATCTCCCCCCAAGCCTGCCCCTGCATACCATCGATACGCGCCGCCGGACCCGTGCTCGTCAACTCGAACGGCTTGCCTTCACGATCGGGCATCACTTCTGCGTTCTGCGGCAGATTATCCGGCGCGAGCGTGAACGTCTTGTAGCTGTCCGTCGCACGCGATGCCCAGTAGTAGCCGCGCTCATGTGGATCAAGTGCATAGGGGAAATCGAAATACAGGTAATCCGGCAGCGCCAGTACCCCGCGATAACCCTTTGCGCCCCAGGTCCGCACCGTTTCGGCTCCGCCCCAGAAGAGCGGGTCCCACAACGTCACCATTACATTCTTCGTCGCGAAGTCGTGCGGGCCGCTCGCGTGCTTCAAACCGTCCTGCCGCGCCGCCATCGTGTCAATACCGTTGGCGTTCACCAGCGTACTGACCTGACGTGCAAACCTCGACGGCAGCTCGTCAACTGAAGCAATACCGTCCTGCTTCATCAAGGCCGCGCACATTGGCGAACGAGCCCATGGTTTGTCCTGCGCGGTTGTATCGATACGGCCCTTGCCCGGATCCGTGCCGTCGCGCGACTGGAAACCCGCTCCGAGCAGAATGTTCTTGGCCTCATCCCCGCCGAAATGCCATGCCCGCAAGGGCACCTGCGCTTCGCGATGCATCGCGGCAATCTCGCCGATCACCTTGCCGGCAAAATTCAGCGCGCCACTCGAACACGGATTCAGGTAACTGCGGCGATCGTAAAACTGCACTGACAGGGTCTGTGAGGTGTCGTCGGGATCAAGCAGGCGAAAAGCGTTCGGTTCCTGTTCGCGGCCCGACGCGTGCATGCGCCGGTACCGCGCTTCCATGGCGACCACGGCAGCGCGGGCATGAGCAGGCATATCTATTTCGGGAATGACTTCGACAAAGCGCTCGTCCGCATAACGCAGCAGGGCCATGTAGTCCTCGCGACGCAAGTACCCGCTTCCCGAACGGTTGTCAGGGCCCGAGGCAAGCTGGGGCAACAGGCAACGTGTTTCGTCGGGATCGTGGCAACGCTGCGCGCCTATCGCGGTCAGTTCAGGCAATCCCGGAATTTCAATCCGCCAGCCTTCATCATCGGACAAATGCAGGTGCAAACGATTGAGCTTGTATGCACTCATCTGGTCAATGAGGCGGCGCAGCGTAGCGGGCTGCCTAAAGTTGCGCGCGACGTCGACCATCATCCCGCGATGCTCGAAGCGCGGCGCGTCCTCGACGGTCATCGCCGGAATCCGGCCGCCGCCGGCAGGTGTCAGTGACAACAAGGTCTGCACACCGTAGTAAAGACCTGCAGCGTCGTAACCGTCGATGGCCGCGCCGGTGCCCCCGATCCGCAGCCGATAGCCACCCGGCACGGCAATGTCAGCAGGCAACGCGCGTGGCGCGAGCATCCCGGTGATTCGCAATCCTTGCTTGGCGAGCCCAAGCATATTGGCACGTTCACGCAGCGCGGCAACGCTCGCCGGCGGCAAATCCGGCAGCGATAACTCGACACCGCGCAAGTCGACTTCGCCATCACCGGCTTGCTGACGGATCACCGACGGCAGCGCGCGTGCCGCAAGCTGCTGCGCCGGAAGTGGTTCGCCACGTTCGACCTGCTGACGAAATATCTGCGCGGGCGTCATGGGGACGTTGGTTTTATCGTTGGGAAGCGGGTCGACGTACCGAGTCTCGTCGTCGGTATCGTCGCGCTTCAGCACGGCGGGCGATGCGCCTGCTACGACGACATAAGGCCGGGGCAAAACATCGCTGTAACGCAGCAACCAGTACTCGGCGACGAACGGCAATTCAACGCGCTCACCTGGGCCAATCGCTACCGCACCCGGTCGCGGCGTCAGTTCGTAGAGATCGCCCGTCAGGTGCCTCAACGAGAAATCCGGATGGCCGATCTTCAGCAGCCGGCGAATGCTGTGCAGATAAAGCTTCCAGCCATCGCCCGCGATACGCGTCTGCCCGCTGTTGACGAGTATCAGCCGACCCGTTACGCAACTGGCCGAGTCCGCGCCGAGATCGGCACACGGCACACCTGCTTTCGCTGCGTCGTTGTTATCGACCGATACACGCAGCATGAGGTCGTTCGCGAGCAGTGCGGCCAGCGCCACGCCCGTAGCGGTGTTGATGTTGTCGCGAGGTGCATCCTGAGTTGCGGCGGCAGGAAACGCGAGAGTCAGGGCGGGAGTCAGGGCGGATACAGGGAATACGGTCGCCATTGCCAGAAATCCGATCGCCAGGGTTGTTCGATTCATGATGTCGCCCCCTCAAAATGTCTTGCTGTACGACGCGATGAGCTTCACGTCGTTGCGGTCGGACTTCCCGTAGAAGCCGTTGGTACGCAGGCGCGCGGGGAAAATACCAACCCCAACCCCTTTGAGCGGGCCCTCCTTCACGTCGTAGGTCAGGCTCAGGTCGATCTCGTTCGCAGAGGTGTTGCCGCGCCCCGGATTCCTGATCGCCCACCCGCGAATGCCGCTGATACCAACCGCAAGACCCGGCATGCCGACATACGACCCGATCTGGTAGGACGCCGCGGCCTTGAGCACCCGTGTACCGTCCCAAACGAAGTCGTCGAGCTGACCCCAAGTCTGGATCTGGTTGCGGTTGTCGCTGTTGGCCCACGGCGTCAGGCGAAAATTCATCTCGCCGGAGTCCGGTGCATGGGTGACGCCGAAGCCCAAACTGACGGTGAAGGGTCCGCTGGCGTAGCCGACGCTCGTGCTCGCATGCCATTCGTCGCGCGGTGCGGCGACGGGCCCGAGCGCGGCTTCGTAGCGTCCCCACAACGCGTAGGCGGTCGTGGTCACCGTACCGCTATCGGCGATCCGCCAGGCGCGCGTGGCCGCAACCTGCGCATTGCGGCGATACCGTCTGCCCTCACCCGCACCCGCGTCGACGGAACTATCCGCATTCGCCTCGTAGCGAATACCGACGCTGTGCACGAAGTCGATGCGGCTGGCGGTGCCGTCATATTGATCGCGATTCTGATGCCTCGCGTTGGTCATCGGCCGAAACCGGTTGTCCCATTCATTGCGAAACTGGTCGGCCAAGCCGTAGCCGATCTCCCAGCCCCCTGCGCGGTACTTCAATTCCGCACCGCGATACGCGTGCGAATGCAGCCCTCCCGACGTCCCGAGCGTGCCGACACTGATTGGCGTATAACCCGCGCGGACCTGCCATCCGTCGCCCGTCGCGCCGCTGCGCCATTTCAACGCGGCTTGCGCAAGCGTTGCATAGGTCTTGTCGGCGCCATCGCGATAGTCGTGGTACAGCACTTCCGACAGACCGGTGCGGGGCGCGAGCCGCAGATTGGTGAAGCCGGACAGATCCGCGCCGACAAAACCCCAAGGGCCTGCCGCATAACCCGAGCGCCAGTCGAGACCCAGCGAGAGTGCGTCGACATGGATGTCGCCCGCGTGATCGGTGGCATGCCGATTTCGCGAATAAAACGTTGTACTGACGGTCGTCTCCGATTTCGAGAAGAGACTCGGCACATCTTCAGAACGCCACGGCCGCGTCGTGCCGCGCGTCAGTTCATCGTCTTCGAGAGCGCCTGGCGCTGCCCATGCCGACGTATCGCATGAAGTTGTTAGTATTACAAAACATATTGACCGAAACTTTGTCATGGCTCCTCCGTCGTTGCGGTTTCCGCTAATTGTTCACCTCAACGCAGAAAACTATCCGGTCGCAAAATGGTATTCAAGTGGTATTAATTTGGGATAGAGGTTTGTCCGCTTCAATACAAAAACGGCGGTGCTGGCTTACCCAGCACCGCCGACAAATATCAACAAATTAATCGCCGTCCCTCAACGCCCGCTGCTGAACCCATCGAAGAATGATTGCGCGTTCGCTTCCAGCGTATCGATGTGATACCCACCCTCCTGCACGACCAGTGTCGGCAGTTTCATCGCGCCGATCTTTCGGCCCAGCTTGCCGAAACCTTCGGCGGTCACCGCGACCATCGACTGCGGATCGTCCTTGTAGATGTCAAAGCCAAGCGCCAGGACCAAGGCGTTCGGTTGAAAGCGATCCAGCACGCGTGCGGCGGCATCGAGCCGCTCGAAAAATACGTCCTCCGATGAACCATGCGGCATCGGCAAGTTCACGTTGTAACCTTCGCCGGCCGCCTCGCCACGCTCGTCTTCGAATCCGGCAACAATCGGGTAGAAGTTCGTCGGATCGCCGTGAATCGATACGTATAAAACGTCGCTGCGGTCGTAGAAGATTTCCTGCACCCCTTGGCCGTGGTGCATGTCGGTATCGAGGATGGCTACGCGGCCGTACTTCTCTCGCAACGCCTGCGCCGCTATTGCCGCATTGTTCAGGTAGCAGAAACCTCCCGCCGCTTCTGCGCGCGCATGGTGCCCCGGTGGCCGGCACAACGCGTACGCCTCACGCGCGCCGTCCATGATCGCGTTGGCGCCCGCCAGCGCGCTTTGCGCCGACCAGTAGGCGGATTCGTAAGTATCGGGGCCGACCGGGCAACTGCCATCGGCGAGATAACGCGCTGCCTGCCCAAGGACGCCACGCAGCGGATTGTTCTCGCGGATGTACACATTCGACATCACTTCGTCGCCCCAATCGGCGGGCACTTTCTTCCACTCGCGATGCGCTTCCTCAAGGAAGCGCAAGTAGTTCATGCCGTGGACCGCGGCGAGCGGCGCAGCGCCAAAGTCGGCGGGTTCGCGGACATCGAAACCCATTGCCTTCGATGCCGCGGCCAGCCGCAACGCGCGTTCTGGAATCTCCTGCGGCGTGCGCATCTGGCCGCGCGAAAGATACGTGCGCGGATGATGTTTCAGTTGCGCAGGATGGAAGTAAGTCAACATTGTCGGGTCCTTATTACGCGGTGACCGCACGCGCCAGCACCGCATTGATCAAAACGTTCGCGCCGCACGTGACGTCTTCGGGGAGCGCGTCCTCGGCTTCGTTGTGCGACAGGCCGTCCACGCAAGGGATGAAAACCATCGCCGTGGGCACGTGCCGCGCGAGGTGGATCGCGTCGTGACCCGCGCCGCTAACGATACGCTCGTACGCGTAGCCGAAGCCTTTCGCGGCTTCTTCAACGAGGTCGACGCACTCAGTATCGAACGGGGTGGCTGGGCTTTTCCAGTACGTCGAGATGCCGGCTTTCAGTCCTCGATCCTCCGCGATCCTGCCGAAGAGCTCGCGGACTTCGCGTTCCATCGCGTCGATTTGCGTATCGTCGGGATGACGCAGATCGACCGTGAACGCTACGCGCCCGGCGATCGTGTTACGCGATGAATTCGGCACATCCACCTGACCGATCGTGACCAGGCCCAGCGGCGCAAAACGTTGCGCGATGGCTTCGAGTTCAAGCGCCATCGGCGCGCTCGCAAACAGCGCCTCCTTCCGATACGGCATCGGCGTCGTGCCGGCGTGCGCGGCAACGCCGGTCACTTCGACGTCGAGCCAGCGGATCGCTTGCCCGCCAGTGACGACGCCGATCGGATTGCCGTGGCTCTCCAGAATCGGGCCTTGTTCGATGTGCGCTTCGAAATACGAATCGACGTTCTCCACGCCGTGTCCGCGTGTGCCGGCGTAGCCGCTTTGTTGCAAAGCCTCACGTAGAGTCACGCCCTCTGCGTCCTTCGTCTGCAACGCGGTCGCAAGCGGCGTCGCGCCGACAAACACCGCCGAGCCGAGCATCGCAGGCGTGAAACGCGCGCCCTCTTCGTTCGTCCAGGAGACGATCTCGATGGGCTTTTCCGTGGTCACGCGGCGATCATTAAGCGTACGCACGACTTCGAGCGCAGCTAGCACGCCGTAGACGCCGTCGAAGCGACCGCCTTCGGGTTGCGTATCGAGGTGGCTGCCGATCAGCACGGCCTTCGCCTTCCCATTCGAGCCTTCACGACGCGCAAACAAGTTGCCGATTTCATCGATACGCACGTTCATGCCCGCTTCAAGGCACCACGTCACAAACAGCGCGCGGCCGCGCCGGTCGTCTTCCGTCAATGCAAGGCGACGCACGCCGCCCTTCGGCGTCGCGCCAATTTGCGCCATCTCCATCAAGCTCGCCCACAACCGCGGACCGTCGATTTTCAACATGATCCGGTTTCCTCTAAATTCAGCTGGTCGCCAGTGCTTCCGGGGCATCGGCGCGGCGATGTTTCAGCGCATCAAGCGCAACGATGCACAGCAGCGAAATCCCGGCAAGACACGTATAAAACACAGCGAGCGGCCACCATTGCCCGGTGAATTTATGCGCAAGCCACGTCCCCACGAGCGGCGTCAAACCACCCGCAATCGCCCCACAAACCTGATACGACAAAGAAATCGCCGAGTACCGCACACGCACCGGAAACACGCCGCTGACAAAACCTGCGATCACCGAATAGAAACTCGCCATACAGACCACGGCTATCGCGATACCGATAATCATCGACACCATGTTGCCGCTCTGCACGAGGATGAACATGGGATACGGCGAGATCATCGCGCAGAGGGCCGTCAACTTCAGGAAGCGCGCACCGCCGATCTTTTCGGCAAGCAACGCGGCAAGCGGCTGCGTGAGGAACTGGATGATCGCGACGGCAAACAGGCAATCGAGGATCAGCGATTTCGTCACGCCGACGTACTGCGTCGTGTACGAAATCATGAAAGTGTTGGTGAAATACACGCCGGCAATGCCGATCGTGTTCGCGCCAATACAAAACGCCACCAGCGCGCCCGACGAGCGAAACACTTCGGCAATCGGCAATTCGACGGTGCGCTTCGACAGCTTCTCGCGCTCGAATTCCGGTGACTCGTTCACGCCCATCCGGATCAAAACGCCAACCACGAGCAACACCGCGCTCACGAGAAATGGCAGACGCCAGCCCCACGCGATGAACTCCTCATGCGGCATCGACGTCACCGCGCGAAACGCAATCAGCGAAAGGATCAGTCCGGCCGGGCTGCCAAGTTGCGCGAACGATGCGAAGAACGTCCGCCGCCCCTTCGGTGCATGTTCGGCGGCCATCAACACCGCCCCGCCCCATTCGCCGCCGACCGCGATGCCCTGCACCACGCGCAGGAGCACGAGCAATACCGGCGCGAGCACGCCGACCTTCGCATAAGCCGGCAGCAAACCGACGCACACGGTCGCCACGCCCATCATCATCAGCGTGGTCATCAGCGCTTTCTTGCGGCCGATCTTGTCGCCGAGATGCCCGAAGATCACGCCGCCCAAAGGCCGCGCGAAGAAGCCAACGGCGAACGTGGCGAAGGACGCCATCGTGCTGATGAACGGATCGTGCGAGGGGAAATACAGCTCGCCGAACACAAGCGCGGCGGCGGTGGCGTAGATGTAGAAGTCGTACCACTCGATCATCGTGCCAATAAAAGCGGCGGTCGCCGCGCGCACGGGCTGGCGGGTCTGACTGGGTGCTGGGGTCACAGTGGCTCCTGATTCGCTTGTATCGATGCACATGGTCAGGGCGTTTTATCGCCAGCCATAAAACATTAGTCCAATTTCGATTTATTATTCGCAATATAAATCTGGCTAATACCTTGGACATTTCCCCATGATTCAACGGCGTGTGGATATCGCGCGATTCCTGAACGACCGGCTCGACTGGAACCTGCTGCGAACCTTCCTGGTCATCATGCAGGAGCGCAGCGTGAGCCGCGCCGCCGCGCGACTGCATCTGACACAACCAGCGGTGAGCCAGGCGTTGAAGCGGCTGGAAGACACGCTTGGACGCAATCTGATCCAGCGCCGCGGCCCGCACTTCGAGCCAACGCGCGCGGGCGAAGAGGTGTACCGGATCGCGAGCGATATCTACGGCCACATGTCGCGGCTCGAAACCGAGCTCGATGACCGGAGCGAGGACATCACCGGTTCGATCCGGCTGCTCACGGTGAGCCGGATCGATTCGGGCGTGTACGACGAGTTTCTCGCCGAATTTCACCGGACTTATCCGCGCATCGACTTGCATATCGAGGTGATGCGTTCGTCGGACATGATTTCATCGCTGCTGCAAAAGACAGCGACGGCGGGCCTCAGCTTGTGCCGTACGCCCATCGATAAACTCGAGCAGCGCTGTTTCCTGCGCCAGCGATATGCAATTTTTTGCGGACGGCATCATCGCTTGTTCGGGCGGCATGGGTTGTCGATGGAAGATTTGCTCGCGGAAAATTTCGTGTCGTTTACAAGCGACCAGATAGGCGACAGCTTGTCGCCGCTGACGGTATTTCGCGACCAGCGCGGGTTCACGGGGCGGATCGTGGCGGCATCGCCGAGTCTGGACGAAGTGCGGCGGCTGATCTTCGCGGGATACGGCATTGGTTGTCTGCCCGAGCACATTGTCCGCGACGACCTCACTCAGCAGCGCCTCTGGCGCTTGCCGCCGGAAGAGGGTCTGGTCGATGTCGATGTGGATTTGCTGTGGCATCGCGGACGCAAGATGAACCCGGCGGAGCAGGCATTCCTCGATGGCATGGAGCGCACCATGCAGCGTTATTCACTGCCGGAACGGCTGGCGCCGCGCTAAGCCCGAGCGGAACGCGAGGCATCGACTGAAAGCCCGCAAACCTTAAACCGTAAGCAGAACCCCACTTACAATAGCCGCACCGCTCGGCGGCTTCGCCCTGCAATCCGCATAACCGCACGACATCACGATCCGACCACATGTATAGAGCACCATTTCTGAACGGAAAAAAACCCCGCACCAAACGTTGGTGTGTCGCCGCGACACTGGCCATCGTTGTATCTGCTTTCACCTTCACGATGAACACGCCCGCAGAGGCTCGTGGCGGTGGCGGCACGAAATCGGAAGGACAGAAACAAGCGCCGAAACACGCAGCGGCAAAGAAGTCGAAGTTCCAGCGCATCGCCGTCCCGGCCGGCCCGCTTCCGGCCACGGTCATGGCGGCGCTTGCACGCGCCCATGTGCCGCTTTCATCGATGAGCGTGGTGGTCGAGCGCATTGGCGGCGGCGGCGTGCCGCTCGTCGCGATCAACGCCAACGAGCCGATGATGCCCGCCTCCACCATGAAGCTGGTCACCACGTATTCAGGCTTGTCGCTGCTCGGCCCGGACTACCGCTGGAAAACCACGGCCTACGCCGACGGCGAAGTCGATGCGAGTGGCATTCTCCACGGCAATCTGTACATCCAGGGCACGGGCGACCCGAAACTCGTGCCGGAAGAACTGATCGACCTGGTAGAACAGATCCGCCGCAACGGCATTACGGGCATCGACGGCGCGCTGGTCCTGGACAAACGCTACTTCGACCCGTCCACGCGCGACCTCCCCGCCTTCGACGCCGACGAAAGCGCGCCCTATAACGTCGGCCCGGATCCACTGCTGTATGCCTTCAAATCGCTGTCGTTCACGCTGACGCCGAGCGCGGACGGCCAGGTCGCGATCGATGTATTGCCGCAACTCGCGCAACTGCAAATCGACAATGAACTCCGGGTCACGCGCGGTGCTTGCGCGGGCTCGCTGCCGGCGGCGTCGCCGAGCGTGTCGCAAACCACGGGAGGTTTCGTGCAAGCGTCGTTTATCGGCGACTATCCGCTGCGTTGCGGCTCGCGCACCATCAACGTCGCGGCGCTCGACCACTCCACCTTCTTCGCCGGCGGTTTTCTCGCGCTGTGGAAGCAGGCAGGCGGCACGTTCCGCGGCGCCACCCGCGAAGGTCCGACACCGGCCAGCGCACGGCTCGTCGGCACGCACAGTAGCCCGGTGTTGTCGGACATCGTTCGGGACATCAACAAGTTCAGCAACAACGTGATGGCGCGCAACCTGTTCCTGACCATTGGCGCCGCTACAGGCAAACCGCCGGCGACGACACAGAAGTCATCGGCGGCGATCACCGCGTTCCTGCATCGCAGCGCGCTGCCCATGACCGGCCTTTACCTCGATAACGGCTCGGGCCTGTCGCGCGAGGAACACATCACCGCGCAATCGCTCGCAGACCTGCTCACGGCGGCGAATTCGAGCCCGGTGGCGCAAGTATTCGTGGAATCGCTGCCGATCGCGGGCGTGGACGGCACCATGCGCAACCGGCTCACCAGAGCGGGCGCGGGCGGCAATGCGCACATCAAGACGGGCACGCTGCGTGACGTGCGGGCGATCGCGGGATACGTGGGCGCGGCGAACGGCGAAAGCTATGTAGTTGTGAGCTTCATCAACGATCCGCGCGCGGAGGCGGCGCGCGCCGCTCACGATGCGCTGCTCGAATGGGTTTATGAAGGCGCACGCCGCGCGGGATCGGCTGAGTGAAACGGCTCCGAACCCGCCTGGAACCCGGGGAAGCCCCGCCTGCAACCACAGGCAAACCCTCGTAGGAAACAATCTCAATTCTTCTTAAAGATTCGGTAAGCTATCGCCACGCCAAGCCGACGACACGCATTGTCAGCAGTGCGTGTCGTCCGAAGCCAACGCGCACGCGGGAAGCCAGCCGACAGCAACCTCGAAGCGGCGTGCAGACCACATGACCAGATAAACGAGGAACGAGGAGATGAAGTTAATGAAACCCGCCCTGACGAAACCCGGGATGCGCCAAACGCACTGGCTGCGCACCTTCCAGACTGCCACTGCAATTGCCGCGTTCGCCATGCTGGCCGCGTGCGGCGGCGGCAGCGATAACAACAACACACCGGCGGGCGGCGTGAAACTGCAGGTGGTGTCGTTTGGCGACAGCCTCTCGGACGTCGGCACGTATGCGCCGGTTGCGACCGCTGACTTCGGCGGCGGCCGCTTCACGACGAATCCCGGCCAGATCTGGACCCAAAACGTCGCACAGTATTACGGCGACACGCTGACGGCCGCGCAGACTGGCGGTTTCGGCGTACCGCTCGCGCCGGCCAGCGGCCTGGGCTATGCGCAGGGTGGCGCGCGCGTGACGCTGCAGCCGGGCATCGGTCATGCCACGCCGGGCACACCGAACGCAGACTTTTCGCAGGCCACGACGATTCCGGTCAACGACCAGGTCACGTCGTACATCTCGGCGCATGGCTCGTTCAATGCGAACCAGCTCGTGCTGGTGAACGGCGGCGCCAACGACATCTTCTACAACCTGGCCGTGGCACAAGCGACCGCCGCGGGCATCCAGGCCCAGCTCGCCGCAGGAACCATCACGCCGGCGCAGGCACAGGCAGCGGGCGCCGCCGCGCAGACCGCCGCGACCACGGCGATCAGCCAGGCTGCGATCGACCTGGCGACGGTCATCGGCCGGGTGGTGCAAGCTGGCGCGACGCACGTGGTGATATCGACGGTTCCTGACATCGGCGGATCGCCGCAGGGTCTGGCCAGCGCCGACAAGGGCGTGACCCTCTCGCAAGTGACGCAGTTGTTCAACGGCACGCTGCAGGGCGCACTGCAGCAGACTGGGCTGTTGTCGAAGGTGATCTACGTCGATGCCTACTCCTGGATCGACGGCATCCAGGCGAACTTTCAGGCGAACGGCTTCACGGTGTCGAATACAGGCACGGCCTGTAATCTCGCCGCGATGATCGCTGCCGCGACCAAGCTGGGCGAGCCGAATCCGACGGCGTTCGGTACGTCGCTGTTCTGCTCGCCGCAAACCTACACGGTGGCCGGCGCGGACCAGTCGTATATGTACGCCGATACGGTGCATCCGACAACGCATCTGTACGCGTTGTTCTCGACATTCGTGGAGCAGCAGATCGCGAAGAGCGGACTGGGGAAATAAGTTTGGCTGAATGAGGGTATGCAGCGAAAACGCCCGGCCGGAAGACCGGGCGGTTTTTCATGGAATGGGCGATTCGTGCGTGCACGCTGGAGAATCCCCGTCGCCGCCAGGCTGCCAGGATACTTCAGATGCAAGTTTCCGCCGAAGACCTGCAGGCCGGCCGGCTTCATGCGCTCGGCGCACTTCAGAACAGCTCCGTGTACCACTGCAGATCTCGGCACTCGTAACCCTTATCAAAAAAGGCGTCCTTTTCCACCGCCGCGAATACGGGGGAAAACAGCGCTTTCTCAACCGTCCATCCCTTTACTCTCCTGCCTTCTTTCGTCGAGAGGAATCGCTCGATATGCGCCTCAAACTTGGCCAGGGACGCTCCATCGTGCGCGGTCGCATTGCGCTTGCACGAACCAAATCGAACCCACCGGTCGTCCGCGTCCAACGCTACGATATCGATCTCAATGTCGTTATCCACATTGCGCGCCCGGTTCCAAAAACCGAGTTCGATCGAGGTCAGGGAGAAGTCGCCGAGGCCCTTGCGCGAGCATTCAATATGCAACTGCCGGATCAGTTTCTCGAACGCAAACCCCTCGTGCCGGAAGCAACGCGGCATAGCTCGTTCGATTGCCTTGGCGAGCGGGCGCATGCGTGAGGTGTCGCGCGCCGGCTTGACCACCGACAACCACGCCTGCAGAAAATTGTCGGTAACGTAGTAGCGTGCATTGCGGCTGTTGCTGTCTGAAAACACGGGTTGACGCTTGTCGATCATCTGGTAGTTCTCGACAAGACGCCTGATGTGCGTACCCAGCGGCGTCATGTCATCCTCCCTGTTGACGGCCGCGACCAAGTCACCGTTGCTGCAGCCAGGGTTCTCTGCAAGGTAGTTCAGGATGGACAGCATCTTCCCCTTTACTTCCCGCAGAAACGATGTGTCCGCTTCCTCCGCCAAAGGGCTTCCCTCCTTGAGGAACATCCGCTCCAGCAGCGCTTGGGAAAAATTGTCGCGCGGTACGGAAAACAGCCCTTGATCGAAAGCGTCTCGGTAAAACTTCGGTACGCCTTCGAAAAAACTCCATAGCGTGAGCCACTGGTACGGATCCTCGATGTCGTGCGCGCGATACACGGAGGTCAGATCTTCAAAATCCCAATGCAGTAATTCGATCGTCGCGGTCAGTCGGCCGAAGAGCGGTGCTCCTTTGTCGTCGAGTAGCGCGCTCATTTCCGATTGAAGGGAGCCGAGGACAAACAAACCACCTTTGTGCGTATCTCGAAGGCGGTCTACTTGCTCTTGCAGGAAGGAGTTGAAAGGCCGGAGCTTTGTTGCCGTGAAGTACTGAAACTCGTCCAGCACTACGATAAGCCCTTCGCGGCACAAGTCAGCAATAGCTGAAGCCATCGAACTGAAATCGACGACCGAATCGGCCAGGGCGTTCGCAAAAGGAGACTCGCAATCGCTGAGCGTGCGGCGAAAACTCGCGGCGACATCGCGCTCATCCGAGTCGGGAATTTGCATGTAGACCATGCGGGACAGCAATGATCCGTCGGATTTGGAAAGCTCGCGTAGCAGCGTCGTCTTGCCGATCCGCCGGCGTCCCTGGATGCGGCAAAAGAACCAAGCTGGCCCGTGAACCAGTTTGTCGAGCGTTTCCAACGTACCGGTGCGTCCGTAAAACGACCATTGCGCCATCTCAAAGCCATTAAGATACTTTTTTGTATCTTAACTTTTTATTGACTCTAAGCGTATGATTTTTCTAATTATTTTTGACAAAATTAAGTGCGCCGCGGACGAACAGCCAATGGAAATCGGCCAAACACCCTACCCGATCAAGTTTAGAGACAAAAATGTATCTTAACCACTTTACAAGCACACAAGCCGTCACGCCTACGACGCTAGCCGGCCGTATGTCTAGCCCTGCTCTTCAAACGCCGCCGCAGCCCGCCCTAGCCGGTCGTTCACCGCACTCCATTCCGCCGATACCGGCAGCGTCTCGATCAGGATCCGCTCGACATCGGCACAATCGAGTGCGCGCAGGAGACCGTACAACTGGCGAGCATAAGACTGCGGATCGTCCGGTGCGGCGATGAAATGCACATTCGGCGCATCCGCCCATTTCCCCGCACTCGATGCCCGCGCAACCAGCGCCAGCTTCTTGCCGGCATCCAGTGGATGCGCCGCGAGCAACGGTTCCAACGCCGCGAACGGCAACAAGCTCAGCGGCGTGCGAGGCGCGTAATGCGCCTTCAGCGTGCCGGACGCGCGCGGAGCGCTGGCATCGCTGCCATCGGGCAGGCGCGGCATCACGCCAAGCACATCCGCGATCTCCAACGGACTCACATGTCCTGGCCTGAGCAGCGCGGGGAAGCCACGCGATAAATCCAGAATCGTCGATTCGATGCCCACCTTCGCCGCCCCGCCATCGAGCACATGCACGCTTGCGCCGAATTCATCGCGGACATGCTGCGCAGTGGTCGGGCTGACGCGCCCAAAGCGATTCGCCGATGGCCCCGCCACGCCGCCATGCCCATCGCGCATCGTGCTGAAGGCGGTGAGAAGCGCCTGCGCAACCGGATGCGACGGACAGCGGATCGCGACCGAATCCTGCCCGCCGCTGACCGCTGCCGGCACGTGCGCAGCACGCTTCAGGATCAGCGTGAGCGGGCCGGGCCAGAAGGCGTCGATGAGCTTCTGCGCATCGTCGGAGAGCGTCTCGACCCAGTACGCCGGATCGCTGCCGGGCGCGAGGTGCACGATCACCGGATGATTCGATGGCCGCCCTTTCGCCGCATAGATCCTCGCAATGGCCTCGGGATTCTCGGCATCGCCGCCCAGCCCGTAGACGGTTTCAGTCGGAAACGCGACGAGTTGGCCGGCGTCGAGTAACGCGGCGGCCTCCTGGATCTGCGCGGCGGTGGGAACGTCGAAGGTCATCAAGGTCAATCCAGCGGAATGTGCAGCATGCGAGCGCAATCGCGCGCCGCCGTGCGCACTTCTTCCAGCGTGGCCCCGGTGAAATTGACATGGCCCATCTTGCGGCCGGGTCGCGCCTCTTCCTTGCCGTACAGATGCAGCCGCGCCGTCGGCAACGCGATCACGTCGTGCCACGGCGGCGTGCGCGCCTTCGTGCCTTCGAACCAAACGTCGCCGAGAATATTCAGCATTGCGGCCGGCGAATGCTGGCGTGTGTCGCCAAGCGGCATGCCGGTCATTGCGCGGACTTGCTGCTCGAACTGGCTGGTCGCGCAGGCATCGACGGTGTAATGGCCGGAATTATGCGGACGCGGCGCCATTTCATTGGCGATCAACGTGCCGTCTTCCAGAATGAAAAATTCCACGCACAACACGCCGACGTAATCCAGCTTCGCGGCGATCGTGAGCGCGGCGTCCTGAGCTTGCGCGACGATCGCGGGCGTCGCGTCGGGAGCGGGCACGACGGTTTTCGCCAGAATCCCGCCGGCGTGCTGGTTCTGCGCGAGCGGAAATACTGCCGATTTACCATCGCCGGCGCGCGCGATCAGCACCGACACTTCGAACTTCAGCGGCATGCGTTTTTCGAGTACACACGGCACGCCGGCGAGCGAACCGTAAGCGGTGCGCACTTCATCGACATTGCGCACGCTCGTCTGGCCTTTGCCGTCGTAGCCTAGCCGCGCGGTCTTCAGGATCCCGGGCAGAACGGCGGCGATCTGTTGATCGCTCAAAGCGGCCAGCGCTTCCGGCGACTCGATCACCACATGCGGCGCCACCGGCACGCCCGTACTCGCGATAAACCGCTTCTCTGCCACGCGATCCTGCGCGATTGCCACGCATCGGCCGGCCGGGCTGACGAAAGTGGTTTTCGCCAGGAAATCGAGGCTGGCGGACGGCACGTTCTCGAATTCCGTCGATACCGCCGCGCACAAGCGCGCGAGTTCGGTCAGCGCGGAGGGATCGTCGTAGGCGGCGCGCAGGTGTTTATCGGCGACGGAACCTGCCGGACTGGTCTCGTCCGGATCGAGGACCGCCACGCGATAGCCCATGGACTGTGCGGCGAAGCAGAACATGCGGCCGAGCTGGCCGCCGCCAACCATGCCGAGCCATGCGCCCGGCTGGATGGGAGAACTGGGTTGGGTCTGTGCGTTCATGGTGTGGAGTCGGTCAGTCGGTCGCGGCCGGAAGTGTTACGTGAAGTGCTGCGGTTCAGAGCGGCGGGAGGACCATCGCGTGCGCTGCGTCGTTCTGGCGCGCGCGGAATGCGGCGAGTTTGTCAGCGTAGGCGGTTTGGGTGACGGCGAGTATGGAGACCGCGAACAACGCCGCGTTCGCCGCGCCCGCCTCGCCAATGGCAAACGTCGCGACGGGCACGCCCTTGGGCATCTGCACGATTGAATGCAGCGAATCCACGCCCTTCAGATATTTACTCGATACCGGCACGCCCAGCACCGGCACCGTGGTTTTAGCGGCCAGCATGCCCGGCAGATGCGCTGCACCGCCCGCCCCCGCGATGATTGCAGCCAACCCCCGCGTGCGTGCGCTTTCGGCGTAGGCGAACATCTCGTCGGGCATGCGGTGCGCGGACACGACCTTCGCCTCGTACGGCACGCCGAATTCCTGCAGGATCGCGACCGCGTTTTTCATCACGTCCCAGTCGGAACTGGAACCCATTAACACGCCGATCAACGGTGCGTCATGCGTGTGGGCCGCGGCGGCGGTCTGGACTTCGCTCATCGTGCTGCATTCCTTTGGGGGTGAACAGGCCTTTGGCGGCCTTTTTCGGGTGATCCTGGTGATGCGGGTGTTTCGGAGCCGATAGTGTCGAGGTGCGTGGAGCACCCCGAGACCCCTTTACGCCAGCGACTGCCCGGTCAAGCGCTGCAACGCTTCCTCGTACTTCTCGGCCGTCTTCGCAATCACGTCATCCGGCAGCTTCGGCGCCGGGGGCGTCTTGCCCCACGATTGCGTTTCGAGCCAGTCGCGCACGAATTGCTTATCGAACGATGGCGGGTTCGTGCCGACCTGATAACCATCCGCCGGCCAGAAACGCGATGAATCCGCGGTCAGCACTTCGTCCATGAGGAACAGTTCGCCGCGCGTGTCCAGCCCGAATTCGAACTTCGTATCCGCGATGATGATGCCGCGCGTCGCCGCATACTCGGCCGCTTCCTTGTAGAGCTTGATGGAAATCTCGCGGATGGTCGCCGAGAGTTCCGTGCCGATCCGGCGTTCCATCTCATCGTAGGTGATGTTTTCGTCGTGATGGCCCATTTCGGCCTTCGCTGCCGGCGTGAAAATCGGCTCGGGCAGCTTTTCGGCGTTCTTCAGCCCAGGCGGCAATTCCACGCCGCAGACCGAACCCGTCGCCTGATAGTCCTTCCAGCCGCTGCCGGCCAGATAACCGCGCACAACCGCTTCCACCAGGATCGGCTCCAGGCGCTTCACCACGACGGCGCGGCCTTTGACCTGATCGGCTTCATCGGCGGCTACGACGGTCGCCGGATCGATGCCCGTATTGTGGTTCGGCACGATGTGCGAGAGCTTCGCGAACCAGAAATCGGCCATCTGGTTCAGGACGCGGCCTTTGTTCGGAATCGGCTCGCCCATGATCACGTCGAACGCCGACAGACGGTCGGTGGTCACGATCAGGAGCTTGTCGGTGCCGACTGCGTAGTTGTCGCGGACCTTGCCGCGCCCGAGCAGGGGCAACGATTTCAGCGTGGATTCGTACAGCGGGGAATGTGAGGTGGACATCGTCATCTACCGGAAAAGTGCCGCAAATCAGGCTGAGAGAAAAAACCAACGCGCCGTTCCCCGGAATTGCGGGAACGGCGGTTCGTGTCGGCTGGCCCCGTCATGCGCCCGGGGCCGGCCTTTGCATCCATTCTGCGTTTTGATGCCCGGCGTCAAACCGGGCGCCAAGCGTGACTCGACGTCATTGTAAACGGGTCGGGCGGACGGATCGGATTTGTCATTCCCGCAGCCACATCGCGGGAAGATTCGAGCAACCGGTATTTTAGGACGGCTATCCCGAAATAGGCCGAGTTCAAGGCCCACACCGAGGCCGACTTCAACGCCGCTCTCCCGCCCAACATCAAGCCGATGAAACGCCCAAGCCGCGCCGCGCTGTCACAAGCTTTCTGCCTGCCGCGCCGATTGCAATGAATCTGTCATGCACGGCAAAACCGAAGCTCAAGCATGCCGGCCTGGCTCGTTGAACGAGACCCGGCCGGCATCAAACCACTTACCTGACGATCTGCGCCAGCTCGCCGGACTTGTACTTCTCGGCGATTTTATCGAGCGGGACCGGTTTGATCTTGCTCGCCTGGCCTTCGCAACCGAACTGCATGTAGCGTTCGAGGCAGATCTTCTTCGCGGCTTCGCGGGCCGGTTTCAGGTAATCGCGCGGATCGAATTTCGACGGATTTTCGCCGAAATAGCGGCGAATTGCACCCGTTATTGCCAGACGCAGGTCGGTATCGATATTCACCTTGCGCACGCCGTGACGGATTCCTTCCTGGATTTCCTCGACCGGCACGCCGTAGGTTTCCTTCATGTCGCCGCCGAATTCGCGGATTTCGGCCAGCAGGTCCTGCGGCACCGACGACGATCCGTGCATCACCAGATGGGTGTTCGGAATGCGCTGGTGAATTTCCTTGATGCGTTGGATGGCGAGGATATCGCCGGTCGGCTTCTTGGTGAATTTATACGCGCCGTGCGACGTACCGATGGCAATCGCCAGCGCATCGCACTGGGTCTTCTTCACGAAGTCGGCGGCTTGTTCGACGTCGGTGAGCAACTGCTCGCGGGTCATGGTGCCTTCGGCGCCGTGACCGTCTTCCTTGTCGCCCTTCATGGTTTCCAGCGAGCCGAGCACGCCGAGTTCTGCTTCCACCGTCACGCCGATGGAGTGTGCCGCCTCGACCACTTTCCGCGATACATCGACGTTGTATTCATACGATGCGACGCTTTTGCCGTCGGCTTCGAGCGAGCCGTCCATCATTACGCTGGTGAAGCCGCTGCGGATGGCTGCCATGCAGACTGCCGGCGATTGCCCGTGGTCCTGGTGCATCACGACCGGGATATGCGGATACGACTCCACTGCTGCTTCGATCAAGTGACGCAGGAACGCTTCGCCAGCGTATTTCCGCGCGCCGGCGGATGCCTGCATGATGACCGGTGCGTTGACCTGGTCGGCGGCTGCCATGATCGCCTGTACTTGCT
>Ga0185299_10003300_pt1 | contig 21886 bp, 21 predicted proteins | sample PaiPotPPA55metaG_FD_128002 | JGI IMG/M metagenome (GOLD analysis project Ga0185299, IMG submission 128002) | Iron sulfur acid spring bacterial and archeal communities from Banff, Canada, to study Microbial Dark Matter (Phase II) - Paint Pots PPA... ... | reverse complement strand
CGACTTGATGCAATCTACCGCGCAATATCTGCGCAAGACCTATTGAAATTAAATGTTGGCGCGCCGTACGTGGCCGATGGATCGTCAGGTTTCGGCCAACAACGCGGCGAGCAGAGCAGCGCGCTCGGGCATGGTTCTTACCAGGACATACTCGTGCGAGGAGTGCGCGCCATCGCCGACCGCTCCCAAGCCGTCGAGCGTGGGGACGCCAACTGCGGCGGTGAGATTGCCATCAGAGCCGCCTCCCGCTGTGCATTCACCTAGAGACAAGCCCATTTGCGCGGCTAGTGATTTGGCTTTGGCGAAAAGCGCGCCGCTGAATTTGCGTTCGAGAGGAGCGCGATTGAAGCCGCCGCGAACTTCGAGTCTTGCACCGGGAAGAATGGGACGAAGCGCGCGCAGTTTGCGCTCGATTCGGCGCATGTCCGCGACGCGCAGCGCGCGAAGATCGAGGACGGCGCGGGCTTGCTCGGCAATGACATTCACGCGCGTGCCGCCCTCGATGATATCCGCGTTGACAGTCACACCACGGCGCAGGTCGTTCCACTCCTGGATGCGCAGGAGCTGCCGAGCCAGCTCGTGGATGGCGTTAATGCCTTCCTGGGGCGCGAGGCCTGCGTGGGAGGCACGGCCATGGACGATTAGCTCGGCTTCGCCTACACCTTTGCGAGCGGTCTTAATCAATCCTCGCGGCCCGAGGGAAGGCTCGAGTACAAAGACGGCATCGCTGCGGCGAGCTTCTATTTCGATGAGTTTCCGCGAGGCATCACTGCCGATCTCTTCGTCGGACGTCCAGAGAAAGACTAAACGGCGGCGCAGGAGAGCTTTCGTTTCCTGCAGAGTTTCGAGAGCGAAGAGGGCCTGGGTGAGCCCGGCCTTCATATCGAAGATGCCGGGGCCGTAGGCTTTCCCGCCTGAAACACGAAAGGGCATCTTGGCCAGGGCACCGGAGGAATAGACCGTGTCGTAGTGTCCGAGCACGAGGAATTGACCTGCGGGCCGCGATTTCTCCAGCCACCAGGTGACGCGAAGCTGGTCGCCTCGATGCTTCTGCGCGATCCGTTGGACGGTTGCGCCGCGTTTGCGCCATTCCGCGACGAGTATGTCGCAGCAGCGGTCGGCGGGAGTTTTTTCCCGGCTGGGAGACTCCGCGAGAACGAGCCGCTGGACTGTGGAGAGCATCTCTGGCAAGCGAAGTTTTAGAAGGCGCAAGAATTCTTTGGGATAGTTAGTATCCGGCATGGCCGGGACATGCTAACAATGACGGGCGGCAGGAGCAAACGCCCCCAGTCGCAATGGGAGAGACGAATTGGAGTTCCATGGGAGTTGCCGTTGGGAAAACCGCGAATGGCGGTTTGGTCGATTTGTTAGTTAACCATAACTGCTACCCCCTCCCCCGGTTTTTTCGTAAGTGTTGCTTCTAAAAGACTTAGCTTTTTCGCAAGTTGTTTAGAATCAATAGTTAGAGAGGGTTGGGCAGGTGTTGATTCTAAATGGGTTAGGGGTGCCCAAAATTGTGCAATATTGCAATATATTGTGATCCTCCGAACTTGGTAGCGAGCTCGTTTGCCGATGGAAACGCCCACAACCTGCACGGGCGGTGCACTGACTGGGGAAAGCGCGCGAACCGAGTGGTGCTTACCAAAAGCAAAAAACGCCAATCTGAAGATTGGCGTTCCCGGGTACGAGGCCACAGTATTACCTGAGGAATACTATACCACGGGAGCTAATTTTTATCAAGAGAAAAACGGAGCGGGAATCCATGACACATAGCATTATGACATCTAACGCATTGTTCCCGGTTCTGTGCTTTCCCGGGGGTTCACAACCGGGAGGCACCTGAAGGAAGAGCGCGTATGCCGGTTGGCTGGGGTTCGCATATAATAGAAAGTTTGCTAGGGAAGCGTGGGGCGCCGCAGTAAGGATCTGTGGCGCGATGGGGAGCAGGGATGATACTCGATGTGGTGGAGATTCAGAAGATATTGCCGCACCGCTATCCGTTTCTGATGGTGGACGCAATTCTGGAAATGGAGCGGCTGAAGTACATTGTCGGCGTCAAGAACGTAAGCATCAATGAATCGCACTTTCAAGGGCACTTTCCGGGCAAGCCCATCATGCCGGGAGTGTTGATTATCGAAGCGATGGCGCAGACGGGCGGGTTATTGCTTTTGCTGGAGATTCCGGACCGCGACAACAAGCTGCTGTATTTCGTGGCTGTGGATGGCGCGCGATTCCGGCGTCCAGTGGTGCCCGGCGAGCAGTTGCGTCTGGAAGTGAAAGTTATTTCGTGGCGAGGCGATTTTTGCAAGCTCGAAGGCAAGGCCACGGTGAACGGGCAATTGGCCGCGGAAGCAACGCTGATGTGCAAGATGGTGGATCGCGACCTTGGCGTTAAGGCGGAAGAACCCGCGAAATGAGCAGGCCGGAGATTCACCCGCAAGCCGTTGTGGCCGCGAGCGCGAAGCTGGGCCCCGGAGTAAAGGTTGGAGCTTATGCGATTGTGGGCGACGATGTGGATCTCGGCGAGGGTTGCATAGTTCACCCACACGCCACTGTGGGCGGACCTGCGAAATACGGCCGCAACAATGTGTTCTATTCGTTTTGCGCGGTCGGCGGTGATCCGCAGGATTACACCTATCGGAGTGAACGGACCGAGTTGGTTGTGGGCGACGGAAATATATTTCGGGAGTACGTCACTGTCAGCCGGGGAACGCAAAAGGGAGGGGGCGTCACGCGGGTCGGCAACGAAAACTTTTTTCTGGCGTACTCGCATGTTGGACACGACGACAAGATTGGCAATCAGACCTTGTTTGTGAATGGAGCGACGCTGGCGGGGCATGTCGTCGTGGAGGATTTTGCCACGGTGGGTTCATTTTCCGTCGTACACCAATATTGCCGCGTGGGGCGTTACGCATATGTCGGCGCTTGCACGGTGATTGTGCAGGACGTGCCGCCGTTTTCGCGGGTGGTGACGGAACGCGAGACGAAGAGCTACGGAGTCAACACCATCGGGCTCGAACGTAAAGGTTTTTCGAAGGAGCGGTTGCAGATGCTGGATCGCGCTTTTCGTTTGCTAAGCCGTTCTAAGATGAATACCACGCAAGCTCTCGCCGAGATGCGAGCGAAGCTCGCCGGCTCGGACGACGTGCAGGAACTCGTGCGATTTATCGAGTCTGCCGAGCGCGGAATCGTTAAGTAAGAGTTGCCGCCCACCCTTCACGCCATGCCGGACGCCAGCGCAAACACGACAGGATGGGGACTCATCGCCGGGAACGGGCGGTTTCCGTTTCTCGTGTTGGAAGGCGCGCGCAGCCAGGGCATCGAGATGGCGGTGATTGCGCTGAAAGAAGAAGCTTCGCCGGAATTGGAAAAAAACGCGAAGCGGCTGCACTGGGTCAGTCTCGGCGAATTGAGCAAAGCCATCGACTTGATGCACAAAGAAGGCGTGACGCAAGCGGTGATGGCTGGGCAGGTGAAGCACAACAAGATTTTCAGCGCCATCCGGCCTGATTGGAAGCTGGCGAAGCTGCTCTTCTCGCTGCCGCGGAAAAGTACCGATGCGCTGATCGGCGGGATCGCGCGGGTGCTGCAGGATGAAGGGATTCAGCTGGTGGACTCAACGCTGTTTCTAAAGCCGCTGTTGCCTGAGCCGGGCGTGCTGACGCGCAGGGCACCCAACGAGCAAGAAAGCGCAGATATCGCGTACGGGCATAGCGTCGCGCGGCAGATCGCGGACATGGACATTGGGCAGACCGTGGTGATCTCTGATCAAGCCTGTGTCGCAGTGGAAGCCATGGAAGGAACGGACGAGACTATCGCGCGGGCGGCACGAATCGCGGGAGGAAAGTCTCTCGTGGTCGTGAAGGTTAGCAAACCGCGCCAGGACATGCGGTTCGATGTACCCGTGGTCGGTTTGCCGACCATCGAACAGATGAAGAGCTCCCGCGCTACGGCTCTGGCGGTGGATGCGGGACGCACCTTGCTGTTTGACCGTCAAAAATTGATTGAGCTGGCCGACGTTGCGGATATTGCCATTCAGGCGTTTGCGCCGGCGATGTGGGCGGAACCGAAGAGCGCTTCCGGAGGAATTAATAAAGAATGAGCGGTGTGGGACGAGATTCGAGAAAAATCCGCGCCGCCGTTGTGGGAACCGGGGAATTTGGGCGCAACCATGCGCGCGTGTATCGCGAGTTGGAGGGGGCGGAACTCGTTGGCGTTTACGATCGAGACCAGGCGCGCGCGGATACCATTGCTGCCGAATTTCAGACAAAAGCTCTGCGCAGTCTTGAAGAAGTACGCGGGGTTGCCGACGCGGTCAGCGTAGCGGTGCCGACCGTCGCGCACGCCGAAGTGGGTTGCCGGCTGCTTGAAAGCGGGCTGGATGTGCTGGTCGAGAAGCCCATGGCCGTGAATCTTGCGGAGGCGGATGCGCTTCTCGAAGCGGCGCGACGGCACAATCGGATTTTACAGGTGGGCCACCTCGAGCGCTTTAACCCCGCCGTGGCAGCGGTTGAGCCGATTCTCAATCGGCCGCTTTTTTTCGAAGTACACCGCTTGGGAGTGTTCACTCCGCGCAGCCTGGACGTGGAAGTGATTTACGACGTGATGATCCACGATTTGGACATCCTGCTGGCGCTCGTGAAGGAGCCGGTGACGGAATTGAAAGCGGTGGGCATCCCCGTGCTGACGGACAAGGTGGACATCGCGCACGTGCGGCTGGAATTCGCGGGCGGCGCGGTCGCGAATGTGACGGCCAGCCGGGTTTCGACGGAGCGCGTGCGTAAGATGAGATTTTTCCAACAACACGAGTACATTTCGCTCGATTACGCGCGGCGCGATGCCCTGCGCGTTGGCGTGAAGCGGCCCGGACCACAGCCTGAATTTTCGTTTGAAAAGTTGCCTGCGCCCGACGTAGAGCCTTTGCATGCGGAACTCGAGGCGTTTTTGGAGGCAGTGCGCACACGCCAGGAGCCACGTACCAACGGTGCCGCTGGCCGTGCAGCTTTGGAACTGGCGAGCCGCGTGATGGGAAGCATCCAGGAGCACGGCGAACGCGTCCAACTAGCAGCGTTCGCCTCACAAGAGAAAGCAGGAAAATGATTCCCCGGACCCTGGTCCCGCTAGGTTCCCGTCTGCCTGCCACGGCTGAAACCGCGACGCAGCGGCGGCGTCCGACGACTCTGGACGAGCGCACGCTGGTTCCGGCGATGCTGCCGATCGTTCAGCTGGATGGAAAGTCGAATATTCCCAGGTCGCTCCCGTTGGAGTCGATTGCCGCGCGTGTGGTTGTTCCGCGCGATGTGAATCAGGAAGCCTACAACGTTGAGGAAAACCATTCGACTCCCGTCCAGCCAACGGACATGGACCAGCGGATCACGGTGCCGCAAGGCGCAGCCCCGCCCGAAAGAACGGAAGGACCTTTGATTCTTCCGGGAGACCTGGTCGATCTCGACGTGTTCATGACCGGCGAAGTGAATCTGCTCACCAAGCCGCAGACGGAAGAAAAAACAAAATGGGATTTGATAACACGCGTTTCGTCCGTGGTGTTTCACATCGTTCTGATTGCGGCCATTTTGCTGCAGGCCAAGGTCTTTCCGCCTCACGTGCCGACGCAACAGGAAATCGATCTCGCTAACCGGCAGTTAACGTGGATTCCGCCAGAAAGTTCGTACGCCCCTAAGCCAAAAGCGCAGCCTCGACCGGCGCAGCCGCCTGCCGTGCATGTGGACCCGCGTGTAATCAACAAAGTGGCTCCTCCCGTGCCGCAGCCTGCGCCCAGGCCGGAGACTCCCAAGAGAGAGTTGCCGGATGCTCCTACGCCGAAAATACCGGAAACTCCGCGTGAGGTGGAAACCCCCACACCGAAGCCGGATGCTCCGAAAGCGCCGCTGAAACTCGATGTGCCGGACATGCCGAAACCGCAGCCAGGGTTGAAGCTTCCGAAGAATACCTCCATCGATGATGCAATCCACGAAGCGCTGAAAACGCCGAGCAGCAGCGGCAAAAGCGGCGCGATCACTGGGCCTGGGCCGCGCCCGAACGGCACACCTGGCGGAGGCTCTGCAGGGCAAGGCTCGGGCTCGTTCGGGAATGGCTACGAGATTCTGACGGACCTGCAAGGCGTCAATTTCGACGACTACATGCATCGGATGCTGGAAAACGTGCGGCGGAATTGGTATGCGGTGATGCCGCAGTCGGCGCTGCTGGGAGATCGTGGCCGCGTTTTACTTCGATTTAAAATCATGGCGAACGGCGGCGTTCCGAACGACGACCCTTCACGGGAGATGGGCTCTGGAAAAGAGCCGCTGGACCGCGCGGCGATTTCCGCTATTCGCTCGTCCAATCCTTTTGAGCCGTTGCCGTCGGCGTTCCATGGTCCGTACATCGAGATCCGCATCATGTTTTTGTATAATTTGCCGATTGAAGACGCTTATCGGTGAAGCTCGTTCGCCAGCAGGTTCTTGGTAGTCTTCTTCTCGCTCTGGTTGTGCTTGTTGTGTTGCTCGTCCGCGCTTGGCATATTCTGTTTCGATGAATCCTGGCATATCTGAACTGCCGCTGGTTGCCGTGGTGGGGCCTACGGCATCGGGGAAGTCCGCGCTTGGCGTGTGGCTGGCGGAGCAATTCGGCGGTGAAGTGTTGGCTTGCGATTCGACGCAGCTCTACCGGGGATTCGACATCGGCACTGCAAAGGCAACGCAAGCACAGCGTCACGGCATCCCGCATCATTTAATTGATGCGTTGACGCCCAGCGAAGACGCGACGGCCGGCGGATACCGGCAAATGGCCTTGACTGTACTGCAAGACTTGCCGCGTCGCGGCCGGCTGCCAATACTGACTGTTGGCACGGGATTGTATTTGCGGGCGTTGCTTGAAGGATTGGCGGACGTGCCGCAGCGCTCGGAAGAATTACGCGAAAGACTGCGCGCGAGCGCGGAAGAACATTCGCCGGGCTACTTACATAGGTTGCTCAAGCGGCTGGATCCGGAGATGGCAGGGAAAATCGCGCCTCCGGATGAACAAAAATTGATTCGCGCGATTGAAGTGTGCGTGCTGGCGCGGCGGCCCGTTTCCGAAGTGCATCGCAAGGGTCGCACGCCGCTCGATGGCTGGCGCGCATTGAAAATCGGGCTGATGCCTCCGCGCGAGGCACTCTACGAGCGCATTCTCGCGCGCACAGACGCGATGCTGGCACAGGGATGGATAGAGGAAGTACGTGGCCTGATGGGCAGCGGATTGCCAGAAAATGCCAAGCCATTCGATTTCATCGGGTACCGCGAGTTGCGCGAGGTTTTGCGCGGAGAGAAAAAGCTCGAAGACGCGCGCGCGGCGATTCAGCAAGCCACGCGGCGGTATGCAAAACGTCAGTTGACGTGGTTCCGCAAAGATCCCGGCATTCACTGGCTTACCGGTTTTGGCGACGATCCACGCGTGCAAGACGAAGCGCGAGGTTGGATCGGCCGACAGGGCATAGCAGAGTCGCCGCAAGGAAGCTGAGCGCGTATAATGGCTTAGGTGAAGAAAGACTCTCTCCTTCATGGCTCGTTCCGCTCAATGGTTTCAGGACTGACTTCGTGACGAAAATTTCGCAAACTGTGGCTACGGCGGATCGCGCTTTGCTCGTGGGCTTGGGTTGGAAGCGCGCGCCGCGCTTTCCTGGCATGCCCGCGGGCGAGCAGGGGCGAGAATCGCTCCTGGAGCTTGTGGAGCTGGCGCGCAGCGCTGGCGCGGAAATCGCGGGCACGGTTTTTCAGGTGCGCGAATCGGCGGCCCCGGCGACCCTGGTAGGGCGCGGCAAGCTGGACGAGATTCGTGCGGAGGCAACCGCGCACAAGGCGCCGTTGATTATATTCGACAGCAACCTTTCGCCGATGCAGCAGCGCAACATCGAAGCTGCAACCGAGCGCCGCGTCATAGACCGCACCCAGTTGATACTGGATATTTTTGCGAAACACGCGCGCAGCCGCGAAGGACAGTTGCAAGTTGAGCTCGCGCAGTTGAACTACATGCTGCCCCGGCTTACCGGCAAAGGTGCTTCGATGTCGCGTCTCGGAGGCAAGAGCGGTGGTGGAGGTTCGGGCGGTGCAGGCGGAGGTGCGGGGCGTATCGGAGTTCGCGGACCTGGCGAAAAGAAACTGGAAACGGACCGCCGGCGCATTCGCGACCGCGTGGGCAAAATTCAAAAGAGCATCGAGGACATACGCAAGCAGCGCGCTTTGCGACGCGAGGCGCGTAACGCGGTGCCTCTCGGGACGATTGCGCTTGTGGGTTACACCAACGCGGGTAAATCGACGCTATTTAATGCCCTGAGCCGCGCCGAGGTGCTGGTCTCGTCGCGAATGTTCGCCACGCTGGACCCGACCATTCGCGCGATTCGCTTGCCGTCAAATCGCCGCGTCTTGGTGTCGGACACTGTGGGTTTTATTCGCGATCTGCCAAAAGGATTATTGACGGCGTTCCGCGCCACGCTCGAGGAAGTGCAAGAAGCTGCGCTGATTCTGCATGTGAGCGACGTCTCGAATCCTCATCACGCCGAGCTGGACGAAGAAGTGGACAAAATATTGAACGACCTCGGCGTGGCGGACAGGCCAAAGCTCTACGTGTTCAACAAAGTGGACCGGCTCACGCAAGAGCAAAGAGATCCGCTCCTCCATCGCTACGCGAAGGGAGCGGGGACAAACGGCGGACCTGTATTAGTCTCTGGCCTTACGGGAGAAGGCGTCGAAGAGTTGTTGCGCCGGATGGATGTGGCGCTTCCTGTCGATCCTGTCGTGACGCTTTCGCTGCGGCTGCCGCTCGCTGAAGGCCGCACGCTGGCTCTCGTTCATGCGCTTGGCCGAGTGCTGCATTCCGAAGTCGAAGACTCGCATATGTTGCTGGACGCCGAAGTTCCTGTGTCGATTGCGCGCAAGCTCAAGCTGAGTAGCTTTGCGAATGACGGAACTTCGAAGCGGGCGCGTGCGTAATAGGAGGTGAAGGGGTTGCCATGGTTGGATTTTTCCTTTGGTGCATCTTGTTCTTCCTCTGTTGGCCCCTCGCGCTGCTTGCACTGGTCCTTTATCCTTTTGTGTGGCTCATTTTGCTGCCGTTCCGCATCGCGGGGATCGCCGTGCACGGCGTTTTCGTTTTTTAGAGCTCTTTTCTTCCTTCCAGCACGAATGTTGCGCGGACCGCGAGCGATCTGACCGTCTGCCTATTTGCGCTAAAGTAACTGCCATTCAGGGGTTCCGGGAACCGGCGGTCCAGGCTGCTAAATGGGTCTATCTGGAAGGGTTAGCGGAGATTCGAGCTACCCGTGGCGCTGTGGAAACCTTGTGGAAACTGTTAAATGCAAAAAAATGGGCGTGCGAATCCGTTTTGGATAGCAGACTCCGACTTACAGATATTCTATTGCTAACATACTGATTATAAAGACTTTATTTAAGCCGAGGAGATTGCAGATTCCTTTCACGCCCGGCCGAGTTCTTCCGCGGCGGTTTTTGACATTTGCACAGGTTTGCAGCAGCAGGCTTACGTAAGAGTACAGCCTTGCTTACGCTGCAACTCATTTCACTTGTTGACGTTACAGTACCTCCTGGCGTCCTCGCCGATTCGTCCACAGGCGTTGACGCGTGTCGAGCAGGAGTCTATAGTCAGCCGAGCGGGAGCCGAAGCCGCAGGGCGCATTCCCGCCGCCACGTTCCTATGAATCTCCCCAACTCGCTGACGGTTCTGCGTATCTTTTTCGTTCCCCTGCTGATTGCGGTCTTGCTCACGAAGAGCCCGAACTTGGATTTCCGTGGCATCCCCATGCATTTTGAGTTTTGGGGAGTCTTGATTTTGTTATTGGCCGCGGCGACAGACTGGGCCGATGGGTATTTTGCGCGGCGCCGGCTCCAAGTGACGACTCTCGGCATTCTTCTGGATCCTATCGCGGACAAGCTGCTGATCTCTGCCGCCTTTGTTTCTCTTGTGGATATGCACCTCGTCCCGGCTTGGATGGTCGTCATCGTTATCGGGCGTGAATTCACCGTGCTTGGTTTGCGGAACATCGCCTCAGCGGAAGGATTCACGATCGCGGCATCCTTGTTGGGCAAAACGAAAATGGTTTTGCAGGTGTGCGCAGTCGCAGTCCTGATTGCCGGAGCGCGGCAAGAACAACACCCGTTGCTGAACAAGCTTGGGCTATTCCTGCTCTGGCTGGTGGTGATCAGTGCACTGGTGTCCGCGGCGCAATACTTTTTAAAGTTTTGGGGCCAGCTCGATGACCGCATCAAACAGCGCCGCAAACTGCGCATGATGGAGAGCCACAAAAAGTCCGAGGATGCCGTTCCCCTCTGAAGCCGATCGCCGGTGTCTGCTCGAGCTTGCGCGCCGGGCCATTGCCGAGGCTGTTTCCCTCCAGAAACCCGCCGGGTACACTCCTCATAGCGGAGTGTTTGCCGAGAAACGCGGCGTTTTCGTGACTCTCCATACGCGCGGTCGTTTGCGGGGCTGTATCGGGGTCGTTGAAGCCTTCGAGCAGCTAGACGAATCCGTCGCGCACTGTGCGGTCAGCGCGGCTCTGCGCGATCCGCGATTCTCGCCTGTCCGTGCGGAAGAGCTTCCAGAACTAGAAATTGAACTCTCTCTGCTGTCTCCGCCCGAGGCGATTCTTCCAGAGAACATCGAGATCGGAAAGCACGGCTTGCTGATTTCGCAAGGCTCGAAACGCGGGCTTCTGCTGCCGCAGGTCGCGGTGGAACACAGACTGGGCCGCGAACAGCTTCTGGAAGAAACGTGCCGCAAGGCCGGCCTGGCTGCGCAAGCATGGCGAGAGCCAGAAACGCAAATCCTCGGATTCACTTGTGAGGTGTTTTCGGAAGGCGGAACAATCGGGGAGCAGCCACGGTCCGAAGCCTGAACTCTGCCATGCAAAATATATTTAGAAAACAGTGTCCCGGCCCAAAAAAAAGGCCCGCCCGAGGAGCTTCCCGCGGCGGGCCAGAAGTTTCTGTTTTGCGGTAATCGGCTATTCGATTTCTATGTAATCCCCTGTGTAAATATCGATGGAGCTGTAGGTAATAAACATGGTCGAGGCATTGCGGCTCACGTTGATGACGATGCCTTCGCCCAGCACCTCGCGCGGCAAATCGTTCCAGTTATACCGCCCCGGCGAACTGCCAAAGCCGTACAAACGGTCCTGATAATCTTTCGTCTGAGGAGCATACTCGGCCATTGAGCCCTGGTAGCGGAATATTCGGAAATAGTCGCCCACTTTGACGCCTTTTTCGGTCCCGAGATTCACGTAGACCGTGTTGCCTTGCCCGGCGGATTGCTGATAGTCCCTGGACTGAACGACCATGGCGACGGGCTTGCCACTAACGGGCGCGAAATGATCGAAGGTGCCTGGATCCTTAAATGCAGGCTCCGGCCTTTCTTGAAACGGCAGAACGATATCGCCCCGCTGCATGTAATCGCAGGACATGATCACCTCTGCGATCGCTATCTTCGGCTGGACATTGACGACTCGAATCTGCCCGGCGTCCAGATAGTGCGTCCCCATCGCCTTCATGAGTTTGGCCTGCCATTTGAACCACGGGACATCCGTGGGATCGGCCTCCGGCCTCACGACGGAATAGCGATCACCGACCCGGACGCCTTTTTCCAGCCCACGGTTGATATGTACATAGTCGCCGCGGGCGAACGTGATCTTATCGTTCGACTGCTCGCCGGAAACCAGCCGGGTTGCATCTGGAACCTTTTGGTCACTTACGAAACCCGAGCAATAAACGGTGGAATAACCGGGCTGCGAGGGAGCAGTCTGCGCCGAGCAAATTCCGGCGCCCATAAAGACAGCAAGGCTTAAAGCAGCTGATTTTGCGCGCATTCCAAGACTCCTTCAAACACGCCCGACAGGCCGTGCGGGGACGATTCTTTGCGAAAATAACAGGGCTGCCCCCAAGCGTCAACAAATACGCTGGGACCGCTTTACACTTTTGACACTGCATGCTACAAGCCGTATTTTCAATACTATGCCAAGGGCAGCGCACAGGAACGGACTGTTTGGGGAGGGGAGAAGGCGCATTTGCGCGGTCGCCGCCACCTCCACGTCCCAGGAAATGGCTGATTTGGTCCGGGAGGGTCTCCGCGAGACCCCCACCATCGAACTACGCTTGGACTGGCTCCGCAGCGATTCCGAGCGGTCCCGCTTTCTCCTCTGGCTGAAAAGGAACCGGCCGAGCGGTACAACTTTTCTCGCCACCTGCCGTCGCCGCATAGGAGGCGGCAAGCTCCGGGGAGGCGTCCAAGCCGAACTTTACTGGTTAAACGAGGCCCGCGAGGCGGGTTGCTCCTGGTGTGACCTGGAAATCGAGACCTTGCGCGCATTGTCGCCCAGCAAGGCGCTGGGCGGGCTTGGTTTGCCGCCGCACATCTTGCTCTCCTTGCACGACTTCCAGCGTTTGCCACCCCGGCTTCGGTCTTTACATTCCGCGCACTCTGAAGCCGACGGCCTAAAAATTGCGGCGCGCGCACGAACCATCAACGACAGCGTCCGCCTTTTGCGCCTCGCTCGCCGCTCACCGAGCCTGGTACTGGTGCCCATGGGTGAGGTTGGCCTTCCCTCGCGTATCCTGGCCTTACGCGAAGGCAGCGCTCTGGCGTACGCGCCCATTGGGGAAGCCACTGCTCCCGGCCAAGTCTCCCTTCACGATATGGTGCATCTCTATCGCGCCCACGCCCTGACCCGGCGCACGCGCGTCTACGGCGTGATCGGCGACCCCGTCGCGCATTCCCTTTCGCCGCTGCTTCATAACACCGGCTTCGTCGCGCGGAAAATCGATGCAGTTTACTTGCCCTTCCTGGTGAAAGATCTTCGTGATTTTCTGAAAGCCGTGCCGGAATTCGGGATTCGCGGCTTCAGCGTGACGATTCCGCACAAACAATCCATCCTGAAGCACCTGCAAGAATGCGATCCGCTCGCGGCCGAGATTGGCGCCGTCAACACCGTTGTGGTCCGCCGCGACGGCTCACTCTCCGGCAGCAATACCGATTACATTGGGATTCTGCGTGCCCTTGAGCAAGAGCTTCGGCTGGCGGGAAGCCGCGTCTTGATCTTCGGCGCGGGCGGTGTCGCCAGAGCCGCGGCGTTCGCTCTCGCGCGTGAAGGCGCTCACGTCGGGATTTGCGCCCGCCGTGAAAAGGCGGCGCGCGAATTAGCCAAAGCCGTCGGCGGCGAAGCTGTTCCGCGGCGCGCGTTACGCGGCGAGTCTTTTGACGCCATCCTGAACGCCACTCCAATTGGCATGCATCCCCATGACCGAATTTCTCCTCTGACGCTTCGCGAGCTAAACTGCCGCATCGTCATGGACCTCATCAACAGGCCGCAAAAGACGCAACTCTTGAAGCTCGCCGCTCGCAAAGGAATCGCGACAATTTCCGGCGTCGAAGTGTTTGTTCCGCAAGGCGTTGCTCAATGGGAACTCTGGACCGGACAACGTGCCCCTGAATCCCTCATGCGCAAAGCCGTTTTGCAAGCGTTGCGCGCGGAAGAAAAGTCCCGCCAGCACAGTTAATCGAGAAATGCGATAATGCCGTCCTCGGAAAAACCAACTTTAACCGTGAACTGAGCCCATGATTCAGCCGGACTTCCGCGAATTTCAGCGCCTCGCCAAACAGGGAAACCTCATCCCCGTTTATGACGTGTTTCCGGCCGATTTGCTCACGCCCGTCAGCGCCTATCTGCGAATTGCCCAGGGCGCGCGCTATTCCTTTTTGCTCGAAAGCGTTGAAGGCGGCGAAAAAATTGCCCGCTACACGTTTGCCGGCGCGAACCCTGAGGAAGTTTTTCGTTATGCGGGCGGCGCCTGCGTGCTCGAGAGCCACAACCGCATCCTTTGGGAAGAGCGCGATCCCGTAACCTTTCTTCGCGCCCGCATGGACCGCTTCCGCCCGGTGCGCTTGCCGGGTTTGCCTCCGCTTGTAGCAGGCGCCATCGGCTATTTTTCCTACGACATGGTCCGCCTCATCGAGCGGCTCCCCAAGCGCCTGCGCGACGACATCGGACTCTACGACGCCATGCTGATGTTCTATCACGGCATCATCGCCTTCGATCACGTGCAGCACCGGCTCTGGATCGTGCGCAATGTCTACACCGATGGCGAGGGAAGCCTCCGCGCAAAATACAACGCCGCCGTGCGCGAGATTCGCAAAACGCGCCAGTTGCTCGATCAGGCTTCCCCCGCCGAGCTGCCAAAAAAGAAATCCAAGAAACGCCGCGCGCCGCTTCGTGTTACTTCCAATTTTCGCCGCGACGAATATCTCGAAGCCGTTCGCAAAGCGAAAAACTACATCCGCGCCGGCGATATCTTTCAGGTGGTGATCAGTCAGCGCTTCTCGGCCAAAACGCATGCCGCCTCATTTGACGTGTATCGCGAGCTGCGCGCGCTTAACCCGTCTCCCTATCTTTTCTTTTTGCAAATGAATGATGTCGCGATAGTCGGCAGTTCGCCGGAAATGCTCGTCAAAGTGCAAGGCCGCGATGTCTTTTACCGGCCGATTGCCGGGACGCGCTGGCGCGGCAAGGATGAAGCCGAAGACCAGCGTCTCGAAAAAGAAATGCTCGCCAGCGAAAAGGAGCGCGCCGAGCACATCATGCTCGTCGATCTGGGCCGCAACGATCTCGGCCGCGTCTGCGAATATGGCACCGTGAAACCCGAAAAATTGATGACGGTGGAGCGCTACTCGCACGTGATGCATCTCGTCTCGAGCTTGCGCGGGCGTCTTCGCGAAGATGTGGATTGCTTCGACGCGCTGATGGCTTGCTTCCCGGCCGGAACCGTTTCTGGCGCTCCGAAGGTCCGCGCCATGGAAATCATCGAGGAGCTGGAACGCACACGGCGGGGTATTTATGCCGGCGGCGTTTTATACTTGGACTTTGCGGGCAATCTCGACTCGTGCATCGCTTTGCGCACTATGGTCATCAAAAATGGTGTGGCTCATGTGCAAGCCGGCGGCGGAATCGTTGCCGATTCCACGCCCGAGGGCGAATACGAGGAATCCGTGAACAAGTCGAAGGCTTTGCTTGCCGCTCTTGAAGCTGCGCATCGCAAGGGGAACTGAAGGAAGTCTCGAAACTGTGCGACGAGAGAATCGAATAACGTGATCTTGCTGCTCGACAACTACGATTCGTTCACCTACAACCTCGCCCAGTATCTCGGTGAGCTGGGCTGCCAGGTGGAGGTGCACCGCAACGACAAAATCTCGGTGGAAGAAATTGCTCGCCGGAAGCCAGAGAAAATTGTCATTTCGCCGGGGCCGTGCACGCCGCAAGAGGCGGGCATTTCCGTGGAATTGGTCGAGCGCCTCGCGGGAAAATTTCCCATCTTAGGCGTTTGCCTCGGCCATCAAGCCATCGGCGCCGCCTTCGGCGGCAAAATCATTCGGGCTCCAAAACTCTTTCACGGGAAGACCAGCGAAATCCATCACGATGGCAAAAACATTTTCCGCAAGCTGCCCGAGCCCTTTACGGCCACGCGCTATCACTCACTGATCGTCGAACGCAAATCGCTTCCGCGCGAGCTAACCATAACGGCCGAAACCAGCGACGGCCTCATCATGGGTTTCCGCCACCGCCGCCACAAAATCGAAGGCGTCCAATTCCATCCCGAATCCGTCCTCACGACCTCCGGCAAACAACTCCTCCAAAATTTCCTCTCCCTCTGAAATTTCTCCTCTGTGTCCTCTGCGGTCTCCGTGCCCTCTGCGTAAAATCTTTTTTTTTACCAATTCAAATCCGCCAAAATCGCGGCGTAAATCTCCATCCCCCGCCACAGGTGCCCCAACCGCAAATTTTCGTCCGAGCTGTGCTGGTGATTGTCATAATTCACGATAGGCACGCCAATCCACGGCAACTTCAAATCCTCAAAGATATACATCGGCACGCTTCCGCCGAGCGTAGGCGCAATCACGGTGTCGCCGCCGGTCGCATCCTGAACCACTTTCACCAGCGCCTTCGACACCGGCAAATCCATCGCCGTGCGCGACGCCCGGTAGCCGCTCTGGTCGATTACTTTCGCGATGAGTGCATGCGTGCGCCGTTCCTCCATGGATGGCTCGTGGTCAATCACAAAATATCCCTGCTTCTTGATAAACGCTGCGATCTGCTCGAATTTCTTCCGCGGATCTTCGCATTTCACCAGCCGCGCGTCGATCGAAGCCTCTGCCTTATCCGGAACCACGTTTTGCGCATGCTCTCCGACGTAAGCGCTCTGCAAACCGCGGATGTTGAGCGAGGGCTCTTGCAATAATTCGACTAACTTCTTTCCAGCGCCTTCCGGTTTCGCGATGCCCAGCTCTCGTTCGAGATCGGCGTCGTTCACTGGCATCTCCCCGAGCGCTTTCTTTTCCAGATCGCTGAGCGGCGTCACATCGTCGTAAAAGCCGTCGATCAGCACGCGCCCATCCGCGTCTTTCATTGAAGCCAACAGGCGCGCGAGTTCCATCGCCGGATTCGGCGCCCAGTTTCCATAATGACCGCTGTGCAGCGCTCGCACAGGTCCATAGACCGTGATGTCCAGCCCGATGTCGCCGCGGTTCCCAAAAAAAATGAGTTGCCGCCCTGATTGATGAACAGGACCGTCCGCGGTAATCAGCAGATCGCCGCCGAGCAGGTTTTTGTGAAGCTCCAAAGTGTGTGCGAGATTTGTCGATCCCGCTTCTTCCTCGCCTTCGAAAATAACTTTCAGATTCACTTTCATCGGAATCTGTTTTGCACGCAGCGCGTCAAGCGCCGCAAGCAGCGCCACGATTGGGGACTTGTCGTCGGACGAAGATCGCGCATAAATTCGCCAGTCGTCTTTGTAGACCGCCGGTTGCTTCGCGCTATTCTCCGGGAAGGGAATGCGTTTTCCGCCAGCTTCAATCGCATCGCTTCGCAGGACCGGCTCAAAGGGTTTGCCGTCAGTCCAAGCTGCGGGATCCACGGGCTGGCCGTCGTAATGCGCGTAAAAAATTACCGTCCGCGTAGCCTCCGGCGCCATCAACTTGCCAAAGACCACGGGGCCGCATCCCGTGATCGGCAGCAGATGCGTCTCAATTCCGCGTGCTTCCAGCATTTCAACGAGGTGCTCCGCATTTTTCTGAATGTTCGGCGTATCGCTGGCAACATTCGGGATGGAAAGAAACTCCGCCAGCTCCCGGACGATGCGGTCTTCGTGATCCATCCGGTAGTCGCGCACTTCTTGAGCAACGCTTGCCGGGGCGATGGGAACCGGCTTCTGTCCTATCGCCGGACACGACAAAACAGCAGCAAGCAAAGTCACCGCGATAAATCTCAAGGATTTTCTCCTGTAATTTTCCTAACGGCTTCACGGCCGCGCAAACATGCACGTCGAGGCCCCCGAGAGGCGCTTCAGTTTCTTATCTTACCTGTACCAACGGACAGCTGTCCTTTCGGCCAGGCTCCGTTTCCCTTTGTGCGGAACGCGGTAACAGCGGATTCCTATCATAAAAGCACTGGAAGCCCCGACCGCCCGTAGGCCGTCCACTGAAAAAAGCCGCCAAGCGGAGTAATCTCACCGAATCCATTAGGTGAATTCGACAAGCGCTGCGAGTTTTTCTCTGGCTGCTCCGGAGGTAAGCGCTGCTGCGGCCAGTCGCGCGCCATCGAGAAAGGTCGCTGCGACATTGGCGGCCACCAGCGCGGCGGCGGCGTTCGCAATGACAACATCGCGCGGCGGACCGATTTTGCCGGTGAAGATATCGCGGATCGTTGCGGCATTTTCGAGCGCCGTCCCGCCGCGCACGGAATCGATCGGCGCCCGCGAAACTCCAAAATCCTCAGGGGTTAGAATGAAACGCCGCACGGCTCCGTCTTTCACTTCGGCAACTAAGGTTTCTCCCGCAAGCGAAATTTCATCCAGCCCGCCCGCTCCGTGAACTACAAACGCCTTCTCCACGCCAAGTTCGGCGAGTGTCGCTGCAACCAAATCGATGAGGTCCGGCGATGGCACACCAACCACTTGGGCTCTTGCACCGGCAGGATTCGTTAGCGGGCCGAGAAGATTGAAGACCGTGCGCACGCCAATCTCCTTGCGTGCTGGCGCGGCATGGCGCGCCGCCGCATGCGCAGCCCGTGCAAAGAAAAAGCCGATCCCAATTTCGCGAATCGCCCGGCCGAAATGCTCGACCGGCAAATCGATCCGCACACCCAGCGCCTCCATCACGTCCGCGGAACCGCTGCCCGAGTGAGACGCCCGATTGCCGTGTTTTGCCACTCGCGCGCCTGCTGACGCGGCGACAATGGCCGCCGCCGTTGAAATGTTAAAGGTCGCAAATCCCTTGCCGCCCGTTCCACACGTGTCCACAAGATGCTCGGGCCGCGGCTCGCCTTCCGCGAACACAGGCGCAGCGTGCCGCCGCATCACGCTTGCGAAACCTGTCAATTCCTCGACGCGCACCGGTCGCGCATTCATCGCCGTAAGCAGCCGCACGATATCGGCCGTCTCGACCCGGCCGGAAAGCAGCTCCTCCATCACCGCTTCCGCTTCTCCTCGCGAGAAAACATGTCCGGATACAGCGCGATCAATAAGGGATTTTGTCATCTGCATTCAGCCGCGTTGCAATCGCAATTCCGCCGCAGCCTTGCTCCGTTTTATACTTTCCGAGTACACTCTAATGTTTGCGACGACACCAAAATTCTAACACTACGGAACCCCGATGAAGATTCATGAGTATCAGGCCAAGGCCATTCTCGCGCGTTACGGTGTCACCACTCCACGCGGGGAAGTGGCCTTTTCAAAGGAAGAGGCGCGCGAAGGCGCAGCGAGACTCAAATCCAACGTAGTCGTCGTCAAAGCGCAGATTCATGCCGGCGGCCGCGGCAAAGCGGGCGGTGTCAAGCTCGCGCACTCTCCCGATGAGGCTGCGGAAATCGCTTCGCACATGCTGGGTGTGAATCTCGTCACCGCCCAGACCGGCCCCGGGGGCCGCATCGTCAAACGCGTTCTGATCGAGGAAGGTCTGGACATCAAGCGCGAGCTTTATCTCAGCATTCTGGTCGATCGCAGCGAAGGGAAGGTAGTCTTCATGGCCAGCGCCTCTGGCGGCATGGACATCGAAGAGGTCGCCAAGACCCATCCCGAAGCCATCATGCGCGAAACTATTCATCCCGCCACGGGCTTGCAGCCCTATCAGGCGCGCAAGCTCGTCTTCGGCCTCGGACTTTCCGGCGACGTCGCGATGAAAGCCGGTCCGTTTCTCCAGGCCCTGCATCGCGCCTTTGTGGACACGGATTCTTCCATGCTCGAAATTAATCCCGCTGTCGTCACTGCCGATGGCCGCTTTGTCGCACTCGACGCCAAAATGACTTTCGACGACAACGGTCTCTTCCGCCACAAGGAGCTGCGTGAACTCCGCGACCTTGACGAAGAAGATCCGCTCGAGGTCGAAGCCTCAAAATACGGCCTCAACTACATCAAGCTCGACGGCACGGTAGCCTGCATGGTCAACGGCGCCGGCCTCGCCATGGCCACTATGGATATAATCAAGTACGCTGGCGGCTCGCCCGCCAACTTTCTTGATGTCGGCGGCGGCGCGTCCTCCGATCAGGTTAAAAACGCCTTCCGCATTTTAATCGGCGATCCCGGAGTGAAAGCCGTTTTCATCAATATTTTCGGCGGAATTCTGCGCTGCGATGTTCTAGCCACAGGAGTTGTAGCCGCCGCCAAAGATCTGCAAGTGAAGGTCCCGGTCGTCGTCCGCATGGAAGGAACGAATGTCGAACTCGGCCAGCAAATCCTCCGCGACAGCGGACTGAACTTCACCATCGCCGATGGCATGAAAGACGGCGCGCAAAAGGTCGTGCAGCTCGCGGGAGGCGCGCGATGAGCGTTCTGGTCAACGAAAAAACACGCTTGATCGTGCAAGGCTTTACTGGTCGCGAAGGAACATTTCACGCACAACAGATGCTTGAGTACGGCACGAATGTCGTCGGTGGCGTCACTCCCGGCAAGGGCGGCACCAAGCATCTTGAGAAACCGGTATTTGACACCGTGATGGAAGCCGTGAAGGGAACTGGCGCAAACGCGTCGGTTATTTTTGTGCCGCCTCCGTTTGCTGCGGACGCCATCCTCGAAGCCGCCGACGCCGAAATTCCGCTAGTCGTCTGCATCACCGAAGGCATCCCCGTCATCGACATGGTGCGCACCGCCGCCACCGTCGACTTCACCAAGACGCGCCTCATCGGCCCCAACTGCCCTGGCGTCATCTCCCCCGGCAAATGCAAAATTGGAATCATGCCCGGCCGCATCCACAAACAAGGCAACGTCGGCGTAGTCAGCCGCAGCGGCACGCTCACCTACGAAGCTGTAGATCAGTTGACTCGTCTCGGCATCGGCCAATCTACCTGCATCGGCATCGGCGGCGATCCCATCATCGGCACTTCGTTCCTAGACGCCATGCGCCTCTTCAACGACGATCCCGACACGCACGCCGTCATTCTGATCGGCGAAATCGGCGGCAATGCCGAAGAAACCGCCGCGCAATGGATCAAAGCCAACGTAAAAAAGCCAGTAGTAGGCTTCATCGCAGGCCAAACAGCCCCGCCAGGCCGCCGCATGGGCCACGCCGGTGCCATCATCAGCGGCGGCCAAGGCACTGCGAAGGATAAGTACGCCGCCATGGCCGCCGCCGGCATCCACACTGTCGAAACTCCGGCGGATATGGGCTCAACCATCGCCGCCGTTTTGAAATGATCGCTGAAACTAGATGGTGCTTAGGCTTGCCAAGCGCATCATTGACGCCCGTGAACTCTTCGACTAAATTCGTCGACCGTTATCGCAGAATTCCCAACTCTTTGGCGTTTGTGACGGCCGCAATCGCTTCATTCGTGCTGGCCGTCGTTTCTGGATTTCTCGGAGGAATCGCGGCGACCTATCTCTACGACCGAGCAAACAGCAAAGGTGACGATTTTGCGGTTGGACTCGGTGGGCTCTTTGCAGTCGGCACGTTCACTTTCGTCATTGTTTTTACCTGGCTGCAGAAGACGCATCATCCAGTCTCATCAAGTACATCTCTATTCGCCTTTTACGCTTGCTTGATTCTGCCGGTCGCAGCGACTGTGCTTTTCGCAGAGGACATGGATGACTATTATTTGTTCTTCGTGCTTGGCGACTGGCTTGCGATCCTGCTGCTTGGTCTCCTGTCGGTGTTCGTTTGTCGGCGATGGTGGCAGCAGGCTAATTAGAGTCGATCATTGCGTGTGGCATATTGGCTGGGAATTTGTCCAGTTTGTTGAACAGAAACTCTTATCAAACTTTGGAGGATTCACTTGTCTCTCGAACGCACTTTTGCAATCATTAAGCCCGATGCCGTTTGCCGCGGCCAGCAGGGCGAAATCCTTGCGCGCATCCACAAAGCTGGCTTCCAAGTCGTCGCCATCAAATCCATGCGTCTAACCAAAGAGGAGGCCGGCGGCTTCTACGCCGTACACAAAGCGCGCCCCTTCTTCGGTGAACTCACCGACTTCATGAGCTCCGGCAAAATCTTCGCTATGGTCCTCGAAGCCGAAGGCGCCATCCTCAAATGGCGCGACACCATGGGCGCCACCGACCCCAAAAAAGCTGCCCCCGGCACTATCCGCCACGACCTCGGCACCAGCATCGGCAACAATTGCACGCACGGCTCCGACGCCCCCGATACCGCCGCCTTCGAAATCAGCTATTTCTTCGCCGGCCTCGAACTCATTTAGCGCGACTTCGAGTGTGGCCGTGAAGGTATAAAGGCGCAGCAGCGTTGCTGCGTCCAATCAACACTCCAGGTGTCCCCGGACAACTGAGCGTACCTCGCGGCTCTCTGGCTCCGCTCAAGGCCGATCGGGGCTCTCCACACTCGTACTCGCGCCTCTATCCGTACTCCTCCAAAGCAG
>Ga0185299_10003299_pt1 | contig 21894 bp, 13 predicted proteins | sample PaiPotPPA55metaG_FD_128002 | JGI IMG/M metagenome (GOLD analysis project Ga0185299, IMG submission 128002) | Iron sulfur acid spring bacterial and archeal communities from Banff, Canada, to study Microbial Dark Matter (Phase II) - Paint Pots PPA... ... | reverse complement strand
TTGTGGCTGGACGCCGCCCTTCCTCACCCGGCGCGTTCGTTTGAGCGCGCACACGAGCTCCTGCGGTCGGCAGGGTTTTCGTGGAAGAACGATGGAGGGCTGATAGATCCGCGAGGCGCTGCGGTGGAATTTTCGATTGTTGTGAACTCCTCTAATTCGCAGCGCACCAAAATGGCCGCCATCATTCAGGATGACCTCGCGCAGCTGGGAATGAACGTCCACATAGTCCCGCTGGAATTTCGGAATATGGTGGACCGTTTCCTGAATAGCTTCGACTACGAAGCCGCTATCATGGGCCTCGTGAGCGGCGACGCCGATCCTACGGCGGATATGAACGTTTGGCTTTCGAGGGGAGAGACGCACCTCTGGGACTTGCGGGGAAAGCCGGCTACGCTCTGGGAGTCCGAAATGGACAAGTTGATGGAGCAGCAAGAGATCACGCTCGACTTCGCAAAACGCAAACAGCTCTACGACCGCGTTCAGCAGATCGTGGCAGAAGACTTGCCGGTTATTTGTCTCGTCAGTCCGAATGTCCTCGTTGGCTCGAAAGACCGTGTTGGAAATTTCCGACCGGCGATTCTTGATCCTTACGCGCTGTGGAACGTGGAACAGCTTTATGTGCGCTAGGGTCGCCGACGCCCGCAGAATGGCCGTTCAGAAGGCCGCTGCTTTTGAAAATGTGCGTCTGGCATGGCCGGACACGCGCCTTGTGCGGGAGTGCCTTCGAGGCAGCGAGGAAGCCTGGTCCGCGCTCATCGACAAGTACAAAAACCTTATCTTCTCGATCCCGATCAAGTACGGATTTTCGGCGGATGACGCCACCGAAATTTTTCAGGCCGTATGCGTGGGGCTGCTCACCGAGTTGCCAAAGTTGCGGGAGCCAAAGGCTCTGCCAAAGTGGCTCATGCAAATCACGGCGCACAAATGTTTCCATCGCAAACGCGAACAGCAGCGAACCGAATCCTCCGAAGATGCCGACGAATCGCGCGAACCAAGCGTGCCAGCGCGCGCTGAAGGCATCTTGCGGCAGGCCGAGGAAGAACAGTCGCTGAGGAACGCACTCTTCGCCCTGCCGCCCCGCTGCCGGCAGCTCATTGAAATGCTTTTCTTCGAGGAACCGCCGCGACCGTACCAGCAAGTAGCTCACAGTCTCGGAATTGCAACGGGCTCAATCGGTTTCATCCGCCAGCGGTGCCTTGAACGCTTGCGCAAGCAGCTTGCGGAAGCAGGCTTCCAGTGACGCCGCGTAGCAAACACCTTCTCTCCAAAAAGCTGCTCGACGAACTAGCCAACCTCAAGGACGATCCGGCCCGCACACAATACTTCGCTCGCCGCAAGCGCCTCTGGCGCGCGACCCTCGTGCAGGAGCTCAACGAGGAATCGCGCAGAAAGCTGCGTATCGATGCGCACCAGGCTCTCGCTCTCGCGGAAGCCTCCGTGGCGATCTCGCAAAAACTGAGAGATAAAGAAATTCTCGCGCGCAGCCTGCGCTCGAAAGCGAACGCGCTTTACAACGTCGGGGACAATCAATCCTCGCTCGATTGCCACGAGAAAGCCCTGGAAATATTTCGGGAAGCCGGGAACGCCGAGGAGGAAGCACGCACTTTAAATGCTTCCATTCAACCGTTCCTGCTGCTGGGCCGATACGACAGTGCGCTCGAAGCGGCCAGCGCGGCGCGGATTCTTTTCAAGCGCATCGGCGATCTGCGGCGTCTGGGGCACGTTGAGATCAACATTGGCAATGTCTACCACCGGCAAGACCGCTTCGAGGAAGGCCTGGCCTGCTACGAGCGCGCCTACGAGATGTTGCTGCCGCACCGCGACGCCGAAGGTCTTGCCGTCGCGCTCTACAACATGGCCGTGTGCCTCATCACTCTGAACGACTTTCCTCGGGCGCTGGCCACCTACCAACGCGCTCGCGAGATGTTCGTTCAATACGGGATGTCGCTGTTGGTGACGCAAAGCGACTACAACATTGCCTATCTCTATTACCTTCGCGGCGAATACGGCCGGGCTATCGAAATGCTGCGCGCCACGCGCGTGGAATCCGAAAAAAATGGCGACGCGCACGTTTTGGCGCTGTGCTATCTGGATCTTTCCGAAATCTATCTCGAGCTGAATCTCAGTTCCGAAGCGCGAGAAACCGCCCACGAAGGTTACCTGCGATTTCAGAAACTCGGGATGGGCTACGAAGAGGCCAAGTGCCAGGCGAACGAAGCCATGGCGTACAGCCAACTTGGCAAAGCTCTGCGCGCGCTCGAGCTCTTCGCGCAGGCCCGCGAGAAATTCGTCCGCGAGAAGAACCTGGTGTGGCCCTCCCTTCTCGATCTGTACCAGGCCGTCGTCTTGTACGGCGAAGCGCGGCTTTTCGAGGCGCGACGGCTTTGCGCGCAGGCGGCCACTTTCTTCGAGTCGTCGGCCCTTTCAGGCAAAGCGATCCTTTGCCAGTTGCTTCTTGCGCGTTTGTCGCTGCGCACTGAGAAACTTGAGTCGGCGCGGACGGAATGCAGACGCGCCCTGGACCGGCTAACTGAACTGGAAGCACCTGCGTTGTCGTATCAAGCGCATTTTCTGATGGGGCAGATCGAGCACGCCTCCGGCGACGCCCGAGCGGCGTACGAGTTCTATCAGAAAGCGCGGCGGGAGTTAGAAACGCTTCGAAGCAGCCTCCGCGGTGACGAGCTGAAAATTGCGTTCATGAAGAACCGGCTCGAAGTGTACGAATGCCTCGTCGAAATCTGCTTGAGCGATCCAGGTCGAAAAAACTCCGCGGTGGAATCCTTCGGTTACATCGAGCTGGCGAAGTCGCGAAGCCTTGCCGAACTTTTAAGACAGCATGGACCAACCGTGGCCAACGCGGATGAAGGCCAGAGCGAACTCGTGCGCCGCATCCGCGACATGCGCGAGGAGCTCAATTGGTATTACCGCAGAATCGAGATCGAACAGTTGCGAGCAGAAGACCCGTCGCCGGAACGGATCGAGAAGCTGCAAAAGAAAGCGCTGGCACAGGAAACTGACCTGGTTCGCGCGCTGCGAGACATCCGCTCCTCCGAGCCGGACGGAAGCGCCATGCACGGTGATGGGGTTGTTTCGCTCGAGAGTATCCGAGCTTGCCTGCCTGCGTCGGGAGCGCTGATTGAATATTTTATTGTCAAAGACAAATTCATTGCCGCCGTTCTGACGCCCGAGGGGCTCGAGATCATTCCGGTCACGCCCGTCTCGCGTGTGGGCAATTTGGTTCGCATGCTTCGATTTCAACTATCCAAATTCCGTTTGGGATCCGAATACATTCGCACTTTCGAGAAAAATCTTCTCGATGCCACGCGTTCCCATCTTCACGGCCTTTACCAGGAATTGATCGCCCCGCTGCGCGATCGCCTTGGCGCGCGACATCTGATTGTCGTTCCTCACGGCGCGCTGCACTACGTTCCGTTCCACGCATTGTTCGATGGAAACGAGTATCTGATCGACTCGTTTTCGATCTCCTACGCGCCCAGCGCCAGCGTTTACGCTCTCTGCCATCGCAAGAAGACCCAGCCGGCGGGCCCGCCCCTGATCCTCGGCGTTCCCGATGCGCGCGCGCCTTTCATCGAAGATGAGGTGCGCGCCGTTTCCAAAGTGTTTCCCGGCGCACGGCTGGCATTAGGCAACGAAGCAAGCGAACACACATTGCGAACGGGATCGCAAGCGCGCCTGATTCATATCGCCACCCACGGCACGTTCCGCCAGGACAATCCTCTGTTCTCAGGTGTTCGTCTCGGAAATTCCTATCTGAGTCTGTACGATCTCTACCAGTTCAAATTCGAAGCCGAATTAATTACGTTGAGCGGCTGCGCCACCGGGCTCAACGTGGTAGCCGCAGGAGACGAACTGCTGGGCTTGATCCGCGGATTTCTTTACGCGGGAGCTCAATCGCTGCTACTTACGCTGTGGGACGTCCACGATTCGAGCACGTCCCAATTCATGACTTCCTTTTATCGGCGGCTCTGCGACCGCGAGGATCGCGCGGTCGCGTTCCAAGGTGCGGTGCGCGAGCTTAGGAAAACGTATCCGCACCCTTACTATTGGGCCCCGTTTATGCTGATCGGCAAAGTATCGGCGGCATCCTAGTAACCTATCTTCCCCCAAGATACTAAAAACAATAGAGATATTACGCGTTCATTTAAATCGACGGACGCCTATATTTTTCACGCGCCTTCGCACCCTTATCCTCAGTGGTGGAGATCAAGCTATTTGGGGGAGGAGATATGAAGCATTTCGCAAGTGAAGCGTGGGCTGATTTTGCAAGGGGCATTGCAGCAAAGGACCAGGAACTCTCAATGCAAAGGCACCTCGACAACGGATGCGGTAAATGCGCAGAGCAAGCAGGTCTCTGGCGGAAGGTTTACGCCGCAGCCCAGCGCCAAAAGCTAGCTGTTCCGCCAGAGAGCGCCGTTCGGACTGTCAAGGGTATGTACGCGATCCACGGAGAACGAACAGCGAAGCGCGTGCGAGGACTTATTGCAGGTTTGCTATTCGACAGCTTCAGCGCCCCGCTGCCTGCTGGAGTTCGCTCAGCGGGATCGTCTCCTCGCCAGCTTCTCTACGGGGCTGGAGACCACCGGATCGACGTTCGTATCGAGCCCCAAACCGATTCTGACAAGGTGACGCTAGTAGGGCAGATTCTTGACTCCGCGAACCCTCAAAAAGAGGTTGGGGAAGTCTCGGTTGCCCTCATGAGGGGACGCAAAGCTTTGGCAAGCGCAATAACGAACCGATTCGGGGAATTTCATCTGCACTGCGACATGGAAAACAGGCTTGAATTGCGGATCACGCTTCCAGAAGGAAAGGAAGTTTCGGTGTCACTAGTCGACCCTCTCCCGGCCCGTTCGGCGGATACAGGGAGTCTAACTGATTCTATGGGAGTTAAAGATATCCTGAAGGGAATTAGAAAAAGTACCAGAAAAAAGGATTAGTGCGGGACTGCCGCAAATAGCCAGTTTGTACCATTGTCGAGCTACGTGGCCGAACTCAGACTAGGGTCTCTTAGCCCCGCGATTCGGCAGCGACACAAAGGAGCAATTGCAATCATGAGGCGATCAATTTGCTTAGCGATTCTGCTGGCAGTCGGACTCTGGGGCCAGCCGGCTTCGGCGCAAGGTCTGCTGCAAGGCATCCTCTCGAACGTGGGCCAGTTGCTTAACGGGCAGTCCCAGGGCGTGATCGTTCGTACCACGCTTGGTCCTGCAGGGCTGCGAGCTGCATGCCAGCAAAACGGATGTACTGTCGCGGGCAACCTTGACGGCGGCCTCAACCAACTGTTCCTGGTGCGCCCAACACAGCAAGGTCTGGTTCCCCAGCTTCTCGCCTTCATTTTGCGCCTGGTGAGCGGAATCCTCGATGCCGAAGTGGATCAGGTTCTAACTATTCCCCCGAACCCCACCAACCAGACGCTTGCGAACATGCCGCCTCCGGGACTTTGGGACTCCGTGCCGGTGAATTATTACGGCGCGAATGCCTGGGATGGATATGTGAATCAACCGGCGGCACAAATCATCCATCTGTCCAAAGCGCAGAGCACCTTTGAGGTGGGAGGCGCAGGAATCGTCGCTGACATTGACACAGGAGTTGACCCGAATCATCCGGTGCTCAAGGCCGTACTTCTTAACGGCTACGACTTCACCCGCAATCAGCCGGGCGGCTCGGAAATGAACGATATTTCTCTATCGAACCCTCCGGCGTGCGGCACCTGTCCCGCTGCATTCGTGAACCAACACACCGCCGCGATGGTGGACCAGCACACCGCTGCGATGGTAGACGGCAATGCGTACGCGGCATTCGGCCACGGAACCATGGTGGCCGGAGTGATTCACTTGGTCGCACCCACGGCGCAGATCTTGCCGCTTAAGGCATTTCATTCGGATGGCACCGGAAATCTTTCAGACATCATCCGCGCCATTTACTACGCGGTGCAGAACGACGCCAACGTAATCAACATGAGTTTCGACCTGAGCCAGAACTCGACCGAACTCGTCAATGCGATCAATTACGCCTCGAGCCAAAATCTGATTCTTGTAGCGTCCTCGGGTAACGACGGCCGGCAGGAGATCGTTTATCCGGCCGGCTTGCGAAACGTGATGGGCGTCGCGTCGACAAACAATCAAGACCAGCGCTCGAGCTTCTCGAACTACGGCAATCAGGTTGTCTGGGTCGCCGCACCGGGGGAAGCCATTGTCACCACCTATCCCTTTGCAACCTACGCCGCAGGCTGGGGAACTTCCTTTAGTTCTCCAATGGTTGCCGGAACGGCCTCGCTGCTCCTGAACTTGCAGCCACAGGAAAATCAGGCGCAGGCGGCTTGGGCCATCAGTCACGCGAAGTGGATCAGTTTCAATATGGGCAATGGACGCCTGGACGTTTATCTGTCCTTGCTTTCGGGCAATCCCATTCAGGGATTGCTCCCCTTAGACTAGGATCGCCGTGCATACCACTGCGAACATCGCGCAATTCGGCGGAAGTTTCGAGCGGCTTCTCAGGCACAAGGCGTCGCTGGATTCGCCGGCCTGGTGTCCCGATCGGTTGAATGTGAAGTCGATGGAGGAAAACCTCGCGGTGCTCCGCACGTCCGTAGTCTGCGCGTTCAACCAGCTCCTCGATCTCAAGGACTTGAACACGGGAGTCCACAGCACGCGGCTTGCGGAATGGGCCCTGCACGTCGCCGAAGAGCTTGGACTCGACGAGAATTCACTTGGGGATCTCGAAGTCGCCGCGCTCCTGCACGACATCGGCAAAGTTGGAATCCCGGACGCAATCCTCAACAAGCCTGCCAAACTGACCTCCGAAGAATACGCGCTCATGAAAAAACATCCTGAGTACGGGTGGGCGGTGCTGCGTCAGATTCCGGGCATGGAACGCGCCAGCCTGGTGATTCTCCACCACCATGAAAATTTCAACGGCGGCGGATATCCCTCGGGGCTCCGAGGCGAAGAAATTCCCCTCGGTTCCCGCATCGTTTCGGTGATCGACGCCTTTGATGCGATGGTCTCTTCCCGGCCGTATCGCCAGGGCTTGCCGTTGGAAGAAGCCGAGCGCCGGCTGTTGGAAGCGAGCGGCACGCAGTTCGACCCTGACGTGGTCAAGAGTTTTCTGCCTTTGGCTCGATCAGAAGCGTCCGCAGTTTTTGCCGCCGCCGGCACCACGGTTTCAGCGGTTCTCTAAGACGCGGCTTCAATTCGCCCCTTCTTCGCCGAAACTTCCCTCTCAATGGCGCCAAGATGCTTCGATATCCTCAAGGGTGCGACCCTTGGTTTCTGGCACGACGTAGTAAGAGAAAATCCAGGCCGCAATCGCAAACAGCCCGTATATCCAAAACGTACGGCTGGCCCCGATGTACTGCACCAGCGTCAGGAACGTCAAAGTAACCAGAAGGTTTGAAACCCAATTGAATGTTGCAGCGAGACCCTCGCTTGAGCTGCGAACTTTCAACGGATAAATTTCGGAGATCAATAGCCAAAAAATAGGCCCGAGACTGATGGCGAACGAAGCAACGTACAGCATCATGCTGATCACCGCAAGCCAGGCGAAAGCGCTCGTGTGGCGCGATTCGCGGAAAATCAGCCCCAGCAACCCTAACGAAACGATCATTCCGGCAATGCCCGTTAACAGAAGAGGTCTCCGCCCTACGCGGTCGATCAACCACATCGAGACGATCGTCATAATTACGTTGACGATACCGATGCCGGCAGTCGCGAGGATTGCACCGGACGCCGAAGGAATTCCCGCTGATTGAATGATTATCGGTGCGTAGTAGATGACCGTATTGATGCCGGTGACCTGTTGAAATATAGCGAGCCCGATTCCGACCACCAAGGCCGGTCGAAGCGATGGTTTTAATAAGTCGGACAGGGCGCCGTGCTCTTCAGCATGCGACAGGCTATTTTCGATTTCTTGCATTTCCGCGTCCACTTCCGAAACTCCGCGGATCCGCGCAAGAACTGCACGGGCATCGGCGCGACGGCCACACTTGGCCAACCAACGGGGTGACTCTGGCAAGAACAACATTCCGGCAGCGAACACCACAGCGGGAACAATGGCGAGTCCGAACATCCAGCGCCATCCTTGGATTCTGGCAAAAGAGTAATCCACTAAGTAGGCGAGCAGGATTCCAACAGTAATTGCTAGCTGGAAGAGTGACACCTGCCAGCCACGTGCTTCGGGCGGAGAAACTTCCGAAATGTAAACGGGCACCGTGCCGGAGGATAGTCCGATTCCCAAGCCGACGATAATCCGGCCAAAGATCAGAATGCTCGGCGATGTCGCCGCGGCACACACGATCGCTCCAACGGCGAAGATGATGGCTGTCGCAATGAGTAGACTTCGACGCCCAAACAGATCTGCCAGCCTTCCTCCAGTCAGGGCGCCTGCTGCGGCGCCGGCCAACACTCCGCTGACGATTACTTCCAGGGCGAAAGCGGAAAGAACGAAGTCATTCCTCAGGAAAAGTTCGGCGCCGGAAATCACTCCCGTGTCATATCCGAAGAGTAGACCGCCTAGACCGGCGAATCCGGCAGCGAGAAAAATGAATCCCCGCCCGTTGGATCGGGGAGGGCGGGCACTTCGCTGTGGCGGCGGTTGGGTGCTCATCATCTTGGAACCTCGTCGGAACCCCTAGCTTCGGACGCGGAGGACGTTTGTAGAACTACCGGAATCGATACCCCGACTTGAGTTCGCATCGATAGATCTTCGATCGATCTCTCCCAACACGGACTTTGCAATCGGCCCAGCTCAGTGTGGGAGATGGTCGCAGCGGAAAAACGATGTTGGCGCCATTAATTTCAGCCTCCAGGCTTGCGCCCTCTGAGGTGCCTGGGAGGGTAAAATTGAGCGAATCACCGAAAATGACCGGGTAAGATTCGCGCACGATATCGCTGATCTGGTGCCGGAAAACTTCGGCCTGGAAAAGAAAAGTAGTCGTATCGGACCAGCCCAGCACGGATACGGCGATGTTGCGGCCGCCGCGGGAGAAATCGTCGGACACAATTTTGGTAAAAGGGCACGGCCCGGCAATACACGAGAGCCGGGCGTTTTCGTAGGCGTTTCCGTCCCCGGCATCCAGCGAGGCCGTCACGATGCTGCCTTTCCATTTGCCGTCGGGTGAGCACGGTGGATGGTTGTCGCAACGAATGTTGGCCGTACTCTGCACCTGGAATGTTTTCAGTCCTGTACCGATATTTTGTGTCGTCGCTGTCTCGATGGAGTAGCGAACGAAGACATTCGCGACGGCGATCTCCGGACGGCTTGGTTGAGCAGTCGCCACCTCATGGACCGGAATCATATGGACCACGTAAATCTTGTCGCTTACAGATTCCTTCAAATCGAGCGGCCGGTAGTCCGGATGTCGAAACCGCAGGGTAATGGGACGCCCAGGGAGAATCCGCCGCGGCATGGTGAGCTTGAAATAACCTGAGAAATCCGATTTGACGGGAGCAACCGTCACGCCGGAATCCACGCTGACTTCCACGTCTGCGATTGGCGATTGTCTCCTGGGGTCCTCGTCTTGTTTAATAACCGCCCCTCTAAGTGCAATTGGCTTCGTGTAATGGATAACGGCTGCAACTATGGCAATAAGCAAGACCACTCCGAAACTTGCCCATAACGCGACCAGCTTCCTGGGTGTGCCTTCGCGGGCCATCAAGTAATCCCCCAATCCCGATGTTAGCAAAATGCGGCGCCGTGGTATCAATAGGCGATTTCACGTTTACAGATTGCCGATGAGGACACGAACCTTAATTCAACTGTAAAGGGGTTTGGAGGGTTTCCTCAGACTGGCTATAATTTTACAGATGACAAACAAGGTGTCGAAGAAGATTTCGCGCCGAGAGTTGATCCGGCACGGTATTCGTGCGGCTATTTGCCTGCCGCTTGTCGGTTCCTCGTTTCAGCACCAAACAGTTGGACCCAAACAAAAAGCTGCTCCTTTCACTCCCCTCGCGGGTCAAATGCTTATCTCACCGGAAGACGATGCACTCCTTGAGGACCTCGAGAGCCGGAACTTCCGATTCTTTTGGGAGCAAGCTAACCCTGACACCGGTGTCGTTCGGGACCGCTGCAACGTCCTCAAACCTGACAAAAGTTCGCTGGGAAGCATCGCAGCGCTTGGCTTCGGACTCACAGCCCTTTGCATCGGCGAAAAACGGAAGTATGTTTCACGTCCTGAAGCCGAAGGAAGAGCTCTAAATTCGTTGCGCTTTCTGTGGAAAAAAATGCCGAATCACAGAGGATTCTTTTACCACTGGGCCAATGTAGACAGCGGCGAAAGACTGTGGGATTCGGAAGTGTCGTCGGTCGATACCGCCATCCTGCTTTGCGGAGTTCTAACGTGCCGGCAGCATTTCCAGCATTCCGAAATCAGCGAACTCGCGCACTTGATTTTCGACCGCGTCGATTGGACGTGGCTTTCGGAAGACACGCGCATCCTGCCGCATGGATGGTCGCCGGAAACGGGCTTCCTTCAATTCCGGTGGAATGACTACAGCGAAATGATGATGATGTACTTGTTGGGTCTGGGATCGACCAGCCATCCGTTGCCGGCTGAAACCTGGGGGGCTTGGAAACGGGCCACATTCGAATACGACGGCGTCCGCTATATCGGTTCGTTCGCTCCTCTCTTCGTTCATCAGTACTCGCAGGCCTGGTTCGATTTTCGTGGCAAGCACGACCAATATGCCGACTATTTCAAGAACTCAATCATCGCCACGGGAGTCCATCGGCAATTCTGTTTGGATCTCGCTTCGCAGTTCCCCGACTATAGCGAAGACCTTTGGGGCATCACGGCATCTGACTCACCGAAAGGCTATGTGGTGTGGGGAGGGCCTCCCGCAACGGGTCCGATTGATGGAAGCGTGGTTCCCTGCGCCGCCGGAGGTTCGTTACCGTTCCTTCCGCAGGAGACGATCCGCGTCCTTCGCACCATTAGGGATCGCTATGGAGCTCGATCATGGAATTCGTACGGATTCGTTGACGCATTCAATCCACTCACAAACTGGTACGACAGCGACGTCGTCGGAATCGACACCGGAATTACCATGCTCATGGCGGAGAACACGCGGTCGGGGTTCGTGTGGGAAACATTTATGAAGAACCCGGAAGCGAAGCGGGGCATGGAACGCGCCGGATTCACGACCTGACGACAGATAAAGACAGTATTGAGCAGCTAATGCATCTCGATTAACGCAAGCCCTTGGGGTGGGAGCACGAGGGTAAGTTTTCCATTTTGGAAATAGACGACTTCCGGCGCCGGCAGTGCCGCCGCATGACGCAGTTCGTTAATTTGTTTGCGGCTCGGATTTACGGGCTTACCCATGGCGCCGTAGGCGTCCAGCAGCGAGCCATGGGTGGAATCGACGCGCGAAATAACAGCGCGATGACGGCCCGAGACGCCCTTTACGACGAGTGTCACGGTCTTCGGCTGTCCGGTTTCCTCCGGCAGGAATAAATTCCAAACGGCGATCTTCAGAGTTCCATCGCTCGCGCGCGTGACGAGCGCCGATTCGGAATCCTGCGCGATTCGCCGCTGTCCGAGCCGGTGCAACAGCTTGAAAGCGTTGAAGGAAGGCTTCGGCAGTCCGCCTTCCGCCATTAGCCCGTATCCGCCGTAGAAGGGCTGCTTTACAACTCCCTGTTCTTCGAAGACGTCGGAAAAAGTCCAATACGACATCATATCGGCGAGCCCATCGCATTGCCGGATGGTGTCCGCAAGCCAGGGGCCCATGAATATCGAGTCCGTCACATCAGGTTCATTCTTATAGCTCGCGTTGTACTCGCTCCAGATGATCGGAAGGTCAGAACGCGGAGACGCCATCACCTGATCGTGTACTTTGCGCGCGGCGCGGCAGACCATTTGCGTGCGCGGTATCCTTTCCTCCGTGCCAAAAATATCTTGAGACGTGTCGTTCCCGTAGACGTGAGTAGAAACGAAGTCCAGCGGGACGCGATTCTCCGCGCAGTGACGAATAAACCTTTCTGCCCAAGCTGCCTGTGCCGCCGCCGGCCCTCCGACGCGCAGCCGGGGATTCGCCGCTTTCAGGGCGCGCGCCGCGACGTCATAGAGCCGGTAATACGTTTCGTCCTTAGGCTCGCCGGCCCAGAAATCAATGTTTGGCTCGTTCCACACTTCAAAATACCACTGGGAGACTTCATCGATTCCGTACCGGTCGACAAGATGCCGTGCGAAATGGGAGACAAGGTCGCCCCATTTCGCCCAGTCTTTGGGAGGCGAAACAATCGGCTGATACCAGAAGGCGTGGAGAGTCTGCTGCGCAGCCAGCTTTCTGGGCATGAAGCTTAATTCGACAAACGGACGAACGCCATTCTCGAGCAAGCCGTCGTAAATCTGGTCCACGTAGGAAAAGTTGTAAACCGGATTGCCGGCGGCGTCTTCGTCGTAGAGACCCACTTCATCTTGGAAGATCGCGTGAAAGCGAACGTACTCGAAGCCTGTGGCTTGCTTCACCTCGCGAAGATCGCTGCGGTAGCTCTCGCGCAGGCTCAGGATCGCACGGCCCGATCCGAACATTCGCTCCCAGAAGTGCGGAAATGGATGGCTCGGCCCGGCCGGGTCGATTTCGATCGTTTCCGAAATTGGCGTTGGATGGTCTGGGGGTTCGGATTGAGCCTGCGGCGCGCGGCCGAAAACAAAAGACGCGCAGAGGACAGCGGCGCATAGGCACATAGACTGTCGCCACGCGCGCGAAACGCGCGAACCCATAACCGCAATCCAGCGACGATTAAAAGTGGTGTTCGTGTTGATTTTACAAGAGGTTAGATCGACTTCTAATCGGTTGCCACTGTCGATTAGAAATGAGGGTTTAAATCCCGTGACAGTGAGTCGAGTCACCTCTAATGCGCGAGCGCACCGATCGGCAAGATGCGAGTTTGTGGCGATTAGACGCGAAACGCGTATTGATTTTGCAGAGGTTAGGTTCGTTTCTGATCGCGCAATGTTGCGATTAGAAATGTGGGCTCGTCGCGACTCATCCCCCAAGCTCCCGCCAAAAGGCGGAATTCGGCGGGCTAGCTCCTCACCAGGGACTTGGGCGGCGCTGTCTGACGTTGCGCGGGTGAGGCGGCGCAAGCGAAAGCGTCCAGGCAGGCGGACACCCGCGTGATTGTATGGCCTAGCGCCCCGGCTCTCCTCGCCGAAGACCCGGAGGGCCCCGTTTATAAGCTCTGCCATCCTGTTTCTCCTGTTTTTTTCTGGGGATGAAAGATCCCCCAGGCTTCCCTCAGCGGGGACTTGGGATCCCCATTATGCCCCAAGCTCTCCTTTTGGGAGGCTCGGGAGGGCCTGTTTATGGCTGGCGGCGTGAAGCGCACGCCGCAAATCAGGCTAACACGTAGCCGGGAAATTAAAATAGGCCCCAGGGCCAACAAAAAGTACAGCTGGACCGATGTACCCATCTTTGTGGCGCCGGGCGAAGAAAGTGCTGCCTGGACTCGGAGCGTGAATGAAAGCATCGCCCGTCACATCAGGACTCCTAGTTCTTGCTATCGCAGACGCAATAAGTACGGAACCGGCCGAGGAGCCAAAACGTCATTCTAGGGACGCTTAAATGCTCTTGAGGTTGCAGCTTTGGGCTTGCAGAGTGGCTTGCGCGCAGTACAATTCGTGGACGTTTTCCGAGCCGAAAAAGGAGCCTCCTTTTGAGCGCTGACGCAAACGAGCATCCCCCCATCGGCCCGGACCACCAGCTCGTGGGTAACGTTCCTCCGCAAAATCCACGACAAAAAGGGCTGCGGTCGATCATATGGATTGTGATGTTGCTCGCTATTGCGCTTGCGATATTCCTGTTCTGGCGTCATAGCGACCAGGCCAGCAAAGCAGCTGCTGCCGCGGCGGCGCGCCCAAAGACGGGCATCTCTGTTACCACTGCAACCGCGCAAAAGGGCGACCTCGGCGTGTACCTTGATGCAATCGGCACGGTTACTCCGGTCTATTCCGATTCAATTACTAGCCAAGTGAACGGGCTGGTGGTTGCGGTGCATTATACCGAGGGCCAGCTAGTGCGCCAGGGCGACCCGCTGATCGACATCGATTCGCGCACGTACCGCGCAAATCTCTTACAAGCACAAGGGGTGCTGGAGCGAGACGAGAATCTGCTCGCTCAGGCAAGGATGGATTTGGAACGCTACCGTGAAGCATGGGCACGCAAGGCCATTGCCAAGCAACTCCTCGATGACCAAGAAAAGGTGGTTTTGCAGGACCAGGGCACGGTTAAAAATGACCAGGGAATCGTACAATTCGATCAGATTCAAGTCGATTACACTCACATCACCGCTCCAATCAGCGGACGGGTCGGCTTGCGCCTGGTGGATCCGGGCAACGTGGTGCAGTCTTCAGGAACCGTAACCCTCGCGGTGATCACGCAGATTCAGCCCATCACTGTAATTTTCACAATACCGGAAGACAGCCTGGGCCCGGTCCAGGATCGCCTGCGCAACAAAGCCAAGCTCACCGTCGACGCCTTCGATCGCTCCGCGCAGAAAAAAATCGCCAGCGGTGTGCTGCTAACTTTGGACAACCAAATTGACACGACGACTGGGACCGTAAAAGGGCGCGCGCAGTTCGCCAACAAAAACGACGAACTCTTCCCAAACCAGTTTGTAAACGTGCGGCTCCTGGTAAATACACTGCAGGGCGTGACGACGCTTCCGGCATCGGCCATTCAACAGAATGGCCAAGCGTCATTCGTATATGTGATTCAAGGCAATGTCGCCCACATGCGTAGCATCAAGCGGGGAGTTACGGACGGTGGCGTAACGCAAGTGGAAGGAATCAATCCTGGAGACGTCGTCGCGAACAGCAGCTTCGATAAGCTGCAGGACAACACTGCGGTGGTGGTTTCGAACAAGCCTGCCCCAGCGAGCACGTCTGGGAGTAACGCGCCGTGAGTCCGTCTAGTCCATTTATCCTGCGGCCAGTTGCGACGTCTTTGCTGATGGCCGCCATCTTGCTGGTCGGCATCGTCAGCTATACGCAATTGCCGGTCTCGGCATTGCCGGAAGTCGACTATCCCACCATTCAGATACTCACGTTTTATCCAGGAGCAAGCCCGAGGGTGGTAGCGACAACTGTAACGGCGCCACTCGAGCGTCAATTTGGCCAACTCCAGGGTTTGAGCCAGATGACCTCTTCCAGCTCCGGTGGCACCTCCGTCATCGTGCTGCAGTTCAACCTGGCTGTGAATATTGATGTGGCCGAGCAAGAAGTGCAGTCCGCCATAAACGCGTCGCAGAGTTTGTTGCCATCCATCCTGCCTTCGCCGCCGACCTACAGTAAGACGAATCCGGCCGACGCCCCGGTGCTCACTCTGGCAATCACCTCGAATTCCATTCCGCTCTCCCAGGTCGAAGACCTCGTGGACACGCGCCTCGCGCCCAAGATTTCGCAGCTCAGCGGCGTCGGATTGGTAACCATCAGCGGCGGGCAAAAACCGGCAGTGCGCATTCAAGCCAATCCCACGGCGCTGTCCTCCTACGGTTTCAACCTAGAAGATCTCCGCACGGCGCTGACCCAAGCCAGTGTCAACGCAGCCAAAGGAAACTTCGATGGCCCCAGCCAGGATTACCAGATCGATGCCAACGATCAACTGATCACCAGCAACGATTACAGAAGCGTTGTCATCGGCTTCCGAAACGGTGCGCCGGTAATGCTCACGGACGTCGCTCACGTTGTGGATGGGATAGAAAATAATAACCAGGCGGCCTGGATGAATCAAACGCCTGCAGTAATTCTGAACGTCCAACGGCAGCCGGGGGCCAACACAATCAGCGTGGTCAAAAGCATAAAGCAACTACTGCCGCAGTTGGAGGCTAATCTTCCCACCGGCATTCAGGTAACCACGCTTACCGACCTTACGACCGCCATCCAAGCATCGGTTGCCGATGTTGAGTTCGAATTGCTCTTGACCATCGGACTCGTGGTGCTCGTCATCTTCCTCTTCTTGCGGAGTCTCTACGCCACCATTATTCCGAGCGTGGCTGTACCGTTGTCCTTGGTAGGCACCTTCGGCGCGATGTATGCCCTTGGATACAGCCTGGATAACTTGTCGCTGATGGCGCTCACCATCTCCACGGGTTTTGTCGTGGACGATGCCATCGTGATGATCGAGAACATTTCGCGCTACATCGAAGAAGGCGTGCCGCCGATGGAAGCGGCGCTCAAAGGTGCGGAGCAGATTGGCTTCACCATTCTCTCGCTCACCGTTTCCCTCATCGCCGTGCTGATTCCACTGTTATTCATGGGCGACGTGGTCGGACGCCTGTTCCGCGAGTTTGCCGTGACGCTTGCCGTCACGATCGTCGTTTCGGCCGTAGTCTCTCTTACGCTCACACCCATGATGAGTGCCCGCATTTTGCGGCATAAACCAAAAGAACAGCAGGGGCGCGTCTATAAAGCCTCGGAGCGCGCCTTCGAGGGGATGATCGCGTTTTATGGGCGGACGCTGAAATTTGTCCTCGGCTATCAAACGATCACGCTGTTCGTCGCACTGGCTACGCTCCTACTTACGATTTTCCTCTACATCATCATTCCAAAGGGATTTTTCCCCGTGCAAGACACGGGCGTCATCCAAGGCATTTCGCAAGCGCCTCCAACGATCAGCTCGCGATCCATGGCGGAGAAACAGCTGGAAATCACGAAGGCGGTTCTCGATGACCCGGCGGTTGAAAGTGTCTCGTCGTTCATCGGCGCGGATGGCACGAACACAACCCTGAACAGCGGCAGGATGTCGATCAATTTAAAACCCCTCGCCCAGCGCAAGATCAGCGCGTCGGACCTAGTACGCAGGCTCAAGTCGAAAGTGAGCCAGATTCAGGGCATCCAGCTGTTCATGGAACCTGTGCAGAACATTACCGTGGATGACCGCGTGAGCCGCACGCAATACCAGTACGCACTCGAAGACCCGGATGCGAATGAACTGAATGACTGGACCAACCGTTTCGTCAGTCGACTCGAGCAGTTGCCTGAACTGGAAGATGTGGCCACCGATCAACAATTGGGAGGACTCGCCGTCTCGCTGGTCATTGACCGGGCCACCGCTTCGCGGCTGGGAATTGCGCCATCGACGATCGATAACACTCTATACGACGCCTTCGGCCAGCGGCAGATCAGCACGATGTATACGCAAGTGAATCAGTACCACGTCGTTCTCGAGAGTGAGCCGCAGTTTCAGAAAGACCCAAACAAGCTGAACCATCTTTACATTCAGTCCAATGCGTCTTCTGGCGCAAGCGGTACGGGAGCCGCTTCCTCTTTTGCGTCTTCCGGGTCATCCTCCGCGGGATCCAACGCGCTAACGGCTTCAGCGCAATTCACTCCATCGGCGGCAACGCTCGCTCCTCCCGTAAACGCCCTTTCGGCGAGCAACTCTGCTTCGTCCTCCAGCAGGGGAGCCGGCTCTGCAGGCGCGAACAGTTCGGCCATGAGCAACGCCGTGCCGTTCAGCGCTTTCGCGCACTTCGAGAACACCACTGAGCCACTCGCCATTACTCACCAGGGTCAATTTCCAGCGATCACTGTGTCGTTCAATCTGGCGCCGAATGCCTCACTCGGTAATGCAATTACGGAGATCAACAAAGTCCAAAATGACATGCACATGCCCCCCAGCCTCCAGGCAGGGTTTCAGGGCACTGCTGCATCGTTCACCAATTCGCTGGCCAATGAGCCTTTGCTCATTCTTGCTGCGCTGGTAACCGTGTACATCGTGCTTGGAGTTTTGTACGAGAGCTTTATCCACCCGATCACGATTCTCTCCACACTGCCGTCAGCAGGTGTTGGGGCTTTCCTCGCGTTGATACTCTTTCACCAGGACTTGAGCGTGGTGGCGATCATCGGCATCGTGCTTCTGATAGGCATCGTGAAAAAGAACGGCATTATGATGGTCGATTTCGCGCTGGATGCCGAGCGCAACCACGGAAAGAACGCCACGGATGCAATTTACCAGGCCTGCCTGCTTCGCTTCCGCCCCATCATGATGACCACCATGGCCGCGCTGCTGGCTGGGCTGCCGCTGGCGCTCGGAACCGGTTTCGGTTCCGAGTTGCGCAGGCCGCTGGGTATCGCCATGGTTGGCGGACTCCTTCTGAGCCAAGCCCTCACGCTTTACACTACGCCCGTCATCTACATCTTTTTTGACAATCTGGGCCATCGCTTCGCGCCTAAGTCCAAGCGAGCACAGCTCAGAAAAGAACCAGAACCCGCTGGACAGGCATGAACACTTCCGCACCCTTCATTCACCGGCCGGTCGCGACAACTCTGCTCACGGTTGCGATTGCCATTGCCGGCGGGATTGCGTTCAAAGTCCTCCCAGTGTCGCCCCTGCCGCAGGTTGACTTTCCTACCATTTCAGTGAGTGCCGGCTTGCCAGGAGCCAGCGCCAGCATTATGGCTTCCTCTGTCGCCACTCCACTGGAGCGGCAGCTCGGCCATATTGCGGGCGTCACGGAGATGACCTCTTCAAGCACCCTCGGCAACACATCCATAACAATCCAGTTTGACCTTAGCCGCAATATTGATGGAGCGGCGCGTGACGTCGAAGCTGCCATCAATGCCGCGCGAACCTATCTGCCGGCCAACCTGCCGGGAAATCCGACCTATCGAAAGGTCAATCCGGCGGACTCGCCGATCATGATTCTGGGTCTTACGTCCGATAAATATGGTCCGGATAAGATTTACGACGAAGCCTCCACCGTGATGCAGCAAAAGATGTCGCAGATAGAGGGCGTAGGGCAGGTCAGTACTGGCGGCGGAGCGTTGCCGTCTGTTCGCGTGGACGCGAACCCCACGCAATTGGCCAGCTATGGACTCACCATCGCGAATTTGCAATCTGCGCTGAGCCTCCAAAATGAAGATCTGGCCAAAGGCCAGATTTCCGACGGTATCGTGACCGCGGATATCGTTGCCAACGATCAGATCTCCCACGCCGAGGACTTCAAGCCGCTAGTCGTTGGCTATAAGAACGGCGCGGCTATTCGCCTGTCGGATGTCGCGCAGGTGACCGACTCCGTGCAAAACGTCCGTGCCGCGGGCTATTTGAACGGCAAGCGCGCGATCACCATGATTATTTTCCGCCAGCCTGGCGCCAACATCATTGACACGGTCGACCGCATACGTGCGGAACTTCCGTCTATCAAGGCCTCCATTCCATTCGGTATTGAAACCACTATCGTTCTCGATCGCACGACCACCATCCGGGCCTCTGTCGATGATGTCGAGAGAACGCTGCTCATTTCCATCGGCCTCGTTATCCTTGTGGTGTTTGTCTTCCTTCGCAACGGCCGCGCGACGCTTATTCCCGGCATTGCTGTGCCGGTCTCGCTGATTGGCACTTTCGCCGTGATGTATCTTTTCGGATACAGCCTCGACAACCTTTCGCTGATGGCTCTGACCATTTCGACCGGATTCGTGGTCGATGACGCGATTGTCGTGATGGAAAATATCGCCCGCCATCTGGAGAACGGCATGAAGCCTTTTGCCGCGGCGCTGAAGGGTGCGCAGGAAATCGGCTTCACCGTCTTCTCCATCAGCGTCTCGCTCATCGCCGTGTTTATCCCGCTTCTATTGATGGGCGGAATCGTTGGGCGTCTGTTCCGCGAGTTCGCGGTCACCCTCTCGACGGCCATCGTCGTGTCCATGGTCATCTCGCTGACCACCACGCCGATGATGTGCGCCTACCTTCTGCGCGACGAGCGCAAGCAAAAGCACGGCCGCCTCTACATGATCAGCGAGAGAGGTTTTGATTGGACGCTGTCTTTGTATCGCACCACTTTGCATTGGGTGCTGGAAAATCCGGCTGTCACCCTCATCGTGCTCTTCATCACCATTGCGCTGAACGTGGTGCTCATCATCAAGATACCCAAGGGCTTTTTCCCGCAGCAGGACACCGGAGCGATCACCGGCGGGGTTCAAGGGCCTCAGGATGCGTCCTTTCCTGCGATGAACAACTCCATTCAGCGGATTGTTGGCGTCATCAAGAACGACCCTGCCGTCGCCAACGTGATTGGGTTTACCGGCGGCGGTGGCGCGACAAATGGCGGCTTTATCTATATGGCACTCAAGCCGCTGGCGGAACGCAAAGTCAGCGCCGCGGAGATCATTAACCGTTTGCGGCCTCAATTGAACCGTCTGCCGGTTGCCTCCGCTTTCCTCCAGGCCGCGCAGGATCTGCGCATCGGCGGACGGGGCAGTAGTGCGATGTATCAGTACACGCTGCAATCCGAAAACGTGCCGGACCTATTCAAGTGGGGACCCATCCTGTTGAGCGAGATGAAGCGCTTGCCGGGCCTGCAAGACGTGAACACAGACCAGCAGAATGGCGGGCTTGCGGAGTTGATGACCTACGATCGCGTCACTGCTGCTCGGCTTGGCCTTACCGCACAGTCGCTGGACTCGGCCCTATACGGAGCATTTGGCCAATCCCAAGTTTCCATCATCTATACGCAGTTAAATCAGTACTACGTGGTGCTGGAGGTCGCTCCTCAATATTGGCAGAGCCCGGAAGGATTGAAAGACATCTATCTTCGTACGTCCAGCGGAGGAAACATTCCGCTGCTCACCGTGGCCACGGGTCAAGCCAATACAACGCCATTGTCCATCAACCACACGGGCTTGTTCCCTTCCGTCACCGTGTCATTCAACCTCGCGCCAGGCGTGTCTTTGAGCGATGCCACTTTGAGCATTTCCCAAATGCAAAAGCGGCTCGGCACGCCTTCCACGCTGCAAGGTTTCTATGCCGGTACGCTGCAGGCTTACCAGCAATCTCTTGGCTCCGAGCCCATGCTCGTCGCCACGGCGCTGCTGGCGGTCTATATCGTTCTTGGTATTTTGTATGAAAGCCTTGTCCATCCGCTGACGATCATCTCCACTTTGCCGTCGGCGAGCGTCGGCGCGATACTCGCATTGATGTTGTTCAAGCAGGATTTGAACATCATCTCCATCATTGGCATTGTTCTGCTGATTGGAATCGTAAAAAAGAACGCCATCATGATGATCGATTTCGCTCTTCAGGCGGAGCGGCAGGAAGGAAAAAGCACGGCAGATGCAATTTTTGAAGCATGCATGCTGCGCTTTCGTCCCATCCTGATGACCACCATGGCCGCTTTGTTTGGCGCTCTTCCCCTGGCGCTCGGCACTGGCACCGGGTATGAGCTTCGGCGGCCTCTCGGCATCACGATTGTCGGAGGACTGATCATGAGCCAGTTGCTTACGCTCTATACGACGCCGGTTGTATATTTGACGTTCGATCGCTTGCGCCTCCGCATGCAGGGGAAACCTGACGCCGTCGTTCAGCATCGGCCTGGTCCGGCCCCCAGCGCCGCGGATTAATTCGAGTCATCATGGAACAAATGTGAAAATGATTATCTTCCGACTGCGAGCCACAATTTGCTTTGCCGTCACCCTTTGCCTTCTCGACGGGTGCATGGTCGGCCCCAAGTACCACCAGCCATCGGCGGACACTCCTGCGGCGTACAAGGAACTCACACCCGCCGAATTCAAAGATACAGAAGGCTGGAAAGTGGCGCGGCCGAAAGACGACGCGCTTCGCGGAAAGTGGTGGGAGATTTTCAACGACCCTGAACTGAACGCGCTGGAAGAGAAGGTCAATGTTTCCAACCAAACCATCGCGTCCGCTGCGGCTGCTTTTTTTGCCGCACGCGCACTCGTCAAGGAAGCTCGATCGCAACTTTTCCCTACGGTGACCACAAATCCGGCCATCACCGTGCAACGCCCGTCGGCCACCGTAGGTGGAGGATCGAGTTCCACAACTTCTTCGAGGGGCACGTTTACGGACTACACGCTCCCCTTTGACGCTACCTGGCAGCCGGATCTGTTCGGCCGTATTCGGAACACCGTGAGAG